>Ga0172365_10004628_pt1 | contig 10182 bp, 10 predicted proteins | sample LakKivSesite48cm_FD_114535 | JGI IMG/M metagenome (GOLD analysis project Ga0172365, IMG submission 114535) | Sediment microbial communities from Lake Kivu, Rwanda - Sediment site 48cm | ecosystem: Environmental > Aquatic > Freshwater > Lake > Sediment | place: Rwanda: Western Province, Lake... | reverse complement strand
TGGATGAAGAAGAAATTCTGGTAGAAAGATTTCCTGATAGGTATGATGAAAAGAATGATGGCGATTCCCAAGAATGCTCCGCTGAGTTGATTGATGAAAAAATGGAAGAGATTATGGTATTTTTCGTGGGATAAATAGGCCGAGGAGCTGAAAACCATGACCAGCCCGGTGGTGATCAGAGCGAGAGTGATGAAGAAAAGAGTTTTGTCAAAGCCATAAGGTTTGAATATTTCCATGCTCTTCCCTATTGAGCCTCTTTTCCAAGGTTCAAAACTTTTTGTTTAAAAACCATTCCTCTTTCTTCGAAGTTCTGGAACATGTCGAAGCTTGTGCAGGCCGGCGCGAGGAGAACCACTTCGCCCGGCTCAGCCAGAGAGTATCCCAACCTCACCGCCTCCTCCATCGAGGAGGCAATCGTTATCGGCACAGTGCCCCGGAGTGCCTTTTGAATCTTTTCCTTAGCCTCGCCGAGGAGAATAATTCCTTTGACCCTTTTTTTTATCGGCTTTTTTAATTTTTTAAAGTCACCTCCCTTATCTCTGCCGCCCAGGATGAGGATGATTTTCTGCTCAAAGCTCTGGATGGATTTCAGCGTGGCATCGACATTGGTGGCCTTGGAGTCATTGTAAAAATCAATTCCCTTGAAGGTCGCGACCTTTTCCAAACGGTGTTCAAGTCCCTGAAAATTTTTGATGGAGTCTTTTATCTTGAAAAGCGGAACGCCCAGGATGTATCCCACTAAGGCGCTGGCCATGATGTTTTCCTGGTTGTGAATTCCAAAAAGAGGAATTTCAGAAGTTCTGATCAGCTGCGCCTCCTTTGTGCCCGAAAGGACGATCCAATTTCCTTGGAGGAAGCATCCCGGCGAGACTCGATGCTTTTGGCTGAAACCGTAGACTTGAAATTTTTTTTCTTTTTTTAAAGGCCAGACCAAAGGATCGTCTCGATTGAGAACGGCGCTGTCTCCTTCTCCTTGATTTGTCAGGAGTTTCTTCTTTGAATCTCGATAATCTTTGAATGAGGGATGCCAGTCGAGATGGTCGGGAGTGATATTGAGGAGGACGGAGATTGAGGCTCTAAATTTTTCAGTATGTTTGAGCTGGAAGCTCGAGAGTTCGGTGACATAGATCTGGTCATCCTTGCTTTCTTCAACAAAGCTGATTAAAGGCACGCCGATGTTGCCGGCGAGGTAAGCGTTCAGCCCCCCCTCTTTTAAAATCTTGTGAGTCAGGGTGGCTGTTGTTGATTTTCCGTTTGACCCGCTTATGCCCACGATTTTCCCCTTCAAGAATCTCGAGGCCAGCTCTATCTCAGCGATAATTTTTATTCCCTGCTTTTTTGCCGCTTCAAGCTCGGGGAGCCAGGGAACTCCTGGGCTGAGGACGATTAAATCAGCCTTGAGGAAAGTTTCTTGGCTGTGTCCTCCGGTCTCAACCTCGATTCCCTGTTCTTTCCAAGAAGAGATTTTTGCTCCGAGCTCCTCTGCCTTCTTTTTTTCGCTGACAGTGACCGAGGCGCCCTGATGAAGGAGAAAGCGGCAGAGAGCTTCGCCGGTTCTTCCCAGGCCGACGACCAGAACTCTTTTTCTATCTAAATCCATATTACCTCAGTTTCAGGACGGTGAGGCTGAAAAGGGCGAAGAGGATGCCTGCAATCCAGAATCGAACAACAATCTTCTCCTCAGACCACCCGCTGAGTTCAAAGTGATGATGGAGGGGAGCCATCTTGAAAATTCTTTTTCCTGCTGTCAATTTGAAATATCCGACTTGGAGAAGCACAGAAAGAGCTTCAAAGACAAAGACTCCTCCCACCATGAAAAGGAGAAACTCTTCCTTAACCAAAATTGAGATTATGCCCAGGGTGCCTCCTAAAGAGAGGGCTCCCACATCGCCCATAAAGATTTGGGCGGGATGGGAGTTGTACCAGAGAAAGCCGAGGCAGGCTCCTGACATCGCTCCCACAAACACAGTCAGCTCGGCCGCCTGGGGAACATGGACGATATTCAAATATTGAGAGATGGGGGCATGCCCGGCAATGTAACAATGCGCCAGAAAAGCCGTGCTGCTGATAAAGGTCAGGCCGATGGCCAAGCCGTCCAGCCCATCGGCAAGGTTCACGGCATTCGATGAACCGACGAGAATAAGCATAATCCAGGGAAGGTAGAACCAACCTAAGTAGGGAAACCATTTCTTGAAAAAAGGGAAACTCAGATGGAGGTTGAACTCGCCTGAAAGGCCAAGATAAACAAGGACGAGACCCATGGTTGCCGAGATGATGATTTGGAAGAGAAGCTTGCGCCTCATGATGAGACCTTGCGGCTTTTTCTTGACAATCTTCAGGAAATCGTCCCAGAAGCCGAGCAGTCCGAAAAATATCATCGTCGCCATCGCTATCCGGATATAGGTATTTCCCAAATCTCCCCATAGAAGAGTGGGAAGAACAGTCGCCGCGATGAGCAGAATGCCTCCCATCGAGGGCGTCCCTTTTTTCCCGAGATGAGATTGGGGAATGTCAGGCCTCAGCCCTTCTTTGATCTGCATTTTTTTCATGACCTTGATCACCCAGGGTGCAAAGATCAAGCAGATGAGGAGGGCTGTGATTCCGGAGAAGGCCGTTCGGACCGTGATGTAGCGAAAGACATTGAAGAAGATAAAATATTTTTTGAGCGGCACTAAAAGAAAATAAAGCACTTTATTTTGCCTTTGATCTTAATCTTTCGACAATTTTCTCCATCTTTATTTTTCTTGAGCCCTTGACCAGGACAAGGTCACCATCCCGGATGAGGGACTCGATTTCCTCTGCAGCTTTATCAGAGTTATCGAAGGAATGGATTTGATTTTTTTTCATTCCCGCGCCGCGAGCTCCTTCAACCATATGCTTGCTGAGGGTGCCGACTGTGACCAGCTCATCCCATCCCAAATTTGCAGCCTGGCGTCCGGCCTGGAAGTGATACTCACCCTCTCTCTCTCCGAGCTCCAGCATGTCGCCCAGGACAGCCACTTTTCTCCTGGAGGGGAGAGCGGACAATCCTTTCAGAGCTGATTCGAGAGCCACTGGGTTTGAATTGTAAGAGTCATCGACAAGTTTGATGTTCTTGGCCAGGAAGACAAGGTTTCCTCTCGTCGGCAAGGGCTTGAGAGCGCCCGCTTGACTGAAGACATCTTTGAAGGGCAGGGATAGAGCATATCCGACCGATACCGCGGCAAGAAGATTGTAAAGATAACTCTCATAGAAGAAGGGTGAACACATTTCTTTCGCCTCTTTCCCGTAGACCAGCTCAAATGAAATTCCCTGCCATCCCTCTTTATGCACTTTCTGCGCCCGGATATCATTTTCCTCACCGAGTCCGAAAAATATTTTTTCTCCCTTCCAGCTTTTAGCGATTTCTCTGACCAGGGCATCGTCTCCGTTGAGGACGACTTTTCCGCCGTTCTTTGTCCCATCCAAAATCTCTTTCTTGGCCAGCGCAATCTCCTCTATGCTCTTGAAGAACTGGAGGTGGACAGGATTGATATTGGTGATGAGAGCTATGTCAGGAGGAGCGATGCGGGTCAGCAAACTTATTTCTCCTTGGCCGCTCATGGCCATTTCCAATACCGCCACCTGGTGCCTGTCTGTCAGCTTGAGAAGAGAAAGAGGAAGGCCAAGCTGATTGTTGAAGTTCCATTCGGACTTGAGGACGACAAAATTGTGGGAGAGAAGTTTAAAGGCAAATTCTTTGGTCGTGGTCTTGCCAATGCTTCCCGTTATTCCGACGATCTTAACCGGATTTTCCAGGAGAACCTTCCGGGCAAGCTCCTGGAGGGCAAGAAGAGTGTCGGCGACCTGAATCAGAGCAACGTCTTTATCGGGGAAGGCCATTTTTTGTGAGACCACAGCTCCAGATGCCCCTTTATTGATCGCCTCTGGAACAAAGTCATGGCCGTCCCGCCCAGCGACCAAAGCAAAGAAAAGCTCCCCTGGTTCCGTCAGCCTGGAATCGATGTTGAACTTCTCAAAAGTCAGAGAAGGCGAGCCCTGGAGGATTCTCCCTTCTATTTTTTCTGCGATTTCGCTCAGACGAAGGCTCACCATCTAAGCATCACCAAGTCATTGATAAAAAAAGAGATCAGGCTGGGTGTTGAGAAAACCGTTTGAAAGGCTGCGGCTGAGTGGTTCAAAAACACGCCGCTTTTGCCCCAGCGAGTCAAAAGCGGCTCGATTCCAGGCTTCGCTCTCCTCTCCCTTCGGTCGAGGAACCATGCCCGCTCAGCCTTCCATACGGTTTTTTCACCACTCAGCCTTCGCCTCAAGAAATATAATTGGCCTGTGTGTTTTCGAGACACGCAGCCTGATCTATTATTTCGTTTATTTGTTGCTGCGAAAAGGATTCTAAGGTTATCCATATTTAGCTTATCTTCTCTTTAAGAATCTTCCTGATGACTTGGGCGTCATCAAAAGGAATGGTTCTGTCTTTGAAAACTTGATAATTCTCATGCCCCTTCCCGGCCACAAGGAGGTAATCCCCTTTTTCCAAGAGGGAGAGGACATGTTCAATGGCTTCTTCTCGGTCGGGCAATATTTTGTAGTTTTTATTCCCTGTTTTTTTGATTCCTTTTTCAATATCCACAATAATGGCCAGGGGATCTTCAGAGCGGGGATTATCCGAGGTGAGGATGGTCATGTCAGCCAGCTCTCCAGCGACCTCGCCCATCCTCGGCCTTTTTGTCTTGTCCCTATCTCCGCCGGCCCCGAAGACCAAAAAGATGCGCTTCGGGTTCAGCCCGCGAATGGTTGTCAAAAGGCTCCTGAGAGCGCTATCGGTATGGGCGTAATCGACGAAAATATTAAATCCGAAAGAGTTTTCTATTTTCTCAAACCTTCCCGGGATTCTTTGAAGTGAAGCAACTCCCTTTTTGATCGCAGCCAGCGGGATATTCAGGGCTAAAGCCACAGCAGCCGAGGCCAGAATATTATAGACGTTGGGCACTCCCAGAAGAGCAGAGAAGACTGTGAACCTGCCTTCTGGATATTTGATTGAGAGCTCTGTTCCTTTTAGATCGAACTTAAAATTTTCCCCTCTGACCTGGGAGGCCGGCTCCAGGCCATAGGTGAGGAGCTCATCATTCTTAAGCTCGGAAATCAGCTTTTTTCCCCACGAATCATCCAGGTTCACGACTGCTTTTCTTTTTTTATGGTTGAGGAAAAAAAGCTTTTTTTTGGCTTCAAAATAGCTCTCCATGGATTTGTGGTAGTCGAGGTGGTCACCGCTCAAATTGGTGAAAACAGCAATATCGAAACCTATGCCCGACACTCGCTTCAGGTCCAAAGCATGAGAGGAGACTTCAATCAGGCAGTGGGTCACACCCTGGGAAGACATTTCGCTTAACATTTGCTGTAAATCATAAGCTTCGGGAGTCGTCCGCTCAGCGGGCCTGATATTATTCGGCCAACGGTAGGAGATGGTGCCGATAACTCCAGGGACAAAATTTGATTTTTTTATGATGGATTCGAGCAAGTAGGTTATTGTTGTTTTTCCTTTGGTTCCGGTGATGCCGATGACTTTCATTCTTTTCGATGGGTGGGAGTAAAAATTGGCTGAGGATAAAGCCAAAGCTTGACGGGCATCAGAGACCTGGACCCAGATTTTTTCTATATTTTCAGGCCTTGGCCTTTCAGAGAGAATGGCCACTGCGCCCTTGGCTAATGCTTGCGAGATAAAGTCGAAGCCGTCTTCCTTCACTCCTTTTAGGGCAGCAAAAAGAAAGCCGTCCTTCACTTTTTTTGAAGAATAAGCAATTCCCTGAATTTCTTCCTTTTCGTTTCCGCATAAGCTCAGAAAGGGCACTCCTTTGAGCAAGTCTTTGACTTTCATCTTCCGGCGCCCTTCCAGGGATTTTCGGCTCTAATGTTTTGGAGATAATCTTTTTGTTGAGGAATTTCGAGATAGCGAAGAACCTGGGCGGCGATATCTCTGAAGAGGGGAGCTCCAACCTCTCCTCCGTAGTATTGTCCCTTGGGGTCGTCGACAACGATAACCATCGAAAGCACCGGGTTTGGAGCAAAGACAAAACCCACAAAGGATGCGACATGTGAGGTCGATGAATAATTTCCAGTGGAAGGGTCGATTTTCTGTGCGGTTCCAGTCTTGCCGGCAACTCTGTAGCCCTTGAGCTGAGCCGCTCTTCCTGTCCCTTCTTGAACGACTCTCTCCAGCATTGAGGTTAATTTCCTTGTTGTTTCCTCTGATATCATTCTTTTGTTCCGAAACTTCATTTCTATCGGCAAGGCGGGAAAATCTGATTTTTTCTTGACAATCTTGAAGGGGATGACAAGACCTTTATTGGCAATGATGTTGATCGCCTGGAGAAGCTGGATGGGTGTAACGGAGATTTCATAGCCAATGGAAAGGAAGGCCATGGAGCTTCTCGTCCAGTCGCCAAGAGGCCTCAGGATCCCGCTCTCTTCGGCCGGGAGGTCAATTCCTGTTCTTTCTCCGAAACCGAAAGCTTTTATTGTCTTGAAGAAGGCGTCCTCGCTCAAGGATTGGCTGATTTGCATCGTCCCCACGTTGGAGGAATGAATGATGACATCAGGAAAAGTGAGGAGTCCGAATCGCTCGTGGTCTCTGACATATTTTCCTGCGACGGGAATATAAGCTTGGCGGCAATCAAAAACAGATTGCTCGCTGATTTTTCCATCTTCAAGGGCTGTGGCAAAAGTGACAATCTTGAAGGTTGAACCGGGCTCGTAGTTGTAGTGGATGGCATTATTTCTTTCGAGAATTGTCGGATTTTGGGGAGAGTCGTTCAAATCGCAAGTGGGGTAGCTGGCCATGGCCAGGATTTCTCCGCTGGAAGGATTGGAGATGATGACTGTTCCCCAGTTCGCTGCTGTTTTGGTTACCGCTTTCTCGAGTTCCTTTTCTGCATAATATTGAATGGTTTCGTCGATGGTCAGGTTCAAATCCTTGCCGGGCTTTCCTTGCTTCAGAGTTTCAATGCGATATTCTCTTTTCTTGGCATCCCGCATGACAAGATATTCGCCTTTTTCGCCCTTCAATATGGAGTTGAATCTGTACTCGACTCCGCTCAAGCCTTCGTCGTCAATATTGACCCTTCCCAGGAGCTGGGCGGCGAGTTTTCGATGAGGATAGAACCTTTTGTTTTCATCGACAAGGTAAACGCCGCCGAAGGAGAGATTCTCCACTCTTTCTTCCAGGATTTGGTCAATTTTTCTCTTTATCCAGATGAATGGAGAATTTTTCTTGATTCTTTCCTTTATGTTCTGAATCTCGTTTTCGGATATCCCCAAGACATCACTCAGTTTATTTATTTTTTCAATCTGAAGCTCATAAGGCTCGGCTTTAGATGGGCAGTAATAGACGGATTTTCGGAGAATGCTGCTGGCGAGAATATCTCCCCTTCGGTCATAGATCGTTCCTCTTTTAGGCAGAATCTTCACTTCAGCCTGATCTTGGTTCAAAACCTCTTCTTTCCATCGGGGATATTCAAAAACCTGGAGCTGCAGCAGACGGATAATGATGAAGGTCATCCAGAAGACGAGAAGGAAGGAAAGGGCGATTGTTCTTCGGTAAGCTTTTTTCTGGCAGAAGATGTCCATCAGAGCTTCATTCCCTTTAAATATTGGAGTCGTCACGAATAATCTGGCCTTCCCGAGGCTCTGCCAGGTCCAGCTTTTCTTTAGCAACTTTTTCGACTCTTTCAAGAGTCAGAAGCTGCGATTTTTTTGCTTCCAATTTTTCAACCTCTTCGCTCAGCTCTTGGACTTTTTTCTTAAGCTCGCTGATCTCGGATCCTATTCTCACTGATTCCATTTGATGCCAGATATAAAAGGAGAGAACAAAAACAATAAAAGCGGTGAAGGCAACGACAAGCAGGATTTCTTTTTTTCTGAATTTTTTTCTAACCACTCAAATCCTCTCTGCGACTCTGAGCTTGGCCGACCGCGCTCGGAAATTCATGGCAATCTCCTCTTCCGAAGGGACGATTGGCTTTTTTGTCAGAATTTGAAGGTAAGGATGCGAATTTACAGGGGCAGCAAGGGCAGCAAAAGTATGCTTGATGATTCTATCTTCCAAGGAATGGAAGGAAATGGCCGCAATGCGTGTCTTTCTCGAAATTTTTTTTGAAATTCTTTCTAAAAATCCAGAGAGGCTCTCTAACTCCTGATTGACTTCGATGCGTATGGCCTGAAAAACTTTTGCCGCAGGATGAATTTTCCCTTTCTGAGGCCTCCAGTGACAAATCTCTTCGACAATGCGCAGGAGCTGAGTCGTGGTTTCAATTTTCTCTTTTTTTCTTCTGGAGATGATTTCCCTGGCCAGCCTATTTGCCTGGCTGATCTCGCCGTATTCCCTGAATATTTGAGCTAGACTGCGCTCTGAGTATTTATTAATAATTTTGTGAGCCGTTATTCTGTTACGCAAGTCCATCCTCATGTCGAGGGGGCCTTCTTGATTGAAACTGAATCCCCTTTCTGGATTATCAAGCTGAAAAGAAGAGATTCCTAAATCAAGCAAAATGGCACGGATACGAGAGAAATCCATCTTGATCTCAGGGAGATACCTGAAATCTGAATGATAGAGCTCGACGCGGTCGGCATATGGTTCGAGCCTTTCTTTTGCCTTATAAATGGAATTTTCGTCGATATCGAATCCGATTAAAGTCGCTTTGGGATTTCTTTTGACGATTTCCAGGGCGTGTCCGGCCAGGCCGATGGTGCAATCTACGTAGACTCCCGGCCTTTCAATATCCAAACAGTCCAGGACTTCTTTCAAAAGAACAGGAATGTGGCCGTTTCCATTCATTTGTCTTTTCCCTGGGGCAAAAGCTGGGAGATGTTTTCAAAGTCTTCGTTGGTGAGAGGCTTTTCCTCGAGTGTTGTGTCAAGCCTGTTTCTGTTCCAAATTTCTAAGTGGTTGGAAAGGCCGATGACCTCAACCTCATCTTCAAGGTTTGCCCTCTCTCTTAACATCTGGTTGATCAAGACACGGCCTTTAGAGTCGATTTGATAATGGCTCCCTCTTCTATTCACTCTGATCATGAATTTTCTTACAGCAGGCTTGAGGTGGAGTGCTCCTTCGTCAGAGATGCCCGATAATTTTTCCCAGACAGAGAGAGGGTAGATTTGGACGGATTCATCTGTCAGGGAGGTTATGAATAAGTCTTTGCCGTATCGTTCTTCGATGGTGGTACGGAATTTCTCAGGTATCTTTATTCGGCCGCTCTTATCGAACTTTGCTATGTAACTTCCTATCAGCAAATTTCCCATTTTCTCCCGTTCCTTCCCATTTTGTAGAAATATATGAGAGAAAATGACTAATGTCAAGGAAAAAATGCATTATTTTTTTATTTTTCTATATAAGGTATGGGAGTTAATAAAGCCACTATGTATAGAAGGTTCTCTTCTATTCTATGTGGGTATTATGACCAACCTATTCGGAATGGCCTCGCTCCCAATGCTGTCTCGGTTCGAGAATCGCTGTTCGTCTTCCCAGGCGAGAATAGGGAAGCGAGGAGAAAAGAAAGGATGGCAATGGATAGGATTGTTGCTTTCAGAGCATGCGGGATTTGAGAAGCTTCATGGCTAAGTCATAGTCTTTTTCTGAAACCAGGATTTTAACCGCTCCCATGCCGTCAACGGAAATAGGAGAGACTGCCTGGACAATCTCCCCTTTGAGAATGCAGAGGATTCCGTTGCTTTCGAGAAAATTCTTGATCACTTCAGCCTCTACCGGTCCCCAGACTTTATGGACTTCCTTGAGCTTGATATCATTCTCTGGTTTATTCTTTTTTTCTTTCATTTTTCTTTTTCCATCGAAAATAATCGGCAATTATCCTGCTGTGGTCAAAGGCAAGAGGAAGATTGATTTCTTCTCTGGTGAATATTCCGATTTCCTGGGCGTCGTCTTTAGCCCTCGGTTTTCCTTTTGCTGCGGCCACATAGACTGTTGAAATCGTATGCCGGCGAGGGTCACGCTTTGGGTCTGAGTAGGTGTGGAACTGATGCTTGAGTTGAACAGCCAGAGATGTCTCTTCTTTAGCCTCTCGACGAGCCGCTTCCTCAAGAGATTCTCCATAGTCAACGAATCCTCCAGGCAGGGCCCAGCCGTGGGGAGGATTCTTTCTCTTGATGAGCACGATCCCTTCTTTTCCATCCTTCCTCTTGATTTCGATGATG
>Ga0172365_10004623_pt1 | contig 10187 bp, 6 predicted proteins | sample LakKivSesite48cm_FD_114535 | JGI IMG/M metagenome (GOLD analysis project Ga0172365, IMG submission 114535) | Sediment microbial communities from Lake Kivu, Rwanda - Sediment site 48cm | ecosystem: Environmental > Aquatic > Freshwater > Lake > Sediment | place: Rwanda: Western Province, Lake Kivu... | reverse complement strand
CGCTTATCCCAAGAACGGGTGGCCGGGGGATAGTCCCCGTCCGCCTGGAGGCGGAAGGGGTTCCCCACGGGGGGATGGGTGGAGCCGAAGCCGGACGGGGACGCCACCGGACAGGACCCGTTCAGGGACAAGCGCCTCGCCCTATCGTTAGAGCGAATACTTGTAGAGATTCATTCCGGCCGGCAGCTTGACCTTCTCCCGGAAGATGTCCCAGTAGTACGCCTTGGCCTCGGCCAGCTTAGCGTAGAGCGGATGGCCCTTGTCCGGGACGTGCGTCGCGGCCGGCGTCTTCTTCTCATCGACGAGGACGAGTTTCTGACAGCGGTTCATGATCCCGGCCGTGCCGATGCTCGCCGCGACGACGAGTTCATTGGCCTTGACCAGACGAACGAGCTCCCCGTAGGCGACATGGCGCTCCTCGACCTTGACCCCCATGTCCTTGAGGATCGTGACCATGCCCTGGATCGTGACAGAGGGCAGGATGAGCTCGCTCTCGGGGATCTTGACGACCGTGCCGTCGCGCAGGCCGAAGAGGCAGCAGGAGGAGTCCCATTCGGTGATTCTGCGGTCGGCCAGGGGGGCGTGGGTCCGGTCGTCGAGGAACAGGGCCGCGGCCGCTCCCGGGTCGACCTCCTTGGCCGCTTCGAGCGCCTTCAGGCTGATAAGGTAGTTGATCCCGAGCTTGAGCCATCCGGTCTTGTTCGCGGCGACCGCCCGGACGAGATGGGGGATGACGACCCCGGTGAAGGGCTCGCCGAGATAATTGTCATACCGGCAGAACGAGGCCCGGACCGCGGGCAGGCCCGGGAAGGTCACGCCCATCGACTGCTCTTCGTCCACGGTGAACGGCCGGAGGTAGCCCTGGGCGCCGAGATCGGCCATTTCGGCCAGGAAGGCGTGGATGGCCGGGTCCTTGAAATACTGGTGGATGATGACCGCCTCGAGCTCCTCGACCGACGGGATCCATTCGGCCTGGGCCTGGCTCAGGTTGAAGGCGATGCCGCGGCGGAGCCGCTCCAGGTTCTTGTGCCAGTTGAGGAAGTTGACCTCGAGAGAACCTCCCGGGCCCTTCTTGCAGAAGAAGCGGATGCCCTCGAAGCAGAGGAACATGGCATAGAAGACCGAGCGCGAGATGGCCACGACCTTCGCGTCGGGTTCGAGGATCGCGAATTGCTTGTCCGGAAGCAGATAGCGCATCTGATGGGGCGCCCATTTGACGCCTTCGAACTTGGCCATGACGAGTCCTCCTTCAGGGATCTCCGCCCGCCTACTTGACGACGGGCTTCAGGTGCTCGATGAAATAGTCGACCCGGGTCTCCGAGGCGTGCGGATAACGGATGCCGTGCTGGTTCTCGGGGTAGAGCATCAGGTCGAACTTCTTGTTCTCCCGGAGCAGGGCCCGGACGAGCTGGATCGTGTTGCCGGGGTGGACGTTGTCGTCGATCGTTCCGTGCTGGAGATAGAGGTGGCCCTTGAGGTTCTTGGCGTAGGTCAGGCAGGAGCCCTTCTCGTAGCCTTCGGGATTGTCCTGGGGCCGGCGCATGTAGCGCTCGGTGTAGATCGAGTCGTAGTTCCTCCAGTCCGTGACCGACGAGGTGGCGACGGCGACGTGGAAGACGTCGGGCGCCTTGAGGATGCAGAGGGCCGAGAAGTAGCCCCCGTAAGAGCCCCCGAAAATGCCGACCCGGGACGTATCGACGTAGGCCCGCTTCTCGAGGGCCTTGACGAAGGCGACGTGGTCCTCGAACTCGACCTGGCCGAGCTTGAGGTAGTGGAGGTTCTGGAAGGCTTTGCCCCGGCCGGAGACGCCGCGGTAGTCGCAGGTCGCGACGAGGAAGCCCAGCTGGGCCAGGGCCTGGCTGCCGTCGACCAAGTTCCAGCGGTTGCTGACGCCCTTGAAGCCCGGCCCGCCGTAGATCGACAGGATGAGGGGATACTTCTCGTTGGGGTCGAAGTGGGCCGGGAAGTAAAGGACGCCGTCGAGATCGTACTTGCCGTCGGCCGACTTGAACAGGACATGCTCGGGCTTGATGAGCTTGAGGTCCTGGAGCTCCTTGGGGACGGTCGTTTCGCCGAGGACCTTGACCACCTTGCCGTCGGCCTGGAAAAGAGTCGATTTGGAGGGCACGTCCCAGCTCGAGAAGCTGTCCGTGTAGTAGTCGTAGGTCGGGGAGAAGGCGACGTTGTGGGAGCCCGTCTCCCTGGTCATCTTGGCGAAGCCGGTGCCGTCGAGCTTGACCTTGTAGGCGTGGCTCTCGGTGCCGTTGGCCTCGTACCCGGAGAAGTAGACCCAGCCGCGGGCCTCGTCGACGCCGGTGACGCCCCGGACCGGGAGCTTGGCGTTGGTCAGCGGCTTGAGGAGCTTGCCGGTCATGTCATAGAGGTAGATCTCGCGCCAGCCGCTCCGTTCCGAAGTCCAGAGGAAGCGCTGGTTGTCCTTGAGGAAGATGAGCTCCGTCTGCTCGTCGATGTAGCAGGGGTCGGTGTCCGCGAGCAGGAGCCGGGTCCTGCCGGTGGCCGGATCGGCCGCGAAGACCTCGACCTTGTTCTGGAGGCGGTTCAGCCGGTGGTAGGTGAATTCCTTGCCGTCGTTCGTCCACTGCCCCCGGTAGAGATAGATGTCGAGGTCGTCGCCGGTCTCCAAACGGACGAGCTTTTTCGTGGCGATGTCGGCGATGAAAAGCCGGATGATGGGGTTGTTGCCGCCGGGCTTGGGATAGCCGAGCATCTCGAGCTCGGGGATGGGCTGGATGTCGTGGACGATCGGGTACTTCGTGACCGGCTTCTCGTCGAACTGCATGAAGGCGATCCTCTTGGAGTCGGGGGACCACCAGAAGGCCTGGTACTGGCCCAGCTCTTCGGGGTAGACCCAATCCGGGAAGCCGTTGCGCAGGTCCTCGGAGCCGTCGGTCGTCAGGGCGGTCTCGCTGCCGTCCATGTCCTTGATATAGAGGTTATAGGCGCGGGTGAAGGCCCGGTATTTGAGGTCGGGGGAGAGGATGTCGCCGTAGGCCCGGCCGCGGACCCCGACGATGGAGCGCTCGGGTTCGAAGAACAGGAGCTTAGACGAGGCGGGGTCGTAGATGAACGTCTTGTTGAAGGCCTGGAACTGGATCTTCCGGCCCCCGTCGAGGTACTGGAAGCGGTTGAAGAACAGCTTGGCTTCCTGGCGGCCGGTCATGGCGTTCACCGCCGCCAGGAGCTTGGCGTCATCGAAGAGAGCCGTCTTTTCGCCGGTGAGGAGGTCCGTCTTCTTGAAGGTGCCGTCCTCGAAGGCGAAGGTGGCCTTGCCGTCGGGCGTCCACTGGAGGCCGCCGCCCATTCCGCCTCCCATCAACATCCGGCGGCCCTCGCGCTGGAGCTTTTCGTAGAGGGCCTTGCCGATGATCCGCTCTTGGGCGAAGGCCTGGCCGGCGAGCAGGGTGGCGAGCAGGAGTCCGACGAACCCGACGGTCTTACGGTCGTCTCTCATCGTCTCTCTCCTTGATCGAGGCGTTATCGAAAGGATTCATTCTAGTTTTTCCGGGAGAAAGGGTCAAACCCAAATTAATGGGGAGCAAGGCGCCTATCCTAAGAACGGGTGGCCGGGGGCTAGTCCCCAGCCGCCTGGAGGCGGAAGGGGTTCCCCACGGGGGGATGGGTGGAGCCGAAGCCGGATGGGGACGCCACCGGACAGGACCCGTTCGGGGATATGCGCCTCGATCCCTCAAAAAGACTTCGGTGACGTGGTCAGTCGCGCGAGGGCCTCGAGGAAGAGGTCGACCGTGGCCGTGTTGTCGTAGTGGGCGAAGCTCGCGCGCGAGATGCCCTCGGGCCGGCCGAGATGGCGGACGACGGCGGCGGAATAGTGATTGCCGTCGGCGACCTGGATGCCGGATCCCTCCCAGAGCCTCCTCTTCGTCTCGGTTGCCGAGAGACCTGCGACGTCGAAGGCGAAGGTCGGGACGCGTTCCCGGGCACGGGCCGGGTCGGCGACGCCGAAGAGCCTGAACCGTGCCGCGTCGAAGCGCCGGAGACCCTCGAGCACGCGGCGGGAGAGGCCCCGTTCGTAATCGGCGATGGCGCCGAGGGCGAGTCGGAAACGGGAGGGCCGGTCGGCCGCGGCCGCCGCGGGGCCGGCCAGGCGTCCGGCCAGCCAGAGGAGGTATTCCAGGGCGGCTTCGAGGGCGGCGATCGAGGCATTATTGAGCATGCCCATCTCGAACTTGCCGGGCGGCGCGTCCTTGTTCGTTTCCACACGATAGGGGCGGAGGCGTTCGAGGACCTCGGCCCGGCCCCAAAGCACTCCGAGCATCGGGCCGAAGATCTTGTAGCCGGAGAAAACGAGGACGTCGACGCCGCTCGCGCTGACGTCGAGCGATCCGTGGGGAGCGTGATGGACCGCGTCGACGGCGACAAGGCCGTCCGGGGACTTCTTATGGACGGCCGCCACAACCTCGGCCAGCGGGACGATGGATCCGGTCGCGTTGGAGGCCGAGGTCACCGCCACGACGCCGGTCCGGCCGTCGACAAGCGAGAGCAGGTGCTTGACGTCAAGCTTCCCTTCGGGCGTGAGTCGGGCCCGGCGGACCTCGAAGCCGCGCCCCTCGCCCCAGACGGTCTCCCAGGGAGAGACGTTGGCCATGTGATCGAGGTCGGTGACGACGAGATTGGCCCCGGGGCGCAGAACGCCCCGCAGGCCGAACGCCACATTGAATAAGGCCGCCGTCGCCGACTGGTGGAAGCTGATCTCGCGGCCGCTCCGGGCCCCGAGGAGATCCGCTGCCAGGGCTCGGGTCCGCTCGTGGAGGGCGGCGGTCTCGGATTCGCCGGCGACGACGACCCCGGGCATGGGGTTGAGCCGGCCCTGGCCCTCGAGGGCCGCAGCGGCGGCGGCATCGACGGTCAAGCTGCCCGCGCCCGTGTTGAGATAGACCCGGGGACGTCCGCCGGAGTCCCGGTCGATCATCGGGAAACGCCGCCGGACCTCCGGGTTCAGCGCTTCTAAGGGGTTGATCGCGGCATCTGCTGTCATTGGCTCCTCCGCCTCGAAACGCCACTATACGAAAAAAACAGGGATGTTTCTATAGGATCGTCCCCATTAATGGTTGACAGGGCGAGCGGGTCTGAATTACTAATCCCCCTAAGGAGACCGCCATGAAAAGAACACCCGCCGTCCTCTGCGCCTTCGTCGTCGGCTTCGGGGCCCTCGCCGCGTGCCGGTCGAAGCCGGCCGCCGCGTGGAAGCCCGCCGGCGACCGGATCATGACCCGGTGGGCCGCCGAGGTCGGCCCGGACAACGCCCTCCCCGAATATCCGCGGCCGCAACTGGTCCGTGAAGACTGGCTCAATGCCAACGGCCTCTGGGACTATGCCATCGTGGCCAAGGACGCCGCGCGGCCGGAAAAGTGGGACGGCCGGATCCTCGTTCCCTTCGCCGTCGAATCGGCCCTGTCCGGGGTGGGCCGGCCGGTCGGCGCCAATCAGGCCCTGTGGTACCGCCGGACGGTCCAAATCCCCGGCGACTGGCGGAAGGGCCGGGTGCTCCTCCATTTCGGGGCGGTCGATTGGGAAAGCACGGTCTGGGTCAACGGCCAAGAGGCGGGGACGCATCGCGGTGGCTACGACCCCTTCTCATACGACATCACGGACATGCTCAAGCGGGGCGGAAAGCAGGAGATCGTCCTCCGCGTCCTCGACCCCACCGACGAGGACAACCGCGGCATCGCCCGCGGCAAACAGGTCATGAAGCCGCACGGCATCTTCTATACGGCCGTGACCGGGATCTGGCAGACGGTCTGGCTCGAGCCCGTGCCGGAGACCCATATCGCCAAGCTCGAACTCGTTCCCGATATCGACAGGAAGGTCCTGACGGTCAGGCCGAAGGTGGCGGGGCCGGACCGGGGCGCGCGCCTGACCGTCTCGGTCAGCTTGAAGGGCGCGCCGGTCGCTTCCGCCGCGGGGCCGGCCGCGGCCGCCCTGGCCGTCGAGATCCCCGAACCCGCGCTGTGGGCTCCCGCCGACCCCGTCCTCTACGACCTCAAGGTGACCCTGCAAGAGGACGGCCGGGTCCTCGACGAGGTCTCGAGCTACGCCGGGATGCGCAAGATTGCCGTGGCCAAGGACCGGCAGGGATTGAACCGCCTCTTCCTCAATAACGAGCCGCTCTTCGAGCTCGGACCGCTCGACCAGGGCTGGTGGCCGGACGGCCTCTACACGGCCCCGACGGACGCCGCTCTACGCTCCGACGTCGAGACGATCAAGGCGCTGGGCATGAACATGCTCCGCAAGCACGTCAAGGTCGAGCCCGACCGGCTCTATTATTGGTGCGACACGCTGGGCCTCCTCGTCTGGCAGGACATGCCGAGCGCCCTCTACAAGCGCGAGGCCATGGCGGGCGAGGCCCTGGCCGCGCGGGACGCCCAGTTCGAGGCCGAATGGAAGGCGGTCATGGACGCCCTCGTCTCCCATCCCGCGATCGTCATGTGGGTGCCCTTCAACGAGGGCTGGGGCCAGTACGATACGGAGCGCATCACGGCCTGGACCAAGGCGCACGATCCCTCGCGCCTGGTCAACAACGCCAGCGGCTGGACCGACAAGGGCGTCGGCGACGTCAGCGACATCCACAACTACCCCGGGCCCGACATGCCGCCGGTCGAGGAGACGCGGGCGGCTGTCCTCGGCGAATTCGGCGGATTGGGCTTGCCCCTGACCGGGCATCTCTGGCAGGCCGAGGGGAACTGGGGCTACCGGAACTTCGACGACACCAAGGCCTACGAGGCCCGTTATGCCGAGCTCATCAAGGCCCTCTACGCGCTCGTCGACAAGGGCCTGGCGGCCGCGGTGTACACCCAGACCTCGGACTGCGAGATCGAGGTCAACGGCCTCATGACCTATGACCGGGCCGTGGTCAAGCTCGACCCGGCCCGCTTCGCCTCCCTCAACCGGGGCTTCCTGCCGCCGCGGTTCGTCGCCGCGACGACGCTGTACACCGACCCGTTCGTCATCGTCGAGCTCGCGGTCCGGCCGGGAGCGACGGCCCGCGTCACGACCGACGGCTCCGAGCCGACGCCGGAATCCGAGCTCTACCAGAAGCCCCTCGTCGTCACCGGCGAGACGACGGTCAAGGCCAGGGCCTTCTGGCCGGACGGCACCGCGAGCTTCATCGAGAGCCGGACGTTCTGCCGGACCGAGCCGGTCGCCGCGACGGCCGCGGCCCCTTCGGCTCAGGGGCTCGCCTATGAGGTCTTCGCAGGGCGCTTCGACAAGCTGCCCGATTTCTCTGCGCTCACCGCGGCGGCGGCGGGCACGGCCGGCCGGCCCGACATTTCCGTGGCCAAGGCCAAAGAGGGGTTCGCCCTGAGGTTCAAGGGGGTGATCCGGGCGCCGCGGACCGGCGTCTACGTCTTCTATCTCCGCTCGGACGACGGCAGCCGGCTTCGGCTCGCCGGCCGTGAGATCATCGCGAACGACGGCGTCCACGGCCTGACCGGGGAGGACGCCGAGGTCGCCCTCGCCGCCGGCTGGCACGATTTCGAGCTGGACTTCTTCCAGGGGACGGGGGAGATGGGGTTGGTCCTCGACTGGAGCGGCCCGGGGACCGCCCGGACGCCCGTCCCGGCGAGCGCGTTCGGCCACTGATCGGGCGAGCCGGGCCGGGCTTTATTTCTTGCTGCCGCCCTTCGCGGCCCAGTCCGCGAGAGTCTGCCACTCGGAGATCATGGTCACCTCTTCGCGCCGGGCGCCCTCCAGGAACCAGGCCAGGAATTCGTCGCGCGATCCCGGCCAGGGCCACTTCTGGCCCGACTTCTTGGCTTCTTCTTTGAGCGCGTCCCACCGGGTCACGACGACGTAAGCTACGGGGAGCGTCGCCCGCTTGACCCGACGGACGTACTCCGTCGAGCGCCGGGCCTTCCTCTCGGCCGACCGCAGAAGGGCCCAGGACCGCGCGAGCGTCTCGAACGAGAGGAACTTCGCGTCGGCGGGGGAGTAGCACCCCAGCGCGTCGCCCGACCTGGCCACTGACTTCTCCAGGTCTTCGAGAACGCGTTCCATCGGCCCGGCCGCGGGCCCATAGTAACCGGCCAGGAATTCCTCCCGGAGAGGGTCCTCGTCGAGACGCGGGTCCCAGAGCAGCTTGGCCAGCATCCAGGCCCTGAGCTCGGCCATCTCGGAGCCCCAGGACTGATAAGCGCCCTGTTCGAAGACGCCGCGGACGTTCCGGCGGACGAACAGGCGGATATTGGGCCCGAGGACCCCGAGGTTCGGATGGGGCTGGACGTAATGGGAGAAATTCGTGGTGTAGTCCCAGATGTAGAGCCGGCCGGCGATCTTCGACCAGCCCTCGAGGTCGTCGAAAAACGTCTTGTTCCGCGGGTCGTCGAGGGGGCGGGCGAACGAGCACTCGATGCTGCAAAGGCGGACGATGACGTTGGGCCGCGGCCGGACGAGCCGCGGCGGCTTGCGGGTGTACTGGTACGCGAGGGTATCGACGGCGACGTTTGGGAACTCCTCGGCGATGTCGGCGGCCACGGTGTTGACGAACCGGAGCAGCGACCCGGCCGGCCCGCCTTCCTCCTCGTCGACGGCCCGGCATTTCAAGCAGGTGCAGTTGCCGAAGCAGTCGTTCTGGGAGACGGAGGCGATGGTCGCGGCCGGGTTGGCCCGGAGCTTGTCCTTCAGGTTCTTGACGAGCTCCCGGCGCATGTCCTGGTTGGTCAGGCAGAGCTGAGCGTCCTTGGCCGTCCGTTGGCCGTCGATCTCGCTGAACCACTCGGGATGGGCCTCGAAGTATCTCTCCGGCGGGATGAGGCCGTAAAAGGTGTGGACGAAACCCTCATAGATCTGATGACCGCCCCGGAGCGCGTCCCCGCCGGAGCGGATGCCGTTGGCCTTGTTGCGGGCCGACCAGACGGGATCGAAGGCGACGAACCAGAACGGCTCCCTGTACTCGAGCGGCGGCTTGAAGCGGATATCGAGGCTCTTGACGGAAAGGGACGGCTTCCAGGGCATGAAGCTGGCCGTCGAGGTCCACCAGCGGCAGCCGACGATGTCCTCGAGGAACGTGTAGACCGCGTAGAGCGTCCCGCGCGGGCCGCCGCCGGCCAGGATGAGGTCGTCGCCGACGGAGCGGACGACGGTCTCCTCCGGGGCCAGGCCGTCCAGCCCGGCGGCCGGGAGGGCCGCACGGGCTGCGCCCGCCCCGACGAGCAGGCGTCCGCCGGGAGCGCCTGCATCGGTCCCGACGGGGAACTTCGCGCCGGTGACGATGTGAAGGAAAAGCGCCAGCTCGTCCGCGGCGAAGCGCTCCGTCTCGGTGGCGTCCGCGGCGACGACGATGCGGGCGCGGGCCTCGCCGCGCCGGGCGATGGGCCCGGCGGCCTCGAGCCGCGTCGCGAGAACCACAAAGGCCAGAAAGGCCAGGCCGGCCAGGCGTCGGGATGTCGGGATGGACCGGGAGAGGCTTATCATGGCCGGATTCTAACAGAAAGCGGGCCGGCTGGGCTATAATATAGCGGTGAGGAGAGGAACATGAGCGGCGAAGCCTACATCATCATCAAGCAGAACGAGTACATGAAGAAGTTCCGCAACGCCGGCGCGCTTGATGCCAAGACGGCCAAGAGCCTCGACGAGCTGAAGGTCAAGCGCGACCGGATCTTCACGAAGATGGAGGACAAGGCCATCTTTCTGCCGGGACGGGTCCCCGAGACCTTCTACATGGACGGGAACGCCGCCGAGGAGTTCGTCACGGCCCGGCGCCGGCGGGCGTTCTACATGATGCTGCTCGTCGTCATCGTGGCGGCGGTCCTGTTCTTGATCGGCCGCCGCTAAGGGTCAATAGCCCAGCTTCAGCGCCTGGGCCTTGGCGCCCTCGGCGAAGGAGTAGGGGAGCCGGGCCTTCCGGAGATCGTTCCTTTCGAGGAGGATGTCCTTCGTCCCCGCGCCGGCGAAGGTCAGGAACGTCCCCGTTCCGTCGGCCGCCCGGCAGTTGCGGATGACGGCCGTATCGACCTCGTTCAGGAGGACGGCCGGGGCCGACTCGGCCCCCGGGGCCTGGACCGCGGCGACCCCGTCGAGAACCAGCCCCTGGACATCTTCGAAAGCGACGGCGCTCCGCCATCTTTCCGAGGCCGGGCCCTCCCAGACGACCTCGACGTCCCGGAGCCTGAGGTTCCGGGCCTGCTTGAAGACGAGGGCGTTGACGGCTT
>Ga0172365_10004622_pt1 | contig 10188 bp, 9 predicted proteins | sample LakKivSesite48cm_FD_114535 | JGI IMG/M metagenome (GOLD analysis project Ga0172365, IMG submission 114535) | Sediment microbial communities from Lake Kivu, Rwanda - Sediment site 48cm | ecosystem: Environmental > Aquatic > Freshwater > Lake > Sediment | place: Rwanda: Western Province, Lake Kivu... | reverse complement strand
GATAGGCGTCGGCCAAATTGCCTTCGGCATCGATGGCGTCCGGGCCGAGTGTCGTTCTAATCTGGGCGGCAACCTCCTGCAATTCCCGGGCTGCCTCCGACTCTTCCGCCAGCGCCGCGCGATCAAGTTCTTCCTTGACCGCCTGGGGGAGAGAGTGCTTAATGAACTTCTCAATTACGTCGCGTTTATGGTTCATTATCCGGTAGATACCGAAGTCCAGGTCGGCGCAGTCGAACTCGAAAAGCTCACGCAATAGATCCTGAAACTTGGTCAGAGCGTTGTTCATTGCCTGCTCCATCATTTATTCCATTTGCAAAGTCCTATGCGCAACTTTGTGCGCAATATTAATAAGCTGCGCATAGCCTGCTTATAATGTCTATGAAATGGCTCAAGACCATTTTATGTTCCATTTCTGCAAAGAAATGGCTCCGAAAATGGCGCATTTCATTTTTATAAGCCATTTAGGTTTTTTATCCCTTAAAAACCCATTTCGCACCACGACCGCGCCCTTCCCGTAAGGCAGTGTCTTCTTTTGCAAGTTCAGCCATTAGTCGCTTAACTTGCGAACGGTCAAAGTGCGTTATTTTCCTGATTTCGGCGTTTGTTAATCCAGGTTCTTTTCTCCCGGCGCGCTGCCTCAAGATACTCAGCACACGCGTCTTGGCTGCTTCCCAATCTATTCGGCGATCTCTCTCAGGATAACCGGCAGCGGAGAGACGACTGTGTAAATCGTGACGCAAGATCCAATATGTGCCTCGGCCAGTGCCGCCTCGCTCTAAGTACCCGAAATCGGCCTCCATCTGGTTCATCGTCTCTCGGGCGTCCGCTTCCGTTTGCTGGATGATTTGAGCGGCTGTTTCTGTATCGATCTCGGGATGCCGTAAGAGGTGCTGAACGACCAGCAGATGTTCTACAGATAAGAAGCGGCCGTGGTCGGCTTCTTCCGCGACAAACATGCGGAAGGGGACAGAAAGGTCGGATGCCTGGATGATGACCCGCACGGCTTCTCCTTCATCCAATATCTGCGGCGGCTCTTTGCCTTCGATAAGCAGTTCCTGGTACATCCGCCGCACGCCCAGATTGCTCCGGTTGACAAGGCGCAACCGCGTAAGCGCGTCCGCCAGAGCCGGATTGCGCGGCACCGGTTCATGGCGCAGGATATTCTCAGGCGTGATGCCGCCGGGAAGCCCCCCAGGATTGCTGATTTCCAACCGGTCCTTGAACTGCTTGACCAGGATCGGGCCATGGATGCGGTAATCAGCATGGACAAGCGCATTAAGCAGTGCTTCGCGCAAAGCGATTTCAGGATATGTTCGGATTTCGAAATGAAATAAGCCCTGTTTAACAGTAGTAATAGGGTTATCGGCCATGATCCGGTCAAGAATGCGTTCCAGGGCCACTGGAATTGCATCATGGCCATCGCCGCGATCCATGTAGTCGGTATCCGTGGCCATACGGAGATGGGTCCACACATAGCCAGGGAAATGTTCGCGGATGACTTCGGGATTCCCAGCCAAAAGGAGTCCGGCCCGAAGCAGGCGGCCGTTACGAACGAGCCCGACGGCACCGAGGAGGTCCCGGTCTGTTTTTTGCAGCAGGTCGTTCGGGGCCTTTTCCTTTGCCGCCGTACCGCGCAGCCGCTCCATCGCCGAGGCGGAAATCAGTGATTCTATCGATCCCGGAACATGGCCGGCCGTAAAATCCGTCTCCCGGTTTCAACCATGATTTTGCGCCGAAGAGTTCCGGTCAGAGGCTGGCAATCCCTGCCGACTCGGATTGTTCCCTTTCCGGTCGTGTCAGTATAAGGCGGAAGCCCTGGATAGACCTCCATGATGATAAGCCGGCCTGTTCCCTCGGGGACTGAGAGCTCCCGAAAGACGGGCGTCAATTTCGGGTCGGTTGAGTCGTATACGGCTTTCTTGAGTCGGTTGATATCTACTTCAGGCGGGACGCCGACAATCGCTTTTGTTCGGCCTATCGCTTTGTCATCGATACCGAAGACAACGACGCCGCCTCCGCCGTTGGCCATGCAAATGGCCATAGCGACCACCGATCTTATGGCTTTGTCCATGCTTCGAGAGTCCCACCGTTTGAAATCCAGATCCTGGCCTTCAAGCTTATCGGCCGACTGATGTTCAAGTTCATCAAGGAGTGAACGCATTTCCCGGAGCTCTCGCATGCTTACTCCTGCATCATAATGATATAGGCCAAAATTATTGCGGCATCCCTCATAACAAGCCAATGGGATAGCGCAGCTTCTTGGCTCATTCTCCAAATATATCCGTCCGCGAATAGCTCCGCCATTACTGTTCTCCTTGCGAACTTGGGTCATTTACCCGCATTTCGGAAAGCCAGTGGTCAATGGCTCCTTTCCGAAAACGCCAATGGCGGCCGATTTTCTGGGAAGGGATCTTCCCTTCGCGAACGAGCTTGTAGAGGGTCGACTTCGGGATCTTCAAGTAGATGGCCAACTCTCCGATAGTCAGGACATCGCCTGTTTTTAAATCCATGGTCCGCACCTCGCTGCTCTTAAGGCAAAATTCAACTATAATCGCATCAGCTAGGCTTAATATTTACAGTTAATACCAGTAATTGTCAGGCGTTTTTACGTGACACAGGGCGGCTTTGTTTTCGATTGTGCTTTAGTCTTAGAGCTTCTGGAACCCGATGGTCCTTGGCAAACCTACGGTGCCGCTTGCCTTAAACAGGGATTCTTCAGTGGACCAGGACGAGGTGGAGGTCCATGACGTTGGTAAAGGTCGGTCCGGTGATGAGGAGGTCGCCCAGCGGCCGGAAAAAGTGGTAGGAATCGTTGTTGCTGAGATAGGCTTCGGCTTCGAGGCCGAGCGCCCGGCCGCGCCGCACTGTCGTGCCGTCGGCGATAGCGCCGGCTGCCTCGGTCGGCCCGTCAGTGCCGTCAGTGCCGCCGCTCAGGATGACGACATCCTCGAGGCCGTCGATCTCGATTGCGGCCGCCAGGCTGAATTCCTGGTTGCGGCCGCCGAGCCCGTCGCCGCGCACCGTGACCGTCGTCTCCCCGCCCGAAATGAGGCAGGCGGGTCGTCCAACCGGACGGCCGCTGCGGAGGACTTCTTTAGCCAGCGCAGCGTGCATCCGGGCGACCTCCCTTGTCTCGCCCTCGATGAAAGTCGATAGAACCAATGTGTTGTAGCCGAGCGCTTGGGCTTTTTCCGCGGCGGCTTCGACTGCCTGAGCGTTACTGGCGATGATGAGGTTCTGCGTCCGGGCGAAGGCTCCATCTCCAGGCTTGGGGGTTTCTGGGATTTCGCCTCGGCTTCCTTTTTCCAGATGGCCAAGCACCGCCCGGGGAATCGTGGCTTCGAGTTTGTATTTTTCGAGGATGCGCCGGCATCCTTCAAAGGTGCTCTCGTCCGGGACGGTCGGGCCGGAGGCGATGCTATCGAGCCTGTCGCCGACGACATCGGAGAGGATAAGGGAAACGAGAGTTGCGGGATGAGCCAGCCGCGCCAGCTGTCCTCCCTTAACGCGAGAAATGTGTTTCCGTATGGCGTTAATCTCGTGGATTGTCGCCCCGCAATCAAGGAGGAGCTTCGTCGCCTGCTTCTTGTCTTCAAGCGTTAGCCCCTCGGCTGGCGCAGGGAGAAGGGCCGACCCCCCGCCCGAGATAAGAAAAATAACGAGGTCTTTTTCTCCCGCCCCTCGGACAAGCTCGATGATTTTTTCTGCGCCGAGAAGGCCGGCTTCGTCGGGCAATGGATGACCCGCCTCTTGGACATGGATGCGCTGGAGTCGTCTTCCATGACCGTACTTGACGTTGATGAAACCCGAGGTCAGCCGGTCTCCTAATATTTCTTCGAGCGGCTGGGCCATGGCCGCCGAAGCCTTTCCAGCGCCGCTGACGAAGATGTTCTCGAAATCTTCGAGACCGTAAGTGCTGCCCCCCACCTTCAGACTGCTTCCCTCGCGTAGGACATGTCTCCTGATGGCCACGGCCGGGTCAACGGCTTTCAACGCGGCCAGGAAGATATCCAATGCCTCTTTCTTCACTTTATTGATCTTGCGTTCCATCTCAACCGGAATATCCTCGTCCTTTCTCATTAGTGTCAGCGGGGCTCTTCAGGCAAGGCTTGCGGTTTGAGGATTTCGAGGAGGAGGCGGTTTTTCTCCGAGCGCGTTTCGCCGACGCTGGTCACGTAGATGGCCGGGTCGTCGACGACCGGGCACTTGTTCTCGCAGATGCCGCAGCCGATGCAGAGGTCAAGGTCGATGACGGGCGCGAGGGGAGTTTGGATCGAGCCGTCTGGAAGCTTGACTTCTGTCCTGAGCAGCTTGATGGCTTTGGGCGAGGTCGGGCAGTGCTCCTCGCAGACGATGCAGGGTGACCCCAGCACATAGGGGATGCAGCGGCTTTTATTAATCCACGCTCTCCCGATGACCACCTTGGCCTTCTCCTCGATAGAGAGCTCCTTGATGGCGCCGGTCGGGCAGACCTGGGTGCAAAGCGAGCAGTAGTACTCGCAGTAGCCGATGCGGGGGACGAGGACCGGCGTCCAGATTCCTTCCGGCCCCGCCTCTCCCAGGGCTGGCTGGAGGCCGTTGGTCGGGCAGGCCTTCATGCACTCGCCGCACTTGACGCACCTCTGGAGGAACTGCGGCTCGGGCAATGCTCCAGGCGGCCGGATGAGCTTGGCTGCTGCCCGCTTGCGAGCCGGCGTAATCTTGAAAAAAGGAGCGGCGACCACGGCCAGAGCCGAAGTCAGGATGAGCTTCCGCCGCGACAGATTCACGACTTCAATCTTTTCGGGAGAAGCGGCGACGGGAAAAGAGACAGCGGCGGTCGGGCAGATGGCGGCGCAGGTGTAACAATAGACGCACTCGTGACTTCGCCATTCCTTGTTGGGGTAGGGGTTGGCCTGGGTTTCGCAGTGAATCGTGCAGAGGTTGCACTTGATGCATTTTTTCGGGTCGACCCTGACCTTGGCTACGTTCCAACGGGCGAGAAGCCCAAGAAGGGCGCCGAGGGGACACAGATAGCGGCACCAGAACCGCTCCCTAGTCAGGTTGAGAAGCACGAGCCCGAGGAAGATGAGGCTGAGCAGGAACCCCTGTTGAAAGGTCTGATTCAAGGCCAGGGTGCTGAAAAACTGGGCTAAGCTGTCGCCTATCGAAGCTAACCGCACGCTGTAAAAAAGGCCGATGAAGACCGAAAAGACACCGGCCAGCCAGGGCAAAACCCCGCTGACGAACGACCGGTAGAGAAGGGAGAGAGGGTCGGCGATTCCGACGAGGTCGACTGTAAAAAGGCTGCCGACGAGGACGAAAACGAGCAGGTAATATTTCCAGGCGAGGCGCTTTTCTTTTTTCTCTTCTTTCCGCGGCTTCAGGAATTTAACCCTTTTAAAAACAAAAGAAAAAAACTGATGGATGGCGCCGAACGGGCAGGCCCAGCCGCAGACATACCGTCCGGCTATAACCGTCACGAGAACTGTGATCCCGGCTAAGGCGAAGACGGTAAAAAAGGTTCTCGAAGCCAGGGTGGTGGCGAGAGCGAGGAGCGGGTCGAAATGGAAAAACACCTCCACCCGGCCGATGTAGTCCTCGCCGGTGAAGCGGGTGCCGAAAAGAAGATAAACAAAGAGCGCGAAGAACACCGTCTGGCTGGCGATGCGGAGATACTGAAGAGCCCTGTATTTCTTAGACTGTTCTTTTTTCAAGGCGGATTTTCTCCAGGTCGATTTCTCCAAGCCCTCGCCTGCGGGCGATCTTGAGATAAGGCAGTTCTTGAGGCTTGATGTTGAAAAAAGTCGCGCCCAGCGCATCCACCGCTGCCGGGTCGGCGCCGGCGATAACGGCCTTCTGAAGCTTGACGTCCGATAGCCTTCCTCCCTGCGGGCCGTTCTGGATGAGGATGCGGTAGGCGTCGAGCACGGTGAGCTCAGGCTTGAAGAAAGCGGCCAGGTCAACCATGGCCTCGTCGAGCCTCTGATGGAGCTGGTTGCGGCTGCCGCCGATGGCTCCCAGCCAATTCTTCATCCCCATGGTCAGCCGCGAGAGGCTGTGGTGCTTGGCGATGGGCACGTTGATGAGTTTGTCCGCTTCGATAAAATCCGTGAAGACCTCCCATTCCTTGAGCCATTCTCCTTGAAGCGCCATTTTTTTCAGGCGGAAAGTGTTAACAAATGGGGCCTTGGCGCCGGCAGACTTGGCCGCCTCGGCGATCCCGGAGCGGGCGTAACAGCGCTGGGCCTGGTTTGTCGTGTTGTCCATGACGGTGACCTCTTTGGCGCCGGCGTCGAAGCAGAGCTCGACGAGAGTCTTGACCACCTCGGGGTTGGTGCAAGCGGCGAGCTCAGGCGTCCTGTCCCAGCCGATGTTGGGCTTGATCATGATCCTGTCGCCCCTGGCGACGAACGACTTCATCCCTCCGAGCGCGGCCACGGCCTCCTTAGTGATCGCGGACGGGGATTCACCCTGAACCATGACCAGGCCGGGGAAGCTTGAGGCCTGCGCCAGGAGCGAAGGGCCGAACCGCAGGAGGGCGCCTCCCACGGCTATATCTTTTAAGAAATCTCGCCTTCTCATGCCGATTTATCCTTTACCGAGTGAACGCATGTATTCAAGGATGCCTTCGTAAATGCCCTGGGCGACCTGTTTTCGGTAGGCCGGGCTGCGGAGCCTCTCCTCTTCCTGAGCGTTGCTCAAGTGGGAAATCTCCACCAGCACCGAGGGCATTTCGCCGCCGATGAGGACCCAGAAAGGGCCGCCTTTGACGCCCAGGTTCTGGACAGCGCCGTACTTTTGGGAGAGACATTTTACCAGATTTTTCTGGATTTTTTCAGCCAGGTCGCGTGATTCGACGATCTTGCTGTTCTGGACGATCTTTTTGATGGTATCTTTCATTTCGCCGATCGTCTTGGTGGAAGTGGCGTTTTCCCGGGCGGCGATCTCGTTGACCTGGGGATCGGGGCTGAAATTGAGAAAAAACGTTTCCACACCCTGGCGCTTCCGGTTGCGGTGGGCGTTGGCATGGATGGAGATGAACAGGTCGGCCTTTTTCTGGTTGGCGATGACCGTCCGGTTTTCGAGGGGGATATAGATATCCGATTCCCTGGTCATGACGACGTCGAGCCCTTTTCCGTTGGTCAACAGGTTCTTGAGTTCGAGCCCGACATCGAGGACGATGTCCTTTTCGCGGTTTCCCCGGCGGCTGATGCAGCCCGGATCTTCCCCGCCGTGGCCAGGGTCAATGACGACCGTCTGAATCCCCAGCCCGAGCTGACGAGCCAGACTGTAGCCTGAGGGCGTCGGTTGGGGCGGCTGGGGCGATTTGGCGGCCGGGGTGGCGGACGCCGTCTCTTTGGGGAAGATATCGATGACCACGCGAAAAGGGTCGAAGAGCGGAAAAACCTGGTAACGCTCGACTTTGACGAAATCGAGTTCGGCGACCATCCTGACCGTGGTCGTGTTTTTTTGAGCGATCCTGATCTCTTTGATATAGTCGCACTTTTCATAAAACGTCTTGCCGTGGAGGATCGGGTTAAGGCGGGCCTGGTAAATATCGACGTAGAGACGGTCGGGCTCCTTGAGCTCGGCCGAGGAGAATTCCCTGAGCGATCCGATGTCGACGACAATCCGGGTGTACGTGGGGTGGGTATAAGAGCGGAGGTTGGTGATTTCGACCAAGGCCGGAGCGGCGAGGAGGAGAAGAACGGAGAAAAAAGAGGCAACCGCCAGCGGGAGAATCAGTCTAACGCGAAACCGGGCCACAATAATTTCTCAAGCGCCGAATTTCTTCATCTTGCCGGCGTGGGCCAGCACGAGCGGCATCGCATAGAGAGACGGGAAACGGCCGAGATAGCCCCGGCTGCAGGCCCGCTCGGAAAATACCTCGACCTCGTCCGGAAACGCAGACCGGGCCACGAGAAGAAAAGGGTTGGGATGCCAGGAGTGGGACTTGAGCTGGCAGGGAGTGGAATGGTCTGAAGTGACGACGAGAACATCAGGAGCCAGGGCTTCGAGGCGGGGAATGAAGGCGTCAATCTCTTCGATGGCGCGGACTTTGGCCGGGTCGTTTCCGTCCTCACCGGCCGCGTCGGTTTTTTTATAGTGGACGTAAAAGAAATCGTAGGCGCCGTAGCGGGCTTCGAGGGCGTCGAAAAGATCGCCCGTCTCAGCCCCAACGTCCAGGATATCCATGCCGAGGAGCCGGGCCAGGCCTTTGTACATCGGGTAGTTGGCGCAGGCGGCCGGCCTCAGTTTGTAGAGCTCAGGCAGCGTCGGCAGGGCCGGGAATTTCGAAAAACCCCGGAGGAGGACCGTGTTGACCGTCTCCCGGCCGCTCAGGATTTCGGTAGCTTGGTCGAGGAACGAGTTGACGATTTGCGCCGTCTTGGCAGCATCGGCCGCAAGAGGCTGAGTGTAGGCGCGGGGCTTATGATCCTTCTGCGGGTCGGCGTCGGAGAGGGCGTCGACGAGACCCGGGCCGCTGAACTTCACCACGAACCTGTGTTCTTTGCCGGGATAGAGAGTGATCGAGAGGCCCGGCTTTGGCTTGAGAGCCTTGTTCACCTGGCGGCACAGATTCTCGTTCTCGCTCGTCGGTATCCGGCCGGCTCGTCGGTCGACAACGAGGCCATCTTTCAGGGTGGCAAAATTTCCCCTGGCCACCAGGTCATCTTGGCCGACCTCAACACCGGAACCCAGAGCTTCCAGGATTCCACGGCCTAACTGGTAACGGAGTGGATCATAGCCGAAAAGAGCTAAATGAGAAGGGCCGCTCCCTGGCGTAATTCCGGGGAGGACAGGGTCGGTCAGGCCGCAGACACCTTTCTTGGCCAGGCGGTCAAGGTTCGGACTTCGGGCTCTTTCGAGCGAAGTCCGGCCCTCGACCGGCAGGTCACCCAGGCCGTCGATGACGAGCAGGATTATTTTCGAGGCCGTGGAAACGGTCAATTCTCTGGCTAAATCTTCCCAATCCATGACATTCCACTATACCGGAATTTTTTTGCCGAGACAATACCAGCTTCGTCAATCCCTGGCCAGGGCTGAGTAGATGGCCTGCTGGAGCTCGCTGACGAACTCGAGCTTCTCTGTTTTGGTCGGATAGGGATTGGGAAAGACGAGCGGCGGAAGAAACTCGACCGTCAGACAGAACCTCTGGTAACTCTTCAGCCCGAGCTTACTCCAGAGAAGCCTCACCAGACGATAAATGAGAATTCTGTCGGCGACATATTTTTTGTATGTATTTTTGCCGACCTCCGGTCTTTCCTTGACGACACAGGGGATAATCTTGACGGTTTTTCCTCGCCGCGAGAGCAAGCTGGCCAGCATCGGAACGATGGTCTGGGTGGTCAGGTCTTCTGCCGCCTCGTGGGTGCTCCCGCCGCTCGGAGCGATGGCCACCGGGATGTTTTGCTCGAGGCTGGAAACGCACTCTTCGAGCGCTTGCTTGTTAATCCGTCGCTTGACAGTCTTGTCTTCCTCCGTAAGCGGCTCGTGGAGGTGGACGGGGATGACATTGAACCGGCTCATCTGGGTGATGAAATAACAAGTCAATAAGTCGATAGACTTTTCGAATAGAAAACGGCTGAGGAGGTTGCGTCGGGCTTTCTGCTGGAAAGCCGGGCGGAAGAGCGAGTTGACGACATCGCTCCGCGTTCGGGGCAAAAGGTATGTCCCGAGCACGGTTATTTCAGCCAGGAATCTGATGGGCGGGCTGACCGGAGCAGTCAGGCCCAGAAACAAGGGTTCAGCCCGCCGGGTCACATGGTTGTAAACATAAAGCACCGGCTCACCCACAGGGATATTTTCGAGCCCGATCGCCTTGGGCATGGGGCAAAGGGGAAAGGCCTTCAGGATGGCTATGAAATTTTTATATGAAAAGCTAAACATCTAATTCGGGATAAATGGCCCTCTCGCTTACAGTCGTTGATTTCGACTTCCGGCCAGGCATTCTTATTCGGTTTCTGGCCAGAATGATACGAGGGTTTTTTCCGTCTGTCAAATCGGCTAAATTTTTGGCGAAATCGGCACTCGGATATTGTGTCGTCAAATGAGGTTTGTTAAAATCGGAAGGTGAACAAGGTCCTCGTCCTTGATTTCGGCTCTCAGTACACCCAGCTCATCGCCCGGAAAGTCCGCGAGCTGGGCGTTTATTCGGAAATTTTTCCGTTTGATCTTCCTCCTTCGCGGATAAAAAACGAGAAT
>Ga0172365_10004621_pt1 | contig 10190 bp, 19 predicted proteins | sample LakKivSesite48cm_FD_114535 | JGI IMG/M metagenome (GOLD analysis project Ga0172365, IMG submission 114535) | Sediment microbial communities from Lake Kivu, Rwanda - Sediment site 48cm | ecosystem: Environmental > Aquatic > Freshwater > Lake > Sediment | place: Rwanda: Western Province, Lake... | reverse complement strand
GGGATTGATTATCTAAGGGGTCTTGGACTATGCCCATAAGTCGCGAAGCGTTCTTTAACATCGCCCAGGATATGTACGTTCATAAGTCCTGGGTTCAGGCATACATGTTCTGCCCGTTGAAGTTTAGGAGAATGGTTATAGATAAGACGCGGAGTCAACCGTCCTACGAGATGGCTCTTGGGACGGAGTTCCATGAATTTGCAAAGGGATTCTTCAGTATCATCGACCTACAACATATGGATAGACTGGTCGGTGAGAAGGCCATCTACGAGTACTTCCGTACATTCACACCGAGTCAACTAAGTCCGCCGGTCTACGGCTGGATACAGAACTTTTTTAGGTTCGAAGCCAATAGATATTCTGTATTAAAGGCCAATGCACGTGACCCTTTTAAGTACTACATTCCGGTGCTGATAGAGGAAGTTCTACGCTCGGAGAAGTTTAAGTTAGAGACTACGCCAGATAGAATAGACCTCTTCGACGAGAATTCCTTCATCATCGTAGAGTACAAGGCTGCGCAGAGTATGCATCATGCCGACTGGCGTAGGGAATTAGCCATACAGAGTATACTGGCCAATGAACGGTTTGATAATAAGTGTAAGTACATCGCTGTCTACAATCCGAAGATAAATGTCGTATGGGCTGAGAGATTGAAAGGTGCTTCGGTTGCCAATGCCCATAGACAGATCGCTCGACTACGCAAAGCTATTGCAGACGAAGAATATCCGGCGAAGGTCTCGGACCGTTGTATGTGGTGTGATTACAAGGCAATATGTCTATCGGAGGGAAGATTTGAGAATGCCGAGTTTACAACAACAGAAGAAGAAAATAGCTCCCAAGAGGCGGAATAAACGATCTGGAGGTGAAGAAGAATGAGAGTTGAAGATATGAAGGCAGTCGTCCTGTGGTCCGGTGGAATCGATTCTACGACGTTGGTACATAGATTGCTTAATGATGGTATGGAAGTCTTTCCGATTAATTTTGACTATGGACAGACACATCGGCGGGAGATACAGCTTAGCCGGAAGTTCATTCAGCCGACGTTCTATAGGAATTCATTGTTACATGATACAGTCACTGCGATGATTAGTGTACCACTAAAGTCTGCCCTCACGTCGCCGGACGAGGTAGAGCTACCCAAGGGATTGTATGATCAGGCCAACCAGAAGGTAACAGTCGTTCCGAATAGGAATATGATGTTCTTGAGCTTAGCAGCCGCGTATGCAATATCTATAGGAGCGGGGTACATAGCCTACGGTGCTCATTTCTCGGATAGAGCTACCTATCCAGACTGTCGGCCAGAGTTCGTCGAGAGTTGTGAGAAGACAATCCAAGTGGGAAATTATGAGAAGGTAAAAATCTTTGCACCATTCTTGGATATGCGGAAGACAGATATCATTGCCTATGGACTGGCGACAGGCCTCGACTATTCGATGACATGGTCATGTTATGCAGGCGGACGAACTCCGTGTTTGTCTTGCGGGACATGTACGGAGAGAACTGAGGCATTTTTTGAGAACAATACAAAGGACCCAGCGTTGAGTCCAAAGAAGTGGAAGGAAGCATTAAGAATCTATAAGAGATATCTGGAGGAGAAAAAACCATGATAATGGAGAGAATCTACAAAACGTCGTTTAGTGCTGCACATGTAATCAAGGGGCATCCTAAGTGCGGGAAGACACACGGACATAACTATCATCTTGTCGTGAAGGTAAGTGCTAGGCATGATGAATGGATTGACTTTGCGATAATTAAGCGGGCAGTCTGGAATGTCCTTGATGAACATTATGATCATAGAGACCTTGGGCCGGTAACTGCAGAGGAATTAGCCATAGACATCTGCAGATTTGTGAAGAATGAACTACATGTGATACTCTCAAAGGAGTATGTAGTAAACATCGAACTCTGGGAGACTGATAACTTTGGCGTCCAAACTAACTTCACTACAACAAGATAGTGTGGCTGCGCACTTCAAGAGAATCCTTGAACTGCTCGGCGAGGATCCCGAGAGAGAGGGGCTCAAAGAAACTCCGAATAGAGTCGCCCGAATGTATACGGAGCTCCTCGATGGCTACGCGATGGATGCAGAGCTTGACGTCCAGTTCGAGGAGACGACTGACCTGGTCTGCATGGATCCGATTGATTTTAAGTCGCTCTGTGAGCACCATGTCCTACCGTTCACGGGTAATGTTAAGATTGCATACGTGCCCCATAATAAGGTTGTAGGAGCGAGTAAACTCGGACGACTGGTAGATAAGTATGCCCATAGACTTCAGGTTCAGGAGAGAATGACTAGGCAGATAGCCGACGAATTCATGGAGACAGTTCAACCTTCAGGACTGATGGTCATCGCCCAGGCGAAGCATGAATGCATGTGTAATCGGGGGATCAAGAAGTCGAGCGTAATGACCACGAGTGCTGTTCGAGGGATGTTGGCACTGAATCCTTATGCCAAGTTGGAAGCCCTTCAGCTGTTGTTCAGTGATAAGAGAGACATCCTCTAGGTGAGAGAAATGGTCCAATTTACTGTAGATACCCGTGAACCTATTGATAAGCGTGCACTGTTCCAGAGTATGTATCCCATGTCGAAGATTGCGTGTCTAGAGTACGGCGACTATGAGACGGCGAAGTGTATATTCGAGCGTAAGGAGATAAAGGACTTCATACAGTCATTACATTCAGACAGGTTAATGACCCAAATGTGCAATTTACAGATATACTGTGAAAGAACAAATCGCATACCATTCATTGTGATCATAGGCGACCTTGCATCTGCGAAGGATGTAATCGATGAACAGCTGAAGAAGCTCGGCTCCCGAGGGTTTGGCATTAATATGGAGGCAGTCTACGGTGGGATAGCTAGCTCCATCGTTCGATATGGCGTGCAACTAATCTGGGTGACAGGTTCCAAGATAGATCATACGATGAATGAGGAACTGAAGAGGTTCTATGGAAATCAAGCACATCGTGAAGCCTATACGATAATGTATAAGATTGCGGAGAAGATCGAGGAAGGGAAACTTCTGATGCCTCATAGGAGTATGATGTCAAGACATCCTGACAGACGGATATCGGCATTAGCTAACACCCTGCAGATAAGCTTCAACCTTGCTGAAAGACTACTAAAGAAATTCGGTAGTACGAGAAATGTCTTCCTTGCGCAGGACAAGGACTTACTTATAGTAGATGGCATAGGTCCATCGACACTCGCAAAGATACACTACATGCTAGGAGAGTCAAACGTTGGCAGGCCCGTCCCTGTATGATCTCGTGCTCCAGGAATTGGAGGATAGGAAGGCTGCTCATGTACATAAATTTGCGCCGTATTACATAGCTAGCGTCGGCGCACATCTATTCAATATATACAATAAGGATATTGAGAATGGCGGCCTAACAGTCGTACCTGGCGGTGGCGACCTCCCGGACTTTAGGATGCACATTCTTCTGCTCTCCCCTAGGGGGATTGGAAAGACCTATTGGCAGAAGCAGTTTATTCTGAATAAGCAAACGGGACTCATTCGAGAGACATCTATTAATTGTAGTATTGCGCAAGTAGTCTCCGAATCGGGTATTACGGGGACGGTTGGATTTAACCAGGAAAGGGGAGCCGTTAAATCTCGGGGTCTCGCGGAGACACGGAAGTATGATATCATAGCGATTGACGAATTCAGTACGATATCAGCAGCCGCTCAGCAGTCGCATTCGAAGATGTTAGACCCAGTGTTACTTCAGGTGATGGACACAGGGCAGATAGCGAAGAATCTAGGCCCTGGAGAGTTTAACTATGTATCATACTTTACCATGTGGACGGGAACACAGCCAACGAGGTTTGACCTATCGCAGGGCTTAGATCGAAGGTTCTTCTTCCTGTTCTCCATTCCAACTGCCGAACAGATTAGGGCAACAACTGAAGCATTCAGAGCTGCAATGACCGTTCCGGTGAATCCTGTGAGGACGACAGCAATTAGAGCGCTCTTCACCCAACTTGCGAGCGATATTAAGACGATAAAGAAAGTCCGCTTTTCACCTGATATTAATAGGTGGTTTGATGAGGCATTCCATAAGAGAACTGTAGCTTGGGAAGAGATGCATATGCTAAGACTCCTTATGGGATTGACATTGACCAGGAAGAGAGTTGAGGAGGAAGTTGTCGTGGAGATAGATGATGAAGGGAAGAGGTTAATCCTCCAGGAGATGAATTGGCGAAGGCTTATTGCCAAGGGACCGGAGTTGGCAATGGTCGAGGCAATCGTCGAAAGTGAGGGTGGGAAGATGGAACTTACAGTTCTTAAGGATTGGTTGGCAATCTTCGGGATTAATTATGTAACGTCAAGCGATATTATCAATACGGCGATTCGTACGAGGTCTCTAAGAATGTTACCGGGAGAATTCGTCGAAGTTACCCATCCGACGAATATATGGAAGTGGGACTATGGGAAAGAAGACAGTCACGATGTACATAGATGAGGATTTAATCGCTGAGTGCCGAAAGAGAAATATCAATATGTCGGCATCTACATCAAGAATTCTTCGGATGATGTTGGACGCTGGAGAGAGTTTTACGGATGAGGAATTGAGATTTGAGCTCGTTAAGGATAGGCATGATACACTGACAAAGAAGATTGAAGAACAACAGGCAGCTGTTCGTAGCGACCAGTCTATTCTTGAGGGGATTGATCGGCAGATGACGGAGCTCTTGCCCACGATTGCTCAGATAAGGAAGAGTAGACAAGTCGCTGCGATTATGAAGATAATTAATTATGAGATAGAAGTATCTCAGTATGAACTGGATGTGGCATGGGAGAGAATCCAGCCACAGATAGAGGAATTGAAGACTCTAGACCATCCGATTGATAAGGCATGGTTGGAGAAGAGAATTGAGAGGATGTATCTCTCGGCATCAGTCGGCGGCTCAATGGTGGTACATAAATGAGGATCGTCCTGAGGAATTATGAATGGGTGAAGTTAAATGAGATGTATCGAGGGAAGGCCCATAAGGTTGCTTGCCAGAGAGTCGTCCATGGATTGATTGACGGCAGTCTAACATTCGGAGAGTTAGACGATATTAAGAAGTCGCTTCACGAGTATAGGGGGTATGACTACAATGTGTGAACCAGGAGACGACGGAACAGAAGTGGTAGACGTCGACAGGGTAGTAAAACCACAGAGATACATATGCTCGCCAGATTGCGAGGTATGTAAATGGTTCCCTGGAGAGTTTCCACCAGAAGAAGAGGAGGACCTCACAGAGGAGGAGCTTTGGGAGGCAGACAAAGAGTTCTCAGAGAAACCAAAGAGAGTTCTTGCTGTGGTCGTCGTCCAGGCGGAGGACGAGGAGGCGAAAGAAGAATGACAGATAGAATAAAGATAAAGGACAAAGAATTGATATGCAAGGGCCGTATATTGAATGGGTATAAAGCGTTACTCGACATAATGGCACACAACTATTCGCGGGCATTAGAGTCGTTCTGGAAGAATGCGAAGCTTAAGCACCCCGAAGTAGAAAAGGGGTGTTGGTCGTACGATGCAGTCAATCATGAACTCACGAAGATACCGGAGGGAGAGTAATGCCAGACGTTGTACAGGGAACAAAAGCTGTGTACTACACAGGGCGTCAAAATTAAAGTGTCGAGAATTATACCTAACGGTGAGAGGATTCAATTGGAAACATTCGTTGAAGCAACACCAGATATAGAAGAGAACGAAATACCAAACACGGTCGACCTTCTGATGACAATCCTTCGGAGATGTTGTGTGGAGGTGATTGAGTGAGTGGAAATATCGAATCTAACAACACAGACAAAGTATCCAAAGATGCAAAAGTGATAGTGGCTACAATCTTTATTTGCACCCTCATTTTGTTGGGATTTATGTATCTTTTTACGCATCCTCTTGATGTTAGGGTGATAAACCCGATGAACATCACGAATTGCTCTTGTTGTGATTGCTCTTGTTGTTGCGGAATAAGCGATGTGCGGAAGATGTATCAGATAGTCAATTCCGAAACAGGGGCGATTGTGCCTTGGGATGGGGTAACTGGTGGCACTATCACGGAGTGGTTGCTTGACAACCAAGGGAACTACATCGCAGGGACGAATACCACACTAACCAATCTTCCAAGCAATGTTAATGCCAAGTATATTTGGCAGGACATACTTGAGTCGTTTGGTCCAGCCACACTTGTCTATCAGGCAGATGTGTGGTATAATGGTGTGCATATAGTCCAATCTGGGACAGATGATGATGTAGCACTCTGCTTTACCCCACGGATTGTCAACAATCTGACATACACTCCGCCACCGCCTCCGACACAATAACAGGAGTCCGAGAGAAGGTGAAGATTAGTTCTTGCTTTCCTCGGAAGACTCTGTCTAACACCCGTCTGGGGACAGTATTAAAATGAAAGTCATGTTTATTCTTGGTGGTGGAGGTCATACACAGGAGATGCTACGTCTTATAGATAACATGAATATTGTCCCATATGAAGTAATGTATTTGATTCCAAAAGAGGATGTTACTTCAGAAAAGAAGATAATAAAGATAGGCAAAGCACTTCTACATGCACTACCATCAACGACAGCAGAGATAATGTACTGTTCTGCGAATCTTGCAACAAAGAGAATGAAAAAGGAGTTAGGAAGAACATGAAAGGAAGTATGAATCTACAAGCTGCATGGTTAGACATGCGTAATTTGTCACCCGTACAGGCTGCTGCGCTCGGTAGTCTGTGGCACTTCGAGCACGTTAATAAGCTCTGGCATCATACGAGGCACTGGACACGGGTGGTTGAATACCCGGTAGTACTAACAGAGCGACCGTTCGAGATAACTGATGATATCTTAGATGTTGGCGCAGGAGAGACACCACTCGTACCGTATTTAGCGCAGTATTGTCATAGCGCTACGGGGATTGACTTAATGTTACCTAGCGAAGGGTTTATTAAGAAGATACAGAGGTCCTTCCCGAATGTAAGATATGATATCGGAGACATAACGAAGTTGCCATACACTGACGAGTCGTTCGACAGAGTCTTCTGTGTTTCGACGTTAGAACACGTGATGCCTCTTGCGGGAGTGACTAAAGGCCTCCGGGAACTTGTGAGAGTAGCCAAGAAGACAGTGTTTATTACGTTCGATATGCATATAGGAGACTGGTCGATACTAGATGCGATTGAACAGGGTCTAGGCGCGCGAATCGACATGTTGAGGACTCCGCCTACGAGTACAGGCATCGTACAGAACGATACAATACCCATAGGAGTCGGATGTATCATAATTGACAAGAGGGAAGACATATGATGTGCGGGAACAAAGGAATCGCAGACCAAGGAAAGGTCCTAGCTTACATCGAAGCCCATGAAGGGACAACCATCGTACAAATGGCTGAGGATTTAGGCTACACATGGGGAAGTACATATCAAGCAGTCTTGGTACTCATAGAGAAGAAGGACGTGAAGTCTGATAGCCCGAGGCTATGGTCTAAGCATTCGAAGAAAATGCGAAATCGGAGGAAATTCATATGAAATTCCATATGGATTTTCGGACTTAGCGAAAATTTTCAAGGTGACCTAAGATGGTAAAGGAGATAGAGAAGATTCGTATATCGGAGATCTTTCGTTCTCTAGAGGGCGAAGGACAATTCGCAGGGACACCAACCATTTTTATAAGAACGTCGGGATGTAACCTGAAGTGTCGTTGGTGTGATACCAGGTACACAGAAGTTGGTTGCTCGGATATGAGCCCGAGGGCCATATACATCGAGGTTCAGAAACTACTGAAAGTATATCCCAAGACTCCTCGCATAAGTATTACGGGCGGAGAACCTCTCCTGTGGGACGATCGTCTGTCAGGACTGATCAATCTCCTACGTATGGAGAGTGGGAAACAAATACACTTCGAGACAAACTGCACGATGATGCCGTCGTTTAAGATACTCGACCAGAGAATGTTCTTCACTGTAAGCCCGAAGTTACCGTCTTCGGGTTCTCGTTGGGAGGATAAGGTCCTATGGTACTGGAAAGGACGAAGGAATGTCGAGTTTAAGTTCGTCGTCGCTGACCAGCGTGATTGGAATACTCTCATGGAGATGTATAGGACGTATACTCTTCAGGACGAGGTAGTTTATGTTCAGCCATGCTATGAACCTCCACATACACATAGTCTTCCATACCAACAGAGAATGCAACGTCTAGCGGATAGAGTACTTAATTGCGAGTACAACATCCGGATAATGCCCCAACTACATAAGCTCTTCTGGCCGGAGAAGGAACGAGGGGTATAAATGCCCTTCGTATGTCCAGACTGTGATAACGTCTTACGTTTAGCTGCAGGTCTTAAGATGCACTGGACGACGATCCATCTACAACTCAATGGAACGTGCTATATCTGTGGAGCACCCTGTAGGTCACTCGAAGGATTAGCCTCTCACTGTATTAAGGTCCAGTCGATGAGAATTGAACATCTTTTTCTCTATTGGATGGTGAAGTCATCCCACTACAGCTCGGCATCGCGAATGGCTTACCAGGTGGTGTGTTATTTAACGTATGTCGACGAAGACCAACCGCACATCGAGGAAGATAAAGCTCTACCAGCGGAATGTATCGAAGAAGGAAAGAGATATACTCATCCAGATTCTTCAGTCAGACGAGCCGTTCTTTCGAGCGAAGCTAATTAGGTATACTTCTCAGAAGTTTGTATGTCGGCTGGAGAAGGCTCGATTGATAGCTCCTATAGAGGAGGAATTCGACGACTATCGGGCGAGAAGAATAAAAAACGGAAGGCTCTTTAGGGAATTCTAGCGTCTAGCAAGACAGAGTATACAACGTACCAGGACGATAAATAGCATTCCAGCAAAGCTTAGCAGAAGGACTAGAAGCTCATAATCCACAGCGGGGAGAGTGTGAATACCAAGAGAGGCTAGAAACATTCACACCCTCCCCCGTCGGACCGTGTGTAAGATTACTTCTTGGGCTTACTCCCTTCTATGCGATGCTCAAGTGCTCCACAGTATCGTGACGCGGCATCCTTCGACAGACCACGTCGCATCTGGGTTTTTAGACAGTCATCAAAATCCCTGTACGGTCCCATCGGCATGCATTTCACCTCCCGGACATTCTTTCGGCACAAGTAGTTGGAGAATTACTTCATCACCCGCTTCCTTTCTGAAGAGGATAATGAATCGTGGTGGTAGTTTGACAGACTTTGTACGCTTGTTAAACTTGTAGGTTTTACATATCCAATCAGCCATGTTCTTTCTTCCTCTCGAAGGCGTTCTCGAACGAATGGAATAGGCTATCATCTATTGCTGTTCCGAATCCCCAACCGATAAAAAAGATGGTAAGTTGGTACGTCCACCAGTATTGGTAGTAGAATGGATAGAGGAATTCGTAGAGAAGTATAGCAACTGTTATGATTGCTATGCCGATCTCCCAGTGATGGATGAATCGAAGTATAGGATACCATGCTTTGTTGACGAATTGGTCGTCCCCTCCTCTCTTTCCATAGTACCAGCAAGGGGCTATCCCTGCGATTGTCGCTAAGGCGAATATTGTTAGTTCTTGAATCATGGTTTCTTCGCCGCCGCTTTATACGCCAGGGTTGCTACTTCCTTGCCCGTCAATACGCCGAATGCTAGAAGGACGAGGTTAGTAACCAGTTGGATGTAAGTAGATATCCCTGGGTCGCTGAATGCACTGGGTCGGAAGACTGCCATGAGACTAAGACCTGCAAGCCCACCGATGATGATGATAAAGCATGTCATATTGATGACAGAGATTCTATCCTTCCAATCAATTGTCGGAATTTCGCTCATACATTCACCCCCCTCTTATGGAACGTTCGTTGTGTAGTCCCCGGAGTAACGAATTGTGATTCTTGCCCGGAGATACCTCTCTGTAGTTGGTGCGTTGTAGTAAAAGCCCGTACGCCAACTCGGTCCGTAGGACATCGAGTAGTAGATTTGGGCCGATGCCGCATTCGTTACATTGCTATATGAACTCCCACGTTGGCCGACTTTGAATGGTGCCCAGGCCGTAGGAGATGTACCGTCGGTGAAATAGAATGTCGTACTACCGGTAAGAGTACCTGACGTCCAATGTGCCGTAGACGTTAGCGTGGTACCAGTATACGTATGTAGCATGAAGGGTGCCGACGCTATGACGAGATTCGGTATACAGATCTCTATCTTCTGCG
>Ga0172365_10004619_pt1 | contig 10190 bp, 10 predicted proteins | sample LakKivSesite48cm_FD_114535 | JGI IMG/M metagenome (GOLD analysis project Ga0172365, IMG submission 114535) | Sediment microbial communities from Lake Kivu, Rwanda - Sediment site 48cm | ecosystem: Environmental > Aquatic > Freshwater > Lake > Sediment | place: Rwanda: Western Province, Lake... | reverse complement strand
AGAGGCTAAATCTGCTATACCGTCGTGGTGACGGCAACTATGGTCTGATTGAACCAGAGCAAGGGTGATATAACCAGCTGCCATTCTTCATAGACAATCCCCCGGTCAGTTCTGTTTTGGGGACGCAGTTGGGCAAACTTGAATACCTGGTTGAAATAGAGTCGATTGGGGCCATCTCCAGGGAATGACCGGCTACACTAAGGAGAGCGCTTTGAACAGTCCGTTTTGGGAGTATTAGAAGTACCTTGATGCTCCGCCACAGTTACACTACACTGAGGCAGAGACAGACTGTGGCAGATATACAGCGGCAGTAGAGGCTCTCGGGGACAGGGTAGAGAAACTAGAGCAGTCGGCAGGTAGAATGACTTTGGAGAATGACCTCTTGAAAAGAAGTAGAAAGACATAGCTCTCATTCCTTGACCTTGTCCCGAGGCGGTCACAGTGCTAGATTCTTGACTGCACAGGAGACACAGAAGGCAGGTCTGGGCTATTTACTCCGCAACGGATTCTAGCCACTTGAAACAGAGCCAGAGATAGTTATCATGGTCGGAACAGCTGAGCCAATCCTACTCCCCTTAGAGTCAACCTTAGGCAAACGGGCTGCTTCTATTATGTCTTTGGTAAGCACTACTCGGCTAAGACAGGACGTCTTGAGCATGAATTACCCACGAAACAGACTACACTCTCCTAAGGATATGGTCAAGGCAGAGGGGTTTATTATTTCGGCACTTCAGGATGCAGGCTGGCAAACGAAGCGACACTCGTTCTCTATAAGACAAGCCAATGGGGTTCTGGACTACGGAGATTTCAGTCCGACTGTATACTCAGAACTGTCAGGGGTGAATCTTACAGCCATCAAACCAGCTGAAGCGTCCAACGATGCCCTAGTAATTGAGGCTCATTACGACACAGTGCGGATGAGCCCTGGTGCAGATGATAACACCGCCAGCGTAGCTGCCCTGTTAGAATTAGCCAGAGTGCTGAAGGACTACAAATTCAAGCACACTGTAGTGCTCGCTACCTGTGACATGGAGGAAATTGGGTGTATTGGAGCAACACAGCTTGTCAAGCAGCTGGCTAACGAATACAAGTTACGGGGAGCTATTGTCTTCGAAACGATGGCATACCTATCCCACAAACCGAATAGCCAAGCCTTGCCTCCAGGATTTGGATTCGTGTATCCCGACCAAGCAAGCAGACTCAGGAACCGTGGTTATGTAGGGGACACTACCGTTGTTATCTATCATAACAATGCCAGGTCTATTGCTGTGGGTTTCAGCGAGAGCTTGGCTCACATTGTTGGAGCTGACTCGGTCGTGTTGTTACGAGCTCCTGGTGACATACCTGTGCTTGGTCGCCTTCTGCGGACTTTCTTCTACTCTCTAATTAGGCAGTTCTATCGGGCAAACCATTATCCATTTCTCGTGGCTGGGGTACCGGCGATACAGATTACTGACTCGGGTAATTTCAGAAATCCCAATTATCATAAGGTGACGGATACGCCTGACACTCTGGACTATGACCGTCTAGCTAGCATTGTAGCAGCTACAGCCATCACTACATTAAGATTGGACAGCGCATGACCCGATAGGGCTCTATTGTTCTCTTGCTTAAGCCTTCAGGACGGAAAGAGATGAACTTCTCAACGAGCTCCGTTGTGAGCTTTTCAGCTTTAAGATTGGTGGAGCTGATGGGATTCGAACCCACTACCTTCTGACTGCCAGTCAGACGCTCTCCCAACTGAGCTACAGCCCCGCCTGACTCAAGAATATAACAAAACAGCTTGCGAAACTCAAGTCAAGGGACCGATTCACTGCAGCATGGCCACGTAGCTGTCTATAGGCACTCCTAGCGAATCGGCTACGGGTTGGCACTTGGCTTTGAGACAATAGAAAAACCTCCCTTCAGAGGAGAGCTCAGATAAAGCCTCGTAATGTCCCATCCCTTTGGCGAATATGAAATCTGCTGACTCAAATTCCCGTTTGAACTGAGCCGAAGCCAGAGAAGAAACGATTCCCGGCGAAGCTACGCCCGTGCTCGTAACTCTTCCAAACTCGGGCTCCAAGCCAGACCTCCCGACGTCTTCCAGTGTCAAATCGTTCTGAACAGGTGATGGCTTGACTACGTAGCTAACCTGAGCGAATTGCCTCATCCACTTGACGAGGGGCAAGTCGAAGTAGAGCTCGCCAGCGTTATCTGCCAGGTACAAGACCTTGGAGGCATCCTTTAGCTTTGCTTCCAATTGCTGCGAATCATCCAGGACGAAACTCACAGGTTTCCTGATGTCATCTCTGATCGGACCGAGGTCCTTGAAGAAATCAAGAGCATTCGCTGCTGCGGCCAGTTGCAGGCAACGCCGAAGTTCATCCTCGCAGAGATTGTTTCGCTGCCTGCCACACCTTTGGGTCGCAGCTTCGGCTCGCAATGACAACTCCGGATATAATTCCCTGGCCAGCGTCATCTCCCTTTGCTTTATTGTCCGATAGGGGTCAGGATTGTGAGTTACCTCTCTTACTATTCTGTGAATCTTGGTGGCAATCACTAAAGATATCTGGCTAAAAGAAAACTCATCATCCAGCACTCTCATCGCTTCCCCGATTGCCCTTTGCTTCAGTGAAACATCGTCCGTAGCTAGTTCGGCAGCCTGTTGGATCAATCTGCGCAGGCATTCGTAGCAACCTGGTGCCAGTTTCATTTTAGTTCCCTTTGCTCAAATTTGGGCAACTTGACATCCTCAAATCATTCCGAGCCCTTCGCCCTCTGTCTCTCCGAGCGAAGTGAAGACTCTACGGACCCTTCGCAAAGGCTCAGAGTGACCAATCACGGGCAAGTTTGAGCAGCTTGTGACGCTGTATTATAATAGGATTGGTTATGTTTGAGAAACTTGAATTAATACAAAAGCGTTATGACGAGCTGAGTCAGCTTCTGGCTCAAGTAGAGATAGCTACTGACCCCAGGCGGCTTCAAGAGCTAAGCAAGGAAAGGGCAGCTCTCGAAGATGTTGTTGGCACGTACCAAGAGTATAAAGTCAAGAGCAAAGAACTGGGCGAACTTGAAGCGCTGCTCAACGCACATGGAGAAGCTGAGATGACGGCTTTGGTCAAGGAAGAGGTAAACAAGCTCAAGGAACAGCAAGCTGAGCTTCTTGGCAAACTTAGACTTTCCCTGATGCCGAAGGACCCCAACGACGATAGGGATGTGATCGTTGAGATAAGGGCTGGTGCCGGCGGTGAGGAGGCAAGCCTTTTTGCCGCTGACCTATTCCGCATGTATAGCCGATACGCACAAACTAAGGGCTGGCAGGTGGAGGTTATTGATAGCAGCCAGAGCGAGAGAGGCGGGTTCAAGGAGCTGATATTTGAAATCAGAGGCAGAGGTGCTTTCAGCCGCTTTAAGCACGAGCGTGGTGTTCATCGAGTGCAAAGGGTACCAGTGACTGAAGCCTCGGGGCGGATCCACACTTCGACAACTACGGTGGCGGTCCTGCCTGAGGCAGAGGAGATTGAGCTCAACATTAATCCTGACGACCTCAAGATGGAGTTCTTTCACAGCCGGGGGGCCGGCGGGCAGAATGTGAATAAGGTAACTACGGCCGTCCGCATCACGCACCTACCCACCGGCATAATGGCTTCCTGCCAGGATGAAAGGTCTCAAATAAGGAACAGGATGAAGGCAATGGCAGTGCTCCGGGCCAGACTGCTTGATATGGAGCAACAGAAGCAATCTGAGAGCATAGATAGGGAACGGCGGATGCAAGTAGGCAGTGGCCAGCGGGCAGAGAAAATTCGCACCTACAATTTTCCCCAGAACAGAGTGACTGATCACCGGATTAACCTCAGTTTTCACAACCTTCAGCAGATTCTGGATGGAGAATTGGACGAAATCATCGAAGCCCTGATCAGTAAAGAGCAGGTGGAACAGCTGGAAGCGGCCGTTACGTGATTCTAAGCGAAGCTTTACAATCAGTCACCCAGACATTACGCAGAGCGGAAATTGTCGATGCTTCTCTCGAGGCTGAGATCTTGCTGGGCTACGTGCTGGGAATGTCTAAGACAGGGCTTTACACAGACCCAGAGCGGAGCTTGACTTCAGCGCAAACGGAGCGTCTGCGCCACCTTGTCCGGCGTCGCCTTGACCACGAACCTGCCGCTTACATCTTAGGGCACTGTGAGTTCTACGGGATCGATTTCTGTGTTGAGTCTCACACTCTTATCCCCCGACCGGAAACAGAACTTCTTGTGCAAGAAGCCATAGAACTTGCCAGGCGTATGTCCCGCCAGGGAGAACAGATTAGCATAGCCGACATCGGCACTGGTTGTGGAGCTATTGCCGTCAGTCTGGCTCTATCATTATCCCGGGCCAGAATCTACGCCACGGACATTTCACCTTCAGCCTTGAAGGTAGCCGACGTAAATTGCCGCCGGCATCGGATCAGTGGCCAGGTGAGACTCCTGCAAGGCAATTTGCTTGAACCGCTGCCTCAGGCCATGGACATGATAGTAGCCAATTTGCCCTATGTCAAAGACTGTGAAGTCGCAGATTTGAGCCCCGAGATAAGAGAGTGTGAGCCGAGGATAGCCTGGGCCGGTGGTAGGGATGGCCTGGACAAGATACGGGAGATGCTGGAACAGATGCAGGCGAAAGAGAGTGCCCACCTCGGCGGGGGGCCTGTCTATCTTCTTCTGGAAATAGGACAGGGACAGGGTGAAATGGTGACTTCGTTAACAAAGAGCCACTTCCCGCAGGCCAGTATCGAGCTAATCTCCGACCTAGGTGGCATCGAGAGGGTAGTGAAGGTCAGTTTGTAAACGGGGAAGTCAGTTTTGAGAGACTAGGATATTGGAAGAAACAGAGCAATTGGCTCAGCTGATCATACAGTCCAAGAAGATAGTCGTCTTTACAGGGGCTGGAATAAGCACGGAGTCGGGCATCCCTGATTTCCGCAGCCCGGGAGGAATCTGGAGCAGATATGACCCTGAAGATTTCACCATTCAGAAGTTCGTCAGCGGCCCGGCCGCGCGCAGGACTATCTGGAAGATGTCCATGGAAGGCGGGCTCCTCACTGAGGCCAAACCGAATCTCGCTCACTATGCCATCGCCGAGCTCTACCAGCTGGGTAAATTAGATTGCGTCATCACTCAGAATGTCGACAACCTGCACCAAAAAGCCGGCGTGCCCGAAGACAGGGTGTTTGAGCTTCACGGTAGTATGGAATGGGTGGTGTGCTTAAGCTGCCATAGACGCTTTCCAATGCGGGAAGTATTAAGAAAGATAAAGGAGGGAGTGGAAGTCCCGGACTGCCCCGGTTGTCACGGTGTCTTGAAGCCAGATGCGGTGTTTTTCGGGGAGGCATTACCACAAGAGACGTTACGGGAAGCTATCCGCCGGGCGCAGAACTGCGACCTTCTCATTGTCATTGGTTCCACCCTTATCATTTACCCCGCTGCCTATATTCCGGCATACGCCAGAGCGGCTGGAGCCACGTTAGCTATCGTCAATCTAGCTCCGACTCCCTTCGATCACGACGCAGAAGTGATCATCCGGGGTAAGGCTGGCGAGATAATGTCCACAGTGCTGGGAAAAGTGAAGGTTTCTTAGCTATCAGGTTCGGGCAAGTCGGCTGCTGAATTCCTCTTCATTCCAGCTAATACACTACTTTTCGGATACGCTGGATACCTGCTGCTTTGCCAGTCTTCTCATCCACTTCGACTAGAATTGCATCGAAGCCGACCTCGCCCTTGCCAACCGATAGCCGGCTAGGTATCTGCGTAAGGAAGCGCTTGATTACAGAATCCGGGTCGTCCCCGATGACCGAATCTGCGGGGCCGACCATGCCTATGTCAGTGACATAACCAGTACCTCCGGGCAGTATGTGAGCATCAACAGTGCCCACATGAGTGTGGGTGCCCAGGACAGCGCTGACTCGCCCGTCGAGGTACTTGCCCATCGCCACCTTCTCCGAGGTTGCCTCAGCATGGAAGTCAACAATAATAGGGATTGATTTATGTTGGAACTCAGCCAGCAACTGGTCCATGGCTCGAAAGGGACAATCAACGTGGGTCATGAAAACACGCCCCACGAGGTTGACTATCAGCACATTGTTTTTGAGCAAGTAGCCACGACCGGGATTCATCGGTGGATAGTTCAATGGGCGAAGAATAGCAGGCTCGCTGTCCAGATAGGGAACGATCTCGTTATAAGCCCAGATATGATTGCCGCTGGTTATGACATCGATTCCAGAATCAAAGAGCTCGTCTGCTGTGCCGGGAGTCAGCCCCAGTCCGCCGGCAGCATTCTCGCCATTGCCTATGACAAGGTCAATATTATGCTCATCGCATAACCCGGGCAGGATTTCCTTGACTGCGTTCCTGCCAGGCTTGCCGATAATGTCGCCTACTGCCAGTATTCTCAAATCTACTTAGCGTAATCTGTGGCCGTGGTCTCCCTTATCACCATTATTTTTATCTGGCCAGGATAGGTTAAGCTCTCTTCTATCTTCTTGGCGATATCTCGAGCTAATCTCACTGCGGTTAGGTCATCCACCTTATCTGGTTTTACCATGACGCGCACTTCGCGCCCAGCCTGGATAGCAAAAGCCTTTTCCACGCCGGGGAAACCAGCAGCTATGTCCTCTAGGTCCTTGATACGCTTCAAATATTGTTCCAAAGACTCGCGTCTGGCACCGGGCCGCGAACCGCTTATGGCATCGGCAGCAGCCACGATGAAGCCCATGACAGTACTGGTTTCTGCCTCGCCATGATGTTCAGCAATGGCTTGAACCACATCCTGGTTCTTATCCCACTGCTTGACCAGGTCAGCACCGATTAGAGCATGTGGTCCCTGCGTTTGATGGTCTACTGCCTTGCCAATGTCATGAAGCAGGCCGGCTTTTCTAGCCACACCGGCATTGACCCCAATCTCGCTGGCCAGCATCCCTGCCAGATGAGAGACTTCGAGACTGTGAAGTAGGACATTCTGACCGTAACTGGTACGAAACTTGAGCTGGCCAAGTAGTTTAATCAGCTCAGGATGTAAACCTGGCACCCCGGCTTCGTAAGCAGCGTGCTCGCCTTCACTACGGATAGTAGCTTCAACGTCCACTCTGGTTTTGTCCACTATTTCTTTGATCCGGGCGGGATGAATGCGCCCATCCAGGATGAGTTTGCCCAGGGCAAGGCGAGCTACTTCACGTCTCACGGGGTCAAAGCTCGAGATAGTAACCGTCTCAGGAGTATCGTCGATGATAAGGTCGACGCCGGTGGCTTGCTCTAACGCTCGAATATTGCGTCCCTCACGCCCGATAAGCCGCCCCTTCATCTCGTCACTAGGCAAGGGAACAGCGGATACCGTAGTTTCGGAAACGACGTCAGTAGCGCATCTTTGAATGGCTGTGGCCAGAATATCCCGAACCCGTCCCTCAGCCTCTTCCTTTACCTGCGCCTCCCACACCCTGACCTGTCGTGAGACCTCTTCCTCAACCTCCTTTTTCAGCTCTTGAAGCAAGAGCGCCCTTGCTTCTACGCTGGATGTGCCAGAGAGAGATTCTAGCTTTGCCAGCTGTTTTTCTCTTATGACCTGAAGGTCAGCTGTTATCCTCTCAGCCTCTTTCTTCTTGCTGTCCAGGTCACGCTCACGCCGCTCTACACCCTCTAACTTCCGCTCCAGCGCCTCTGCTCTCTGGTTAGCGCGTTTCTCTATTCGCTGTATTTCGAGGCGGCGTTCCTTGCTTTCCGCCTCAGCAGCGTTGCCAACCTTGATCGCTTCTTCTCTGGCTGCACGTAGTAGTTCGTTATACTTGGTTGTTGCGTCATCTAGTAGCTTCTGTGCCTCTTTTCTTGTTCTCTGGATTTCCCGGTTGGCTACCAGCTGCCTGACGAAGTATCCGGCACCGATGCCCAAGACAAGAGCAAGAGCAATTATGATATATAGATATTGCTGTAGCATTTTCCCTCTTTATTTCGTTGTTGTAGTAAATGCAAAACATTGCATGTTAATAATACCTCTTTGTTGGACTATCGTCAAATCGTTGTTCCGGCAAGCCTGCTTGACCTGTTTGCCTGTTACTCGCTCTGGCACTTAGGCAAATTGACCCTTATCGGGCTGGTGTCTATCGCCTGGAATCCTGTATGTTACAGTTGTGGAAGCCATGAATGGAGAACTAATCGCTCCTTGCGGGATGAACTGCGGGTTGTGCGCTAGCTACCTGGCGATGCAGAACGACCTGAAGAAGAAGGGGTTTGGGAAAACGTACTGCGCCGGCTGCCTGCCGGGCGACAAGGATTGTCACTACAAAAGGCGGTGTGAATTGCTGGGGAAACGGCTTGTACGATTTTGCTATGATTGTGAGGATTTCCCCTGCTGCCGCCTAAAGACCCTCGACACGCGCTATCGCGCTTTTTACCATATGAGCATGATAGAGAACCTCGAATACATAAGGAAGTACGGTGTGGAGAGGTTCTTAGAAAGAGAGACGGCGAAGTGGCGGTGTCCTGAATGTGGTGGTGTAATATGCTGCCACAACGGCCTATGCTACGAATGCCAGCTTGATAAGCTACGCCAGAAGAAACACAAGTACCGCTGGGAGGACAAATGAGGAAAAGTTGGCGGCGGAAATTGAGGGCCAAACCGTCTTTTCCTGAGGTGCTCAGGCCGGAGAAAGGGCTTCCCTGTCACGATCCCGCGCGCGAAATCAGGCTTGCTCGGTGGCTTTCCATCAATACCGGAACCCTGTTGTGCCCCTACAGGCAATAGGAAAAATGGCGAAGTTGATCAGATTCCCTCATGCGGTCCATGAATCCACATGCTACGTCAATGGCTTGTTCGACATCTTGACGTGGCAGGGGGCCAGGTATGATTACTTCTTGTTACCTATTATTGGTGGTATGGCCTCGTTCGCCTATCTGAAGTTCAAGATGGCTAAACCACCTTGCATGGTTTACTGGGGTAATAATACTAAATACTTGCTTAGAGACCTGGGCGAGATAATAGGATTCACCCAGACTATAGGTGAGGGCAAGTTATTCAGAAATGAGTTCCCAAAGATGAAGAGGTATCTGGAGAACGATGAGCCGGTGATGGCTGGCGCGCTGGATATGTATTACTTACACTACTACCCTGAGCTCTACGGAAAGGAGCATGTTCCCATCCATTATGTCCTCATGGTCGGTTATGATGATGAAAGGCAGGTACTCTATGTTCACGACTGCAGTGTGGACGGCGTGCAGGAGGTCCCTTATGCAGAGTTTGAGAGGGCTCTGGATGTTAACGTCCCTGGCATGAGCAAAAAGAATACCTTTAGAGTTTTCCAATTGCCTCAAAAGATGCCCACTGAACTGGAAATTGCCAACAAAGGTTTTACCCATAGAGCCCGGCGAATGGTCAACCCTCCCGTGAGGATGTTTGGCATTCCGGCCATGAGAAGGCTGGCCAAGGAGATTGTCTCTTGGTCGAACAGGGATTGCTTCCGACACATGGTCGCATACGCTGGATTGACGCCACCGCTCATTTCCCGGAACTTGTCTCACAACGATGGGTTACGATTTGAGCAGGCAAGAGTGCTTAGAGATTTAGGGCAAAGATATCACCGAAACGAGTGGGGCGAGGCAGCTGCTCTCTTCAGAAAATCTGGAGAGCTCATTGTGAAACTGTGCCAGCGAGCACTGGAATACGATGGTCGCGGCTGTCCAACGTTCCTGAGGATGATAGCTGACATCGAAGAAGAAGCCTACACGACACTATTGAAATCGGCGTGACTTCAGGTTGCGAATCAGCACGCACTCAGTCACACCTGCCAATTTGCCTAGGCTGCCAGTAGCAGCGCCACTTCGACATCGGGCGCTCCTTAATATAAAATACCGCCCTGTATGAGCACAAAGAGATCGGCAAGGCTGAACACGATCTACTTGGGCCTAGTGCTTTTTCTTGCCGCTCAAATGCTTATCCTGCTGGTTGCTCCTCGTATAAATCCGTTCTTGGATGAGAATGACATAGAGATACCGACCTTGCCGTCGGAGCCTATATACTGGTGGCCCGGGGAGGTGATAACACCCGGCGGCGACGTTATCGATGTGCCAGCCCGTTCAGCGCTGGGGCCAATCTTAATCTATATTCTGGCCGCAGCGGCTGTGCTCGGACTTACGCTTTACAAGATCCCTCTTAGAGCTTTAAGAGTCCTCCTGAGACTTCTGTTT
>Ga0172365_10004617_pt1 | contig 10193 bp, 9 predicted proteins | sample LakKivSesite48cm_FD_114535 | JGI IMG/M metagenome (GOLD analysis project Ga0172365, IMG submission 114535) | Sediment microbial communities from Lake Kivu, Rwanda - Sediment site 48cm | ecosystem: Environmental > Aquatic > Freshwater > Lake > Sediment | place: Rwanda: Western Province, Lake Kivu... | reverse complement strand
GGAGGATGTAGAATTTGCTGACAGGGCCCTGCTTTTTCAACTGGTTGATAAGGTTATTGCAGTTACTGAGGACCTTACATCATCATTTAGTTTAGGCAATGCTGTTAAGTATGGTGTTCCTGTGGCAATTATTGGGAATACGAATACAGGAAAATCCACGATCCTGAACCTTTTGTTGAGGGAAGAAAAGGCAATTGTTTCAGATATACCCGGAACCACAAGGGATGCAATTGAGGATACGGCAGTAATAGATGGCATCCAGTACAGGTTCACCGATACGGCAGGATTGAGAGAGACCTCCGACCTGGTTGAAAACCTTGGAATTAAAAAGACACTTGAGAAGATACATAACGCAAGAATAATCCTTCTTGTAGCTGATATAAATGAAGGATTCACAGCCCTGGATGACGCTTTGAGAAGGTTACGGATATTAATTGAAGGCAGTGATAAGAAAGTACTTTTGCTTATAAATAAAACGGATATTGAAATTCAGGGAAGAAGGGAGGAGATATCGGCGGGACTTTTACCCGGAAGAGATGAGCATATCCTCTTTATTTCTGCAAGAACAGGTGAAGGGATCGTTGAACTTAAGAAAAAGCTTGGTGAAGCTTTAAATTATAACAGGCTGAGATCGGAGAATGTAATAATCAATAATATAAGGCATTACAATGCCTTATCTCAAGTGCGGGAAAGCCTTTTAAGGGTGAAAGAAGGATTAGGATCAGGAATTCCGCAGGATCTTATTGCCATTGATATAAGGCAAGCTATCCATTACCTGGGAGAGATTACAGGTGAGATCACTAATGATGAGATACTGGAAAATATTTTCAGGAACTTCTGTATCGGAAAATAGCCATTTATTATATGGCACAAATTTTGGGGTCGAAAGGCTTGTCAGCGGTCTTCTTATTGCAGGGATTTCATAAATTTGTAAATATTCAGATTAGGAAACATCAGTATTAATAAACGGAAAAATGAAATTAAAGGCATTATTAATTATTATTCTGGCTCTTATGGCTGTCGGCAGTCTGCAGGCACAGAAAAAGAACGCCAAAATCCAGATAGCCGGATCTGTTCTGGATGCTTCACTTAGGCCTGTTACCAATGCAATAATTATGATCGATGGTCAGAATACCAGTTCAATGACGGATGCAAAAGGAGATTACAAGGTTAAGGTAAAACCAATGGCAAAAATGATAGGAGTTGTCTCTTTTGCCAACGGTATGAAGGAGGAAGCTATTAACGGGAGGACAGTAATTAACTTCAGCTATGCTACATCCACCCCGCAGCAGATGCAGGATCAGGCAGCTGGTGAAGCAAGTGTAAACACAGGATATGATGCACAGAAGAGAAGTGATGCTACCGGGCCGGTCAAAACCATTGACGGCACTGATAAAAGCAAAAACTATGCTACATATAATTCTGTATATGACATAATTATGCGAGAGGTTGGTGGTGTAAGGGTCAACGGTACACAGGTCGTGATTTTGGGATCCAAGGACTTTTTCGGTGATGTTCCGGCCCTTCTTGTACTGGACGGTGTTCCTGTTGACAGCTTTACAAATGTATCTCCTGCCCAGGTAGAATCGATAAGTGTTCTTAAGGGAGCCTCTGCTGCCATTTACGGTACAAGGGGTTACGGAGGCGCGGTGGTTGTTACCACGAAGAAAGAAAATCAATAGTAATCCGGGAAAAGACTTATATTAGCCGGAAAAAGCCATGGTATGAAAATATGCGTTACAGGGGCCAACGGCTTTCTGGCTAATAATATAATCAGGGAACTTATCCCACGTGGTCATGATATTGTGGCCTTCATCAAGACCGGAGAAGACATCTCCACAATCAGCGATCTGAATGTTGAATTTAAGTACGGCAATATCCTTGATTATAATTCCGTCCTTATTGCCTTTGAAGGCTGCGATGCGCTGATACACGCGGCAGCAGATACATCGATATACCCTAACAGGTCAGAGATCCAGTCCAAAGTCAATGTTGAAGGGACAGTGAACGTGATGAATGCTGCCATTGAGAAAAAACTGTCTCGTATTTTGCATATAGGCTCAGCAAATTCATTTGGCTTCGGATCAATTGCAAATCCCGGAAATGAGGATTCTCCCTGGAACTGCGGCAAATACAGGATGGGCTATATTGATACAAAGAGGGAAGCGCAGGAGAAGGTTCTTGAAATGGTCAGAAACAGGAATCTTCCGGCTGTTATCCTTAACCCGACCTTTATGCTTGGCAGGTACTGTGTTGCTTCAGGATCAGGGCAGATGCTGATTGCCATTAAAGAGAGAAAATCACTTGGTTATGCTAAAGGTGGAAGAAACTTCGTATATGTGAAAGATGTTGCAGTTGCAGCGGCTAATGCCCTTACAATGGGAAGGATCGGGGAATGTTACATACTGGGCAATGAAAATCTTAGCTATAAGGAAGCATTTTCAAAGATGGCTGAAGTTTCGGGAGTAGAGCCTCCGGGACTTTATATTCCAGGTTTTATTTCAATGTCATTAGGTTTAATTCTTGAGATTTCGGCGAAGCTGTTCCGCTTCAAACCGGCCCTGACCTACAGTATGGCAGCGATATCAGATGACGGCAATTATTACTCATCTTCCAAGGCTGTAAGAGAGCTGAAGATGCCCCAGACACCAGTAGGTATTGCCCTAAAAGAATCATACGAATGGCTCAAATCAGGTAAATGAAAGGATAACCATGAATTACAGTTATTTTAAGGATAAGGTGGTGATAATTACAGGAGCCAGGCAGGGCATTGGAAAAGCCCTGTCAAAGATCCTTGCTTCAGCCGGGTCGCGGCTGGTAATTAACAGCAGGGATTCACAGAAGCTGGGTGAGATGAAGGATAGTTTCATTATGAAAGGTTGTGAAATGAAAGATGTACCCGGTGATATCTCTGATGAAGAGGTTTGCAAAGCTATTGCCGATGCTGCTGTGCAGCGGTTCGGACGAATTGATATTCTGATCAATAATGCCGGTATCGCGGGTGCTGGTGCTGTTGAACATGCCGACTCTTTTGTCTTCAGAAAGCAGGTCGAGGTGAACCTTCTTGGTTCCTATTATATGACAAAATGGGCATTACCGCATATTATTAAATCCCGGGGATCCGTACTTTTCGTATCAAGCCTGGCAGGTCTTTTCGGGCTACCGTATTACAGCGGTTATTCGGCATCAAAGATGGCACTGACGGCTCTAGCCCAGAGTATTAAAAGTGAGCTCTATGGAAGGGGTGTTCATGTAGGAGTGGCTCATGTGGGATTTACCGAAAATGATCCTGCAAAGCTGCAGTATAAACCTGACGGAAGCCTTGCCCCTATACCGGAGCGAAATGTAAAAAGAGTGACATCTGAAAAAACTGCATTACTTATCCTTCGACAGATCAAGTCAGGGCGATTCAGATCGGTCCACTCTGTCCTTGGAAAAACAGAAGCATTAGTTTCGAAGTTCTTTCCCGGCCTGATTGAATTCATTCTGCGTACTGCCGCTGCAAAAGAAATGCACCGGAACTGATGAAAAATTTTCTATTCACCGATGCCCTCAAACTGAGAGGACCTTCTGCCTTTAAGGTAATGCTGACCCGCCGTCTCCTCATGTAACCCCGGATGTACCAATTGCTATTGGGGCTTATTTTCAGAAAAGTAATGAAAGGAATTGATTTGCTGGATGAGGCTTAATGGTATAATGGTATAATGGTATAGTGGTATAATGGTGTGATGGCTGAAATCCTTTTCAGATTATGTCTCGGTTTGCTTTACCGAGCATAGGCTGTCAACAACGGAATTAAGGATCTCCTTATTTCCTGCAATTAAAATAAGCTTATCCTCAGGGAGTATGATTGTTTGTCCCCTCTGCGCAACAATGCAATCCTTGCATTTTTCGGAAACCCGAGATCCACGATCTTCATTCCTGATGCAGGAGATTCAGGTGCAACTGTAAGTTCTGCCATTTCTGAGTTAAGGGGTTCGGAGAGAAGAAGATCAGCAGGTGTAATGGCTTTAACCCTTGCCGGGAGTGAAACATGAAGCCATCTGGCCATCCTGGGGATAAAGGTTCCCTGGATTAAAACAGATGTCAGCGCTATGAAAAACACCAGGTTGAAGATCATTTCGGCTTTATCAATCCCGGCCATTAGCGGAAATGTTGCGAACACTATAGGCACAGCTCCTCTGAGTCCAACCCATGAAATGAAAAGTTTTACCCTGCTCTTGACCTTGAATGGCATAAGGCATATGAATACGGCTATCGGACGGGCAATGACAATAAGGAATACAGATATCAGGATGCCGATACCTATCACCGGGACTATGCGGCTCGGAAAGACCAGCAGACCGAGTGTTACGAAAAGAATGATCTGCATTATCCAGGCAAAGCCGTCATACATCTTCATTATGGTCCGTTTATGAAGAAGCTCCTGGTTGCCAAGGTAGAGAGCAGAGATGTAAACAGCCAGAAACCCGTTGCCTCCGATTAATGAGGTAATTGAATAGGTAAGCAGCATCAGCGTGATCACAAGCGCAGGATAAAGTCCCTCGTAGTCTAGTTTTATGCTGTTGATTATGAGTTTTCCTCCGTACCCGAAAAGAAATCCGGAGGCCCCTCCTATCAGAAGCTGCTGGAAAAACATCGGAATCACCGACCAGAATGACTTTTCATTGTCCTGAACAAGACTTAAAAAGACAATAGTTAGTATAAAGGCCATGGGATCGTTGCTGCCGCTTTCGAATTCCAGGGTCGGACGTATGTGTCCTTTTAATGCAAGCTTTTTTGACCGCAGAATTGAAAACACTGCTGCTGCATCAGTTGATGAGACAATGGAGCCGAGCAGCAATGATTCATAGATCGTAAAATCAGTTATCCACCATACAAAGAGACCTAGTATGATAGCAGTTGTGAGCACTCCCAGTACGGAGAGTGACAATGCCTGCCCGAAAACAGGCTTAACTGATGACCAGTCTGTTTCAAAACCTCCTGAGAAAAGTATGAAATTAAGTGCTATTATCCCAATAAACTGAGCAACCCCCGGATTGTTAAAACTTATTTTACCTATCCCGTCTGAACCTGCCAGCATGCCAACTGCCAGGAAAAGCAAAAGAGTAGGCACACCTATACGGAATGATGTCTTTCCGGCCAGAATGCTCGCAAACAGCAAAATTGAACCGATCAGAAGTATATTATCAATTGTAAGGGTCATCCGGAGATGTTTGTTTTTCAAAAATAAAGAAATCATGCAAATATAAATCCGAAGCAGGCATATTGTATGAAACATTTACATTATATTGTCTAAAATATTTACACATAAGTTATATATCGCTACTGGAACATACAGATAATCTGTATGATATAAAAGCGGCATGACTATTGGTTAGTAGATTATGAACATTAGTACCAATATGATGAGATTAAGGATAATCTTTATAGCATTTTTTCTGGCTCTGGGCATAGGCACAATGCGTGGGCAGGATAAGAAATGGACGCTGGAAGAGTGTATTAATTATGCTGTTGCCAACAACCTGAGCCTGAAGCGGCAGAAATTACAGACTGAAACCTATGAATCGAATTTGCTTAAATCGCGGATGGATTTTCTGCCAAGCCTGAATATGGGTTCCGATGCTCAGTTAGGATTCGGTCGTTCCATTGACCCGGTAACCAACCTTATAACTTTCGAGCAGAATATCAGCAACTCATACTCCCTGAGCACAAGTTTCAACCTCTTCAATGGTTTTTCAACACTTAACACGGCTTCTGCTAACAAATTCATGTACAAGGCAGGGCTTGAAGCCGAGATGGTTGCAAAGAATTCTCTGATTATTGAAATACTAAGCCAGTATTACCAGGTTTTATATGGAAGAGGTATAGAGGAGGCTTCGAAACTGCAAATGGAGCTCTCGGAGAAACAACATTTCAGGATAACACGGATGGTGGAAACGGGAAAGGAAGCCCTGTCAAGGCAATATGAGATGGAGAGCCGCCTCTCTGACGACAGGCTCTCCTATACTGTCGCACGCAATAACGCAAACAAGGCTCTCACTACGCTTAAACAGATGCTTCAGCTTACTCCCGATACTGAGTTTGATGTCATGATACCTGACTTTGATAATCTCCCGTTTGCTGACCGGGAGTTCAGAACTGACAGCATATACAGTATTGCCTCGGAGACACTTCCAAGGCTTAAAGCGATAGAGTATGAACTCGAAGCAAACAGGAAGCAAATATCAGCAGCAAAAGGAATCATGGCGCCAAGGGTATCAGTGGGAGGTGCAGTATTTACAGGTTACTACAGGTTATTAAGCGGCGATGCCACAGGTCAGCTCTCTTTTTCAGACCAGCTTAAAAACAACAATAGCCAGGCACTCTATTTTTCACTTGATATCCCGATTTTCAACAATTATTCAAACGGAAGGAACATTCGGAATGCCAGGATCCGTGAGAATGATACCGAACTGCGTCTCGAACTCGAAAAGAACAGTCTTTATACGGAAATAGAAAATGCATGTCTTGAATACACCAGGGGAAAAGACGAATTCCTTGCGGCAAAATCGAGCCTTGAGTTTAATAAAAAATCATTTGAGTCAGTTGAAAAGAAGTTTGAAACAGGACTTGTGGACGTGACAGATTATTCAGCTGCCAAAACAAACCTTTTCAGGGCTGAAGCTGAAGCCCTGAGAACTAAGCTCCAGATGATGATAAGGGAGATCGCAATCGGTTTTTACACAACAGGACAATACGAAAACATATTTTTTAAATAACAGGATAAACAATACTCTGACATGGATACCCCGACAGGAATGGACAAGCCAATAGCAAAGAAAAAAGGACTTCAGAAAAAACACCTGGGATATATTGCAATAGGATTGGTCATTATCGTACTGATGTATATGGCTTTTTTTACTGACCGCACATCAACATTTCGTGTGGAGAAGGAGAAGCTTATAATTGAGACAGTTACCAGGGGCCAGTTCAATGACTACATCACGGTCACAGGTACTGTTGAACCAATCAGCACAGTGTTCCTGGATGCACAGGAAGGCGGACGTGTTGAAGAAATACTGATTGAGGAGGGCTCAATGGTAAATAAGGGGGATGTAATACTTCGACTGAGCAATCCCGACCTCTACCTTAATATTCTTGACAGTGAAGCACAGCTGGCTGAAAAGGAAAACTTCCTGAGGAACACTCAGGTGACGATGGAACAGGAACGCATCTCTATTAAAAGGGAACTGATTAACCTGAAATTTGATATTGAAAGGAAAGAGCGTACGTATGAGCAGAATACGGAGCTCATCAAAGACAACCTTATATCGAAGGAAGAGTTTATCCGCTCAAAGGAAGATCTTGATATGGCCCGCAGTTCACAGGAACTTTTCATAGAGCGGCAGAAAGCAGACTCGCTGTTCCGAACCGTTCAGGTTGAAACGATCAAGGCAAACCTTGATAATATGCGCAAGAACCTTGCTCTGGTACGCCAACGGGTTGAAAACCTTAATGTGCTGGCAACCGTTGACGGTCAGCTGGGCCTCCTGGTGCCGGAGATAGGGCAATCAATACAGAGAGGAGCCAATATGGGACAGATCAACGTCCTTACTTCCTACAAGGTCTCTGCTCAGATCGATGAGCATTATATTGACAGGGTCAGGACACAACTTACAGCCTCTCTGGAAAGACAGGGAACGAAATTTAACCTGTCAGTGAGAAGGGTTTATCCTGAGGTCCGCAACGGTACTTTCGAGATTGATATGGTATTCATAGATTCAATGCCTGACAATGTACGTACAGGACAGACTTACTACATTAGCCTTGAGCTGGGACAGCCAAAGGAAGCAGTACTTGTTCCCATCGGAGGATTTTTCCAGGAAACCGGAGGACAATGGATATTCGTGCTTGACCCATCTGAAGAGTCTGCAATAAAAAGAACTATATCGGTAGGCAGGAAGAACCCGAAATACTACGAAGTACTTGAAGGTCTTGAACCGGGAGATAAGGTTATAATCTCAGGCTATGAGTCCTTCGGTAAGAATGAAAAGCTTGTGTTTAAAAAATAATTTAACCACTAATATCATCTACAATGATTAAAACTATTGATTTAACAAAGGTCTTCAGGACAGAAGAAGTTGAGACCACCGCCCTTAACATGGTGAGTCTCAATGTCAAAGAAGGTGAGTATGTAGCCGTAATGGGGCCATCAGGGTGCGGAAAATCGACACTTCTGAATATTCTCGGGCTTCTTGACAACCCGACTTCCGGGAGCTATCTTTTCAACGGGAATGAGGTGGCAAATCTGAAAGAACGTGAACGGACTGTTTTCCGCAAAGGGAACATCGGTTTTGTCTTCCAGTCATTCAACCTGATTGATGAGCTTAATGTATATGAAAACGTTGAACTCCCCTTGATATACCTTAAGCTGAAATCAGGTGAAAGGAAGAAAAAGGTTGAGGATGCACTGGAAAGAATGAAAATCACTCACAGGGCAAAGCATTTTCCCCAGCAGCTCTCCGGAGGACAGCAGCAGAGAGTGGCAATTGCCAGGGCAGTGGTTGCAACCCCGAAGCTTATACTTGCTGATGAGCCTACAGGAAACCTTGATTCAAAGAACGGGATCGAGGTCATAAATCTTCTTCTTGAGCTCAATAAGGAAGGTACCACAATCGTAATGGTCACACACAACGACAGAGACGCAAGCCATGCTCACAGGATTGTAAATCTGTTTGACGGACAGATTGCAGGCTAGAGGGAATCGCTCTCTATCCTCTTCAGCTTGTTGTAGAGTGTCTGCCTGGTGATCCCAAGGTTTAATGCAGCTGATGATATATTATTACCGTGTTTCTTCATGCATTCCAGAATGTACCTGTCCTCCATTTCCTGAAGAGTAAGTTCTCCGTGCGGCAGGATATTTGAATGAGGTTTGAAATCGAAATCAGAAGGGATCAGTACCGGTGAATCGCTCATGATAACCGCCTTCTCGATGGCATGCTGAAGCTCTCTCACATTTCCAGGCCAGCTGTAGTTTGACAGTTTTTCAAGAGTATGAGTATTAATCCTCATGTTTTTTCTGTTGTATTTTTGACAATACACTTTCAGGAAATGTCCTGCCAGAACAGGCACATCATCCACCCTGTCGCGCAGCGGAGGTACTTCAATTATTATTGTATTAATCCTGTAGAGCAGGTCTTCGCGGAACAACCCCTCTCCCACCATTTTCGCAAGATCACGGTTAGTTGCACAGATCAGCCTGATATTTACCGGGATCTGCTGATTTGCCCCCACCCTTACTATTTCTCTGTCCTGTAGAACTTTGAGCAGTTTTGCCTGTGACTGAAGAGAAAGATTTCCTATCTCATCAAGAAAGAGAGTTCCTTTGTCAGCGAGCTCAAACTTACCTTTCCGGTCTTCCCTTGCGTCAGTAAAGGCCCCTTTCACATGACCGAAGAGCTCACTTTCAAGAAGTGTTTCTGTGATTGATCCCATATCGACACTTACCATCAGCTCTCCTGACCTGGCAGACATTATATGTATCTCACGGGCAACCAGCTCTTTACCGGTTCCATTCTCCCCGGTTATAAGAACATTTGCATCAGTGGAAGCGATCTTCCTGACGATGTTCATTACATTGATCATGGTCGGCGAAGGGCCATGAATAAGCTTTTCTGCAGTACTATTCATAATAAAGCTTAAAATAACAAAGATAGTAAAAATGTCTAATATTTTGACAAAAATGTATTTGTACTCACCACCTTGCTGATGCAACATTTTCCCTTTTCATCCGTCTTTATAACAAAACCGGTAATATGACAGTAAAACTAAATCCGAATGAAGTTATCCTCAAAGCCGGGGATACAAACCAGGTTGTTGAGAATCATTCGATTGACGGGAAACTGATAGTTACAAACCAGAGAATATATTTCCGGTCGCTGAATGAAAAAATGTCACACTTGAATTTTGAGATATTGTTCGAAAATATCCTTGAAGTGATCTTCTATAATAAGAACATGTTCCTTGTCAAGGGACTGAACGTAATTACCAGGGACGGTAAAAGCCATATGTTCCCCCTGAAAAGGAGGGATGAGATAGGACAGCTGATCAACAAGATGTATTGACCCCCCCCCTGAAGGGGGGCTAATTCTGTTCACGTATGTTACTTTAGTGTAGGAATATAGGCCCCCTTTAGGGGGCAAGGCCAGCTT
>Ga0172365_10004615_pt1 | contig 10194 bp, 13 predicted proteins | sample LakKivSesite48cm_FD_114535 | JGI IMG/M metagenome (GOLD analysis project Ga0172365, IMG submission 114535) | Sediment microbial communities from Lake Kivu, Rwanda - Sediment site 48cm | ecosystem: Environmental > Aquatic > Freshwater > Lake > Sediment | place: Rwanda: Western Province, Lake... | reverse complement strand
GAGAATGTACTCTACCGACATGTGATATGTTTAGAAAAAAGTGACGTACTTGAATCATAAGCTATAATAGGATGAAATAATTGTCTTATATTTATATTGTTAATAATTAAAAACAAAAACAAAACAAACAGTTATGACAAGTAACCGTCCTAGCAATTATGCTAAACTTAACTACACTCAGAAAGTGAGCCGCGTTAACCGTAAACTCCGTACTGGTGACATTACTAAAGTTGCCGACACCACTGGATTCTCTACTACCCACGTATCAGACGTGATCAGTGGTAAGTATTTCAATGAGCGTATTGTTAACGAAGCCTACGACATGACTCGTGGCCGTGTATCAAACGCCGTGAAACTTAACAGCTTCTAAGCTGGTTAGTGATCCTTAAAGTGAATAATGCCCTGAGGTTTTTACCTTGGGGCTTTGTTCTTTTAAGTGTACAGTACTGCTTGTTACTCTAAAGATTAATTTTTCTAGATCAAATAAACTTAGTATATTTACTTAAACAACAAAAAATAAAGGTTATGTCAACATCAGGAAACAAATTCAAGCAAGGTGTAATCACCTCAATCAGTATGGATGAGGCTAAAAAGAATGCTCCGGCAATCTTTGCTACAAGCCCTGCTCCAACAATCAAGAGTCCAAAGTATTCATTCACCCCAACGTTCGAGGTCATAGACTATATGAAAGATATGGGTTATGCCTTGACAGGTGTAAAGCAGTCAGCGTCTAACGTAGACCTACGTAAGAACTGGGGGATCCACATCGTCAAGTTCCAACATCCGGAACTGTTTATCAAGAACCCAACAGGAGACGTTGAGGCAAGGCCTGAGGTCGTACTCATCAACTCTCATGACGGTACAAGACCAATCCAATTCGAGATGGGCTTATTCCGTCTTGTGTGTGAGAATGGTCTGGTAATTAAAGACCAAGACATGGGATCATTTCGTGAACGCCATACCAAGCTGAACTTCCAGGCTGTCAAAGACCTGATCAGTGAGAAGGTAGATGGTCTTAAGAACGTGGTCTCCAAGATAAGCCAATGGAATATGGTAGAGATGAATGATAAACAAAGATACCAGTTTGCTGTAGAAGCATTGGCATTAAGACTTTCAACTGACCGTCAGCCAGAACAATATGAAGTTCTAGACATGTTAAGCCCTAAGAGAAAGGCAGATGAAGGAAATACATTATGGAAGACCTATAACATCTTACAAGAGAACCTGATCAAAGGTGGCTTTCAATTAAATAACCGTCAAGCTAGAGCAATCAAGAACCCGATCGAGGACTTTACCTTGAACCAAGATCTTTGGCAGTTAGCCGACACTTACAGCCATTAAGGTACTAGCAGTGTGTTAGTAGGGCGTTAGCACGATGCAAGCGCCTTGCTAGCATTACAGCAATGACCTAATTGTGGTAGATAGGGGGCCCCTAGTGGGAGGCCCCGCGTTGGCTGGCCACCAGCACCAGGGAATTTTTCAACTTTATCTAATTTGTAAATACAAAAATATGACACAACCAAATATATACACAAAAACATTTAGATCTTTAAAAGAGGCTTCTAAACTAATAGCTAAATTTGGTTCTGTATCTATTCCAGCTACGTTAAAACAATTACCTACAGGCGAGTATGTAGTAACTTTTAAAATTTAAAATATGAACGAGCTTAGATCTTTAATTACAGCAATTTTTATTGTATTAGCAATTCTTGGATTTTCTTTTCTAGTTATACTATTAAGAGACAACTTCGATATCTTTCAAGTAAAACTAATTACGATAGTCCTTCTTACTTTAGTTGGGCATTTAACTTATAATACAGCAAAAAAACTTTAAAGTATGACAACCAGAATCCTCGAAGTAACAAAAGGTAAATCTAAATGGTACCAGGTACAAGTTAGATTCTTATGGTGTATATGGCTAGACGCGGATATATACAATACCGACTTTCCTAAATTGTTTATGTCACTTGATTCTGCTATGACTAGTCTTGATAGGCTTAAAAAGCCCAAGGTAAAAAAGAAAGTCGTGGTACGTATTGATCTGTAAATCCGTATACAGAAATTTACTAAAAAATCTCAAAAATCAAATTTTAAACTTTCAGAAATATGCAATTCTTCCAAAAAAGTAAATCCGTAAATTTCCAGGTTAACCCTCTAACCTATAAACCTGGAGGTGTTCAATTAACCATTCTATTCTCAGATGGTACTTATGAAACTACTCATAATAAGATTAAATACCCTAAACAATATACTTCGACCGTAGTGGACAAATACTGCTGTACCAAAAACCCTGTAGTAAAAGTATATCACCAAAATGGTATTATCTATGAAAAGAATAAGTGCTGAGGAGTCTCACTTCTACGTCAAGCTGACAGGTGATGACCCTCGTAAGATGGAGAAGGCCGTGGCCTTTACCCTGACCGATTCTGACGCGCCTGGTTGGCAAGACGTTACCTATTATGGTGAAGGTATATTAGATCCTACGTCTAGCGTAAAGAAGCCAGAATATGTCTACGTTTTAGTTAATAAGTCTATTCCTGGCATCTGTAAGATTGGTATGACTACTACCTCTATTAATCAACGTGTTAAAGAGATCAATTCTGCAACCGGGGTTATTACCCCGTGGTTCCCGGTCTTTAAATACAAGTGCATCAACAGTAGAATCCTAGAAAAGGCTGTCCATGAAAAGCTAGGTTCACTAGGCTACCGTATTAACCCTAAACGTGAAGGCTTTGAAATTGACTCTAATACTGCCATTAATTTGATCAAAGAACTAGGAGATGATCTTACTGTAACTCCTAAAGACTTCGGTAAATAAATTTGTAAATACAATAAAATAGGGCCCCTTTGCGAAAAACAAAACGCTTATGTTATATATTTGGTTAATTATATTATCATTTATTATCTGCTTTCTAGTTCTCAAGTTTATTGAGAAGATTATGTACATAGCTGGTGTTATGCTAGCCTTGATGCTTATTGGAGTAGCTATAATTCCTTTTAACCCTGGGCTAGGATCTCAATTAGCGGCCTACATGTTTGCTGTGCTAGCTTGCCTAGCCGTTATATTCTTATTTAGCAGTTTTTTATCTGTAATCATCGTGGCCCCTATAATGCTACTGTGGAAGAGCTTAAAAGGTTTATTTAAGTGATATCGATATTTATTAGTGTATAAATTTACTCAATTATGAAAGACTTTAATATTGCTAAATACCTTAAAGAGAACTATCAAGGTCCATTTAGTATGTTCCAACCTTATACTGATCTTAGTCCTTTGAAAGAAGAATCAGAAGAGCAGTTAGATACAGAAATTCCTTATAAAGGGCCAGATCCACATTTGGATGGTCTAGGAAGTGAGTTTGATCAGGTTGCTCCTGTAGAAGAAGCTATAGATGGCCAAGTTAAGAAGACATTTGATCTATCTGATCCTGAATCTAGTGAAGATGCTTACGAGTGGATTCTTGATAACATTTCTGATGATGAAGATGTTGTAGAATCAGAAGAGGAAGATGATGAATTTAGACGAGCTCCTATTGAAGATATTGTTGACATAATTAATGATAGACTTAAAAATGCTACTATTGAAATTATTGATGATTCTGTAACACCACATGATGAGATGTCACAAGAATATGTAGAGTGGACAAAGCAAAATAATCTTCCTGAAATGAGTGCTGATGAACTTCTTTATGACGACTCTATTGAAAAGACTTCTGAGCAAGAAGAATACCTTAAAGACTTTATTAATAAATGGAATAGCATAGAGGATGAATCTATTACATTAGCTATAAGAAACACACCACAAATAAAAGAAGCGTTTAGTGCTGAACAAGAGAAGTTCGATCGTATGATGGGGCTTATTGATAGAACATTAGAAGCTCAACTTCCTAAAATTAAAAATGCAGTAGATAAAGCTAGAAAGATGATGATCTCTGACAAATCTATCTTTAATATGCTTTCTACTAGCTCACTAACTAAACAATCTGTTCAAGACCTTGTTGATGATGGGTTTGATCCAATGGACATTGTTGACTTCTTTGCTACTGACTTTTCTATTGCAGAAGATGGTGATAATGTAACTGCAGCAGATAATGCCGCCTATGGTGCAGATCAAGAAATAGGTGAACCTGTTGAAGAAGAGGTAACTGTATCTTCATCCGGTGTAGAAATGGAAGGTCTAGATGAAGACATTGATATCTGGCAAATGGCTGGAGATCACCTTGAAGCCTTTAGATCTGAACTAGCTAACGCTCATGCTGTAGCAAGCCAATCAGGACAGAAAGAATGGGTAAGCGCCATTAATAAAATTGCTTTACGTTTAGATGCTCTTGAAGGTGCAATGGCAGAAGCCAGTGCTAAGCTAGGAGTACTACCTACAAAATAACCCTTGTTAATCCCATGCATAAATTAGCCTCGACTTAATTGTTCGGGGCTTTTTTATTTTACAGATCTTTTCTATAGAACCTTCCTTGTATATTATCGTTGTATGATTCTATTTGTAGTACTTTATAGTGCATCTGCCAATATACTTCATAGTAGCTTAACTGTTTCTTACTTTTACAGAATGTCAATATCTCTCTAGTAAAGCAGTCTTCTCCTAGATCTTTCAAGTCTTGCTTGATTAGTTTGCTACTTCCCCAATAAGTCTCCCAATCCGATTCTTTCTGTAGCTTACGCTTCTTTGGGACGCGCCCAGGTTTGTCCCATTCCGCTATCTCCTTCTTGGTCAATACCTTTGTCACATTATTGTACAAGACCTTTCTACCAATATAGAAACGGCCATCACATATATTAGTGATCTTGTATACGAACCCAAAAGTATCGGTAGGGAAATCCTCTAATGTTCGAAACTCTTTATCATTATGCAACCACTTCTTATAACTCATTTAGTTTTGTTTTAGCTGTCCCACCTTACTATAAATGTCATATCTGTATTAGGTGGCATTCTGTATGGTCTTGATAGTTTACCTACTACCAATAATTCGTTTACGTCGTTATATAAACCTACTGTTGTTGAATATGGATCAAAGTCTGATCCTGTTATTGCATTTATATATGACCCAGATGTGCCAGATTGTATGGCGCTTGGGTTCAATGTATAGTTGAAATTGTTTTCATTTACTAAGCATCTAACTTCATTTTGGTACATAGTTAGTTCTGCTGTTAAATTAAGTTGTGTATTATATGCTCCATCAAACAGTAATGCACCAAACTCTGGAGCTTGTGATGTGATCACTGCCATTCCTTGAGCATAAAACAAATTACCGACTCGTTGATTAATTACAGTTCCAGAATTAACCTCTACTAAATTACCATTACCATCATCAATAATTTCCCAATCTCTTACTTGCATACCGTCAACAGTAGAGCCAGACATATAAAAACTCTTTCTAGCTATTTGTTGTCCGTATACTGATCTTGGTATACTTACAATCCAAAGACTGGCGTCTGAAGCTGTTGGAAAGAATCTAAAATCATCATCGAATGTTCCTGATGCAGCGGTTGATTGAAGCAAATTATCTCCATAAGATGCAGAAGGAGGAACTGATCCTGATACATAATTAGAATAGTAGAGCTGTTCTACTGACTTATAATTTAAAAATGATGCTGTAGATGCGGCAGGTATTTCATAGAAGTATGAACCTGTGTAGTTAAGTCCTCTTTTGTAAGTTATACCTACATTAGACCATAAAGGAGCTGGACTCACTGTATTATAACTAGCAAAGTATTTTACTTGTATAGGTACAGAGGTTACATCTGATGTTTTCAGTGTATTTGATGCCCTGCTCATTTGTTATTTATTAAAAATCTAATTTAACTCTTATTAGAGCTTCTTTAGTGAAGTCTTTTGTAAGAGCTTTAGACATTTTAGCTACTGCTAACAACTCATTATTATCATTGTACAAACCAACTGTAGTTGGGAATGTTTGAGGACTATTGATAAAGTTTGAATAGATCAATGTGCCTGAACCTGTGATAAATGATGGGTTAGTTGTATAGTTATAATCTTGGTTCTTAACTCTTACAAATACGTAGTCAGAAGAGATAGTTTCTTGAGAGTTTAGTTGGAAATTAGCTCCTTTAATAATAGAAGTAACAATATTTGTTGTATTTGTAGAAGCATCACCAACAGTACTACCAGACGCAATTACTAATCCAACACCTCCACCAGAGCCTGTTAACATTAATGCTTTTGGATTCAACAAAAATAGTCCAATATCAGGCAAGAATAAACCGTAGCTTCCTGAAGGAGTAAATCCTTTTTGAGAAGCACCTGTTATTAATGGTGTATTAGCTGCTGTTCCATCAGATCCTGATACAATATTATAAAGGCGTCCACCATCTACATATGTAACCGTAGTTACATCATTAGAATTATCTGTTAATTTAACAAGCCCTTGTGATCCTGATAGATATAAGTTCCATGTTCCTGGAAATAAACTCTCTTTATATCTGTTTCTATCTACTGGTAGTGCAATCAGATCAATCGACGCAGTATTACCAGTTCCAAAATTTACGTTGGATTCTGCATCTCCATAAATTAAATTTCTATATTGGCCAAAATTAATTCTAGTCGGTGTATTTTGTGGAACAAGAGAGTTAATAGGAGCAGACCCCGACCCTAATATCTGTCCATAAGAAATAGCAAATTGTATAGAAGACGTAGTTGAAGTTATCGGTGCATTATAAACGTTGATATAATAACTTCCTGTGTCTGAAGCTGAAGCAGTAAAAAATGATGTTAACGTAGTAACATTATTACTCCATGCTGGCGCTGTAACTGAATCTGAAGATACTACAAAATCTGTTGGATCTAATCTAGTAAATGACATATATTAATTAGTTTACTTTTGTGATTGTTACAGGAATAGAGATTCTAGCACCAGAGTCACGGCCTGTTACTACTAGTGTTGTATACAATGCAGTATTTGAACCGAATAGTGTATTAACAGTAGTCGCAGTTAGGTTGATAGTTGTTCCGATAACTGTCTTACTTACGTTAGTTCCTATAGTTGTTGTGCTGTTTAAGCTAGTTGCTTCTGGAGTGTTAATACCCACACCGTTGAAAGATGCCATAGTTCTAACATCACCAATCGTAGCAGTATAGCCAGACTGTTCAAATGTTGAAGTAGCTCCAAGGTAGTTGAGTGTCTGTGGAGTGATTGCTAGAGAAGCACCTTGCTTTAGAGTGATAGAGGTGTATCCTAGATCTAGAACTGGGATCTTAGCTGTACCTCTTGGAAGAGTGATCAACTTATATCTCATGATCTCTGTATCATTAGGATAGGCCTGTAGAATTGGCATAGCTTCAATAGCTTCACCATAGAAAGCAGATCCAGAAGGGTGGTTTGGATTGTACAAAGTGTAGTCAATCTCATCATCAGCTAAGCTGAACTGGGTGATCTGAAAGCTACCGTCATTACGGGCTAAGAGTTCACGCCCCTTTTTGGTAAGGATTGCATCTACTACTACAGAGGTACTACTTAAATATGACATACAAAAATGGCTTTTAAATAAATATATTCAATTTGGTTTTTTATTGTATCAAGTTCTGCTGTTTCAAGGCTTTGACCACATTTCCTGCGTTATCTCTAACTGGTGGATCTATATATTGTGGAAATAATAACCCATTTTCTACTAGTGTATCATCTTTAGGGTTATATCTTAACATGACATTAGTCTCATCTGGCACGTGTTTCCAAACAATATACCTACAGGCTTTAAATTGAGCGCCGGTAATAGATTCAGTAGGAACACTAGATCCTGATGTGAATAGTGCTAAGTTAACCGGGGAATCTAATTGAGCTAATAGAACAGATCCAGTTCTGCTGTTTACACTTCCAGACTGTCTCACACTTCTAATTGTATATTCAAAAAGTTCATCCCAACCAAGAGATTGACTATTATATAGTGATATTTTATCTCCAGTTTGAAGTGTAAAAGGAAGTATTACAGGCGGAAGTGATGAACCTGTCCAGTAAGGATCTGATGTTGATTGATATGTAAATGGTCCTAATGTACTATTATAGTAGTACGACATAGTTGAATTAAATATAATTTCATTAGACTGAGATAAAAAATATAAACACGCTTGAGAGCTGGAGAATTCAGTTCGATAAAATGTAAATGTAGTAGTGCTGTTAGCAGGAGCACCTCCTCCACCAGGACTAATTGTAGCTACTGAATCTATAGATATGTTACAATTTGGAAAAGGACCAGAACAACCTGATGTATCAGGCCAGTGAGATCCCAAATAACCGCTTCCACCAGTACCAGCTCCAGTATTTGACCAACCTATTAAATCATATGAATATTGAGCAGAAACTCCAGAATTTTGTCCTGATGTTACAGATATAGTGATTGTTTCACTACCTCCGCAATCTCCAAAATCTGGGCGTAATTGACCTGTTACAGTAAGTATAACACCTGGATTTGTTCCTGCAGGACCTCCATAAGAAGCTGAAATGTAAAATTTAAAATCACTAGTTCCACCGCATCTTACTCCTGCCTCTGTTTGAGTTTCTTCTACCCACCAAGAAAGTGACCAGTTTGCAGGATCTAAGAAAGATGATGTTAAAGGTACATTAGATCCTTGTTGTATCTCTGTTTTTTCAGGAACTCTTAGTGTAAACACTTGAGCATTGCTAGAACCACTTAAATTATGTAGGATAGGAAGGTATCTCCAACCGCCTTCATATATTTCAAGATTAGGATTGTTAGCTAACTGTTGTATATATGGGTTAGATTCATCATAATCGAATAAAGATATGTTAGCGGTTTCTTGTGACTTAAAGACATTTTGTACAGTAAAAAGATTTTTGTTTGCTTTAGTTAAGTCAAGTACATTTTGATCGTTGTCTATGATATATTTTATCTGGGCATTTGATCTGTTAGGTAAGAACATCGATCCAGAATAAATGTCTACAAGATATGCATATTGATATTTGATTTTATCAATAGCAGCAGTATCACCATAAGATACGTTTAATGGGCTTTCTGTATTATATTCTGCACTGATTGTTTTTGATCCACGATATCTTGGTATAATTGATCTTTCTAGATTATAGTTATAGTCTTGGACTTGAGCATATGGACTATTAGGATTTGTATAAGTAGCATAGTTGTTTACTTGCGATGCACTTATAGACTGAGTAACTATACCATAGTTTACAGGTATTAATTGATCAGAATTATAGTCTAGGTCAAATAAATCAACAGATCTAACAGATGAAGTTACATTCTGATATAATGCACCTAGATTAACCTGAATAAAACCTGAACCTGTGCCAGGTAAATTTGATGCTTCGTCTTGATCAAATGCTTCACCATTAGTAGCAATTATTTTAGATCCACTAAACTCACCATTATATAACTCTATATCTTGTGAACTAGAATAAGAAGCTTCACCTAATGGAGTTATTACAAATCCTGACCAATTAGTTGAACCTGTTATAGCGCCTCCATCACTACCACTGATAGTTAACATATCAATTGATTGTGAATAATCATTAAAACTCATACTAGGTTCATGACGAGCGTATTTATTTCTTTCATATAAGTGAGACTTAACAATTATACCAGTAGATACATTAGATCTAGCAGGAATAAAATCTTTAATAACCTTAAATAGTGAATTGTTATAGAACTTTAAAAGTCGTACGTACTCCCAAATGCTATTAGGTTGAGTGTAACTTGCAAAGTAAGCATTACTAGCACTAACTAGAGGCTCATAAGATGAAGAGTACTGATATCCTGGTGCACCTATTAATTGGTTAATGTCAAAATATCCTTGAGAAGCTGTAATATTTGTGTTGATTACGTCTGCTGGAGAGAATCCTATTTCAACATTAGTACTATTTAACCTATCATTATTTGTATAATATTGTAACGTTGTATAAGGAGATAGTAGAGACGATGAGAGTTCAGTACTACCTGTAACATTTCCATTAGACCCTGTTGCTATTATGATTTTGTAGTCTGACGTATTAATATCTAAAACTCCATCTACAGATCCAATAGGGTTTCCTCCAAACTCACGAACAGTTAATATACTTTCTGGTATGCCATAGGTAGCAATTAAAGCTTTGATTCCTCTTTCTGTACCTTTTGTTTTTAGTAAGTAAGGTAAGTTGTGATATAGTCTTTTATATAACTCGTCTTGTATTGTTTCGGCAGCAAGTGTAGTTAAACTTGAAG
>Ga0172365_10004614_pt1 | contig 10195 bp, 12 predicted proteins | sample LakKivSesite48cm_FD_114535 | JGI IMG/M metagenome (GOLD analysis project Ga0172365, IMG submission 114535) | Sediment microbial communities from Lake Kivu, Rwanda - Sediment site 48cm | ecosystem: Environmental > Aquatic > Freshwater > Lake > Sediment | place: Rwanda: Western Province, Lake... | reverse complement strand
GTGCTTCCTCACCGCCTTGACCATACTCTCCGAGATAGTTGACGTGAGAAGATTCTCTACGCCATGGAAGCTTGTGGCCTACGCTGGGCTTGCACCGTCGAGGAGGGATTCGGGAGAGCGCAAGCGGAGAGGCAGCATAACGAGGCAGGGATCGAGATGGCTGCGATACGCCGTAGTTGAGGCTGCGAATACGACGATCAAGCATGATGAGAGGCTCGGCGCATTCTATTGCAGGATCGCGGAGCGGAGAGGCCCCCAGAAGGCAAAGGTAGCTACCGCGAGGGAGATGCTTGTGATCATGTGGCATATGCTAACGAACAAGGAGCCCTACCGAACCATGAACGCAGATATGGTCAGGCGAAAGTATAAGCGCATGAAGTGGATAGCAGATAGGTCGGCGTGAAGCAGTAACCGTTCATCCATTCGAGCTAGCATCGAGCTAGGATTTCGTATGGGAGAGGCTGTTGCTATGCTCCCGTTGGAATCTACGTTTACCCCAGACCTTTCTAGGCGTTGAGATGGGGTTGTTCAATCCGACTTCGACGAGGATTCTATGGATGGTTCTATGACTAACCGGTGCGACGCCTTCAAGTCTATAGTTTTGCAGGTATCCCTCGATCTTGCATGGTCCCCAACGTTTACTCCGCCTCAATTCCAAAATGAAGTTCACAGTTGACTGAGGCGTCTTGTAGTACCTGTGGGGCTTCCTCGATTTAGTGAAGCACGGCATCACTATCAGGATACGAAGAAATGGAGAGGAAAGAGAGAGGCAACTCCAACTTTTCAATTTCGAAAAACCTGAGAAAAACGATTTCTTCGTCGTTAAAGAATTTGAGGTTCGCGAGAATGAGCGGACAAGACGTCTAGACCTCTGTCTGTTCGTGAATGGGATTCCTCTCGTTGACATAGAAACAAAGAATCCATTCGGCAAGCAAGAAGAAGGAACGAACTGGTATGACGCATATATGCAGATTTTGGAATACGAAGAGGCTATACCAAGTCTATACAAGTATGTACAGTTCTGTATCGCATCTGATGCTCATGAGACAAAACATTTTCCTAACTTCTTTGCAAAGGATTATTCACAGTTCATCGACAAGGAAAAGGGCATTTGGAAGAGCTACTATCCGTTTGATGAGAAAGGTGTCAGGCCACTCAAATCCTTCCGCTACCTCGACTCGACGATTTTCGGGATGCTTTCGAAGGGTAACTTGGTTGATCTGCTGGAGAATTTCATTTTCATCAAGAAGGTGAAAGACACCTACATTAAAATCCTAGGCTGGTACATGCAGTTCGAAGCTGCGAACCGTATCGTCAATCGAGTTGTCAATGAAAAAGAGAAGAAACTCGGCCTAGTCTGGCATTGGCAGGGTTCCGGTAAGACTCTCACAATGGCGTTCGCTGCATGGAAACTGTTAAGAAATCCAACGCTTGGCGTCCCAACGATTTTCATCATTGTTGATCGGCTTGACTTGCAGCGTCAGATCGTGCAGGAAGAATTCGCCCCGATTGGGATTGAAGTTGAGGAAATTAAGAGTGTCAAGGAACTCGTAAAAGTGTTGAAGTGGGGCGGGGAGAAAAGAGAAGGAAAGCGGGGTATTTTCATTTCGTTAATTCAGAAATTCTCTCCCGAGAAGCTGAAGAAGCTACATGACGCTGGCCAAATCAATCTTGCGCGCGAGAACATTGTCATCTTCACTGATGAGAGTCACCGGAGCCAATATGGGGTTCTGGCAAATGTCGTAAGAGGTATATTCAAGAATGCGGACATTTTTGGATTTACCGGCACTCCGCTCACAAAGCCAGAAAGGAACACGTTTCAGAAATTTTCTCCAAAAGGCGAGCTTTACCTCCACAGGTATGGTATGCTCAATTCAACTGACGACGGTTTTACAATCCCCATACGCTATGAACCTCGCTTACCAGAACTTCACTTGAAAGATGAAGAACTTGCTGATCTGGCTGACTATGAAGAGGAAGTACTCAAAGAACTCACTCAGATAGAGCGAACACGGTGGAGGAGAAAAGTCAAGCCACGTTTGGCTGTACTCAAGAGTGCCGATAGAATTGAAAAGGTAAGTAACGACATTTTTGAGTACTTCATTAACCGGGTGGAAAAAGAACCTCTCAAAGCGATGCTCGCAACCGTAGACAGAGAATCGTGTGTGCTTTTCAAAAGAGTGCTTGACAAACTCTTTGGAGACCCGAAGTACACTGAGATTGTAATGACATACTCAGCGAGAGAGAAATCTCGGGCAATCAAGGACTACAAGGAGGAACTCGCCAACCGCTATGGGCATTCAGATTTCGAGAAAATAAACCGCAACATTGTTGACAAGTTCCGAGACGAGCAATTCCCTAGAATCCTTATTGTCAGTGACATGCTATTGACAGGCTTCGATGCCAAGCGACTTTGGGTGCTATTTGTGTACAAAGCCCTGAAAGAACATAGGTTACTGCAGGCGGTCGCGCGGACGAATAGACCCTTCCAAGGGAAGGAATTCGGACTTGTGGCTGACTATATCGGTGTTTCAGAGAAGCTCGAACGTGCTCTGCAACAATTCGAGGCAGATTTCGTCAGAGAAGCGACACTCATTATTAGAGATCTTAGCAGTTCGGAGCGAGAGTTCGAGAAGAGCATTGTCGAACTCATGGAAATGCTCGAAGGCGTGGAGATGAAGACCATTGAGGATGTGGACAGCGCCGTAGCTCTACTTGTCAAGAACGGGAAGGAGCAGGAGTTTGAACAGAAAGCACGAGGCGTGAGAAATCTCTATGAGCTACTCTCTCCGAGTGATGCAACATTCAAGCACCTTGAAGCTTACAAATGGGTCATCTGTGTTTCGGTAGCTCTTCATCGCCGCCGCCAGATTGGTATGAGGCTTGGGGAAATCGAGAAAATGGCACGCAAGACATACGAACTGATTCAGAGGACCGTTGGCGTTGATAAGATCGAGAAGCTAGGGGAAGTTGAACTTGGAGTGGACCCCCGTGTTTGAGAACGTTTTTCGAGGTTTTGAACTTATGTTTTCATCGGTCATTCTTGGTCACCGTGAGTAGATACTCATATGGTGTTAGGTAGCCTAGTGCGGAATGTATTCTGTGTTGGTTGTAGTCTACGTGGGCTTCCTGGATGGCTTGTGATGCTTCTTGGAAGTTTTGAAAGTCTTTTGTCCAGATGTATTCGCGTTTCAAGGTTTTGTGGAAGGATTCCATGTGGCCGTTCTGTTCAGGCGTGTGGACGGCTATGAATTCCTGTTTGACGCGTAGGATCTTCATGCTCTCTTTGAAGGCTTCGCTTTCGTACTGTGGGCCGCGGTCGGTTCTCAGCCTTACATCTATGGCTTCTGGATGTTTGATGAGCGCTTCTTGGACGCTTAGGATGGCGTTCTCCTTTGTGGCTGTGGTGTCAAAGACGTAGGAGAGCCATTCTCTTGAGACCACGTCGAGAACGTTGAAGAGGTAGGCCCAGCCGTCTATGCCGCAGTGGATGTAGGTGAGGTCTGTCTCCCAGAGCTCGTTTGGCCTCGTCGGTTTGGGTCTCCTGTCGTATGCTGCTCTGAGGAGTTGCTTCTTCGATTTCTGCGGTTCAATCCAGCCTAGAATGCGGTAGATTCGCTGGATACGTTTCCGATTGATGGGTCTGTCTAGCTCCTTTGCAAGGGTGGCTGCCATGCGTCTGGTTCCGTAGAATGGTCTCTTCAGAGCTGTTTCTCTGACTTTCGCAAGGATGTAGGGGTCAGGAGGTACAGTTCTCTTTCTAGTTTGGTAGTAGTAGTTTCTCCGCGAGCATCCGGATAGGTGTAGAGCTTCTCTGAGGCTTAACCCTTGATCCTGGATCATGCGTGCTACCATCTTCCTTTCTCTCCCTGCAAAATTTTTTTGAATGCATCATTCGCTATGGTGAGTTCACCGATCAATTGCTTCAGACGCTCATTCTCCGCTTGGAACTCCCCCGCCCCATCATTTCTCTTGGACCGTGTGAGCGCTTGTTTTCCTCCTTCAATGAACTTCTCTTTCCAAGCGTAGAATACAACCGGGTTCACAGCGTATTTTCTGCATAATTCAGCTACGCCTATGCTGGTGTTCAATGATTCCAGAACTATCCGAATCTTCTCCTCAGGTGTCCAGCGTCTACGAGCCATAATTTACCCCTCTTGGTAGGTATTTGTTTTCAAGTGTTCTCATTCTAGAGGGGTCCACACCAAACTTGTAAAGGAACTTGCTAAACTTGAAACAAACAAGAAGCCCGAATCTGCGATCAAGGTCCTCGGCGAGATTGGGCACAGGGCGTCTGCATCGCGCTCAGAGTTCTATGTGAGCGTCACCAAGGAAGTTGAACACATTGTCGATGAGATGAAAGCCGAGAAAGAGATTACAAAGAAAGTTATCGAAAGGATAAAGTCAGTGCATGAAAAGGTACAGAAGCGAGAAGCAGATCGAGAGAAATATGGCGAACTCTTCCCGGTCTTTGATGTACTGAAAGGCTACTACCCCGATTCGACGAAGACGCTTGAGCTATCGAGGGATGTTGTTCGGGAACTCAAGCAAGAGGAATTATTGTCAAAAGAAGGATTTCTCAAAGGGAGTCTAAGGAAAGAGATTAGGAGAGCAGTGCGTGAAGCGCTAATACGAGGTTTCGGACTCGGATCAAATACTGATGAGATAGAAGCAAGGATATTCGCAAACTTGGAGGCTGATTATGCATGAAGCATCGTGACAACGAAGAGTTTCGTGATAGAATCGAAGAACTTGCTCACACACTTCTGAGGAACAATGGGGTTGATCTCTTCGGGAACCTCAGATTTGACGTTGCGAACCTTGACACGCTGGCGATAATCAAGGGAAACAGGATTTACGTGAGTTGCGAAGCAAAGAAATATCCAGACTATGTTCTGAAGTATGTATTGGCTCATGAGCTAGGACATCTAGTGATCAAGAGACACACTCAGAAATTCTGGCACATTGTCAGACACATTTATCCGGACTATGACAAAGGCAAGCGTGAACTCATGAGAAGAGTGTCCCAAGATGGGGTAAGGTAGTTTCAAGCCGTCACAGAATCTTTGGGGTTCACTATGGAAGATAGATAGAAGACTGCGGCGGAGCTAGACACAGCCCCCTTCCAGGGATAGCGGATGTTGATATTCCTATACATCGCCGATTTCAATGGCATAGCCTTTCTCTCGGTCGGAGAAGTAGTCAAAGAACTTTCTCTCGGATATGCCTGCAACTAGCTGCGTCTTATCCCATAATGCCTTCACGGATCATTAGGAGGACTTCATTCGGGAGAAGTCTGGGATGGATACCTACATCTTGCTATCTGCTCTTTTTCTTAACCAGCATCGTATCATCATTTGTGCTCACTAGGACGGTATCTCCTGCTTTAATGGAGAGAGATTTTGCTATTTCTTTGGGTATAGTCATCCGTAGACTGCCAGCTACTTTCACGACTTTCATCTCGAACTCGATCGGCATATGCGATTCACTTTTCCTACCTTTTTCTATACTCTTCCGATATATTTAAATCCGATCGCATAAGGATCTGTACTCTGTCTATATCGCAAAGATATAGAAGGAGGATAAAATTGGAAAATCGCTTTTACGAAGGAAGAAAGCTGGAGGCGATAGTGGTGGAGTTAAAGGAGGTTGCTCTAAGGGCGATCAGCCTTACAGGTAGTGGTGAGTTGAATCAAACTGGGCTGATGTTCGACCAGCCCATGAATCTAGGCGGCCCTAGAGAGTGTCTAAAAAATTCACTGTACAAGGTAAACTTGGCAGGGTGCTTGACCGAGGCTGGGTGGTCTGTTGTAAGCCTCAACAGCGTCTTCCCTGATATCCGAGCTTTGAAATACGGCATAGAAGCGGGAATAGAGTCAAGGTTGTTGTATCGGAACATCCATTTCGCTGAGATCAAGCGGATGATGCACGAGTGCAGACCCAAACCAAGGATCATTCTGCTCGTAGTGTACAAAAGGTTGAACGAAGAAGCTTACCGAATTTTTAGAGGTTGGAGCAGCTCAAAAGGGATCGTCGGGAGCGTGCTCTATCTCCTCAGGTGATTGGGCTTGGAGTCATCGAAGATTTTGAGCAGATCTGTACAGTCATCTGCTATCTTGGCAATCTCAGACCTCCACATTGGCAGCCTACGGTTCGACTTTTGGGCTTTTCAGTCGTGCGTGAAGCAGCTTCGAGGATACGTCGAAAGAAATGGGGTGCGGGTAGTCGCCCTTGTCTTGCTAGGGGATAATGTGGAGAATACCGAGCTTTTTAGGGAACAGGTGTTCAGCGCACTACGCTGCTCGTTTCAGGTTGAGATCGCCGCAGAGATAATTGCCAATTTGGCAAGTCAGTTTGCAATCACGAAGGTGTACATACTGAGAGGAGAGCATGACCTGAGGAGGGGGGTCAACCACGCTGAAGGGTTAGCGGACAAGTTGAAGAGCAGGGTCAAAGGTGTCGCTTATTCCGGCGAGACTATTGTCTTAGACCTTCACGGGAAGAGAGTGGGGTTCAGCCACTCCGTGAAAAATGAATGCTGGCCAGAGCCTCCCGACGTTTGCGTGTACGGTGATATGCACCGCTACACAGCGAGCACCGGAAGTATCTTCGTTCCTGGCTTTCAAGTGGGCAGAGGCAGTGAGAGAGGGTTCATACTCTTCGTTGAAGATGATGGCATAATTCAGCATATCCTCTTCTCCGCCAAACCCTGCTTGGATACGGATCAGATCGAGATTAAGACCTGGCTCTATTACTCAGACATTTTAAAGAAACTCCATCCACCCAAACTCTCCCAACCTATTCACTTGATGGATGAAGAAGCCGATCACTGTGTAACCCTGCCAATATTATCGATACATCACAATTCCAGCGAGAAAAATAGGCGCCAGGATTCGTATCCCAATAGAGAGACTAGAGTTCTGGAAGATGGTAATGGCGGCTACATCGTAAGAAATAACGACCGATCATATGGGCGGATCTCACGAGATGAATTAGAAATCATCAAGAGCTGCAGAAGCAACAAGGAGATAAAAGAACTGCTGGGTTGTGGTCGATGCCGCGCCTCGGTCATCATGCGCATATTACGAACTCTAAAAATGGAGAGAGATGTGAGTTGGCAGATTTGAAGGAACTTAAGGAGGAATACCTTATGATGGCTAGCGAAATTGCGTCGATCTATGGACTGAAGCATGAAGGTAAGCTCAGAACGATTACCGTAATGAAGCTACTATGCGAGTATGAATGCGAAAACTTCATCATACACTCACTGCGAAACCCAGATTCAAGCGATGATGAAAAGTTCGACCGCTATTACGGCGAGAAACATGAATTCTGCAAGAGGAAGCTCGTTGAAAGGCTGAAGAATAAACTTGAGGAGATGGGTAAGAGGGTTCTGATCTCTACAGAAACAGAGGCTGATACAGGGCATTATGATATAGTGATTGTTTCGGGTCAGCAGATTAGAATCATGGATAAGACTGGGAAGGTGAAGATTGTAATAGAAGTAAAAGCGTCTCTGGGCATTGATCTCTCCCAGATAGAACGGTATCTGTGGGATGCTATGACACTTGTGATAGTTAGAATTGTGACAGGCCACGTTAAGAAGATTAAGACGGAAGAGTGCCTCGGCTTCCTATCGGAGTCTCTTCAGGACCTTATCAAAAAGGCGAAAAGGATCCTCGCGAACAAGCCAATCCTGGTGGCGGGGTTCGACTGTCGCATATGTAGAGACGTGGATTGCAAATACAACAAGAACTGTAAAGCCAATTCTTTTCATTGGGTTGTGATGAAGAACGAAGAGTTCAACCTCGACTTCGACCGATTGTTCATCAACATGTACCCCACCATCACCAGGGTTGTTGACATGGTGATCGAAGAATTCGAATCCGACGCCAAAGCTGAGAAAGACTTGTACTCTGGTGGAAATGAAACCATTCGAACAGCCTCAAATCAAATCCCTAAACGCGTCTGCAACGAATTGAGGGCGTGAGAAAATTGTCTATGGAGTTTGATGAAGAAACGCTAGGGAAACTTATTGCGGGTCTCATTAGAGACGTGATGGGGAAGAAAGCGGAATTCTCCATCCAAGTCAACCGTGAAATAAGAGCGATACGGATAATAGCCAGAGACTCGAAGTTGCTTAATTGAATAACATTTCTGTCTTTCTATCAATCTATTTATTGATAAATATGTCATTCAATTTTTTGTCAGAAACATCTTTCCCTTTTCTCTCTTTTAGTTTTACTAGCCCAAGGAGAGTCTCATATTTTTCTTCAAGATTTCTGAACCGTTCTTCCATCTGCCGGTTTCTCTGTTCTAAGTGCTGTGATAGTTCCTGCAGACTCTGCACCTTTTCTTCCTGCTCCTTGAACGTCTCCTCCACCATTTTAGGCCCTGAAATAAGGTTAAGGAGGGGGCCCAGCATCCTATACTGCGATTCGACCCATGGCTTCATTTCTGGATGAAACATCTTCTCATATTTGTTTCTATCTATCCCGTGACCGGCCCAAAAGCGAGCGCAATCGATGTCGAATCCCTTTGATTTGTAGGTATGTGCGTGAGTGAGCGTGACATCTCTGGTTTCATGTAAATTAAAACCATAATACCCCTTCTTCTCAGTCTTTTTATAGAATAATCTTTTCACTATTCGACGAATGGCATTTCCGAAGGAAAAAATCCGGTAGTATGCCTTCTTGTCTTTCCCTGAAACCCAAATCGGTTCACCTTCTCTAACCTCGCCTCTCTCTGAATCGAAGTAGCGCCGAAGGCTGTCAATTGCATCCTTCATTATGAATGTGTAGAACTTGCTTTGTGGTTTGTTCCTGGTGCTCTTTCTCCCTGAGAAATCTATGCGAATCAAGTCTGCACCAGCCATGACTTGAAGGTATATTTTTCTCCCAAGATTTCGGTTTACATAATCGAGCTCTGCTTCACCCATAAATCCTTGGACCTTCACAAGGTACATGCTCTGGACCTTGGGAAAGACCGCTGCTGCTTGAGCAATTTTTCTCATCCCTTCAAGTGAAAGTTGTGCTTCTCTAGGGGGTACAACGGATGTCACTTCAAATTGCTCATCTTCAGGAAGCGGTTCTCTATTGCAGGCGAAAAATGACTTTATAGCGGTGTAAACATTTTGCTTACCATAATATGTTCTAGGCAAACTCTCAATATACGGCTTGATAATGCTATCCCATAAATGGTACACTGTTTTTCTCTCTCCCTTTCTATCTTCGACTCGGAGTTTCCTCTGTATTTCAAGAAGTACATCTGGGTCTACTACATCAAGTTCTGGTCTGGTACGTAGCCCTTCAAGAAAAGAGTAAAACTGATACGCGTATGTGCATGCGGTTTTTTCGTTTCTGAGGCTGTTTATCCATGTAACGAAGGACGAGTAACGCAGAAGTCCTTTCAGTTCTCCGTTGAACAAGTTGGGGTATCTTAACGGATTACCAAACATTGTGGTTGCTTCTGAATTCAATCCATTTTTCACTAGGCTCGATTCTCTATTGTTCATCACTGACAGTAGTTTTAGTGCCTTCTCCTTCGCATCGACGTTTTGAGCATGACTTTCTAACGGGGAGTCTGGCTTTTCGGGGTATGTGCACATTGTCTGTTGGGTGAGATTGACGGATAGAACATTTGATTCAGATTTTGACACCTTGCTATTCGAATAGGATTCGGCTTCAATATTTTGAGCTGGTTCCTGTTCAGCGTTATGCCGTCCGTTTTCGATTCCATTGAGAACTCGGTGGAAAACTGCTTTTGAATGCTCAAGCCGTTGGTCTAGCTCCTCGCAAGGCTTATAGGTACAGACATCGTGCTCACCGTTAGGCCCTTTTAGACTTGTTTCAGCTTTTTCAGATTCGTCCCAGCAATTGTGTACGTCGCCGTTTCGATTCATTTTGGAACGCATGTTGTCTGAAAGTTTGTAGCAATCATCAGTTCTTACGGAGATGTTGAGCTTCACCAGAGCAGAGAGCTCTCTTCTACATGTGTTGTAATTTATTCCTGTTTCCTCTGAGACTTTTCTTGCGGACCCCTCATTCCCGCTGACGAAGTACCATACTAGCTTCCGACGAATTCTTGAAGACTTGTTAATTATATCATTCAAACTCGCATCATCACACGAGCGCGCGCTCAAAGTTCCTGCCGATTCCATAGATCATGCTCCTCATCGATCGATCAAATTCCTTAG
>Ga0172365_10004609_pt1 | contig 10202 bp, 15 predicted proteins | sample LakKivSesite48cm_FD_114535 | JGI IMG/M metagenome (GOLD analysis project Ga0172365, IMG submission 114535) | Sediment microbial communities from Lake Kivu, Rwanda - Sediment site 48cm | ecosystem: Environmental > Aquatic > Freshwater > Lake > Sediment | place: Rwanda: Western Province, Lake... | reverse complement strand
TCCATTTGGGACTTTTAAGGATAGGAGAAGTGAATTTATAATCCGAAAAGGAATTGAGGAAAATATAGATAAATTTGCAACAATTACTTCTGGAAATGCTGGCTATAGTTTAGGGAAATTCAGTCAAGGAACGGGTATTAAGATAGTTAATTTTGTTGACAAAAAGTTAAAAAAATCTATTAAAGACGGGCTTAAAAAAGTTAGTTATAGAATTATTGAAATTGATTTCTCAAAGAAGATTTGGACTCCAGAAGAAATAATTGCTATGGCAAGAGAAAATGAAACAGAGGTAATTTGGGATGCAACAAATGGATTTCACGGATATCACGAAGGATATATAAAAATAGTTGAAGAAATTAAAAAGAAAATCCCAAACCCAGATTTTATAGTTGTTCCCGTAGGAAGCGGGGAAGCATTTTGTGGATTATATAGCGGAATTAAAAAATTTAGATGGAAAACAAGAATAATTGGGGTCGGAGTAAAAGCCAAGCGGTATAGTTTTGCAGATAAATTATATACTCCGTGGACGCCTTATGAGAATTTGATTAAATCAATTTTAAAAGAGAAACACGAACTTATAAGATTAAACGAAGAAGAAGTTAAACGAATGTGGCGAGAATTTAAGAATGTTATTGAGTGTGAACCATCAGCCTCTGTTGTTTTTTCAGTGTTCTCCAAATTTAAATTTAAAAAAAAGGATGAAATTATTTTAATTAACTCTGGTAAGGGACTTTTCTAGTTTTAGGTTGTATTTGTGCAAAATACTAATACAAAAAGTCCGATATTTACGGGCTTTTTATTTTTCTTTCTTTTTCCAGCTCACAAGTAATTATGGGCTAGAAAGAGAAAAAAGGGGGAAGTTATGTTTCAGGAGGAAGTTTTTCAAGAGCTTGGTTGATTCTGTAGGGTTTATCCCATAACCATACTAAGTCAGCTATGAGTCGTAAATCTTTGGCATATTTTATGGCGACTTTAGGCCGTTCTACAATCTGAAGGAATAATGTTTCTAATTCATTCTGCAACTCTGATAGTCTCTTTCTACGCTCTAGAAATTCTTCATTCTTCCATAGCGAATCCAGCCTTCTTTGTTCAGCAAGCATGCCTGCCTTTCGAGCTGATTTTGGGAATACCATTTTTATGTATTCAGAAAAAAGTTCGCTATACTGCTCAAATTTTTTTCGGAATACTTCCATTTCTTTTTCTTCCACCTTTTCCACCTCCTTTCCTTTTTATTTTTTAAGAACAAACTCTTCCTATTTTCCAACCTTAATTATAGCAAACACATAGAATTTGTCAAGGTTTGAGGAGAATCAAAAAACCGCCAGTATTGACGGTCTTCTGAAGTCCTCACGCTCAAATAAATTTAGCGAATCCTTTACAAATCTATTATTATCAATGCTTTTAGATAGAAATCGGGTTTTAAAAATTAATATTGAATCTAAACTCTAATTAAGTAAAAACTGCCTGATTACAGACAGTTCTTACCTTTTTCCAACTCACAAATGACTTGTCCCGTTAGAAACGAAGCTTTCTAATGGGATTATGGGCTAGAAAAAAAAGGGGGGAAAGAGGTGTATTAAATATTCACTTGAACCATTGATACAATGTTGCTCAGGAAAAAGTTCTGTTTTGGATTGCTTGAAGATATTTCTATTCTTCCGCCAAATATCCATGACATACTATAGTCGTCTCCAACTAATTCTCGAGGTAGGTATGCATTTGGCGTTGTTAGAGATCTGATTTTAACTTCACATCTGCTTTCAGCTATGTCTTTAATGATTAACTCGTAGCTAATCAGTTGAGCTGTATCTTTTTCAAGAGTAGTTACGATATATTTCCTTTCAAACATGATCTTCACCTCTGTTCATATTCATTGATTTTTGATGGAAGCAATTTATTTACAATAATTATAAACAAATTGCTTCCATCATCCTTCTTCCCCCTATATTTTTCTCAAAGAACTATCTTATTCTTACACCTCTATTATAGCACCTACATAGAATTTGTCAAGCTTTGAGGGGAATCAAAAAACCGCCAGTATTGACGGTCTTTTGAGTCCTCACACCCAAACAAATTTAGCGAATCTTTCACAAGTCTATTTTCTATAATTTTTGATAGGAATAATGCCCTCAAGGTTAAAATTGAATCAAAGTTGAGGTAATAATAGGGTCGTGATAACATAAATTAGTGGTAATAAAGTGATAAAAATATGGAGATAGACAAATTATTAAAAGAATTAAAATTACTTGAATACATAGATAAAAACAAAACCAATAAGAATATGGTGATATTGCCGGTTTCTCGTTTAAAAGATTTTGGAGTATCAGAAGAAGAACAATTTCCAATTTTGGACAAGTTCTATGATAATAAATTGATAGATATAATAGACGAAACAAACAAAGAGAAAATCTTTATAAGACTTGAAGACAACTATAAACCAGATAAGTTTATTGATAAATTAGCTAACCTCATTTCGGGAAATAAAAATATTAATGATGTTAGTTTGGGGATAGTTTTACCGAGCTATCCATTTCCTAAATATATCGTAGAAATTAAAACAGATAATTTCTATCCTTATTTAGAAAAAATAAGGAAGGAGGTCAGGGAAAGAAAATTGGAATTACCAGAAACAGAAAAGATAAGAATGACTTTTCCTTATAAATTACCCCGAGGAATAAAATGGGAAAATATCACAATTAAATTTTTAGATGATGAAAAAGTCTGGATTAACGCTCATCAATTTAAACACGAAACGGATTTTAAAGAGATGGGGTTTATTGGTAAGGGTAATAAACCAAGTGTTCAGTGGATATTTTTAAAAGTATTAGCAAATCATAATGGCGAAATTAACTGGGGGGACAAAGAAGCTAATAAAAGATTCAAAAAACAAGCACAGCTATTAGCAGAAGGATTACAAAACTATTTTAAATTAGATTACGACCCATTTTATCCATATAAAGATGAGGGGTCTTATAAAATTAAACTGCTTTTAATTCCTTCTCCCGAAAAAGAAACCGAAGTAAAACCGAATAAAAAAGATAGAGATTATAATAGAGATGAAGACATAAAAGATTTCTACAACGAAATAACAAGACAATCTTAAACCGCTAATAAGAAAAAACCTCTCAATTTATGAGGGGTTTTTTGTTTAGGGTGAATTTCGCCATTTATCATAAAGAGTTAAAAAATTAGGGCAAATTGGTAAAGAACTGATATTTAATGAAGCAATAATAACTTTGTTAAATATCAGCCCTCTACCCTGCCCTATGGTCGAGGGCTTTTCAATTTTATGGAAATAAGTGAAGTTCAAATCTTTCCTATAAGGCAACAAGGAACTTTAGTCGCTTTTGGTAGTTTTTTAGCCAATAACTCTTTGCGAATTTCTGGGATAGCCCTCCATACCAGCAGAAAGGGAGAATTAAGGATTGTTTTTCCTGCCAAACGAGTAGGAAATGGCTATGTCTATTATTGCCAGCCATTAAGCCAAGAAATAAACAAAGAGATTGAATTAGCTTTTGAGGAAAAGGCAAAAGAAATAGGTTTATTTAATTTATGAAGAAAAAACAAGCCGAACTTAAGGGGGAATACATCTATGAACCTAGTCCCGAAAGATTGAAAATGGCTTTTGATTACTTAGCAAATATTATTTTGGAAAAATTAGACGCTAAAAAAAATGCTGAGGCAAATCGGTCAATACTCAACAAATCAATACTTTCCCAAAGAGCAACCGAAAAAAAGCTGGTGGTTTAGAATATCTAAAAAGAGGTGGTTCGAAGATTGGAAAGAATTAAAACCAACCCAGAAATCCATTATGCTTTCTCTATGGTTATACGCTGGTAAAAAAGATGTTTGTTTTCCTTCAGAACGAAAACTAGCAAAGGATTTGGGGGTGAGCTTAAAAACCATTTGGAAGCATATAAGAGTCTTAAATTCAAAAGGGTTTATAGAAATCAATAAACGAATTGGACAAATGGGTAAATATAATAACTATAAACTGCTCAAATAATGATGTAGTAAAAATTACGCAAAGATGTAGTAAAAAAGTCCATTAGGTATGTGTAAGAATTACTACTTAAATAAGACTCATACTAACTAAGATATATTAACTAGCAAAAACCTTTTTAAAATCTTCTTTTAAAGGGTTAAGAAACGTCAAGATAACCTAAAAATATGCGATTTTATGCGATTTCGGCGAAAAAACATTAAAAATTATTGGATTTAATGGCGATAGACAAGACCGAATAAAAAACGTTGAAAATCGTTGGAAATCGTGGAATATCGTTGAAAAACATAGAAAAATGTCCGAAATTGTCTGATTTTAGGGGTAAAAAATAGTAAGAAATCACGCACACACGCACGAAAAAATACAGAAATAAAAAGGGAGTAAATAATCCTCCCCTTAGAAAGTTCCTTAAAATTGAATATGGATAGCTAAAAACAAAAAAACAAGTGATTATTTACACCTGTTTTGAGGTCGAGACGGGGAGGGAGACCCCTAGTTTGAATTTATAAGGTATTGATGTAAGTCGCCTCGCACAAAATTTGGAAAAAAGACAAGATTAGCTCCTTACAAAGCTATTTAAGGATGTTTATAGATTTCTTTTCTACATTTTTCCCGTAGTCTCTCGTAAAAATCGAGTTGCTTTATTAGATTTCGTGTTAAGTCATCTTCAGCCATAAAACCTTTTTCAATACCTTTTGTTTTTACAATATATTTGAACGCTGATTTATCGAATCCGAGAACTTCAATAGATGTCCCCGCCAAAATTTTCATAGCACGAATCCTTGGCTTTCCTTCTGAAATTGTTGGTTCTTTATCTAATATAATATTTGAATCTTTAAGTAGCGTGAAAGTTTTACCAACTAAACCTAAACCAATAGGGTAAGATTCTCTTGCTTTTTGAAAGGCCTCTGCAATGCATTTTTCATATTTTATCTTTTTTTCTTCTTTCGTATCGTTTTCAATTAGAAAAGCCTGCTCTTTACCTTTTATTTGAGCCAGTATTACAGATAATTTTTCCTTAATCTTTTCAAACATATATTTATTTAGTTCTTTGAAAAGTTATTTTAATCCCCCTAATTATTGCGATGTAGCTTTATTGATGAACTCAAGAATAATAGTGGGTGGTATGATAACTCCAAGATTTTGATAGACACCTGTTTTAACAGCAGACGGGACACCAACGAAACAACCATTTTGATTTGCCGCAAGACCACCAGAATTTCCACTATCTACTTTTGCTGAGGTTAATATTAAGCCATCATCAGAAAAACTACTAATAACTCCTTCAGTTATTGTTAAATTGTAACCACCACTTGTTACAGGATATCCATAAATTTTTATTTCTTCTCCCAGTTTAGGAATATAATTAGAGCAAAACGAGCTATCATCGTAGTTTTTAAATTTATTTGGAAAAGTGCCATAGGATATTCCTTTGTCATCAATAAAAGCACCCACTATTCTTACGCTCGCTAAGTCATATTCCTCGCTGAGTAAAGGGACGATTATAGGGCTTGCTACATAAATTTCATTAGGTGTTCCACTTTCTGGCTCGGGGAGTGCTACTAAACATGCATCTGTTCCAGCAATGACGTGATGATTGGTTAGAATATCTCCCTCTGCGGTAAAAATAGTGCCAGAACCACCTGTTGTTATAGTCCCAGCTTCATTAAAACAAACAAGATTTACGACAGATGAGGCAATTTCTTTCTGAGTCAGAATATGTTTAGGAGATGGTTGCACTACTGGAACGTTTGGTATCGTGGTCGGCGTAGTCGGAGAAGAATTATCTTCAGAAAAGATTGAGACTATTACGAAAAAGATAATAACACCGAGAACTATAAGAATTCCTTTACGATGATTTTTAAACCACTGGGTTAGCCTAAAGAACTTACCGACTTTGAATTCTTGTCCGCAATTTTTACAGAACTGTTTACCGCTTTCTATAGGTTTACCGCAGTTTTTACAAAACATAATTACTTCTTAGATTTCATCGCCTTTTCTTGTGCTTTTTTCAAAATTTGCGACAAATATCTTCGTGGAAAAATGCGATGATAAATTCCTGAGATTATTAAATAAAAACCATATATAGCCGCTCCATACAAAACAGTGTATGTTCCCCCCGTTTCAGCGACTGCAGAGTATGTAATCCATGTAACGCCCATACCAATTCCAAACCATATTAAACCTATTATTATTGTCTTATTTGCTTCTCTTCTTGCCATTTCTAAATTTCTCAAATCTTGAATCTCTGTATTGGGAGTTAGTTCAGGATGGGAAGCTGGTTCAGAATAGGACGTTGGTTCAGAAATTGAATCTGGTATCGCAGAAATAGATTTACCACAATAAGCACAGAATTTTGAATCATCATCTATTTTTTGGCCGCAATTTGGACAAAACATAATTTATTGATTTAAATGATTGACAAACTCGTGAAGGCGAGCGACCTCCTCTTTTTTACCCCCGAGAGAAATTGTCTTGCCTTCATAGGATACTATAATTTTTTTTCCTTCAAAAATAATATTATTTTTAAGATTTACTATTGGTATTTTCAGATAATAAACGCCTTCGTAAGCATTGGAAGTCAAAGACCCATTTGAATCAATGTAGGTAGACCTAAACTGTTCTCGCTCTTTCTTCTCAATTGCTTGACCTATAGCTGCACCAACCAAACCCATCACGGCGAGACCACCTGCTTTGGATGTTCGTAACTCAATTAAATACAAGTATTCCTTAGTAATGAGAATGTCGTAATAGGGTATGGAAGCAAGATGAAGACCAGTTTTATTCCAATCTTTGCTATAAAAAATTTCTTGGCTTTTTGAAGGTGTAAAACTTTCTGGTATAACACCTATCTTCTTGCCGCAATATTCGCAGAATTTACTATCATTTGTTATATTTTTTCCGCAATTTGGACAAAACATATAGTTTATTTTAAATATTAATTATTTTTAAAAATTATTTTATTTAGTTTTATGCTTTTTTCAATGACAAAATATCTCTGACTGTTTATTTATACAAGCCTCCATAGCCTCATCCTTAGTTTGATACCATTCATCAACAAATTCAAACTTCCATCTATAAGCTTTCCTTTCTGGGTCATAAGTTATATATTCTAAGCATTTATTATAAGCCTCCTTACAGGGTTTAGTTCGATTATAAAAATAAAAAGCAATCGCTATCAAAATTATAATAATTATTATCCATTTAGTTTTCATAATCTTATTTGGTCTTATGTTTTCTAATAAAATTATTCAGGTCTTTTTCGGTGATTCTAAAATTCCGTTGAGTAAGTTTAATTGCCTTAAGTTTTCCCGCCTTGATATAACGCCAAATGGTAAAATCAGAAACATTGAGCATTTTAGCAATTTGTCTTGGAGTATAGTATTTCATATTGATTTCTTTTTAGAGGGAAAAGCCTTCCATTCCGCTATGACAACATAGAAGAAAATGCCTTTTATGATTTCAAACAGAATAATAGTTATCAATACTGCTATAACAAATGATACAATCGCACTTTTCCAAGTTCCGCAGGGGATAGGGTTAGCGTAAGTACCATAATGACAGAAAGGGCTATAGTTATATCCCACAAAAATATCAAATAAAAAAGCAAAGAAATAGGCAATAACATAAACTACCTTAAATAACCTGAACCACCATTTAGATTTTAATTCTTCATAGTTCATATTTATCCAATTTCATACTAATCCTTACAAGAACATATGTCAAGCAGTAATTAGCAAGACTTGACAAGCTATCTTGCTTTTTGCTACGATAGAGATGCGAGGATAAATAACCAAGACTTCCGAAAGATTATTTTAATTTGTATAATACAATCGGAGCAGGACTTGGTTATCCTCGCAGATAATCTTTCGTTCCTGCTCCTTTGTTTTAAAACTATGAAACAAGAACTAAAAATCGGGCTTTATGCCCGAGTTAGTAAGGAAGAGCAAAATATAGAAACGCAATTAGTGGCTCTAAGAGATTATTGCCAGAGAAATAGTTTTGAAATAGTTAAGGAATATCTGGATAACGGAATCTCGGGAGCTACCGACAATAGACCCTCTTTTAACGCCTTATTAAGCGATATGAGGACTGGAAACATAAATTGTGTATTAGTTTATAAGTTAGACAGGATAGGTCGTTCTTTACAGCATTTGCTTAATTTATTTGAAGAATTTCAGAATAGGGGAATAGAATTTATCAGCTTGACCCAAAATATAAATACTTCTACGCCTGAAGGAAAAATGTTTTTAAGAATGCTAATGGTCTTGGCCGAATACGAAAGAGAGTTGATTATTTGTAGGATAAATTCGGGATTGAATAGAGCAAGGGCAGAAGGGAAGAAGCTTGGAAGACCTAATGGTTCAAAGGATACAAAAAGAAGAAAAAAGTCGGGCTATTTATTAAGATGGCAAAATAAAAAAGTCTTAGTTTAAAAATATGGAAAGAGTAGCATTATATTGTAGAGTCTCTTCTCAAAAGCAAGAGATTCAAGAAACTATACAATCACAATTAGCGACACTTCGGGAAATCTGTAAAAGAGACGGAGTTCGTATTGTCAAAGAATATCTCGATGATGGTTGGAGTGGTTCTACCTTAGCAAGACCAGCCTTAGATGAGATGAGGGATGACGCTCAAAAAGGACTTTGGGAGAGGCTTTATATTTATTCTCCTGATAGGTTAAGTAGAGACCACCTGAACCAGTTATTGATATTAAGAGACTTAAAACGAAACGGAATACAAGTTATTTTTAGAGACAAACCCCTAACAGAAGAAAACACACTCCTTTTCAATATTGAAAGCGTGGTAGGAGAATATGAAAAGAAGTTGATTCTGGAAAGAACTCGTAGGGGAAAATTACATAAAGCTAGGGCAGGAGTGCTAATAAATGGCATCGCTCCTTTTGGCTATAAATTTGAGAATATTGGAACAAAAGAAAAAAAGATAGTTATAAACGAGCCAGAAGCAAAGGTCGTTAGGTTTATTTTCGATTCTTACCTCTACCACAAATCAACTTGCTTTGTGGTTCTTGAGCTTCATAAAAGAGGGATGCTAACAAGAACAGGAAAAAGATGGAGAACATCTACGATTTATACTATTTTGAGGCACGAAGCCTATATGGGAGATTGGCATTATGGGAAGACGGAAATGGTGGTTGCAGAGAATACTAAAAGAAAGTTCCTTCGGACAGAAAAGACAAGTCGGAGACAAAAAAAAGACTGGATTGTTATTAAGATTCCTCCAATTATAAGCAAGGAAAAATTTGATGATGTTCAAGAAATAATGAATAAAAATCAGAGGTTTATTCATCCTAAAGTGAGACATTTCTACTTATTAAGGGGATTGGTTCGTTGTGGTGTTTGTGGTGGAAAAATGTGCGGAGCATTCAAGGGAAAGAAAGGCGGTGGTCGTTGTGTCAGTTATAGGTGCAATAAGGGAGTTCAGTATTCAGAAAGAAGATGTAGCACCTATGTTAAAGCAGAAAAATTAGAGAATGCAGTTTGGGAAGATATTAAAAAAGCATTTCAAGAACCCAAGACCTTATTAGAGTTTAGTCTTTTTATGAATGATAAAGCTAAGAATAAAAGGGCACTACTAGACGAAAAAATAAACCTACAAAGACAAAAGGATAGCATTAAGGATAGTAAAAATAAGCTCTTTGACCTCTACGAATCAGATAAGATAGATAAAGATATTCTTATAGAGAGAATATCGAGACATACAGAGAAGGAAAAGACAATAGAGGGGCTTATAAAAGAGATAGATATTAAATTAGGGCGGTTAGAGCGAAAAAACGAGTTCTTAAATAATCTTGATAAATTCTCTTCGGTTGTTAAAGCTCATCTAAATTTACTAAATAACGAAGAAAAAAGAGAATTTCTTAGTTTGGTGGTTGAAGATATCATCTATTATCCCGAAGAGAAAAAGTATTCTATTAAAGCTAACTTTCCACTATCAGCTTTGGAAAACAAAACAGACTTAGTATTCGCTAAATCTGTTTTAGTGTCCTAGTAAGTCCGTAAGCCGAATTCTGTTTTAGGTAATCATCAATCTAGCCCCTTGATCACTCTCGGGGTCAAGCGGTTTACTTTTCCAAGAATCGAAGTTAATTCCCCAATTCTTGGTTTAACCTTGCTCCCGGGTAAGAATTTAGCCGTTTCACCCCTCGCTTCGCTCGGGGCAAGCCCAAGTTTAGACG
>Ga0172365_10004608_pt1 | contig 10202 bp, 10 predicted proteins | sample LakKivSesite48cm_FD_114535 | JGI IMG/M metagenome (GOLD analysis project Ga0172365, IMG submission 114535) | Sediment microbial communities from Lake Kivu, Rwanda - Sediment site 48cm | ecosystem: Environmental > Aquatic > Freshwater > Lake > Sediment | place: Rwanda: Western Province, Lake... | reverse complement strand
CGGCTGTGCGATCGGGTGGCGCTCATCGTGCAGGGGCGCATTGTGGCTCTGGATACGGTGGAGGGACTGAAGGCGCGGGTCCGGCGAGGAGCGACGGTGAAGATGCGGCTGGCTTCTTCTTCTGGGGAGGAACTGCGGCGCTTCCACGGAGAGGATGTGGAGGTTGCTCTGCGCCTGGCCCTGGCTCATGCTGAGTCCGAGGGACAACAGATAATGGCTGTGAACACCCTGCAGCCAACGCTGGAAGACGCCTTCATCGAACTCACTGGCCTGCGTGCGGAGGTGATGCGGACGGAGAAGGGAGGTCGTTGATGATAGGGGACGACCTGCGTGGAATCTTCTATGTGGCCCTCAAGGATATGCGGGCCTACTACCTCAAGCCGCCCAACATCAGCTGGGGCCTCCTCTTCCCCGGCGCGCTGATCCTGGCCTTCGCCATCCGCACCCCAGGCGACATGAGGACCTTGGCGCCGGGGCTGGTGGCCATGGCCGCCCTCTTCAGCGCCACCTCCATGGAGGCCATCGTCATCACCTTTGAGCAGCGCGTCGGGGCCCTGGAGCGGCTGCTTCTGGCCCCCCTCACCCTGCCAGCGATGCTGGCAGGGAAGGTGTTGGGTGGGGTGCTGTTCGGGTTGCTGATTGGGGGAGCGGTGCTGGTCAGTGTGATAGCTGGCTTTGGGCTGGAGGGATGGCGGCTTGGGCCGGCACTGGCCGCTCTTTTGCTGGCCACGACAGCCTTCTCCGCCCTGGGGGCCTTCGTCTCGGTGGCTGTGCAGGAGGTGTTTGAGGCCCAGACGCTGGCCAACTTCATCCGTTTTCCCATGATCTTCCTGTGCGGTGTCTTCGTGCCCCTGGCCGAGCTGCCCCCTGCCTTGCAGCTCCTGGCCCGGGCCCTGCCCCTGACCTACAGCGTGGAGGCGCTTCACGCCGCGCTGCTGGGCCCACTCTCCTGGCAGATGGCCCTCGATTTAGGTGCGCTGCTTGCCTTTGCCCTCCTGCTATTCGCTCTGGCCGTCGTGATCCTGCGAAGGCGTATGGACTGACCCAAAGTGGGCCGCTGATACGAACTCCCCTCTGTGGAGGCAAACGGTACGTACGGGAGCAAAGATGACTGAACAAGGAGAACAATGGGATAGGGAACGAACTCAGAGACACGCCAGATGGGCGAAACTCGGCTCAAGGCTAATCTACGCCCCTTTTGCAAGACAGATCGTGGAATACCTGGCCCCTGCGGAAAGAAGGGCACCCATCGTCGTAGTGGATTTGGGCACTGGATCAGGTCTTCTCTCCATTGAGCTCCATAGACTGCTGCCACAGGCAAAGATCATCGGCGTTGATCCATCCAGCGAGATGCTCAAGGTAGCCCAAGAGCACGCAGATGAAGCAGGGATGTCAGATTATGAGGCGAGGTTGGGTCAAGCCGAGGAGATGCCCATCGCGTCAAACTCCGTGGATCTGGTGGTCAGCCAATCCTCGCTTCATGAGTGGAGAGACCCGCAGAAAGGCCTCTCAGAGATATTCAGGGTTTTGAAGCCTGGCGGCAGTTTGATACTCAAAGACTACAATCGGGAGTGGCTCTCCACGTGGAAGCACCACCTGCTCAAGCTCTTTGACCACCTGGAGATGTTTAGATTCACTTTTGAGGAGGTGGCCGATCGGTTAAGAGAGGCTGGCTTTGATGAGATCAAAGGCCAGGGGAGAGGGCTGCAGTGGTTTATACAGGCTGTAAAGCGATAAGACGACCACCATTCGGCTCCAGCGCAATCGGTGGGCTCCATCATGATGCCCTCCACGCTGTTGTGCTGGCCGCTGATGTTCATCAGCGGGGTCTTCGTCCCCTTGGAGGAGATGAGCCCCTGGGTTCGAGCCGTGTCCTACATCTCACCGCTGACCTATGGCCCTAGCCCAGTGGTGCCCTCGCCGACCTCACTGCCTGAGCCCACGCCCACTGAGGCCCCGGAAAGGGTGACCATCACCATTCTCTACGACAACAACGAGTACGACGAGCGCCTGAAAACGGCCTGGGGATTCTCCTGCCTGGTGGAGTGGGGCGACCTCACCCTGCTCTTCGACACCGGCGGAGATATCCCGACCCTGCTCTCCAACATGGCGACGCTGGGGCTGGATCCAGGCAAGATAGACATCGTCCTCCTCTCCCACATCCACGGCGACCACGTCGGTGGTCTGGGGGGCATTCTGGCTATCAACAAGGAAACCACCGTGTACCTTCCTCGCTCCTTCCCCGCCAGTTTCAAGGCCCAGGTCAGGGCCAGCGCGCGTGTGGAGGTGCACGAGCCGATGGAGATGAGTGAGGGTATCTACACCACCGGTGAGACGGGCAGGGGAATCCTTGAACAGTCACTGGTACTGGTCACGAAACAGGGGTTGGTGGTCATCACCGGCTGTGCCCATCCGGGCATCGTGAGCATTGTGGAGAGGGCGAAGGAGATAACGGGCGGGGAGGTTTACCTTGTGATGGGGGGCTTCCATCTGGGTGGTGGAAGCAGGGCCGCCATTGAGGACGTCATTGAGGATTTGCGGGAACTGGGTGTGCAAAAGGTAGCCCCCTGTCACTGCTCCGGCGACCTGGCTCGAAGTCTCATCGCGGAGGCTTACGAAGAGGGCTTCATCCGGGCGGGCGTCGGTAGCGAGCTGGAGGTGGGAGGGTGAGGAAGCCGCTGAACCCTGGCCAGGACGGGCTGAACCTTGCCTTTCTGCACTATCTGGGCTAAAATGTGTGGAAGAAATTCGAAAATTCTTCCGCGGAGGAACATCATGACCACGATGACAGTCCAACTCCGACGCAAAGAGGTCATCATCCTACCCGTTGAATTGCGCCGTCAGAACAGCCTGGATGAGGGAGACATCTTCACCTTGTTGGACCTGGAGGACGGGTCGTTCCTACTCACTCCGCGCGTCTCCCAGGTGGCCCGCTTGGGAGACCAAGTGGCCCGCCTGATGGCAGAGGAGGATGTAGACCTGGAAGCGGTCTTGGAAACGTTGGAGCAGGAGCGAGAGACCTACTACCGCGAACACTATGGCCAAGCCGAATCTCTTACTGGACAGTATAGCGCTCTCTTCGCCGGCGTCGTCTCCCCAAGCGGGGCGGCCCGTGCGTTGCTCCTCCTGGCCGAGGCAGGACAGCTCATGGTTACGGTCTCCGAACAGGTGGTGGCGGAGACAGAACGGGCGGTGGCTCGCAAGGTCTCCAGAGCCCTGCCGTATTACCGGCAGGCTCTGCGCAGCACCTGCTCCACATCGTGCGCGACCCCTTGCCGGAGGAGATCGAAACGCACCGAGACATCATCGCCCATCCAACAGATGTGTCCATTGTCGTACGGCGATGAAAGCAGGGGTGGATTACCTGGTCACCCTCAACCGTCGGCACTTCATAGACGACACAAGTGTGGCGGCCAAGTCGGGGTTGCGCATCGGCACGTCGGGAGAGGCTTTGGCTGGATGCGAGAGCACAGTTGATGCAGAGGGAAAGGGAAGGCCCCAATGAGCAAAGAAATGTTGTCCTGTGTCCAACCAGTGGCCGGTCCGGTGCGACCGCCGGCTACCGAACCCGCTCCCGCCGAGGGAGGGCCATCACTCAGAGAGGAGGCGAAAATGGCAATGGCGCGCGTAGGCGAGGAGAACCCATGGCTCACATCGTCGCCGTGTGCCGCAGCCAGCGGCGCACGGATCCCAAAGAGGACATCGGTGCGGGCGAACTGCGCGCTGGCTACGGGTTGGTGGGCGATGCCCACGCGGGGTTGAGCAAGCGAGAGGTGAGCCTGCTGACGCTTGAGAGCATCGAGCGGGTCAAACGAGAGCACGGCATCGCGGCTGGCCCCGGCTCCTTCGCCGAGAACCTGACCACCCAGGGGATGGACCTGCTCTCGTTGCGGGTGGGGGACCGGCTGCGGGTCGGCCAGGCCCTGCTGGAGGTGGTCCAGATGGGCAAGCCACCCTCGGCGGCCCACACCTACAATTTCCAGGGCCTCTCCCTCCTGCCCACCGAGGGGATCTTCTGTCGCGTGCTGAAGGGCGGTCGGGTGAAGAGGAGCGACGAGATCACCCTGGTGCCACGGGAGATTCGCTTGAAGCCCATTGGCCATGTGGAGAACGATTTCCCTCATCCCGCGCCGCCGGCAGAGATCCGGGCCCAGGAATCGCGCCTCATCCTGGAAGAGGAGTTCGCGGAAGGGCTGGAGGGCCTCCAGGCAGGGGACAGGCTGACGGTGGTGTTTCACTTCCACCTCTCAAAGGGCTATGAACTGCTCCAGCGTCCACGGGGCGATCCCACACAGCCCAAACGAGGCGTATTCGCTCTATGCAGCCCCTGCCGTCCCAATCCCATTGGGGTGAGCTTCGTGGAGCTGGTCAGACGGGAGGGGCGGGTGCTGGTGGTGCGAGGGCTGGATGCCCTTAACGGCACACCGCTGTTAGACATCAAGCCTTTTGTGGTGCCCGAAAGCTGAGGATTGGTCTGATAGTCTGATGGTCTCGTGGTCTAGTGGTCTGGTGATCTCCGCACCCGACCAAGCGACCACTCGACCAAGTGACCACTTGACTATCCGACCAAGTGGCGGCCCATCACCTATGCCACGCCGCCTGCCCCGTGCCCGTGGGGATCATCAAAGTAGTGGAGGTGGCAGCGGGGCTGGCCCTGCCAGCCGATATGACCATTAAGCTATCAAAAGAGGGGGAAACTCGATGAAGGTGACCTGTGTTGTGGACAACACCGCGGGCGGGGGTTCGCTCTGGAGCGAGCACGGGCTGGCTTTCCTCATCAAAACGGAGGGGAGCCATGTGCTCTTCGACACCGGCCAGAGCGGGACGGTGCTCCTGCACAACATGGCGGAGCTGAGGATAGATCCGAGGGAGATCCAGACCCTGGCCCTCAGCCACGGTCACAAGGATCACACCGGCGGCCTGGAGGCGCTGCTGGAGCAGTCGCCGGGGCTTCCTCTCCACGCTCACCCCGCCCTATTCCAGGGTTGCTTCGCCCGCCGTGACGAGAAGGTGAAATCCATCGGCCTGCCCCTGACGCGGGAGGCACTGGCAGCGCGAGTTGAGCTGCGTCTCAGCGCTGAGCCAGCCGAGATTGCCCCTGGCGTATGGACCACGGGGGAGATCACATCCCGCCCCGAGCCAGAGGGTCGCAGTGATCGTCACCTGGTGCGCGAGGGGGAGGGGTCGTAGGGATGCTGTCGCAACTCAAGGCTTCTCGGCGGGGGAGATTGAGATTAGGATCGGCTCCGGGTCGCCTTGAAACTGCCATCATTGACGGGTTAGAGGAAAGATGGTGGAGAAGCTGCGCGCCTGGCTGGCCCTCTCCCGCCCGCCCTTCCACTTCGTGGGGGTGCTGCCCTTTATCCTGGGCGGAGTGCTGGCCTGGCGGCAAGGGGAATCCTTCCGCTGGGATGTCTGCGCCTGGGGCACGCTGGGCGTGGTGCTCGTCATGCTGACCACTTACTACGCCGGAGAATACTGGGACTATGTAGAGGATTCTCTCTCCACTCGGCTAGGTGGCAGCCGCTTCGCCGGGGGCTCCCAAGTGTTGCAGCGTGGCCTTATGCCCCGCCATGCCGCTCTGAGGGCCTCGCTGGCCAGCCTGCTACTGGCCGGCGGGGTGGGGTTAATCCTCCAACTGGGCTACCGAACGGGGCCGTGGACTATCCCCTTCGGCGTCCTGGGCGTGTTAGGTGGCTTCTTCTATTCGACGCGTCCGGTGCGTTGGGTGAGCAGGGGATGGGGCGAGGTGTGGATCGCCTTCTGCTACGGCTGGCTGCCGGTGGCGGTGGGCTACTATTTACAGATGGGGAAGATCGTGCCGCTGATCCACTGGCTGGCAGCCCCCATCGGCCTCACCATCTTCAACGTGATCTTGCTCAATGAATTCCCCGATTACCCGGCTGACCTGGAAGCAGGGAAGGCCAACCTGACAGTGCGGCTGGGGCGAGAGCGAGCCGCCATCCTCTACAGCCTCACCAACCTGGGGAGCTGGGTGACGATGCTGCTCTCCCTGAGTCACGGCGTGCCCAGGCGGGCGCTGTGGCTTTACCTGCCTATCCTGGCCCTCTCACTGATCCTGGTCGCGCTGGTGATGTGGGGGCGCTGGCGGGATCGGACAACCTTGGAGAGGCTGTGTGCCGCCAACTTGTTGGTGAACCTGGGCACCACGATGGCCTATATCTTTGCCTTTGTGGGTTGAGCTTATGAGGAGTTGGTCGAGCGAGTGGGGAAAGCGGCCCGGGCGCAAGGTGCGTCCCTTTTGGTGGCCACCAAGCCTGGTCCTCCGACAAGCGATGAGCGCGCTGTACGTGGGTGCGCTATCGCGCTGGCGGGAATTGCCGCGCTGGTTTCTCACCTATGGTTTCCGATGTCTCCCCGGCGCCGCCGGGTCACAGGGCATGGGCTGCATTGGCTTCCCAGCCCACCCGGTCTGGGAGATGACGAGCGCCTGCAACCTGCACTGCATCCACTGTCACGCCTTGGGTGGGAAGCCCGCCGACGACGAACTGACTACTGAGGAGGCCAAGCGTCTCATGGACCAACTGGCCGAGGTGAGCGAGTTTCGCATGATAGCCTTCACTGGCGGCGAGCCACTGGTGCGCGACGACCTCTTCGAGCTGCTGGCTTACGCCCAGAACCTGGGCTTTACCAATACTCTGGCCACCAATGCCGCCCTCATTGACGATGAGGTGGCCCGTGACCTGCGCCGCTACGGCGTGGTAATCGGTGCCGTGAGCCTGGACGGCTTCGATGCCGCCACCCACGATTATGTACGGAACCAGCCCGGCGCCTTCGAGGCCGCCCTGCGGGGGATACGCGCCCTGCGCCGGGCCGGCATCCCGCTGCACATCAACATCACGGCCATGGAATACAACATGGATCAGTTGGAGTCCATGATGGCCTTGGTGGATGAACTGGGGACAGCGATTCTTATCATGTACCAACTGGTGCCGGTGGGGCGCGGCCGGAACATCGGGGAAGCCGCGCTGGACCTAGGCGCCAACGAGCGACTCACCCGCTTCATGGCTCAGGCACAGCGCACCACACGGGCCATCATGGAGCCGGTGGCGGGGCCCCAGTACTGGCCTTTCCTGCTACAACGGGCCGGCATCAAAAGCGGCCCACTTCTGCGCCTGGCGGAGACGGTCTTCCACGGTTGTGCGGCGGGGCGCGGCTTCGTCTACATCAAACCCAACGGCGAGATCTGGCCCTGCCCCTTCATCGAAGTGAGCTGCGGCAACGTCCGCCAGACGCCCTTCCCGATCATCTGGGCCACCTCCCCCGTCCTCAAGGACCTGCGAGAGCGGGAGAAGCGCCTGAAGGGACGCTGCGGTGAGTGCGAGTATAGGCGGGCTGTGCGGCGGCTGTCGGGGGCGGGCCTGGGCCACCACCGGCGACTATCTGGCTGAGGACCCCTTCTGTTTTATCCACGCCGATGAGAAAGCCGATGAACACGTTACAACTCGTTCCCCTGTTGGAACCCATCCGCCCGCAGATGGAGCAGGTAGAGTGTCTATTGCATGAAACACTGGCGAAGGCCGAGGAGCCGCTGAGCTCCATGCTATGCCGTTCGCTAGGCAGTGGCAAGCGGCTGCGGCCGGCGCTGGTGATCCTCAGCGGAGGGGTGTTCGTTTCCTCCACCCCGCCTTTCCACACCCTGGCGGTTGCAGTGGAGATGCTGCACGCTGCCACGCTGATCCACGATGACCTGGTGGATGAGGCCCCCTTGCGGCGGGGTCATAAGACGCTCCACACGATCTGGCCGGCGGGGGCGGTTGTGCTGGCCGGCGATGTCCTCATGGCCCAAGCCGCATGGTTGGTGGCAGACCTGGAGCGCCCCCGCATCCTCAAGGTCTTCGCCGACACCCTCTGTACCACGTGCGCCGGGGAGATCAAGCAGATACTCGCCAACGAGGGGAAGCAGGGCGGCCGGAAGGACTACTACCGCCGCATCGGGGCCAAGACCGCCTCGCTTTTCGCCGCCTCAACGGAGATGGCGGGCATCCTGGCCGAAGCAGGGGAGCCTCAGATCGCTGCCCTGCGCCGTTTCGGTCGGGAGTTGGGGATGGCCTTTCAGATCGTGGACGATGTGCTGGACTTCATTGGCGACGAGGCACGGTTGGGCAAGCCAGCCGGCAGCGACCTCCGCCAGGGCCTGATCACCCTGCCCACTCTCTGCTACCTGGAGAGGGTCGAGGACGACACCCCTGTCCACGCCGTACTTTCGGGTCAGCGGGACGAGGAGCACGTGCGAGCGGCGATAGAGGCCGTTTGTTCCTCGGAAGCCATTGAGACTGCGCTGGCGGAGGCATGGACCCACGTCAGGCGAAGCCAGGAGGCACTGACGATCTTGCCCGACAATGCCTCACGCCAACTGCTGTGCTCCCTGGCCGAATATGCGGTGGAGCGAAGGCGCTGAGAGACAATGGCCCGACGATCTGATCCGCAGCGCATTTGAGAAAGGGGGACAAACCCATGAACAAGCTGGAAAGAGTGCTGGCCACCCTGAACCATGAATTGCCCGACGTCATCCCCAATCAGGAGGGGTTCTTCGACACCACCTCTCAGGAGAAGTTCCTCCCCCAATTTGAGGAGAGGACGGACTGGAAGAGGATCGAGGAGCCATTGGAAAGGCAGATAGCCTATGCGGAGTTCATGGATACCTACATTATCAATGTGGGCCATGGTGGCCTGCGCAGTATAGTCGTCGAGAAGGGAGAGAACTATCACCTACTGGAGTTTGAGAATGGCACTAGGTGGCGGATCAGGGAGCACCCCTTTTATCGTCAGTACATTGACCTCCCCATCAAAACGGAAGAGGATGTAGACCGCATCCCCATGCCCGACCCCAGAGACCCCCAGCGATACGAGGGCGTGGAGGGAGGGGTGAAGTTCTTCACCGCAAGGGGATACTTCACCAGCGCGGGCATAGATGGCTTCTTCTCCGGCGTGTGGTACAGGTTTCGCAAGTACGAGGACTTCATGATGGACCTGGCAGCCAACCGGGATTTCGCCAAGCGGGTGATCAAGAAGGTGGCGGAATACAACCTGGTCTCGGCGGAGGAGCTGTTGAAGCGGGGCGTACACAGCATCGCTTTCCCCGACGATCTGGGCGGGCGGACCGGCTTGTTCTTCTCCCCGGAGTGCTACAGGGAGTGCTTCTACGAGTGGCACAGACGACTGTTCGAGCTGTGCCATGAGTATGGCGCGTATGTGAACATGCACTCCCACGGCAACATTAACGCTCTCCTGCCGCTGCTGGTCGAAGCCGGCGTGGATATCCTGAACCCTGTGGGGCCAACGGACAACATGAACCTGGCGGAGATCAAGGAGCAGTACGGAGACCAGATCACCCTCCTGGGCGGGATCACCAAGTTCATCGGCCAGATGAGCAGGGAGGAGCTGGAAAGCCACATCGAGGAGGTCATCCGCATTGGCAGCAAAGGGGGAGGCTATATGACCATGTCTGAAGGTGGCATCCCCTACACCATGAGCCACGAGGATTTCAAGTTCTACCTGGATATTCTGCGGAAGTATCGGGAGAAATATGGGGCTGGCTTCTCAATGGGGTAGCGGGGCTTGCCCCCTGTGCCTGGCCCAGGACAGGCCGCATCAGCGCGCAGCCTGTCCAGTCCAGGGCAAGCACCCCTACGGGTGCAAGCTGCGCTACTCCTGAATACAGGGAAAGGATCTTGAAAAATGGCAAACGAAAGTGGGCGCAGGATATACGAAGAGTTAGGGGTGAGGCCGGTGATCAACGCCACCGGTTGGCGCTTGACCTTGCTGGGGGGCTCTATCCTCTCACCGCAGGTCCAACAGGCGATGCAGGAGGCGAACCGCTACTACGTGGACATGAAGGAATTACTGGATAAAACCGGCCAGATCATCGCCGAGCTCCTGGGCACTGAGGCGGCCTACGTGACCCCCGGCTGCTGCGCGGCCCTGGCTCTGGGCGCTGCCGCCTGCATGGCCGGCAGCGACCCAGAAAAGATGGAAAGACTGCCCGATGTGAGGGGGATGAAGCACGAGGTCATCATCCAGAGGGGGCTCAGGTCCAAGTATGACCGCTGTGTGACCGTCCCCGGCGCGAAACTGGTGGAGGTCGGCGACGAGTCTGGAGCCAGGCCAGAGCAAATAGAGGCCGCCATGGGCGAAAGGACAGCGGCGATCCATTACCTGGCCCCAAGTAGAGGGGATGG
>Ga0172365_10004605_pt1 | contig 10205 bp, 16 predicted proteins | sample LakKivSesite48cm_FD_114535 | JGI IMG/M metagenome (GOLD analysis project Ga0172365, IMG submission 114535) | Sediment microbial communities from Lake Kivu, Rwanda - Sediment site 48cm | ecosystem: Environmental > Aquatic > Freshwater > Lake > Sediment | place: Rwanda: Western Province, Lake... | reverse complement strand
TCGGCGACATCAGCGGGAAGGTGATAGCACCTCTGAGGCAGATAGTCCAGGTCAGGGCCAGCGAGAGGCCGGACCTCACGGAGAAGCTCTTCGGAACCAGGAACCTGAAAGAGGCCGTCGAGAACGCATTAAAGGCCTCCGCCCAAGTTTTGGAGGAAAAAAATGGAAACCTTCTACGCTAATGCGTTTACGATAGGGATCTCCGACGGCAACGTCCTGATGGTCTTCGAGCTCCACATCGAGGGAAAGGAGAGTGTGGAGAAGGCCATAGTGATGAGCCCCACCGGCTTCAAGACCCTGATAAAGAGCGCCGAGAAGGAGCTCGAGGAGTTCGAGAAGGAGCAGGGCAAGATCCAGGAATGGACGAACCTTAACCCTGAGAAGCCCTTCAGCTTCATAAGGTGATGCCATGGCCAACCTGAGGGGCGGAGTAACTCCTGATAGACGGGGTGAAGCGACGAGGCTCTCCAGTAAGCACATACACGTCTGGGCGAACACCTGGACAAGAATGGTAACGGTCGACCTCGGTAAGGACGGGAGAGTCTCCATCGCCGTCACGGACGGCCATAAGACAGTGCTTGAGGTGGAGCTGCCTGACAACGAGGGGAAGAATGTCGACAGCTTCGCTCCGGTGATACGCCTGAAGGGCGTCGACCTCACGCCAGCTATCATCGCGGAGCTGCTCGGCAGACCAGAACCAGTACCAGTGCCACTTTTGGGGGAAACATGAGAAGAAGAACCCTACGCCTGATGGCGGAGCTACACGGATTCAAGATGCCACTTGGAGAGATCTCCATACAGAAGTTCGCCGACGTCAGAAAAGCCGAAACGGTGCTCGTCTGCCCCAAGTGCGGGGCCAAGCCCGCCTATTCCAGCGGGTACGACTGCACGTGCGGGGCCCACTACAGTTCCTGGGCCGGTCTGAAGAGGATCGTACCGGACACCATGCAGGAGGTCCTGAAGCCGAAGCTCACCACCGGTGAGACGGAGCCGGCCACCGTCCTCGTCATGCCGGCGACGGAGTTCGCCGAGAAGTATGCGGACGGCACCCTGGACGAGCACGGGATCATCGCCAAGGACCAGAACACGGCCGTCAACCTCAGGAAGCTGCTGGTCGCGGTGGAGAGGCTGGGGAAGGTCGTGATCGTCTGCTTCAACGACACCAACGAGCAGCGCATAGCACTGCTGTCCCTGAACATGTCTAACAGGGTGATCCTGAAGGAGATCATCCCTCTGAACCTCGCCGAGATCTCGGAGACGCTGAAGGTCGACGTCGCCACCGTGACGGAGCAGGACATCACCGAGGCGACCGCCCTCATCGGACAGCTTCCGCTGGCCAAGGAGGAGGACCTGATGGTCTCCGACTACAGGACAATTGGCCTCAAGGAAGGACCGATGGAGAGCCCGAAGGTTCAGAGCCTCAAGGAGATACTGGCACAGATGGATCAGAAGGCAGCTCCCACTGCCTAAACCTTTTTGGAGGAAACATGGCTCTTAAACCCGCTACCTCAAAAAAGACTATTGAATTGACCGCACACAACCAATCGGTTTATCAGGTTCGCACTTGGGAATCATAAATATAAAAACTCATGCCAGTTCTTCCTTAATTTCTCGATTTCTTTTCCACGCAAGTCCACCAAGCATTCATAGATCATTTTTGAAAGTTTATTGCTGTCTATATCCCATGGCTGTGTCGCATATGAAAAAAACTCGTCTAGAGTTTTATTACCCATCAAGACTTCGTAAATCTCACCTTCGCATTCCATACGCCTCTCTAAAAGCTTGGCTATAAAACCCTGTGGACCGCTTGCATATTCACCAGGCGAGGGAAGCTTAGTAAGCCTCCTTGCTAAGCAAGTAACAAACTTGACCATTTCGGGATCTATTCCATTAGGTGCGGGGTAGTGTTTTTTCTGGCTTTCTCTTATAAGCTTCCTATCGTAGGAAGGATCTTTATGAGAATCAATGTGGTTACTCCATTCCTCAACTTTAATTTCCTCCCCGCACCAAGGACATCTAGTTTTAGACATAATATCATCCTAGAATGGTGTGCATCACCGATTAAAACTTACAAGCTTGCACTCTTACGTTTGTAGTACCCGTACCTCCTCAGCTTCCAGACCTTCTGAGGGTTCGTCCACTCGTCCACTCAAGGAGATACTGGCACAGATGGATCAGAAGGCAGCTCCCACTGCCTAAACCTTTTTGGAGGAAACATGTCAGAGTTCGAGTCACTTAAACCCAGGATGGAGAGTGCTGAGTCCATCGACAGGCTGCCGATACCCTGCATAGTCACACCCAAGCTCGACGGCGAGTTCCAGGTCCTGCTCTACAGGTCGGGGGAGGCGGCCATGGTCAACAGGTGGGGGAGGACGAGGGAAGTCCCCGCGCTCAGGGACCTCGAGGGGTCCCTTGGAAAGAGGGGCATCGTCGACGCGATGATGCTCGCGGAGCTCCACACCATGGAGAACGACAGGCCCATGCGGCTGCCGGACCTCCTTCACTGGCGGGTAGCCGATCCAGAGAGGCTTAAGCTGGCCATCTTCGACCTGGTGAAGGTCGACGGCAAGGACCCGCCGGGGGACTACGTCTGGAGCGCGTGCGCTTCATACTGGAGACTACCAATCTCACCGCAAGCTCAGTACTCCATTTACTATCTAAATGTTACACGCGATGTGGTCCTTCAGCCATATGTTCCCGGCGGCGAGGGACACTTAAAATGCAGCGCAACATTTTGAATAAATAAAGCGGAAGTATGCTTACAACAATTTTAGGGGATCTAGTCTTGATTCGTATAAGAATCTTGTCTGACGGTGAGCTGGATCAGAATACTCTCCGACGACTGGAAGATAGGCTTGCAGAGGCTTTCCCAGACAGTCAAGTTACCCTTAACGATCAAGTCATCCATCCTCCCCCTAGCTGCATCAAACGGAGCAGGGGACAATACAACTCAACCTTGATTCTTCAGTTCCTCCGTAGCAGCGTCAAGAAAGGGGATGAAGAGAGGATATTGGCTGTAGAGTCGGGGGATCTATACGCTGGATATCTCAACTTCGTCTTCGGGGAGGCTGATCTTGGCACGGGAATCGCTATAGTCTCAACACATAGGCTGAAACCCGAGTTCTACGGGGAAGCTTCCAGTCCAGCACTGTTCTTCAACCGCCTTGTCAAGGAATCCATCCATGAATTAGGCCACACCCTCGGACTGGGACACTGCCCCGACCCCGCCTGTGTCATGCATTTCTCAAACAGCATCTTGGACACCGACTTAAAGGGACCTAACCTCTGTCCGCGGTGTAAGTTCAAGCTAAAAGAGAAAAACAGGAATAATCAATACTTTTAAACCAATTTACCTTAAACTGTATGAAAGTGGAGAATTAGATGAAAGAACAGCGAGGCTTTACAGAATACTTGAGTCATGTGAGCTCTGTCCAAGAAAATGTGGGGTAAATAGATTAAAAAACAAGGGGCACGCGTGCGAAATGGGGCGGGTTTCTGCCTTCTTTTTGAAAAGTCGCATTGTTCTGGTTAAAAAGAAGGTTGATTCGATCTTCTTTCTGACGATCTAACATGTACGAAAGGGAGATTAAAGGGTAGAAACAGTAACGGTGTGATTTAAGCGCGTATGGCTGTTCCTAAATTATTTCATATTGTGCTTCACAGCTTCAGCATAGCTACTTACTGCATATTTCCATGTCATGGCATGCTCAACGTGAAAATTAGAGGGCTTGGGTAAACTTGGAAAAGGTAATTTAGCACAAGCGCGCAATTTCTATTTACGGTCTAATAGTCTATAAGCAACTTGAACACCAGAAAGGAATTAAAACCACTTATTACCATTTTTGGAACACGCATGCGCGCTGGTAATCTCTGAATGAAATTCACACCTTTTTTAATACGATTTTAATAGTGCTGACATCCCTCATCCGCCCATCCGGAGATTCAGGCTCTTCAGTCCCAATCTCAATGTTATCAACGGTGAGATCTTTCAGAAACCTGATCCTCGTTACCTCAGCCACATCAACAGCGGTGCTTATGGCTCGGCCCCTCGCCTTTAACGTTACGCTGTCTCCCTTATTCTTTAGCGACATAAGGATAACTGTGCAATAGTTTATGATAGGTTTACTTCCAATATATACAATATTTTCGACAGACGTTTCAAGTGTCAATTCGAGTGTACGCAGGACGACTATTAAGTCTTAGGTTAGACGGTTCTGGTAACACCTCGGAATGCGCGCAAGGCTGTTTAGAAAATGGTTAAAAATGGTTATTAACCTCCATTGACAAAAAGAGACGTGAAATGGACGAAATAGACGAGGAGGTCATGGCATCCCTAGCAGACGGCAAACCCCACACCTTCCGCCAGATCCTCGAGAAAGTCAGCTTCACCCACAACACCCTCAGGCTCCACCTCGACAGACTCGTGGACCAGAGGCTCGTGGCGAGGGAGAAGGCGGCTCGGACAGGTCGAGGGAGACCAATATACGTCTACTCCCTCGGCTCTGGAGGCCTGAGGGCGGCTTCCATGCTTCGATCGGGAGTCGAGGGGGTCGTCGCGCTTCCATTCACCAGCTTGTCGAAGGTTTGTCGCTTCGAGAAGGGCGGATTCTGCAAGAAGATGCGAACTGACTGTAAGGCAGAAATCTGCCCCCAAATCCGTAAATGGGTTTAAAGACCATTTAAAACCAATTTCTAAACAACTTTGCGCGCGGTTTTTGAATAGTAGTTTGGGGGAACCGATCAACTTTTTATTCCATCAAAAACTAGATTATCGGGCTTCAATAAACCCCATTGAATTATTGAATCGGCCTGCGCGAAGTCCAGCGTCCAAGCGTAAAGTTTGCATCCTAGTTTGAACATCTATCGAGGTGTGGAGGAACCGTGTGGCTACCATCGATCTCATCCTCTCACCGAACCTGAGAACATCCAGCATGAAGGCTACGCAACTCCTCCAGGAGAGGGGCGGCGGATATGAGGCCCTACTCCTCAACTTCCCCGAGGAGATGGAGGATGCGGTTGTGGACCTAGCCGCCGAACAAGTATCGTACGAGGAACTAATCGACGAGGTCGGAAGACGCAATATCATCCCCGAGCCTAAGGGCTCATGGGAGTACGCAGCAAAGCTCATCTTGGAAGCTTTACCCCTGCTCGCAAGGAGGTTCCCCAACCTAACAATCCTCTGCTATGGAAGCAGAGGAGACGAGTTCGCCTACATGGAGGTCGCCGTGAGGATAGCCCGCCTCATCCTCAGAACGACTCTGACCGAGGAGGTGGAGATCGGAAGGTGGAGGGAAACACTGGAGAACTCACTAGAGGTGGATAGGAACGCCACGAAAAATGAGGCAGGGAAGATCCTGAGAAAGGCTAGAGAAAACACGATCTGCATCTCGGATATGGGTGGGAGACGCTTCAAAGGAGTCCTGAGCAGGGCGGGACTGGAGGTGAAGATCCTCTACGTGGAGAAGACCTACCACTTCACGCCCCTGATGATCCTAGAGAGGAAGATGGCGAAGGGGCCCGTCGAAGACTGTGAGCTGGAAGAGCTGATCCGAGGCCACGTGGAGTACGTGAGGAGCTACATATACAGGTTCAGGAACAGGGACAGAGCCCATTACGAGTGGGAGTATGACAAGATCCCATGGCTCAGGCGGAGATTCAACAGGGAGGAGATCAGGCTCCTGGACAGCTTAATCGAAGAGCCCTGATCATATGCCCTGCGGCTATCTTGCTCGACTATGGATCGTATAGTTCATAACCTCGCGCGCGCGACGAGAAAAAGATTACAGGGCACCGAACCATAACCGAGCTTAGTACCCCAGATCCATGTCAGGGATGGCGCGCACGTGGAGTTTAATGGCCTCGCCCATGGGTTCCTCACCTAAAGGTACTCGAAGAGCCAACTTAGGCCCCGGCGAGGCTGCCCGAGCAGGCTCAAGTTATAATTGCAAAATTGGTGAAAGCATCCCTCACAGAAATTGAATTTCCCACAGTACTTCCTCGCCCCAATGGCGTCGACACTATCCAAGAACTCGGCTAGACTCCCCTCGGGCTCACTGTGGTACTCCGGGAAGGCGGGGCAGGGGAGCACAACCGAGCCGTCAGACTTCACCGCCACCGTGGTTTCGGCTACCCTACACCTAAACCCTTCATTCAAGCCACCCCCCGCCAGCATCGCTTCACCGCCCCTCCAGAGAATTATGCTCCTCCCCCACCTTCTTTTGACCCTCTCCATCTCCGGATACACGTTATCCGGCCTCTGATCCTTCCAATCGATCGATTCATAGCCCAAGCGAGACTGTTCCGTGACGCTGAAGATGTGCAGTTTTATCCCCAGTTTACGAGCGAACTCAGCCGTCTCTTCTACATGAGGCAAAGTATCTTTACTGAGCACGTCAAATAAGACGACATTAAGCCCGCAGTCGACTGATTTTTCAATGTTTTCCTTAACCACATCGTAAACAGGGATCCCACGCGTCTTTTCATAGGCCTCACGATCCATGGTGAAACTCATGGCGAGGGCGTCTATCTTTCTCATCCAGGGCTCAGGTCTGGTCAGGGTTATACCGTTTGTTATTATTTCAACATAGTATCCTAGGGCGCTTGCCTTCGAGACGAGGCGGCTCAGGTTTCTATACAGGGTCGGCTCACCGCCGGCGAAGCACACGGCCCTGCACCCCATCTTCCACGCCTCCTCGAGCCTCCTCTCCATCATCTCCTCTGCGGAGTTCTCGATCTCTATTTCCTCTGGTGATTGGGGTTTCTGCCATATGTTACAGAATCTACAGTGGCTATTACACCTCATCGTTACTTCCATGCTTAGGAAGTAGGGTCCAGGTCGACCCATAAGAAAACTGACGGATCTCGTGACGATGGGCAGTAGCCTCATTCGTTCACACCTGTTTGTTTCAACCTTTATTAGTGGATCGGCCTCTTTAGGTGCGCGCCAGCTTATACCGTAAACTGGTGAAAAATGGTATTAAATTCTAGCTTCGGGCTTACCTGCTGCATTTTGGATACCTGGCTAGATCATACGATTTAAAGATTAAGGTGAAAGGTGCTATCCGTTCGTCCGAGTATGACTAAATAGGGTCGTAATTTCGAGATTATGGATGCTATAGAGGCGTCTTCATGAGCTCTCTTAGGGCATTTTCAACTATTGGGGTTGAAATGTCACTCGTGAACACGTATACCTTATCCTTTGCATCAGTGAACTCGAGATACATCCCTCTACGTACAATATTCTTAACTTCCTTGTAGGGAAGGTTCAATGTTATCGCATAGGACTTCTTCAGGAACCCTTCCTCCTTAATGAAAGGTAATCGCATACTCGACAAAACTAGTGTACCGTTTTTCCCTTCAAACCGACCCGGATAGCTCTTCGATACCTTCTCAGTGGGGTCTAGCGACTCATGGGCGATTTCCAACACTTTCGAGGACATACTCTTTTCCTAGTTTAAGTTGTAGAAAGCGCCGCTTATACGTATTTCATGATATATGTGTTTAGATCGTAAGAAAGAAGACTGAATTAGCCTTCTTTTTCCTTTAAAGCGATGCGATTTTCCAAAAAAGAAGGCAGAAACCCGTCGCGCGCGAAACTCTTATGTTTGATCAACTTCACAGGTTGTTAGCAGTCATTTTTTAATCAGGTTAGGCAGAACCTTTTCCACGCCCTTCGTCAACACCAACCCCAAGACAATCGACACAAGCGCCTGGCCAAAAAAGTCACGCATATAAGATATCACTGCCAAGGGGTAGCCCTTGGTGAAGACGTTGACGATAAAGTATGTAGTCGCCATGACGAATCCGGAGACGAGTAAAAGTAGTACCTGTACCAGAATGTTTCTACCCTTCCCCAGGCCGGCTATGAATCCTTCGCTGCCATGGGCGAGAACCGTCACGAACCAACGGGGATAACCGACGAAGAGGTCGGCAACCACTGGCCCGATCACGCCTACGAGCCCGCCGACTTTGCTTCCGAGGAGGAGAGCCGCGATGAATATGACGGTGTCTCCAACGTTTGTGTACCCTCCAGTGGGAGAGGGGAGCACCATGCCGGTAGAGCCGGTGATCACTGCTGTTAGAGCCGAGAAGACGGCCACGAATGCTATATCGACAGGGGTTAGAAGCCTTGTTTTAATGTCGATACCCGGTGTATTGAGGCCAAGGTAGCCCAGCAAACCAGTCAGGGCAAGCCCAACTATTATTAGGAGTATTCCATATATTGAGAGGGGATAGCCAAATATCGGGGGGAGCATAAGAGAGCCAAAGCCAGAGGTCAGTCCAACGAGCGCTAAGAGGCCTCCAACCCTCGTCCTTCTTCTCAGGATGCTGCTTCCAGCCCAGAGGGTGATGATCAGCGATGAGAAGGAGAAGGTTAGAAACAGGGCAAAGTTGATCTTATCAACGTTGGAGATGGAGAGGCTCTGGAAAACATCTTCGACCCCCACGAACCTGAGCATGGTCATCGCCTGAAGAGAAGCTCCACTCATCACCGAAGCCCCGGCGAATACCGACAGGATGAAGAGTTTCACGTTCATCGATAAGCCTCCCCAAACTTATTATAGTTACAACTATAATAAAAGGATCTTGAGTAACCTAGATTTTCTCCCAACTTCCCTCGGCTAAGTTTGTAGATTAAGACTTCTTGGGGCTGCTATGGATTCCTTTACGCTGTATATGCTCAAGATAGCCTACAAGAAGGCTTGGAAGCTGAGCAAAGACCTGCCAAAGTCAACTAACTCAGAGCTCGCGCTACCGCGAAAGGAGACAAGCCCCAACTTCGAGGTGTTTAAGGTGAAGACCCTATGCTTAAGCAAGGTAAAGCTATTCATCATAAAGACGAATTATTATGTTTAGTCTCAGTTTGTGGACTCGCCGTAGGTGATGAGGGTAATCGTGCTCTCAACCTGGTCGAGGCTCCTGATCTTATTGAAGACAATTTCCTTCACCTTATCCATCGTCTCAGCCTCTACCTCGACTATGAGGTCGTATACACCATATATGGAGTAGACCGCGGTGATCTCCTTCACGCCCCTCAGCGCCTCTGTGACCTCCTGCTCACTTCCCAGTTTCGTGTTAATCAGAACATACGCCTTCAAGCTTGACCCCGATCTGATCATCTAATCTATTCGATATATTTGTTCCTCGAAGCCGTTGCCATGAAACCATTCAATGAAGTGGATCGGCTGCTCGCACTCCTGGCGTTAACCCATAGGAGTCTCCTTCATATTCGTGAGCGCTGGTGACACCACAGCAACGATATATAGTAAATAAAGTTCTAAAATATCAAGTATAAAACTTCGAGATGGGAGAAGATGTCTAAAGGCGTTTCTAGAATCAGCGTTTCCGTCTCGCCTGATCTACTAAGGAAATTCGATGAAGCCCTAAAGAGACTTGGCTATGAAGAAAGGTCGAAGGCCATTCAAACAGCGATGCAGAGCTTTGTCACCGAGTCCAAGTGGCTCTGTGCGAAGCAGGGGCGCGGTATCGGAGCCATCGTCATGGTCTACGACTCGACCATTCGGCAAGTTGGAGACATCCTCACAGAGATACAGCACAAATATCGAGGTATCGCCGAGTCGATGATCCATACGCACCTGGACGAGAGGAATTGCCTTCAAATCATTCCCGTGAGGGGAGACACCGCTGAAGTGAAATCCCTCGTGGAAGCACTCATGACCGTAGATGGAGTGAAGCAGGTTAAACTCACCATCGTGACGCCATAAATGTGGCAAATGACAAGGCAGAGACGATGTTACTCTCTTTTAATTAGAAATAATTCCTCATCGCTTTTTCGCAGGATCTCTCTTCCCATCCTCTCAAGATGCCTATCTGAGGTTACCTGTTCCAACATCTTTAAAACATCGTTTCTGACGAATAAGCTAATCTTATGTTCGCCTTTGACGAACTCTACTGAAACTTCGTTGCTGATGTGTGTTTCAAGGTTACCTTTCCCCGAGGTGCAGCCTGAGGCAAACTGGATGCCGTCGATGAAGCATGATCGTGGTGGAATGAGTGCGGCTCCAACTCTTGCTCTCTGCTTAAAATAGTCCTTACCAAGATAATCCGTACCTACTGTGCCTGCCCTTAATCCTAGAATTAGGAAGGGACCGAGATGGCCATGAAACCTCACAGCCGCTTCCAAGACATCATTTGATATCATATATCTATTATTCACCTAACAGGTTTCTTTCATTGTATCTTGA
>Ga0172365_10004603_pt1 | contig 10208 bp, 9 predicted proteins | sample LakKivSesite48cm_FD_114535 | JGI IMG/M metagenome (GOLD analysis project Ga0172365, IMG submission 114535) | Sediment microbial communities from Lake Kivu, Rwanda - Sediment site 48cm | ecosystem: Environmental > Aquatic > Freshwater > Lake > Sediment | place: Rwanda: Western Province, Lake Kivu... | reverse complement strand
GTCCTGTCGCTCCCCTCGGCGTCGCCTTTCTTCTCGGAGCCGGAACTCTCGGTGGTCGTGGCGGGCGTCTCCGGGGTCCTTGGCGGCTTCGATGCTCCCAACCACCCGCAGGCGAAGGAGGCCAGAGAAGCCATCACAGCGAGGATCAGCAGGTACCTCCATTGCCGATAGCGTAACGTCGTGTTCATGAGTTTCCCTCCCCACGCTGGGGTTCGTGCTGCGCCGGGATTCACCCCTTGCGTGCACGCTGCCGACATCCTTGTCTATCTATATCGAAAGTAACGGCGAGAGTATCCGAACGCCCCGACCGGGAGGCCCGGAGGACGCGATGCGCAGCTTCAGGCGACGCCGAAGCGCCCCTTCAGAATGTATTACCGGCGAATGCCCCGGAGTATTCCACCGTCGGGCTGACAACGGCGGCACGCTGTCGTATCTTCTCTCCAGTGCTCGATGATACCCCCAAGAGAAGGACGTTTTCTATGGCACATCCGGCTCAGGACTTCGTGGATGCACACGCTGCCAGGATATGGGACGAGACGCTTGAGCGGGTCACCGGCGAACGGCTGACGCCGAAGTACTTCGCCGAGCAATTTGTGAACGACTGAATGCGGGTTCCAGAGAATAACACTTCATCGCGGACTACAAGGGCGACTCGCAAGTCGCCCCTATAAAGCGTGTTGAAACAATATCTTGTAGGGGCGAGGCATGCCTCGCCCCTACTCGACATGCACAATTCCTCACTGAAAAGCGGCTGAGAGCACCCGGCAGGCCGAAAACCCCGGCGCAGGAGGAGGCTTCCATGGGTATCCGCGTGGGTATGGTGGGCGTAGGCTCGTTTGCGCAGTGCTTCATCCCTCTCTTCAAGGCGCATCCGCTCGTTGACGAGGTGATCCTCTGCGACCTCGACGCGCAGAAGCTCAGGCAGAATTCGGAACGGTACGGCATCCCGAAGACCTGCCCCTCACTCGACGATCTCTGCGCCACCAACGTTGACGCCGCCGCGATCATCACGCAGAACTGGCTGCACGCGCCTCAGGCCATCCAGGCGCTCGAAGCGGGCAAACACGTCTATTCCGCCGTGCCGACGGGGATCAGCGTGGACGAGATCGCACGCCTCGTGAAGACGGTGGAAAGGACCGGCAAGGTGTACATGCTCGGCGAGACGAGCTATTATTACCCCGCCACGCTCTATTGCCGGGAGCAATTCGCCAAGGGCGCGTTCGGCGAGATCGTGTACGGCGAGGCAGAGTACTACCACGACTGGGATCACGGTCTCTACGAGGTCGCCAAATGGCGCGGGGGAGATCGCTGGCTGGAGACGGCGGGCATTCCTCCCATGTACTACCCGACCCACTCGACGAGCGGGATCATCTCCGTCACCGGGGCGCACATGACCCACGTCTCGTGTCAGGGCTTCGTGGACCGGCACGACGACGGCATCTACCGGCCCGACGCGAACCTCTGGGGAAACATTTTCAGCAACGAGTCGGCCCTGTTCCGGATGTCGGACGGGAGCATCTGCCGCATCAACGAGTTTCGCAGGATCGGCAACCCCGGAACCGTGCGGATGTGCCTGTTCGGCACGCTGGGGAGCTTCGAACAGAACACCATCGGGGCGATGTGGGTGACGAAGAACCCGAAGACGTGCGTCCGGGTGGACGATCTGCTCGCGTGCGCGGGCATCCCGGCGCGGAAGATCGGCAAGGGCGCGCAGGGCATGGACCTCGTGACGGCTGACGACGGCACGCATCGCGGCGTTTCACGGATGCATCCCGTCGAGCGGCTGCCGAAAGAATTCATCGGGCTGCCGAACGGGCACAATGGCTCGCACCAGTTCCTCGTGCACGACTTCGTGACGGCGTGCGTCGAAGGCAAGACGCCGCCGAACAACGTATGGGAGGCCGCCCGGTACGCGCTTCCGGGCATCGTCGCGCACGAGTCGGCAGTGCAGGGCGGCGCGTTGCGTGAAATCCCGGACTACGGAGACGCTCCGGGAACGTAGAGGGGCGCGATGGCCTACCCTCGTCCGTCTTGCAGGACTCAGTACTTCCCGTACTTCAGCCCCGTCTCGATCATGGCGAGGTAGTTCCGCAGCGCCCTTTTCGGCAGGACCGGCGTGAACGGCGAAGCCGTCGGGCATAGGACGAACCCACCGCCTGGCGCGCCTTCGTCTATGGCGCGCTTCACCGCGTCGTGGATTTCCTCTTCGCTGCCCGCGTAGAGGTCGCCGATCTGGATGTTCCCTTCCAGGCAGACCTTCCGTCCGATGCGGCGCTTGGCGTCGGCGAGCGGCACGTTGCCCATGAGCGGCGCTTCGATGGGGTGCAGCGCGTCGCTGCCCATCTCCTCGAATTGCTCCAGCACGGCGTCGAGCGGGCCGTGACAGTGGATGTGCACGAGGCTTCCCGCCGCGTGGATGCGGTCGGCGATCCTCTTCATCGGCTTGGCGACCCACTCGCCGAAGTGGCGCGGCGACATGAGCGGCGGCGCGACGTACTCCGCACCGGCAAACCCGAACACGCCGCGCACGCCGTTGCCGAGGAGATGATCGAACCATGCAAGCAGCCGCTCGGTGAACATCTCCACGAGGCGATCAATCGTCTCGCGCCGCTCGATGCTCCAGAATCCGAGCTTCTCCGAGCCGAGGAGTTCGTGGACGTGCGCGATGGGGTCGGGGCTGCCGATCATGAGGACGCCCCGCTCGCCCATCTCCGCCTGTGCCTGCGGGAAGGTGCTCACGTCCGGCCTCGGCGGGACGTAGGGCACGCTCAGGAAGCGGTCGAGGTCCGCATCGTCGCTGATCCAGAACTTGTGCGTCAGGCTCGAATACTCGTGCTTGCTCACGCGGGTGACGAAGTTAAGCGGCCCCTTCGGCGTGTGGGCGATGGTCTCCTCGTAGGTCCAGTCCGGCGAGTCGTGGGAGCGGCGCTCGAATCGGACCTCGTCGCTCGCCGTGAGCAGCCACCCTCGGCTTGCGCCGTAGCCGCCCACGAGGTCGCACTCCGCCGCGACAAGCTCGATGAGCGGGCGATAGCTCGGATGGCGGGCCTTCACCCACGCCTCGTTACGCGCCGGGACGCCGCGCACGTTGATCGGCACGCGGTCGGGCTGCGTGCAGCGATACGCGGCGAGCATCCGTTCGCGGGAGGTCATCGCGCTCTCCTTGCCCAGCGTGTGGCTGAACCGTTCCTCAGATCGCCTTCCCCACCCATCGCTGGCGGTGCGTGAGGTTGCCAGTCTCCAGTTCGGTGCGGATGTGGTCGGGGATCGTCGCAAGGTACACCTGCGGAAGCCCCGTCCGGTCGGAGGCGAAGACGACCTTCGTCCCCTTGCGGTTGAACGACGGGTGCGGGTGCGTCCAGTCGCCGTTGCTGCCGAGCGACTTGCAGAGGCAGGCGTAGCGCCCGCTCTCGACGTGGATAAGCTGGATGCCGACGTCGGGCCAGTTCGTGTCGGCGACGATCCACTTGCCGTCCGCGCTCGCGCCGGAGTGCCAGAAGTACGGACCGGCGGCGATGAGCTTCGGTTCGGTCTCGTCGGAGGCGATGCTCATGACCGCGTGCCCCGGCGGCAGGAGCGTCCCCTGCATCCTGCCAGTGCGCCCCAGCCACGCGCAGTGCGCAAATTGTTGGAAGGGGAAATAGCGGGGGTTGGCGCCGTCGTTGTCGCAGACGTGCATGCCCTGGCGATGCTCTTTCGCGGACGGTCCGGAGAAGGTGAATTCCGGCTTGCCGGGGTTGGCGACGATGTGATTGTAGGGAAGGCCATGGCACATGGTGACGACTTCTTTCCCGTCCGTGTTCAGGCGGACAACCGCCCGCGTGCCGTCCTTGAGCGTCGCGCACGCGAAGAAGTACTTCTCATCGCCGGAGAGCGTGCACGCGCCGAAGCCGGTCGCCTCGTCGCAGCAGGCGATCTCGGTCTCCTCGAAGGTATCGGGGTCGAGGCTGAGGAGGATATTCCGGCGGAAGCCGTAGATGAGCCTGCCTTCCCACGCCGGAATGGGGTGGCCGAGCGGGTGCTTCTCGTCGGTGAGTTGGGCCAGGTTCCGCCCGTCCTCGTCCACGCGGAAAAGGTCCCAGGGAACCCCGCGCCCCGGATACCGTTGCGAGAGAAAAAGGAGCGCCTTATCGTCTCCGAGGAAGGAATTGTGCTCGAAGTAGAGATTCACGCTGAAAAGCGGCGCGGAGGTCAGGCGCACCATGAGCGCCCCGGTCGCTTCGTCCATGATCTCCACGGCTTCTCTGCCGAATGTCTGGCCACGTTCGGACATGTCAATACCTCATGATAAGGGGGAGTAGAACGCGGAGAAATGCTGACCGAAGAAACTACACCACATGCGACGGCGGGACAAAGGGATCGTCCGGCGGAGGCGTGTGCATCGCCGGATAAGGAGGTCTTCCCTACAAGGACAAGTCCGATGAAGCGCGGTGTGCACAAATGGGTCGCGTTCATCAGGAACGTCGCCGCCGACCGTCGCATTCCTGCCCGCAACAAGGCGATCCTCGCGGGGATGATCGTCTGGCTCGCCTCGCCGGTGGACCTCATCCCCGACTTCATCCCCGTCGTCGGCTACTTGGATGACCTCATCGTCGTCATGCTCCTCCTCGATTACGTCCTGAACGAAGTCCCCCTTGACGTGCTCAAGGAGCACTACCCCGGCGACCCTGGTGCGCTCGACCGGATGCGCCGCCGGACGCGGTGGCTTGCGCGCTGCATCCCCGGATGGATCAAGCGGAAGCTCTGGGCGCAGGTGGAGGAGAAAGCAGACACAGGGCCGTGAAGATGCCGTGATGCTTCATGAGGCTGCCCGCTCGGCCTCTTCTTTGGCGATCTGCACCCACCGGCTCAGGCGTTCCGGGTGATGGTTGCAGGTGTGCGTATCCTTGAGGATCATCTCCACGACGCAGCCCTTCGCCACCTCAAGCGTGCGACGGATATTCGCCCGGATGTCTTCCGGGTCGTACGGGTCAACCACGCAGACGGGGTTCGGCTTCCAGGAGAAGATGTACTTGTCCTGGAGTTTCTCTGCGGCCACCTCGACGTTCGTCCATGGGCTGATGGAGATGCGGCGCAAGTGCGGGACGTTCTTGATGATCACGTCGAGCTTGTCGGTCAGGTCCTCGCAGCAGCCGTAGCAGTTGAGGCCAAACCGCTCAAGCAGGGGGGCCTGATAACGGATGCCGAACTCCTCGTACATCCTCGGCGAGATGAGCGCGTATTCCTGCGATTCGGCGAAGCCCCACGTGTCCTTGAGGCGCGGCTTCCCGTTGAAGTCGGGCGCGGGTAGCTGGCGAGTGTAGCATGTGCCGCCCGAACCGGCGTAGTCCGTGCCGTCCATGAGTTCCAGTTGCCCCGAGGCCTCCAGCTCGTCGAGGAGGATATGCGTGTTCTCCATGAGGAAGCCGAACACCTCATGGAGCCATTCCGGGCGCTCCACCATGTCGAGCATCACCTGCTCAAGCCCGCGCAGGTAGCAGACGAAGTTGACGAGGCTCGTGTTGATGCCGGGCGAACGCTTCCAGCGAATGGCGAGGATGTCGCCGAGGGCAGCGTGAAGCCGCTCGTACGTCTCCTTGTTCTGTTCGTGATTCACGAAGAGGTGTGGTCGCCCCATCTTGGCGAAGTCTTCCGGGTCCTTGAGCACCGGGTCGTACGCCGACGCGCCGCGTGCCGTCGTCCTCGGCTTCGTCCTGATCTCAAGCCCCCAGCCGCGGACGCCACGCGCCGGAGAGACCTCGACGTGCGCGTCAATGACGTTGTCGTCGTAGAGGTGCTCCCACCGATAGATGAGATAGCGCAGGTACCACTCCTGCCTCCGCCAGAAGGGGTCCTCAAGGCGCATTGCCGAGTTCGGCAGCAGTTCTTCCCACGACCCTTCAGGGAAAATGAGCACCATCGGCCTGCGCGGCTTGAGGTCGTTGAAGTCGAACCACATCTGGCGACGTTCCTCGTTGCACGGGTCGGCGGCGATTTCCGCGACGCGCTTGGCAAGGTCTCGCAGGTATGCGCGGTCGGACGAGGTGAGCGGCACGGGAAACTCCTTGTGTACGCCATGAGGGAGAGCACAACCGGGATTGGGGAATGTACGCATGACCTTTCCGAGACCCTATCCTTCCGCCGCGTGCGAGGCGATCCCATCCGATCATCTCATTCTTGCCCCCATCCTGCTCGGTGGCTACCTTCCATTCTGTTCAAAACGACTGGTGCAGAACAGCGTGCCTGTGAGGGAAAAGCGACTTCTCTTCTTGTATCCTACCACCAACTCCCGGAATAGATCGGAGAGACCGACGACATGAGCCGTCCGAACGTGATCCTCTTCATGATGGATGCCCTGCGCCCCGACCGACTGTCGCCCTGGAGCGGTGTTCCTGCGTTGGGCGGCGCGGCACATCCGACGCCGAACTTCGCCCGGCTGGCTGCGGAGGGCGTCTTTTTCGGCAACTGTTTTTCGCACATGCCCTCAAGCCATCCTTCGCGGGCAAGCATCCTCACGGGCCGCGACCCGCACACACACGGCGTGCGCATCAACAGCAGGCCGCTTTCCGCCTCGGAGACGACGCTCGCTCAGGTGCTGCGCGAGGCGGGCTACCTCACGGCGACGACGCGGAAGTTCCCGCCCGGCATGGGGCGCGGGTTCACCGAGCAGGGGCTTGCAAGCGACAAGCTCTCGCCCTTCGATCAAGGCCCCTGGGACACCGTGAAGGACCTGCCGGAGATGCCGGAAGACGAGGCAGAGACCGACGTGGCACAGGACACGACCGCGCTCATCAAGTGGCTTCAGCGCTACGTCGCGGATGGCAAACGTCGGAAGCAGCCGTTCTTCCTCTGGGCCGATTGCGAGGACACGCACGAACCCTGGCGCCCACCCGCTCCGTTCGACACTCTGTACGATCCGGAGCCGTACGACGGCCCCGACGTGAGCTGCCCGCCCATGTATTCGCCCCACCTGACAGAGCGCCAGGTCCGCCATGCCCGTGCGCTCTACGACGGGGTGGTCGCGCTGGAGGACAAGCACCTCGGTCGGCTTCTCGACGCGCTCGACCGGCTCAAGCTGGCGGACAACACGCTCCTCATCGTCATGAGCGACCATGGGGTGCACCTCGGCGAAAACCACCTCTGGCGCAAGCCGCCGACGCTGTTCGATGCGGTGCTGCGTGCGACGCTCATCATGCGCTTGCCAGGCAAGCTGCCGAAGGGAGTGCAAACGGCAGGGCTGAGCCTTGTGAACGACGTGTTCGCTACCGTGCTCGACCTGGCAGGGCTTCCGCTCCCCAAAGCGGCCCTAGGGCAATGCGCTAGCCTGCGCCCGCTCTGGGAAGGCAAGCGACAGGTGCGCCAGATGGTCCCCCTTGAGTTCAACGCCTACAAGGGGACCGCCGGGAAAGGCGTGCGCACCGAGCGATGGAAGTACTTCTACTACCGCTCCGTCGGGGACATCATTTGGGATACGATGGCGCCGGGCGACATCTGGCGGGGGCAGGGCTGGCCGCTTGCAATGCTCTTCGACCTTGAGAACGACCCGTACGAGACGCGGAACGTCGCCGCAGAGCACCCCGACGTGGAACGGGAAATGCGCGACCTGATCCTCAACTGGCTCATTGATTCGGAAAACGACCTGCCCCCGCCGATGCCGGGGGATTGACGTGCGGTTCGCTGCTCAGCGAACGAAACCCCGCTTCTACCGTTACCACTTCCGGAGGTGCTCCGATGCCTGAGTATGACGTTGTGGGGCTGGGAATCGTGACCACCGATCACCTCGGCGTCATTGACCGCTTTCCGATTGAAGACGCGAAACAGGGGATGCTCGCCTACACGCAGCAGGGAGGAGGCACGGTCGGCACGCCGCTTGTCGCGTGCGCACGGCTTGGGCTGCGCACGGCCTATCTTGGGCGCGTCGGGTATGGTCCGTCGAGCGAGTTCATCGTGAACGACTTTGCCAGGGAGGGGGTGGATACGCGCCACATCCTGCGCGACGAGGGCTACGAGCCGCCGGTGGGGCTGATCCTCGTGAACCCGAACACCCACAGCCGGACGATCTGCTGGTACGGCGCGGCGCACGACCGCCTGGAGCCGACGCGGGTGGATCGCGCCGTCGTCGAATCCAGCCGGGTGCTGTATCTCGACGCGCACGAGACCGAAGCCTCGCGTGCCGCCGCCGGATGGGCGCACGGAGTGGGCCGCGCGGTGGTAATTGACGCGGACAACTTCACCGAAGGGATCGTCTCCGTCCTGCCGCACTGCGACGTGATCATCGGCTCGGCGGCTTTCGGCAAGGGCTTCACCGGCGACGAGGACGCGGAGCGTGCGGCGCACGTCCTCTTCGAGCGATTCGGCGGCATCTGCGCGATCACCGTCGGCAGGGACGGCTCCTACGTGGTGAGCCGCGACGCGAGCTTTCACCAGGCGGCGTTCCCCGTCGAGGTGATGGACACCACCGGCGCGGGCGACGTGTACCACGGCGCATTCGTCGTCGGGCTGCTCAAAGGCTGGCCGCTTGGCGACGTTGCGTGCTTTGCGAGCGCGGTTGCGGCGATGAAGTGCCGAAGCCTCGGTGGGCGGGCGGGCATTCCCCGACTCCCGGAGGCCGTCGCGTTCCTGCGCGAACGAGGCCAGCGAGGCGCATGGGAATCATGACGAGGAGGGACCGCACGCTCTGGGAGCACCTCTCTGCGCGGCGGTTGACCATTGACGGGACCGACTTCGCCCTCGCGCTTCACGAACGCGACGTGCTCACCGTCTATCTCCCCATTGCGCACGCTCTCTCCTCGCGCTTGGCCAAGCGCGCCGGAAAGCGGCTTCTCGTGGGCATCGCCGGGCCGCCCGGCGCGGGCAAGACGGCGACGGCGGTCAGCCTCTCCGCGCTGCTCGAGGAGATGGGCGAGGCCGCGCTCGTCGTGCCGCTCGACGGGTTCCATTACCCGAACGCCTACCTCGACACGCACGAAGGGATCGGCCACGACGGCAAGATGCACCGCCTGCGGACGCTCAAGGGCTGGCATACCACCTTCGATGGCGAACGGGCGCGGGAGGCTCTCCGCCTGCTCCGCAAGGGCAAATCGCTCCGCCTGCCGGTCTATAGCCGCACGCTGCACGACCCAGTGGAAGCCGCGCTCCCGGTCGGCCCAGAGCACCGCATCCTGCTCGTCGAGGGGAACTACCTGTTCCTCGACGCGGGGCCATGGCGCCATATCCGCGAGTTGTTCGACGTGCGCATCTTCGTGGCCGCGCCCTTTGAGGTGCTCTGCGCGCAGGTGGCCGAACGGCACATGCGCGGCGGACGCTCGAAAGAAGAAGCGTGGCGGAAAATCGCAGAGGTGGATCGCCCGAACATGGAGGCGGTGCTGCCGACGCAAGGGTACGCCGACATCACGATCTCCGGGGCGAGAGGGGAACTCAGGATGACGATGGCCGGGAGAGGCGGACCCACCTCTGCGCGGCAACCTGCGTATTGACAACGGATATGTGCAAGGCATATTTTATGATTACTACATACGCTTGCGCCGATCCATTTCCCATGCGAGCATAGTATGCCGATAGACAAAGGAGGAAACGCTTCTCTAGTATGGTAGAATGCAGGCGTGCCTGCATACGGTGGCATCGGGAGCATAAATGATCAATCCTCTCATGAATCTCTTTGTAGGGGGGGTTCCTGTCATGAAACAAGCGTTATTGAGCCTGGTATGTTCCCTGGGGCTTCTCGTCGGCACAGCAGTTGCGGAACCCATCGGCGGCGTCGTGTACGGCTCCGGCACGGTGGATAACGACACGACGACACACAGCATCGGGCCGTACTTCAACTTCGCTACCGGGATGAGCCAGCTTGAACTTGACACCACTGGCGCGCACATTCAGGTGGACACGAACGAAGGCGGGGGCTTCCAGCCGGTGCGCTGGACGGCCACCGATACGGTGGGCTTCTATCGTCGCATTGGCCTTGCCACCTCCGGCAGCCTCGATTCGGTGACCTCCGTCCCGGTGTACGACGGCACGAACTACAACCCGAACACGTGGTATGGCGGCGGCATCGGCACGGGCGGTGCGCCTGTGGCAGTCGGCGAGCTATGGGCGGTCTACAGCCGGGGCACGTACGCGGTGTTGAAAGTCACTGCTGCGAGTGGGCCGCCAACGGGAATCGTCTCCCTCAGCTTCGACTACAAGTGGCAACCGAACGGCTCCACGGAGTTCGGCGCTCCGCCGCCTCCCGC
>Ga0172365_10004600_pt1 | contig 10209 bp, 11 predicted proteins | sample LakKivSesite48cm_FD_114535 | JGI IMG/M metagenome (GOLD analysis project Ga0172365, IMG submission 114535) | Sediment microbial communities from Lake Kivu, Rwanda - Sediment site 48cm | ecosystem: Environmental > Aquatic > Freshwater > Lake > Sediment | place: Rwanda: Western Province, Lake... | reverse complement strand
TGAGACTTCTTTTTTAAGGTCTCGCATTGCTAGCATAAACAGATCAGCTATGTCTGTGGGTGTTGATATCTGCTTTTTCAGATTTTTACTGATTGATAACCGCCTTCCAAGTTCAAAAGCAGCGACTATTTGACAGGCTTTTGCATCTTTAATGCCGATTATCTTTTTTAATTCGGTTATGGTAGTTTGTGAAAGTCTTTTAATATCATAGCTTGCAAGTAGTCTGTTTGCCAAATTCAAAACGTTCTCTCTAATGCTACCAGTCCCCATGATTATTGCTAAGAGCTCAGCATTGCTCAAATTATCTGGTCCAAGCTTTATTAAACGTTCTCTCGGTCTTTCTTCTATTGGAAGGTCTCTTATTTTATATTTGACGCTTTTTCCTTTGTTCATATAAACGTTTTAAGAGGGATTGTTGTAATAAATATTATTACTCACTTAAGTGGTAAAATGCCTTTGAGATTAGCCGAATCGTTGCAAAAAAACATCATGAAAGTTAGTGTAGGAAGTCTGTTAAATAAGTTTAAAATAAGAAGCAGAAGAAATGTTTTGTTTTTTGAGGATATTATAGCAAATTATGTTAAGGAATGTGAAGATGCTGGGTATGGAAATGAAATGAAAACGGTTGCTCAGAAATGGTGTATATTGACAACGAAACACCTTATACCTAGATATATAAAAAAACTACCTCTTTCTCTATTATTTTCAATTTTAAAAATAGTATGGGTTAATTTGGGTGCGATGGACGATTTAAAAATTGTTAAAAAGAAAGATATTGTAGAAATAAAAACAAAAAATGAAACTATAACTAGAATAATAGGAAAAAATAAATGTTTAACTGGTTTCTATGCTGGTATTTTAAATGTATTACTTAAGTCTCGGGTAGAATGTGTAAAAGTATTTCAAACAAAAAAATATTGTAATTATACATATAAAATAATTAAAAATAAATATTTTTATACAATTAAAGCGAAGAAAAAAGAAATTTATGATAGGTTAAATCAGATGCCTCCCTTTAAAGGTATTACATTAAAAGATGCCTTGAAGACAAATATATTTCAGTTGAAAAACAGTAATAAGCTTTATTTCAGAGGAAACCCTCTGTGGTATGTTGAAAATACAGGATTCCACATTCTCGGTAATATGAAGATACTATTAAAAAGAATGCCATACATATCATATAATTATTTTAAAAATATTTCTGAAAAAGAATCATCAAATATCGAAAAACTTACTTTGATTAAAAATTTATTTCAATCGATGGGGTGGGGGATTTTAAGAATAGTGAATCACAAAAAGAAAATTTTATTTGAAATTAGTTATCTACCTTATGGACTACAAATAGAAAAAGATAATTGGAACTTATTAATAAATACAATTCTTGGTTATTTGTGGTTGATAAATAAGAAGTTTAAAATTAATAGCATTAAAGAATATTATAAAAAATTGATAATCGTTTATTCTTCTTAAACTAACTCTGACACCAGTAATCAGCACCACTTAGTGTATAGCCACGTCTAGAAGGACAGCCTCCTTTACATACTCTAAAATAATCACACCTTTTACATTTTAGTGAAGGATTATTTAATCGTATAAAATTCTCTAACTTAGAACTATGGAATTTATTTAAATTATCTCCTCTACGCAGGTCGCTAAATATGTTATATAAAAATTTTCTATGAGTGGCGCAGAAGTAAACATCGCCCATTGGAGAAATGGTAGTAAACATACCTGTAGAGGCAGGGCAAAACCCTCCATACAAATCAAGTTTTGTTGTATTATTAAATGAAAATAAAGGATCTCCGCTTTCTATGTTTTTTGCTCCGGTTTCAAATGCAAATTCTTCTAATTTTTTTAGAGTACCTATAAAATTGGTTGGTTTCAAGTATGTTTTTACTGCCGCACGTCCTGCTGGTATCATATCTGACAGCCTGCATCTTTGTATACCCATGCTCCTTACAAATTTGAATATATTAACTATCTCATTTTCATTTTGTTTAGTCAAAACAGTTTGGGAAACACATGTTAAGCCAACGTCCTTTGAGTTTTTTAACGCTTTAACAGCTCTATAAAAAGAACCCTTTTTTCCACGAATTTTATCGTGCTTTCTAGAATCTAAACTATCAATGTTAATTTGAACTTGTGAAAGGCCTGCATCATATAATTCTTTCGCCAGTTTTTTGTTAAGAAGATAACCATTTGTATTTATATGCACTATCATTCCATGATTTTTCGCAGTTCTTATAATTTCCCTTAGATGAGGATATAATAAAGGTTCGCCACCAGAAAATGTAATTTGTATTATCCCTTCATCTGAAAGAATTTTAATGATTTTTTCTACCTTTTCTTTACTCATATACTGACCATTAAAACTAGCATTAGCATAACACCAAGTACAATTAAAATTGCATTTATCTGTTAACTCTATAACTACCCAAGACAACGAATTTGTTTTTTCAAAAAATTCTGCCTTCTCTTTGGCATCAGTTTCTTCCCAATTAAATGTAACCATACACATGATTAACAACCTCCCTTACAATCAACCAGAAAGTTAAAAAAACAAAAGATAAACCCACACAAGAATGGGCAGTAGAAATATTATTCTTATACAAAAAATAAATCATAATTAAAGGAAATGGTAAAAGAATGGGAAAATAAGACGATGAAATTAACATATAAGAAATCAACAACAGAAAAGTAACTTCCTTTGACCTATCATAACCAAGCATAGTAGGTAAAGTTTTAATACCGACAATTTTATCTCCTTTATAATCTCTCAAGTCTGAGATTATACTGCCGATAATTATGAAAAAAGAAATCAGTAAATAATGTGAAAAAATTTCAACGGTTATGTAATTTGCACCAAGTAAAAAGACTTGAGCTACCCCAAACCCAGTATAAATGTTTTTAAGTAAAAAGTACTTCTTGATTCTAAACAATGAATAAATCGTACATACAGTAATTCCAATTATAGTGAAAAGAATCGAATGGAAAGATAGAGACAAAGATAAGAGCAAAGCCATTAAGAAACTGAATACTACAATCAAGTAACTTTTATTAACAACAAACCTATTTTCTTTTTTTCTGTTTATCAAATCTTCTTCTTTATCTCTTATGTTATTGTAAGCATATCCTCCCATGACTACAAAAAAAGAGACTAGAGCAACGAAAATTATATCAAAGCTCAGTTGATTGAACAGGAGATAACTGCCTATAGCTAAGAATGAAGCAAAAATGCACAATTTCAGTCTTATGAATTCAGATAACTCTTTAAACATATCTATTTCAAATCCGCCTTTGAAAAGAACGCTCTTAACTATCATAGAGTTTAATAACCTCCTCTATAGAGAATGATTTTTTCTCAGATTCAGAAAGATTTTTGATGTTTTCTAGAGCCCTTTCCACATCCTCGTCTGAAAGGCTTTTATCACTTCTTTGAAGAACATACTTAACTGCACTTCTACCGCTCTGCTTGCCTAGAAGAATTCTCCTTTCCCTCCCTATTGTCCTTGGATCAAAATTCTCAAAGGTTAAGGGATCCTTTGTCAAACCAGCCACATGAATACCAGCCTCATGAGTGAATGCATATTCGCCGCTTATTGGCTTATGCTTCTGAAGCCTAGCATTAGAATATTTTTCAACAAGACCACATATCTCTCCTATCATTCCATATTTCAAATCAAGGTCTACCCCATAGAGATGTTTCAGTCCCATGCATACTTCTTCTAAAGGAGCATTCCCTGCTGCTGGACCAATACCATTGAAGGTTCCTGAGAATACATCAGCACCTGCTTCTAGACCTGCAAGTGTATTAGCAGCAGCAAGTCCAAAGTCATTGTGCATGTGCACACCAATTAGGGATTTGCAATATTTTCTAGCAGACTTCACAAGGTCATAGCTCCTTTTGGGTGTTAAACAACCAACGCTGTCTGAAATAAAGAAAATACCTACTTTTCCTGAGGTTTTTTTAATAAAGTTATTAAAGTAATCTTTATCTGCCCTAGAAGAGTCGACTCCTGCAAAGTCAACCTTCAGTCCATGAGACCTAGCATAGTCGATGTTTTCTAGAGTTTTTCTTAAGTTTTCTTCCCTATCAGCTTTCATAACATGTTTTAGGTGTAAATCTGAGAGAGAACTAAATATGGCCACTCTTCCGACATCGCACTCTATAGAATTGTCAATATCTTCCTTTTTTGCCCTGCAGCTTGCTGTTATTTCTGCTCTTAATCTTTCACCTGTAAGCCTTTTTACAAAATTTTTCTCATTTTCTGATACAACAGGCATAACATCAATATAATTAACTCCAAATTCGTCGAATTTCCTGGCAAGCTCTATCTTTTCTTCAGGCTTAAAAACAACAGAAGGCATTTGCTCCCCATCTCTTAGAGTTGTGTCATAAATCTGGGGGTTTCTCATATTATACTATTATCTATATATCTATATATTTATATTAAATGTTTAAACATTTAGATAATCTTTATATATAAATAGTGTTAAAGTAAACATTACCCAAAACCGCAAAGTGACCAATTTGAAGGACAAATCAATTGTTTTATTGCCGGACGCGTCGACCTTAATGAAAATGAAAGAAGAGATGATGAAAGGCAAAGACGTAGACTTGACTAGCTTAATGTACAAAACTGGAGAATCTGCAGGAAACGACCTTGGATGTTTTATTGAAGAAGTCAAAAACAGAGAAAACAAGATAAAAGATATTGTTGAAATACTTAATCTAACTGGTTATGGAAAATATGTACTTAAGAATATGTCAAAAAACTCTGCTGTAATAAGGTTAACTGAATCGCCCTTTACAAGGTTCTGCTTACGAAAGAGATTTTCCTGCCACTGGATATCAGGACTTTTGTCCGGCCTGTTCAACAACGTTAGCAGTGGATGGACATTTAAGAACAGCAAATGTAGAATCAAAAATTGTTCCTACTGTGAGTTCAGAGGTGAGATTAAATAGTTATTTTAGCTTCTGTTCCAGTTCCTTTAAAATGGCTAGCTGATCTTTTTTCCATTTCTCAATCAAATTGATTATTTTATCAGCATCGAGAACTTCATAATATGCAGGTCTTCCGCTTATCTTTTTAAGAACACCTTTTTTAACCAATTTTTCAAGAAGTGGGTATAGCTGTGTTCTGGTTACCTTGGTTATTTTTGTTAGTTCACTTACTTTTGCCTTTTTTAGTTTTAACAGCTCCATATATACATCGGCTTCCAAATCTGTTAAACCAATAACCGTCAAGCCTTTCTTTATCTTACTCATTTAATTTAGTTAATTTCAAATCTTTAAATATCTATTTGTAATAATTTATATTACATTTAAATAGAAGTATTTTGTAATATTAAATGTTACAAAATGAGACGAATTATAATAAAAAGTTCTAAAAAGAGGACATTTGAAGAGATAAGAAAGGCTATCTTAAAGTCGCTGGACAAACCTAAGACTATCACTATAATCTCTAGAGAGATAGAAACTTCTTGGGACACTACTAAAAAGCATCTTCAGTGGCTTGAATTTATAGGAAAAGTCAAAGCGAAGGAAAAGCTAGGAAGGAAGTTTTATTACAGGTTTTAAAATGAAAGAGTTATCAGTCATAGTTCCTGCTTATAACGAAGGTAAGAATATTTTCAACTGCATAAAAGAAATAGAAAAATCACTTGGAAATCCCATTTCTGATTATGAAATAATAGTGATTGATAATGCCTCTACGGACAACACTTACAAGGAATGTTTAAGAGCGATTTCAGAAAATAATAGGGTAAAAGTCTTTAAATGCAAAGAAAGAGGAAAGGGTGTTGCCTTAAAGCAAAGTATTAACTTTTCTGATGGAAAATTAGTTACTTTTATAGACGCTGACTTGGAATTGCACCCAAAGCAGATACCACTGTTTATTGAATATATGAAAAAACATGATGCTGATGTTGTCGTTGGATCTAAAAGACACCCTTTGTCAAAGGTTAAATATCCTATTCTAAGGAAAATATTAAGTAATGCTTATTATTATCTTTTTGTTAGAACTTTATTCGGCCTGCCTGTGAAAGATACGCAGGCAGGTTTGAAGTTATTTAAATATGAAGTTTTAAGAAAGATTATCCCAAAAATTTTGTGCAAAAGATACGCTTTTGATTTAGAATTGTTGGTAAACGTACACAAACATGGTTTTAAGATTATAGAAGCTCCTATAGATTTGAATTTTAAAAGATTTGAGAATAGAGTAGGATTGAAAGATATTTGGAATATTTTCGTTGATACTGCTGCAATCTTCTATCGATTGAATATCCTGCATTATTATGATGATTGATATGAATATTTTGATATTTAATTGGAAGGATATTAAGAATCCCGAAGTAGGTGGAGCAGAAATTTATACACATGAAATATTCAAAAGAATTGTTAATAAAGGTCATAGTGTTATTTTATTCACATCCGAATTTATGGATTGTAAGAAAAAGGAAGAACTAGACGGTATACAAATAGTAAGAAATGGTACCAGATTTAATCCTTTTAATTCTGTCTATAAAAATGCTAAAAAGTTCTATAAAAAAGGAGAATTTGATGTTGTAATAGATGAGATTAATACTAAACCATTTATGACAGTGGATTTTGTTGATGAACCCGTAGTATGTTTAATACATCAACTAGCTAGGGAATATTGGAACTATAAGGTTCCTTTTCCAATTAGCTATATAGGTCGTTATGTCTTAGAAAATAGGTGGTTAAAAAAATACAGATACGTAAAAACAATAACAGTTTCAAAATCCACTGAAATAGATCTAAAGGAATTAGGTTTTAATGACATTAGTATTGTTTATAATGGGTTAGATGGGGAAATTTTAAAAGATTTGACAGAAAAAGAAGAAGAATTTACTTTGTTGTTTGTTGGAAGGCTTACTCCTTCTAAAAAGCCAGAAGATGTAATAAAAGCTTTTTTGAAATTCAGAAAGGGAAAGCTCTGGATTGTTGGTAGAGGTGAGCTTAAAGACAAATTAGAGAAAAAATACAAATCTAAAAATATTATTTTCAAGGGGTTTGTCTCTTATAAAGAGAAAAAGAGGTTGATGAAAAGAGCTCATGTTATTCTAGTTCCTGGCATTAGAGAAGGTTGGGGAAGGGTTGTCACCGAAGCTAATGCTTTAGGCACTCCAGCCATAGGTTATGATGTTCCTGGTTTAAGGGATTCTATAAAAGATAGAGAAACAGGATTGCTTTGTAATCCAAATTCAGATTCTATGTCAGAAGCAATAGATTTATTGTTTAATGATAGAGAGCTTAGAGAAAAACTCTCTAAAAGTGCTTTAAAGTGGGCTAGAGAATTTGATTGGAATAAATCTTCTGAAGAAACTTTTGAAGTTTTAAAGGAGGTTGTAAATGTCAAAAAGTAAAGTATTATTATTTAATGCCCCTATCGTCCTTGAAAAGAAGGATGTTTTAGAAATGGAGAGCATTTATCCTCGAATAAGTATAGCATCACTTGCTGCGTATATTTTGCAAAACAACATAAATGTTAGTATCATAGACCCTCAGGCAAGTGATCTTTCACCTGAAGATGTAAAAGATAGAGTTAGAAAATTAAATCCAAATTTTGTTGGTATTTCAGCATTTACTGAAGAAATTCATGATGCAAACTATACTGCTGAATTAGTTAAACAGATAGACCCAAATATAACTACAGTAATTGGGGGTCCTCACTCATCTGCTATGCCAATCGAAACTTTAAAAGAATTTAAATTCTTTGATATTGCAGTTTTTGGCGAAGGTGAACAGACGCTCGTGGATATTGTTTCAGAAAAAGAATTAAAAGCAATTAAAGGAATAGCATATAGATTTGGTAAAGAAGTAAAACTTAATGAGAAACGTAGTTTAATAACGAATTTAGATAGTCTGCCGTTCCCGGCTTGGCAACTTTATAATTTAGATAGATATAGAGGCAAATCTTTAAGTTCTGGTTTTGGGAAAAAAGATGGGAAATTAGAACTTCAGGTTGAAAGTGCAAGAGGCTGTCCATTTAATTGTATTTTTTGTTATAGAATAGCTGGCAGAATGATAAGATTTAAATCACCTCAAAGAGTAGTAGATGAAGTTGAAAGAAATGTTAATGAATTCAGGGCAACAAAAATACATTTTGTAGAAGGAACTTTTGGTGTAAATAAAGATTTAGCTATTGAGACCTGTAATGAGATAATAAGAAGGAAATTAAATAAAAAAATTACCTGGTCAACTGGTGGTAGGGTAGATGTTGTTACAGAAGAACTTTTATCAAAAATGAAAGAGGCTGGTTGTGAATATATAGGGTTTGGTGTAGAATCAGGTGTTCCTGAATTATTAAAAATTATGGGTAAAAACACAACCCTTGATCAAATTGTAAATGCATTTAAATTGTGTAAAAAAATAAAAATAAAATCTGAAGCAGAATTTATTATTGGTCATCCTTTCGAAAATGAAGAAACTGTTCTAAAAACTATAGAATTTGCCAAGAACTTGGAAGCAAATCATGCTACCTTTGCCATTATGGTGCCCTTCCCAGGTACAACGGTAAGAGAAATGGCAAGAGATGGAGTTGGGGGGTTAAAAATCTTATCGAATGACTGGAGAATATATGGAAAACAAATAGGAGGTTCTCTAGAATTAGAAATTTTACCATTAAAAAAATTAATTAAACTTCAAGCAAAAGCATATAAAACTTTCTATTTTACACCCAAGAGATTAATTAGTTTTCTTAGAAGAATGTCAATCGACAGATTAAAAATAGGTTTAAAAAGATTTTTGGTTGATTATGATGAATGAACCGCTCGTAAGTGTTATAATTCCAACCTTTAATTCAGAAAAGACTCTGGAAAAATGTTTAAGGAGAATTAAAAAGCAAAAATATAGAAATATAGAAATTATAGTTGTTGACAATTTTTCTACTGATAAAACGATTAAAATTGCTAAAAGGCTCAAGGTCAAATTTTTCTTAAAAGGTAACGAAAGGAGTGCTCAAGTTAATTATGGAGTTGAAATGTCAAGAGGGAAATATATTTACAGAATAGATTCAGACCATTTAGTAGATTTAGATGTAATAGAAAAAGCTGTAGAAGCATGCGATAAATATAGTTATGATGCAATAGTCACTAGAAACATAGTTGATTCTAATATAAGTTTTTGGGCAAAGGTGAGACTTCTAGAAAAAAACTGTCTTTATGAGGATGAAATGAAAATAGCAGCTAGGTTTATAAAAAAATCAGTTTTTAAAAAAATAGGTGGGTTTGATGAAAATTTAGTTGCCGCAGAAGATTATGATTTACATAATAGACTATTAAAAGGAAAATATAAAATTGGAAGAATTGATATAGGGGAACTTCATATGGATGAACCTAAATCAATAATAGATGTAATAAAGAAGCATTACTTTTATGGTAAAACTATTGGCAGTTTTATTGAGAAAAATCCCAAAAAAGCTTTGAATCAGATAAATCCATTAAGATATACTTACTTGAAACATTGGAGAGAACTTTTAAGAGATCCGACAACTACTACAGGCCTTATATTCTATCAAACTGTTAGATATTCTGCTGCTTTAATTGGACTTTTAATTGGCAGATTAAATTTTTTTAAGAGGTGAATTTATGAGAGTGTTAGCAATAGGAGCCCATCCAGACGATATAGAATTTGGAGTAGGGGGAACTGTAGCTAAGCATGTTAAAAATGGAGATAAAGTATATTTTTTAGTTATGAGTGATGGAGAAAAAGGCGGTGCATATAAATCCGTCAGAAGAGGAGAAGTAAGAAAAAGTGCTAAAGTGCTCGGCATAAAAAATATAAAATTTTTGGGTTTACCTGATACAAACATAGCATATAATCATAAAACCATTGATAAAATTGAAAAACATATCAAAAGAATAAAACCTGACATGATCTATACGCATTGTCTTAAAGATACTCATCAAGACCATTATAATACGGCTTTGGCAACTATTACAGCTGCTAGAAATAGTGCCGTGATATTATCTTATGAGGTACAATCAACCTTTCCTAATTTTAACCCCCAGATGTATATAGACATAAGTAAAACTTTAAAACTAAAAATAGATGCGTTAAAATGTTTCACATCCCAGAATCATAAAAGATTTATGGCAACGGAAGCAATAATAGGTTTAGTTAGATTTAGGGGATTTCAAGCCAGAACAAATTTTGCTGAAGCCTTTGAAGTTATAAGACAAGTT
>Ga0172365_10004594_pt1 | contig 10213 bp, 6 predicted proteins | sample LakKivSesite48cm_FD_114535 | JGI IMG/M metagenome (GOLD analysis project Ga0172365, IMG submission 114535) | Sediment microbial communities from Lake Kivu, Rwanda - Sediment site 48cm | ecosystem: Environmental > Aquatic > Freshwater > Lake > Sediment | place: Rwanda: Western Province, Lake Kivu... | reverse complement strand
CTTTTCCCACGCGAGCCGCCGTCTCTTCCTGTGTAAGACCGAACATGGTGATAAGTTTTTCATATCCCCGCGCCTCCTCAACGGGATTCAGATCTTCCCTCTGTAGATTTTCAATGAGGGAAAATTCCAGACATTGCTCGTCCGTTGCCTGTATGATGAATGCGGGTATCTGCGAGAGCCCCGACATTTTGGCGGCGCGTAGGCGTCTCTCCCCTGCCACGAGCTGATATTTTCCGGCGCTCTGTCGGACAAGTATGGGCTGGAGGACGCCGCGTTCTTTAATGGATGCCGCCATCTCTGTGAGTTTTTCGTTATCGAAGGCGTGGCGCGGCTGAAAGGGACTTGCGTCAATAGAAGATATCGGTATTGCGGTCACAATGGCTGGCTTGGATTCACTTGTTGCCTCCAGCGCAGTAGAAATAGCCGCCTCCGGGAATAGGGAATCTAACCCGCGACCAAGAGCCTTTTTCTTTCCGGTAGTCACTGTGTAACCTCCTTGGTATAGTTTCAAGTTTAAGAGTTTCAGGTTTCAAGTTTAAGAGTTTCAGGTTTCTTTTTTTCCTCAAGTCTTGAGAGGAACTCATTGCAAAACTGGATGTGGCACTGGGCGCCGGTGGAGTTTGGGTCATAGAGTGTAATGGGCATGCCAAAGCTTGGCGCCTCGCTGAGCTTGACAGTGCGGGCGATGATGGAGTTAAAGACGGATGAGCCGAAGTGTCGCCGGACATCCTCAGTCACCTGATGGGCAAGATTGGTCCTTGAATCAAACATGGTTATGAGGAGACCAAGGATATTGAGTTCAGGGTTAAAGGCGATTCGCACACGCCGCACCGTTTCCATGAGGAGGGAAAGTCCCTCAAGGGCATAATACTCGCATTGCACGGGTATAAGGAGCCAGTCTGCCGCCGTGAGAACATTGATTGCGAGGAGTCCAAGGGATGGCGGGGCATCAATTATGATGTAGTCAAAACGGTCACGAATATTGTGAACAATGTGGCGTAGTCGCCTCTCCTTGTCGGTTGCCCCCAGAAGTTCCGATTCCACACCAATGGTGTGGATATTTGATGGAATCAGCCAGAGGTCCTTGATTATGGGGTTGAGAAAGGCCCTTTCCGGCAGTTCGGACGAATTGATGAGCAGGTCATAGATGGTTGTGGAGAGTGACTGCTTATCGATGCCAAGACCGCTTGTGGCGTTTGCCTGAGGATCCATATCGATGAGTAGGGTCCTGTGATGGGTTGAGGCGAGACAGGCGGAGAGATTAACGGCGGTTGTTGTTTTTCCAACACCGCCCTTCTGATTGGCAATGGCGACAACGTGGGTCATTAATGCCTTTCCTGTTGAGAGAGAGTTTCAGGGATATATCGGCGATGTTTCACGTGAAACATAATTTCAAATCTGTTTAATCCCTCATGAGAAAATTACATAAATATTACTTATTACGGGATGCAAGTTAAAAATTTCAGTAATTGTTGAAAAAAATATTTTTTATTAAATGTCCACTTGACTCTTTTCCATCGTCCGGGCATCTTCCATGACCTGATTAGCCGGACAGGAAATCATTGTGAAAAAACCGCGTCTCTTTTTGTATTCTTTATTGTGGGTGGCGTTTTGTCTCGCCCTTCTGGCTGGATGCTCTGCCAGCTACAGGGCGCGCCTTATACTTGATGAGACCCGCGAGGTTGTGGAGGAGGCAAAAAGGTATGATGCCGGGAAGTATGCACCGGATGACCTGGCGGTAGCAGTGGATAATATCCATTCATCTGAGGAGATGTTGAAGGAGAGTAGTCCGGAGCAGGGGCTGAAGATTGCAAGGGAGGCGCTTCGGAAGGCACAAGAGGCACTGGATATTTCTCTCCGCTCAAAGGCGGGCGACAGGTTGAAGGAGGCGAGGGCTAAACTCAAGGCGTTGGATGTGAATGAGATGGGTATGGATAATCCTGATGTGTATGACAACGTCGTGAAGGCGGTCAAATCGGCAGAGTCTGCCTATATGGGCGAGCGGTTCGAGGAATCGCTGAATTTTTCCCAAGATGCCCTCTTCAATGGTGAGATTCTGCTTGGGGGGTTAAGAAAGGAGGTCTCTCTCCGGCGGGATGCAATGGGGACGCATTTGAAGGCATTTATCCTTGAAAAAAGAGACGTCACAGGATTGACCACCGCCCTCGGGGAGATAGACGAGATGGTGAAGAGGGGAGAATACCGCAGGGCACTCAGAGGACTTGAAGAGGCAGAAAAGGAATATAAATAATTAAGTAATTAGTTTATATTATAAGACAGCTATATTATCGCTTTGGATGGGAGGAAAATCAGGTGGCACGGAAAGGTGAGGAGAAGGAATTTGTTAAGGAACTGACGCCCAAAAGCGTGGATTTTTCTCAGTGGTATGTGGACGTAATCCGGAAGACTGACATGGCGGACTACACGACGCTGAAGGGTTGCATGGTCATTAAACCTTATGGCTATGCGCTCTGGGAAAATATTAAGTCCGCATTGGATAGGCGCATCAGGGCAACTGGACACCAGAATGCTTACTTTCCACTCTTTGTCCCTGAGAGTCTTTTGAAACTTGAGGCGGAGCACGTTAAGGGTTTTGCGCCAGAGGTTGCCTGGGTGACACACGGAGGAGATGAACCTCTTGAAGAGCGTCTTGCCATCCGCCCGACAAGTGAGGCAATCATCTGTTCCATCTATGCCAAGTGGGTGCAGTCATACCGAGACCTCCCGATTCTCATAAACCAGTGGGCAAACGTCGTCCGCTGGGAAAAAGTCACTCGGCTCTTCCTCCGCACAACGGAATTTCTCTGGCAGGAGGGACACACCTGTCATCGCACGTATGAGGAGGCGCAGGAGGAAACGCTGAGAATGCTTGGCGTTTATAAGGAATTTGCCGAGACGGAACTTGCGTTGCCCGTGATATGCGGTGAGAAAACGGAGAGTGAGAAATTTGCCGGGGCTCAGAAAACTTATTGCATAGAGGCGCTAATGGCGGATGGTAAATCCCTTCAGGCAGGGACTTCTCATAACCTTGGACAACACTTCGCCCGCGTCTTCGGCATCAAGTTCCTGGATGAAGACCAGACCGAAAAATATGTCTGGCAGACTTCATGGGGCGTCTCAACGCGCCTTGTAGGTGGTGTGGTCATGTCTCATGGAGACGACAGCGGGCTTGTCCTTCCACCGCGCATCGCCCCTATCCAGCTCATCTTTGTTCCAATTTACACAACCACCACACAGGTTGCCGTCACACAGAAAGTAAAATTTCTCAATTCTCAAATTCTCCAATTCTCAAGTCCTCAAATCCGCTCCGAGCCGGACTTTCGCGACACATACACGCCCGGCTGGAAATTCAATGAATGGGAGATGAAGGGCGTGCCCCTGCGCGCAGAGGTGGGTCCAAAGGACATCCAGAAGAAGCAGGTTGTCCTTGTCCGGCGCGATACGCATGAGAAGATGACCGTGCCCGAAGAAAACCTTACAGAGAAGGTTGTAACCCTTCTGGGCGAGATTCAAAATGGAATTTACAGCAGGGCGCTTGCCTTCCGCGAGAAACACACAACAAGGACGGATAGTTACGAGGAATTCAAAGATGTCCTTGAGACAAAAAAGGGTTTCTTAATCAGCGGTTGGTGTGGTTCTCCTGAGTGTGAAGAGAAAATCAAGGAAGAGACAAAGGCGACAATCCGCTGCATCCCACCGGAAGGGGGCGGGCAGGCAGAGGGACATTGCGTCGCATGTGGGAAACCCGCGCAAAAAATGGCATACTTCGCCCGGGCGTATTAAGGGATTTCACCACAGAGGCACAGAGGTCACAGAGCATATCAAGATTATAATTTCTCCGTGTCCTCTGTGACTCTGTGGTGAATCTTCTTATTGCAGGGGATATTTCCAGACTTGCACGCGGTCGAGATAGACGCGCCCATATTCTTTCGCCGAGCCATCAACAATATCAAAATTAATGACCATGGAATCATTCTGGTCTCCGGGAATTCCCGTCAGGTTGGGTGGCGCTGGCATATAAAGATAATAGTCCGTTCCGGTTGGGGCGGGCATTTGTCCGTATACGCCCTCATCCTGGCGAACGCATCTCATTCCTATCCAATCGAATGTTTTATTGGAGAGCCGGAGGCGAATCATGGGCAGGTGCTTTTGAGCGTCATCTGATTCGCTGTGCAATGTGAAGATTGCCTTATACAGATAACCCGGTTCAAAGCTTGGACTCGTCTCTTCGAATGGCGAGCCCCAACCGCCGTAATAAAGGGGTGTTGCACCCGGCGGTCCTGGCGATTCTAACCAGATTGAGCCACTGCCAGCCCCACTGGTTACGTTATCAAATATCCCCTGTGAATTAAAAGTTGCAAAGGAGCCGAAGTCGGTGTCCGAATCCTGGTCCCAGACAAGCGTTCCGCTTGTGACGGGCGGTGTTTGACGGGTTACTTCGATTTTGTCGCAATATATATCGCCGGATTGTGCAGATGTAAAATCGACAAGGTCAAAATATATAAGGTAATTTTGCCCACCGGCATTATCCGTTGGTGATTTATAAAAGTATGAGTCATAAGGGGCGAAATTTGTGCCAATGGCATTGAGTCCTTTGTCCACCTGAAATAATGCAAAAATTTCTGGAGGATAATTATTCCACTGCATCCTGACCTGAGGCACCTTGTTTTTATCAGATTGAGTTGTGCGGAGCCAGTATCGGGCACAATACAGATAATTCTCCTCACAGGGCGATATAGGCGAATCTGCATTCATCTCCCACCTGCCATAAACGTTCTCAGGAGTGCCGGGGTCTAATATTCCAACGGTGGAAGGAGTTGACGTTGTTGTATTGGCAATATAAAAGTCACCAAGAGGGTCACTGACGTGGGTTCCACCTGTTATTGAGAATGGCGTCCAGCCCTCATCGCCGGGATTATCAAAGGTGTATTTGAAAAAGAAAGCTGGCGTGGGAGTGGGCGTCGGGGTAGGTATCAATTGGAACTTGAGACTCATGCTATCCGTCAGGGTGGGCTGATTAAAGCTGAATACGCAACCCCTCTCGCCGGTCTGGTTCTGAATTCCCACCGTTGCAGAGATGCCATTGTCGTATTCAGGATTGGAAAATGAGACGTCATTATAGTTAAAAAGGATGGAGTCATCCTTCTCTTGCAGGATTGCCTGAAAGGTCACGCCCTCAGTTGGACCAAGGTATTGCCAGTGCCCGCAGTTTGCCCATGTGATGATTAGTTTTTTATCACCCTCGTCGCCCGTTACCTGATAAAATACGCCGCCATTTGATGAAGGCGGGAAGAGGTCGTCCCAGAAGGGCGCAATAAGTCCCCCCGGAATGGACCCGCCGGAAGATGGTATCGGGATTGACAGGTTATTATACATATCTCCCGTGATGCCGAAGGTCATGTATCCATTTGCGCTTATCACGATGGTGGAATTGCTCTGACCGTAGAAATTGAACTGAAAGCCAAGCGGTATGGCTGTGAAGTCATCATCGCCCATTACAAGGCGTATGGCACTGGTATAATCAACAAATTGGTAAGGAACCACAGAACAGGTATACCCGGGGTCGCGGGTTGCATCATAAACGAAGAGACTATAGTAGTAATTTACAGCGCCCAGAAAACCGAAGATGCGAATGTAGTAATACCCGGAAGCAGTGATTGAATAAAGGACATCCTCCACATTCTCTTCCGTTTCGGAGGAGGCGATTTCTTCGCCTGATGAGTTATAGACCTGGAGGTCGAGGTCGCCCTCGTCATATTCATGTGTCATTGCAATTGAGACGCGTGCCCCTGCCGGCAGATATACCTTGAACCAGTCATCATTTTTACAGCATAGCCCCAGGTAGGAGCCGGTGCTGATTGTCGCGGCCTGGCTGAACGTGTCATTCGGTTCATAGGAATCATCGGGGATGGACTGTGAGCCGGCAGCCTTGAGCATTTCATCCCACCGTGTGTCTGCGGCGAAGAGGATGTTTGCGGCTGAATATGCGGGTGAGGGCGATGAGCTCAGATTTGTAAGATAGATGGAAAGTCCGTTGGCGCCTTCTGACGGATAACTGTGATTGGCAATGACTGCCGCCTGTAGTGCGTTCCTTGACTGGTTCACTGCGGCAATGACGGACTGGTTTGTTGCCATTTGAGACATGGCATTCAGGAATCCGCCGAGGTCGCGAAAGTTAGGGGCGTCGTCATAATAGTTCGCCACCGCCCTTGCGTTGAACATATTCAGCCATTCAGTGCCGGAGGAGATAACGGCGTCAGCGAAGGTGTCGAGTGCGGTTGCGAGTCCGCTCATTTCGGAGAGGTCTATGGCTGACATTGTTTCCAAGCCGTTATAAGACTCGCCATAACGCGTGACTATGACAGTGGCAAGTTGTGCGGGGGTCATTGAGGGATTGGCGCTGAGGTCGCTGAGGATGGCGTCATAGGGCCAACCATCGCCCGGTTCGGTCTCTTCGGAGCCAACCATGATGGACGCCTCTGATTTCAGTTCGTAGGCGACCTCTACCATTTGCATGAGGCAGGCATCGAAGCTGACTATATCGATGTGCGTGGGGACGTTTTCCAATGCCTGGCGGAGTTCACTGGTGTACAGGTAATCACCGCTCGTGCCATCGTAGCACACCTCTTTCAGGACTTCGATTTTTTCCTTTTGTTCTAAAAGTTGCGCAATGCGGAGTTGCGCGGATTTTTTTTGTTCGGGGGATGCGGAGGCAGAAAGGGATTTCAAACCGGCAATCTCCTTATTGATGCGGTCGATGTTACTTCGCCAGCCGCCACCGTGATTCCACAAGACGAGGACATAATGACTGGCGGGGTAGTTGGTTATTGCCCAGTTGACGAAATCTGTGAGCGTGGTGGGGTCTCCCATGTTTTTTTCGCCAACACTCTGGAGGGATGATGAGATAACGTCAGTATTGGAGTCTGCTGTTATGAGACCACGACGCGTATCCGTCCAGTCGCCACTGGAGGAATCGTAGCCGGGGGTGCGGTCGAAGATGACAACAATCTTTAAGTGGCTGTTGGAGCCGACTTTTTCCATTTCATTAATGTCGGCGATGCCATTCCCCTCAAGATTGTTGTCACCGTCGATATAAACCATGAATGTCCATTCTGGCAGGGACGAGTTGGCTGAGGCGGTGATTGCAACGCTGAATATTAAAGAGGCGAGGAGCAGGGTGGATATTTTCATGAGAGAACCTTTCTTTTGCGCTCCCGTTGGTGCCCGATTAATAAGACTGGGGCATAAATTAAAACAAGCAGTTAAAGCATTAAAGATACTTCCAAAACCCATATTCTTACAAAAAGAGAAAAAACCGGTGTTTAAGAAGTCTATATTAATATATAACAAAAAAAGTTTTGCCACAACAGTTGCCCATAGTTTAAGTTTGTCCTTGTCTTTTTTAGTTAGGGTATTGTCAAGGAAAAGGATTGAGAGACATTCGGGTCAACCTATGTGAGGGGAGAGGGGTCTAATTTTTCATTGATTCTGCGTCGGGCAGTTTCAGGTGCGTATATGCGAAGATATTGAGAGGTGAAAAATGGCAACATTCAATGAAGTGACGGGTTCTGTGATAGCCAATATTGAAAAGGTTATCATAGGGAAGAGACAGGAGATAATGACAGTCCTCTCGGCGGTTCTTTCGCGCGGGCACGTCCTGCTTGAGGATGTGCCTGGTGTGGCGAAGACCATGCTGGCACGCTCTATCGCCATCACCTTCGGCTGTCACTTCAAGCGCATCCAGTGCACGCCTGACCTCTTGCCCACGGATATCACGGGCGTATCCGTCTTTAATCAGAAGAAGGCGGAGTTTGAATTCATGCAGGGACCGGTCTTCACGAACATACTGCTTGCAGATGAAATCAACCGCGCCACGCCGAGGACGCAGTCTGCCCTGCTTGAGGCGATGGAGGAGAAACAGGTCTCCGTGGATGGCAAGACCCACCCGCTTGCTCAGCCCTTTTTCGTGCTGGCGACACAGAATCCCATCGAGCAGGAGGGGACATTTCCGCTCCCTGAGGCGCAGCTTGACCGATTTCTGATGCGGGTGTCGCTCGGGTATCCGGATATTGTGCAGGAATCGGAGATGCTGGACAGGGTGCGGGGCGGGCATCCGATTCATTCCCTGAAGTCTGTCATCAACGCCGATGCGGTTGTGAAGATGCAGGAATTTGTTGAGAAGGTCTTTGTGCATGACGAGGTTAAGGATTATCTTTTGCGGATTGTGCACGCATCGAGGAATAATTTCAAGTTGATGCTGGGCGGGAGTCCGCGCGCCTCAATTGCGCTGTATCGAACGTCACAGGCTTATGCGGCGCTTGAGGGGCGCAATTATGTGATACCGGATGACGTCAAGCGGCTTGCCGTGCCGGTGCTTTCGCATCGCATCATTCTGAAGCCCGAATATCGCCTGCGCAAAGAGACCACGCGCACAGTGATTGATGAAATACTTTCCACCATAGAAGTGCCATCAAACATCGCCGCATATCAGCCAAAGCCGGCAAAGGAATGATATATTTATATCATAAAAAAGGGAAAATCTTGGTTTATAAGGATGACTATGAGTGCAACCGAAGGGAAGCCAATTATTATTTGGACAATTCTTGTCTATGATAGGTCGGCAACTGATCGTTTTCCGCTCAAGCAGAAAACTTACCGATTTAATTACGACCGCGCTACGGAATCTGAGGCTCAGGAAGTGATTCGTTTATGTAGCCATGAATCAAGAGATGAAATTCCTATTACAGACATTGAGGGAAGCGAGAGATGGACAATTCAATTAAATATCAATACCGGAACCGTTAAACAGATTCTCAAATATCGCCACCTTTTTGATAACATTTCTGATGAAAGTAATCTATTTGCTGACGCCTCAAACGCCCGTGGCATTCTAAATATGAATCTTTGGCCAGATAGCTATATTGAAGACGAGAACCAACAGGCTATATCTTGGGTTCAGATGATGGATGAGGAGTCTATTCGGAAATATGGGAAAGTTGCAATAATATTGGATCATCCTGAATCTATCTTGCGTTATGGCCCCGCCGATCCTGTTCGTTCCGAAAAATGGCAACCAGATAGTGCAGGACTCATGATACAATTATTGGATGTTTATGACCAATTGATTAAAAGTCGGTGGATTAAGTCCCCATTTAAGGTGACTCTCATCGATAAGGTTATGAGACAAGCTATTTTGCCTATTCGGGAAGACTGTAGGGCAATAATTGTATTATTCCGGCAACTCTATTCAAAAGATAGCACCGATGACCTATTCAATCGTTGTTGTATAATTCATAATTGTCACTGTCCCCCCGAGCATTGTGCTCGTTGGTGGATCGCGCATTACAGGACGCAGTTTAATAAGTTCCTTGAGAAAACTGTAAGAAATCCGTTCCTCAAGACCACTCTGCCTGCAAGGCGTTACCTCGATGCCATCGCTTATGGGACGAAACTCATACATGCATCAAGCAAGAAGGATGAGACTGAAGCCGATCTGGATAACATATTGGCAGCGAATAATGAGAAAGTGGTTATGATAGGGTATCACGATATCCTCCAAACTCTCTTGGTATATGTTTCTATGACCATACCCGTGTTGCGACAGAACGTAACCCACTGGATCCGTGACCTTAATTGGCCGGTTAGTGGAATACCAAAAGGCAGAGATCTTTTCGGGGCTTAGATAATGATTATTGCTTACTCTGTAATCAAAATCTTGTAGAAAGACTTAATCCAGTAACAGATTGATGCAACGAATGCGGAGATTGACCGGCTGGTGTATGAACTTTATGGTCTGATGCCGGAGTAAATTGCAATCGTGGAAGGCAAAGACAAATGATAACCACGGGGGGCACGGGGGAATTCAAAAAATGAGAATTGTTGCCCCGCGAACCCCGTGTCCCCAGTGGTTGAAACTTCGAGACAATAGAACAATAGTTGACGAAGGACTATAACAAGATGTATTTATAAATTAAAATAATTGTTTAAAGGAAACGCCATGAGAAAATACCAGTTTGCAGTTGTTATCGAAAAGGATAAAAATGGAGTATTCATTTCATCCTGTCCCGCTCTTCAGGGATGCTATTCTCAGGGTGACACCCGTGAGGAAGCAATTGCTAACCTGAAGGATGCAATCCGTCTTCATATCGAATCACGCAAAGATTTAGGCGAACCAATCCCGACTGAAGTAGAACTCGAAAGGATTGAGGTCAGT
>Ga0172365_10004593_pt1 | contig 10214 bp, 7 predicted proteins | sample LakKivSesite48cm_FD_114535 | JGI IMG/M metagenome (GOLD analysis project Ga0172365, IMG submission 114535) | Sediment microbial communities from Lake Kivu, Rwanda - Sediment site 48cm | ecosystem: Environmental > Aquatic > Freshwater > Lake > Sediment | place: Rwanda: Western Province, Lake Kivu... | reverse complement strand
GCTATCGTTTCCAAATCCAGACCCGCTGCCAGGCACAAGCCCGCCGCTGCCAGATGGTTACTAACATTATGCCAGCCCAGCAAGGGAGTATTCACGATTGACGATTGACGATTGACGATTGATGACTGGCGGCCATACTGCAGCGCAAAAGTAGTTCCATTTATGTCCATTGATTCGATGTGGGCACTAATATCGGCTGGTTCGTCAACAGCGTACCATAAAATTTTTGCCTTGGTCTTTTCGGCGATGTGTTGCGCTTCAGGCGACTCCTTATTTAATACCGCTGTGGCATCGGGCGAAAGGGCGGAAAACAGTTTTGTTTTTGCAGCCAGGTAAGCTTCTTTGGTTTTGTGATAGTCAAGATGATCGCCGGTCAGGTTAGTGAACGCCGCTGCTTTGAATTCTATGCCAGCCAAACGATTCTGGGAAAGGGCATGGCTGCTGGCCTCAATAACCATATATTTTGCGCCGGCCTTTACCATTTGCTGCTGCGCCTCGGCAATGGCCAGACTGTCTGGCGTGGTGAGGTTTGCCTGGCAGGTACTTGAGCCGGTATCGTAGATAATTGTGCCTATTAGGCCGCACTTCTGGCCAGCAGTCTGTATTACCGAGCGAACCAGATATGCCGTTGTTGTTTTGCCGTTCGTACCTGTAACTGCCAGGTTGATTAACTTTGAAGCGGGATTGCCTCTTGCAGCCTGAGCCAATAGGGCTGCCGCTTCCGCGGAATCTTCCACGAAAATAATTGCGTATTTCCTTTGTCTTCTGTCCCTTCGACTTCGCTCAGGGCAAGCTTCTGTCTTCTGTCTTCTGTACTCCTGGCACACTATATATTTGGCGCCTTTAGCGATAGCCTGGGCGACGAAGTCGTGGCCATCATAAACCGTACCTGCGACAGCTACGAATATATCGCCGTCTTGAACCAGGCGTGAATCCACGCAAACTTGGGGCACCTTGCCGGAAAAAACCAATTTTATTAGTGCGTCAAAGGTCATATTCTTTAGCCTACATTGTATATATCGGCTTTGAGTCATTCTACGAATTATGATGAAAAATTACGGCTTGGTGTTTATAATCGTTAGGGCATCGGTTTACCGTAATTATTCAAGCACCGGATGCTAAGAAATTGACAATTACGAAGGGGTCAGCCAATGAGAATTCGTTATTTGCTTTGTGCTTTTTTAACGCTGGTTGCCGCTGGTTCGCTGGGCCTTGCATCGGACAACAAGGCCGAAACGGAGTATTTCGCCGTATTTCTGGAAGGCAAAAAAGTCGGCCACGCCGTCAACAGTAGAATCGTAGAAAACGAAAAAGTAACAAGCACTGAAAAAGTTAGCATAACCATCAGTCGAGTTGGTGTGCCCGTAACCGTCAAGATGTCAGAGACCTGCATCGAGACGACCAGAGGCGAGCCTTTAGGTTTCGAATCTATTCAAGAACTGGGCCTTATGACGATGACAACCAAGGGCACGGTAAACGATGATGGCATGGTGAATCTTATCATCGCGTCGATGGGAACCGAGGAAAAAAAGACCTTTCAATGGCCAGGCAGCAGTGAATCTGGAGTGCGTTGGGATAAGGCAGAAGCGATCGATCGCAAAAAGTCCATCGCTTTGATGACCGAAGGTTTACACTTGTTGAATCTGCGGAAAAGCCTCAAAGAAGGGTTGACGTATTCGGCAAAAGTCTTCAGCCCCGGCATCTTGCAGGCTGTTGACACCGAAATACGTATCGGGCCGAAGCAGAGCATTGACCTGCTGGGGCGAGTGGTAACCCTAACAGAGGTTACCAGCACGATGAACCTGCCGGATACCGGTAAGATTGTCAGCACCAGTTATGTCGATGACGATCTTAACATCCAGAAAACAATCACGCCGATAGCAGGAATGCAGGTTGAGATGGTGGCCTGTGAAAAGGACTTCGCATTGAGTGAAAATGACGTTTTTGAGGTGGTCGAGAAGTTGTTTGTTGCCAGCCCGAGGCCCTTAAAAGACATCGGTTCAGCAAGGTCGGCAGTGTATCATTTAAGCCCGACTAAAGGGACGGATTTGCCGATCCCATCCAATGACAATCAAAAAGTGCGACGGCTCAACGACGGCAGTATAATTGTGACGGTTGCGCCCGCTGCCATGCCGGAAGGGGCAAAGTTCCCATACAAGGGCAAGGACAAGGCTATCCTGGAGGCAATGGCCCCTACAAGGTTTCTGCAGAGCGACCGCAAGGAGATAATTGACCTTGCCCGCCGCGCGGTTGGCGACACCAAAGATGCAGGCGAAGCCGTCAAAATGATCGAATCCTTCGTGGCGCGATACATTCAGAATAGGAGCCTTTCGGTCGGCTACGCATCAGCGGCGGAGGTCGCACAGAGCAGACAAGGCGATTGCAGTGAGTTTGCGGTATTGACGGCAGCGATGTGTCGGGCGGTGGGTATTCCGGCCCAGGTGGTAACAGGAATTGCCTATGTCGAGGATTTTGCCGGCCTTGATGGCTTTGGCGGCCACGCCTGGGTGCAGGCGTATATCGGCAACGAATCCGGCAGGTGGGTTGGTCTCGACGCCGCGTTTAAGGGTGCCGGGCGGGGCGGTTATGACCCCGGACATATTGCACTGGCAGTCGGCAACGGCGACCCTGAAGGCTTCTTCGATTTGGTCAACACCTTAGGGCAGTTCAAGATAAACAAAGTGACAGTCAATAAAGACAGATAACGCCCTATATGGATGCTCAATCAAACTGGATGTCGGCCAGGATGAATTCAACATTGCTGTTACCATTGTAAGTATTAATATGAGGGTGATAAGCAACGCTGAAAAACTCCCGATCAAGCAGTTTCTTCTCCAACCGGGCCATTGAAAAGCCAATACATCGGACGGAACCGCTGTTGTCGGTTATGGCAAGTTGCAGATGATCACCTCTTGCGCCGACCGCCCTCGGCGGAGAAATTAGGCGAACACCCTTTGTGGCAAAGATCGGCTCGGGATTGCCAGGGCCAAAAGGCCCCAGCATCTGTAATTGACTGACTAGGTCTTTGCCAAATTCGGCCAATCGGGCTGCCGCGTCGATGTGGAGCTTGGCAGTGACGTCCTCCCGGTTTAGATTGCCCCTGGCGTATGCCTCGAATTCTGCTGCGAATTGGTCTATCTTGGCAGGCTCGATAGTTATGCCAGCCGCCATTTTGTGGCCGCCAAATTTTATCAGATGCCGGCTGCAAGCCTGGATTGCACTGCGCAGGCAGAAGCCCGCAATCGAGCGAGCCGAACCCTGGGCATGTTCATGCCCTGCTTTCGCGGATGTGCTAATCAGAATCGTAGGGCGATAAAATGTCTCCACTATTCTGTGGGCTACAATCCCCAACACGCCCCCGTGCCAGTTTTCGCTGGCCAGCACAATACTCCTTTGATCGGGCTGGTCCAGGCCGCGCTCAACTATCATTTCGCAGGCCTGCTTGAAGATTTTTCGCTCGCAAAGTTGCCGCTGCGCATTTTGCTGTTTGAGGTACTCGGCTATCTGCTGCGTCCGCAAACGATTTTCGCTGGTCAAAAGCTCCACGGCCAATCGCGCATGCCCCATCCGGCCAGCGGCGTTTAGCATCGGCGCCAGCCGAAAGCCGATATGAAAACTATCCAGCCCCTGCCCGGTCAGTCCAGCCGAGTCAATCAGTGCTTGTATTCCACACATTTTGCAGGCAGGTAGCGCCTTGAGTCCGTAACTGGTCAGGACTCTGTTCTCACCTCGCAAGTCCACGATATCGGCGACCGTTCCTATCGCCGCCAGGCTTGTTGCATTCAGCATAAATTCACGCAGCGGCATCTTAAGTTTTTTGCCGGAGCTGAATTCATCAGCAATCGCCCAGGCTAATTTAAAGGCCACCATTGCCCCGGCTGAATCCTGGTTCGGGTAAGATTCCTCCAGCGCGGGATGCACGATGGCAACGGCTTCAGGCAGACGATCTTCAGGTTGGTGGTGGTCTGTTATTATAATTTCTACGCCCAACTGTCGGGCAAGCTCGGCAGAGCCAAAAGCGGTTATCCCACAGTCAACGGTGACAAGGACTTTGCTGCCGGATTCGGCCAACGACCGGACGGCTTCGGTGTTCAGGCCGTAGCCTTCATCAATTCGGTGAGGGATGTAATAATCAACATTGGCGCCGAGTAGCGTTAGAATCTGCCAGAGAATTGACACGCCGGTGATGCCGTCCACGTCGTAATCACCGTAGACTGTGATTTTCTCTTTGTTTTTGATGGCCTGTTTGATGCGGTGAACCGCCGGCTTGATTCCCGGCATCCGTTCAGGGGCGATAAGTTCGGTCAGTTTGGGACTCAAAAAGACCGCGCCTGCCCGGGCATCACAGACTTGGCGGTTGATCAAGACCTGTGCTAAAAGCGGAGAAATCTTCAAGGTCTTTGCCAGTTGCGCAGAGCGTTCATCCGGTGGCCGGATCACCCATCGTTTTTTTTGCATCCGTGCAGAGGCCTGCATTTACAGTTGGTCCTATTATTCTTGTCGGAAAGATACCGTGATCTACAAAAGCGGTTCTCATGCTCTCATATACAATCCGCTGTTGCCGCACCGATTCCACTGCTCGAACCGGTTACTAAAACCTTTTTGCCCTTGAGGTCTTGGTAAGTCATTTAGGTTCCTGCAACAGCAGTTGGTCAATCGCTGCGGTAAGCTCCTTCTTGCTGGTCAAGCCAACCCATTTTTTCTGAACTTGCCCGTTTTTGAATAAGATCGTGGTTGGTATCGCAGTTATGCCGAATTCCATTGCGCTGTCACGAGCATCGTCTGTATTGAGCTTGCAGACTTTGGCCTGGCCTGCGTACTTGTCTGCAATTTCCTCCACTATGGGGGCCATCATTCTGCACGGTCCGCACCACGGCGCCCAGAAATCGACCAGCACCGGCACATCGGAACTGTGAACAACCTGATCAAAAGTAGCGTCGGTTAGTTCAATCACATTATCAGCCATTACTTTGTCCTTTCAGCTTACCATCCACCCGGGGTAAGTATATCACTGACAGGCTTGTGCCACCAGTTCGGATCTCGCAAGTATTCTTTCAGCATCATAGCTGCAACGACACCATCTCCGACAGCGGTCGCCAGTTGCATGGTTGCCCCTATTCTGCAATCACCTGCCACGAACACGCCCGACACACTCGTTCTTAGATATGCACAGTCGCATTTGACAAAGCCCTTTTCGGTCAGCTTGGCAAAGCCCTTCAGAAAGCCGGTATTTGGCTCCATGCCTACAAATATAAATACACCCTCGCAGGGGTAGTCTTGCTCCCGCCCGGTCTTGACGTCCTTCAACCTTACCGACTGAACACCACCTTTACCCTGCACAGCAGTTGCAACCATGCTATACTTAATAATCAAATTGGAATTCGGCTCACCAGTCTTTCGCTTAAGCTCTTCCACTAGGACCTTAGTAGCTCTGAATTCGTCTCTGCGATGGATAAGTGTAACCTTACGGGCGTATTTTGTCAGGTGGAGCGTCTCTTCAAGTGCCGTGTTGCCGCCGCCCACAGCGACGACGTCCTTACCCTCAAAAAACGGTGCATCGCATGTTCCGCAATAGCTCACGCCCGAACCACGGAAATCTTCTTCGCCGGGAATTCCGAGCTTGCGATAGCTGCTGCCAGGGGCAAGAATTACAGTCCTGGCGGTAAATTTATCTTCATCACAGTAAATAACTATGTTGCCGTTCGGCAGTTTTTCCAGTTTGGTCGCCTCGCTACTGGTTTTTATCTCAGCACCGAAGCTTTCAGTCTGTTTTTGCATCTGTTCAATTAGACCTGGACCATCAATTTGGATTATGCCGGGATAGTTCTCGATTCTGTTTGTCGTAGCGATCTGTCCGCCGGGCACGAGTTTCTCCAGCACTAAAGTCGTCAGCCTGTCGCGGGAGGAATAAAGAGCTGCTGCCAAGCCGGCTGGCCCGGCCCCAACGATAATAACGTCATATACGCTATCGGTCATTCCGAACCTATTGCCGCTTCCTGCAAATGTGGCTCTATTTTTTTCTTGATGTCGGACTCGAAATTTGGCGTAACGCCCGTGATTTGGCCTACAAGTTTGCCGGCCTTGTACAGATGTAACGTTGGTATGCTCATAATACCGCGTTCGGTGGCTGTCTTGCGCGCGTCGTCAACATTCAACTTGCACACCTTTAGTTTTCCGGCATAGTCTCGGGCTATTTTTTCGATCACCGGTCCAGCCATTCGGCAGGGCCCACACCATTGGGCCCAGAAATCGACTAGGACCGGCGTGTCGGATTGCAATACTTCGCTCTGGAAAGTTGCATCGTTGACATTAATCGGCTTACCGTCTGCCATTTCCATGCTCCTTGTTGCAGAAAGTCAAGAGGCCAAAAACCACAAGAAAACATCAAAGCCAGATACTAAGATGCAGAATAGTCTGTGTCAATCAGATTTGCTCGTTTTGGTGGGATGGCAAAGGAACATCGTATCCCCCTTGGTGAGAATAAGATGTTACCTTCCTATCCCAAAAAATTTTTATTTTTTGCTTGCTTGTTGCTGGCTTAGTTGATAATTCAAATATTCGTTCTTTGGAAAGTGAATAATCCGGCTGCAGGTCCTAAAGCTTCCTGCTTTTGGATAGCTAAAAGGGAACACGGTTAAAAGCCGTGACGGTCGCGCCGCTGTAGGCGTCTGCTCCGAGTTGCTCGGAAGTCCGAGAGACGTTTTGTCCACTGTCCGTTGCTTATAATTAGTGCGGGATGGGAAGGAGTCTCGCGGTAAGACGCAAGTCAGAAAACCTGCCTGTTGCTGGTTGCACACTTATTGTGTTCTCGCGATCCGGAACGCGAGTGTGAACCTGTGAACTGATATTGGTTGATTATCATTCGGTTTGGACTTGATGGCCAAAGCCGCCGTTCCTATCGCGGGACGGCGGTTTTTTTATTGTCTCTTGGAGCCCTCGCGATAAGGGCCGCAGTGTGAAAGGAGGTAGTCCGATGAGGTTCACAGGTTTGTTTGGCGCATTAGTTGTGGTAACAATGGCAAAATTCGCAAAAGCCGACATAGTGACTCTTGAAGAATTGATTTTGCCCGCCGAATCCTACTGGAACGGCTCAGATGGCTCAGGAGGCTTTGCCAGCGGCATCGTTCGCTTCAGTAACAACTACAACGCAGACTGGGACTCTTGGGATGGTTTTTCTTACTCCAATATTACCGACACCACGACAAGCGGCATGGCGGGCCAGTATAGCGCTATCGCGGGCAGTGGCCAGGCTGGGTCTACCAAATACGCCATCGCTTACGTCGGCTGGACCGAGCCGCCCACAATTACTCTGGACACGCCCGCCATTGTCAGAGGTTTGTACGTGACGAATAACAACACCGCCTACTACTCAATGCTTAATGGAGACGCCTTTGCAAAAAAATTCGGCGGCGATAATGGCAGCGACCCGGATTGGTTCCTGCTGACTATCACAGGCAAAGATGACAACGGCGGCGTTACCGGAACGGTTGAGTTTTACCTGGCAGACTTTCGCTCCAATGATAACGCTGCGGATTACATCCTCAAGACCTGGGAATTCGTTGACCTGTCCGCGCTGGGCGTAGTAAAGAGCCTGGCATTTTCTTTAAGCTCCAGTGACGTTGGCGCCTTCGGCATGAACACGCCGGCATACTTTGCGATTGATACCATCGTGCTGGGCGAGCCTTTTGTAGATGGCAGATGCTACACCGATGCAGGGATAAATGGATACGTCGGGCTTGACGGACGTCACGCCGCTCCAACCGACAACGATGCGATTATAAACCCGATATTCCGGGCTTGGGCTACCTCCGTGGTCAGCTATGCACCTGCCGCTGGAGTTGACACTCTATGGGCTGATCCAAGCAAGGCATTAGGACCGGTAACAGGTGATAATCTTGACATCGTTAGCCTGGGCGATTTGAACCGCAGTCAGATTGATAACAATCAGCCGCCCGGCCAGATAATTGTGGCATTCAATGAAACAATTCGCAATGGGAATGGCTACGATTTTGTCGTTTTTGAGAATGGTCTGATTTGCCAGTTCAATACATCCGGCGGTTCTGTAGCTGGCCAGATGTTTGCTGAATTGGGATATGTGGAGGTCTCGTCCAACAGCAAGGATTTTGTTAGGTTTCCCGCCGTGTCACTTACTCCGGCCTCTGTCGGCCCTTATGGCACCGTTGAGATCAGCAACGTTTATAATCTTGCCGGCAAGCACCCAAACGCCGGCGGCATCTGCACCGGCACGCCGTTTGATCTGCAGGAAATAGCCGATGATCCGAAGGTTATCTCAGGCACTATTGATATTAACAACATAAAGTATGTGCGGATAGTAGATATTCCAGGTAGCGGCAATTTCCGCGACGAAGCCGGCAGATGTATTGATCCGAGCACCCTGCCGTTTTGGGCTAACTATGTGAGCAGCCATCCTATTTACGATGCCTGGCCGACATTTGGCTCAGGAGGTTTTGATCTTGAGGCGATCGGCGTTCTGAACGAGCAAAAATATTCTGCGGATATCAATCTGGATGGTGTGGTTGATGTGTCTGATTTTGCCATTCTGGCATCAGCGTGGCGTGGCCATTTCGGCCAGGCAAACTGGATAGCCCGATGCGATATAGCCCAGCCGAAAAACCATATCGTTGATACTGATGATTTCGCCGTATTCGTAGACCAATGGCTCAAGACCGAACAGTGGCGGGCGCAAAAGTGAAACGAAAAGCCTTTAGTCTGATTGAGCTGCTGGTGGTGATTTCGGTCATCGGTTTGTTGATGGCCGTAATGCTGCCGGCTTTGGCAGCAGCCAGAGCTGGTGCCCGCGGCGTGGTCTGCAAGTCTAATCTTCGCCAGTTGTGTCTTGCCAATGACGGCTATACGCTGGAAAACGACGGCTATTATGTGCCGGCCGCGCCGGATATCATGGCAGAAAATGGCGGCAAATACCGCTGGCACGGCATCCGCGAAAGTCCCGATGAGCCTTTCGATCCCGCCAAAGGCCCGTTGGCAGCGTATCTATCTGATGGGAAAACAAAAGAATGTCCCGAGAAGGTGGATTTTGTAAAGGGACAGGATTGGAATACAAACTTCGAGCAAGGCTGCGGCGGATACGGATACAACCATATATATCTGGGTTCTCGAAACTGGCAGTGCCGCCAGTTTAAGACGCTTCAGGAAATGCAGCAGGCGGGCTGGGAAACAACCAGGACAACGGAGGTGCGCAGGCCAGGCCAGACTTTGATGTTCGCTGATACAGCGATGTCCAACCGCGAAGACTATCTGATAGAGTATTCGTTTGCCGAGCCGCCGTTTGCTGTTTGCAACGGCCAGATGATAACCGGCGTTTATATGTCACCATCTATTCACTTTCGCCACGACAGCCGGGCCAATATTTGCTGGGCGGATGGCCATATTGATGTGTGCCGGATGGCGGATTTCAAGAAGGATAATGTTTACAGCGTGGATTCCGCTTCGATGAAATTAGGCTGGTTTGAGCCGATAGATAATAGCCCATTTGATTTAGAATAGCAGCCATGCGCTCGTCAAGGAATAACCGGCAAAAGAACGTGGGAGGTGTGCTCCTTATCGTGGTAGATGGTTTGTGCTGCCTTGACCATCTTTGTGCCGGTGCCAAAGGGTTCATCCGTGTTGAGGTTCCGGTCAAAACGCGGGAAATTGCTGCTGGATATTTCGACTCGTATCTTATGGCCGGATAGGAAAACGTTGCTGGTCACCCACAAGTCAATCTCATAGCGGTATATTTTGCCAGGCTCAATCGAAGTTGGCTTCTGGCGCGAGTCTCGGTAGCGGGCACGGATAATCCCATCGCAAAGATTGAAAGCATGCCCATCCGTGTGGACATCGACCAATTTGGCGGTCCAATCCGTATCCGGTGCGGAACTGGCGGCGTATAGAATGACTTTTACCGGCCCGGTGACTTCCATCTCCGTTTTTAACTGGTCACTGGTGAACACGAGCACATCTTCTCGGCTTTCGGCCTTGGCTTGGTCATGTGGTCCGGCAGGGCAGCCCATTAGATTACATCCGCCCAGGGTCGCCACAGGATCATTCGGATCATAGACAAATTTATCAGCAGGCTCATCGCTGGGTTTGATTGTGCTCAGTTTTCCATCACCATTAAGCGTGTTTGCAGAACCGCTACTATGGAAATAGTACGGCGTATATTGTGTCCGTTTTAAGGGCCATTCCTGCTCATC
>Ga0172365_10004590_pt1 | contig 10215 bp, 11 predicted proteins | sample LakKivSesite48cm_FD_114535 | JGI IMG/M metagenome (GOLD analysis project Ga0172365, IMG submission 114535) | Sediment microbial communities from Lake Kivu, Rwanda - Sediment site 48cm | ecosystem: Environmental > Aquatic > Freshwater > Lake > Sediment | place: Rwanda: Western Province, Lake... | reverse complement strand
GGAACAATGTTATAGTAACAAAAGAACATAAGATTTGATGAACTAGTAACCGTCATTTTATAATTTATAATAAAAAAAGATTTTTCAACCATTTGTTACAATTCCCATTGATCGCAACTTATTTTTTGGCGGTTTTATCTTTTAAAAATTGGATGGTTTCTGTTGCTTTTATAAGATCAGTTTTCATGAGTCCCTTTAACTCATTTTCTACATACTTCATTCTTCCGATTAACTTCCAAATTTCATCATCCTTCATCCCTCTTTTTATGTCAAATCTCCAGCTCCCATCTCCAAATTCTATGATCCTTAAGATTATTTCTCCTTTCATTTTTTCTCTTTTCCTCCACCTAGCCATTTTATAACATCTACTTCTTTATAAAATCTTTTTCTCACTAAACAAAAAATACGCCATGTATTCTTGATGTAAGTAATGTATTAATCTTCATTCATAAATCCTTATATCTATGTTTATATAGATGATAGTGATAAAGGTGTAAAGAAAACCATCTCAAGAAAAATAGTAGTCGATGTGAAGTTATATCTAAGAAGAGGAAAAAATTATGCCAGAAGAAACAACAGAAAAAGAAACAACTGAAAAAAGAAAAACCGATGAAAACGTAATATATGTCGGAAGTAAACCTCCGATGAGCTACGTACTTGCAGTAATAACACAGTTTAAAAATAGCGGCTCAGATGAGGTTATAATAAAAGCTAGAGGCAGAGCAATAAGTACAGCAGTAGACACCGCAGAAATTGTGAGAAACCGGTTTGTTACAGACGCGAAAATTAAAGATATAAAAATTAGTACTGAAAGCATTACCAACGAAGAAGGCAGAAACTCTAATGTGTCGTCAATGGAAATAATCTTAACAATTAAAAAGAAGAGCAAATAGTTAGACGTAAGCCTCGGCTAGGCATGTTTCATTGACTTTTTCTATCTCTTTTTTTCAATAAATACTGTTTATTGTTATCGAGATCTATGAAGAAATCTGCTACTTCCTTTAACCTATGTGATGTGGTTTTACCAAAGGCCAATACCTCTGTCCTGCATCCTAGGCTTTTTGCATGTTCTAGCAAATCGGAGAAATCTCCGTCTCCACTTACTAATACAATTGTATCTAGTTTTGGTGCGAGTCTCATAACATCCATAGCTATCCCTACATCCCAATCTCCTTTTTTAGCGCCGCCGTAGAAGACTTGGAGATCCTTAGCTTTTACTTCAAAACCCATCTCAGCCAATGCGTCATAGAATGTGTTCTCATCCTTAACATCTGCTTTTATAACATATGCTATGGCTCTGAGGAGTTCTCTATCTGCTATAGCTTCATTTAAAATTGTCTTGAAATTTGCTTTGCTACTGTATAAATACTTTGCAGAATAGTACATGTTTTGTACATCTACAAATACACCTATTCTCTGATTTGCGTGTCTTGATTTTGTCATATTATCTAATCTCATAAACATCTGTCTCTTTAAAAACCATACTAATAAAGCAATACTTAGTTTCCTATCTAAAATTAAGATTAATATAAGAAAAAAAGGAAAAGAAGAAAAAACCACTTTTCAGGGTTTTTCTTATATATTCCTCTATTAAAATCTTTTTGGCCGATGTTTCTGATAACAGTCCCGGCAGTAAACCGGTCTGGTACCATCTGGCTTGAACGGAACTTGTGTTTCCTTTCCGCAATCTGCACAAGTAACATCGTGCATTTCTCGAGGTGGACCACCAAAGCCCCGGCTTCCTCTATCAGATTTACCTTTTCTTTCCATTTTATACATCCTTTTTTTATTTGCGGCTCTTTATTTCTTGAGGAGCCTCGAATCTGAGGTAATACTGAATTAGTATATAATCATATGCATTGGCCCTTCGAGGCTATTATTGTTTTGATATGAGGTTGGTAAAATTATGGTTTTTATCATCTAAAGGTGTTTAGCTAACTATGTTAGAGTTTTTATCAGTGTATAGTAACTTGTTACATCGATTTTCTTAGGCTGAATGGCTACACTTAACGGTATAGTGACTAGCTTATCATTTTTCAGGCTTACACATTGATCTGTTTGTCCGCTTCTTAAAGCATCTACGGCATAGTTACCTAGGCGAGACGCTATGATTCTATCTACAGCTGTAGGATGACCACCTCTTTGGATATGCCCTAAAACTGCTACTCTTGTCTCTAAACCGGTTTTTTTTGTAATTATATCAGCAATATCCTGAGCTTTTGCTTTTCCCTCGGCTACGATGATAATCCAACTTACTTTTCCTTGAGCGTTACCGTTTTTGATTTCTTCGCACATTTTTTCTACATTTAACTCCCTTTCAGGAACTAGAACCTCTTCGCATCCGCCAGCCAGAGCAACTTGCAATGCAATATAGCCACAGTCGTTACCCATTACTTCTACTATAAATATCCGCTCCAGACTCGTCGCTGTATCTCTTATCTTATCTACAGCATCTAAGGCAACATTAACAGCAGTATCAGCGCCAATGGCCAAATCAACGCCATTAATATCGTTGTCAATAGTCGCTGGAATGCCAACAACTGGAAAATTATACTTCGTTGCAAGCAGATGTGCACCTGTTAAAGACCCGTTGCCCCCGATTATAATCAAACCTTCGATATTGTTATCCATTATTGTTTTAACTGCTTGTTTTTGTCCAACTTCAGTAAAAAACCTCTGTGAACGAGCTGTTTTGAGGATTGTACCGCCCATATTTATAATACCTGAAACTGAACGTCGCGTCAAAGAAACAAGTTCGTTCTCTATTAAACCTTCATATCCTTTCAAAACACCAACTACTTCGATATTGTACTCACTGGCAGTTCTTACCACTGATCGTATAGCCGCATTCACTCCAGCACAATCTCGTGTTAAAATCGCTATCTTTTTCATAATCGAATTAAATCTAATTCTTCTCAAGATTTATAAACATAGTGTTAATTACAATCAAATACTAGAATTCTAGGATAAAAAGAGGTGGAAAATGCCCCCTAAAAAGAGAAGAAAGAGGGGAGAGGAAGAAGATTTGGATATCGACGACGATGAAAAATTTGATGAAGAGGAAGAATCGAGAGATACGTGGTAAGAAAAAAGATTTTTAACTTGCGATGGTTTTCTCAGCTTGTTTCTTTTTTTCTTCTAATGTCTTTATACCTTTCTCAGTCAGTTTCACTTCGTCATATGAAACATATTGTAACAATTCATGTCGTAATAACTCCTGAAGTATATAATTAAACTCTGTTGGTGGTACATCGAGTAAAAATATAGCTGACTCATAATCCATATCTTTTTCATATAGCATTTTTAAAAATTCATACTCTTTTTCATTTATCTCGAATTTATCTGATTTTTCTACTAACTTGCCAAAATCCGTTAATGTCCGGATATAATATTCTATGATTTTGTTTAAATGTAATTTATCAAGCAGTTTACCATTTTTATCGTAGAGAAAACAAATATTGTTTCTGTATTTGAATGATGCAACGGCATCCCATGCATATTTTAAGATGTTTGTTTGGATATTAATTTTCTCTGAGTCTGAAGTGTGATCGACTATGGCTTTTCGTTTTTCTAGTTGTTCATGAAGATGTTTTTGCTCTAATCTTAGAAGTTCCAAGTCTACGCCACATTTTTTAAGTTCTAGGAAATAAGTATCATTTAGACGATCTTTTAACTCTTTTATGAAAAATAGACCGGTTTCTTCCTCGAGATCCATACATAATATTCTGATGATGGACTCAATGGCTTCACCTATTTCTTCTGGTTCAACAGAGTTGATGTCGGATTTGATGTAAATGGCGGTATCACGGGTTCCTTCGTGATAGGTTATGCTTTTTTTGATATCAACATATTTTAAAAAATCATATTTTTCTTGTAGTGTTTTAATGATAGCTTCAATAAAAGCACAGGCAACTGTTTCTGAGGATGATCTTCTTCCCGTTATAGTAATGAGTAGTAATATTACGTGTCTAATTATATCGGAATTTTTAATCTTTGGCATACATTTTTCCTTCACATTTTAAGGAGTTGTTTCCAGATATCCGATACTATGTAGTTTAGTATATGGGCTAGCTAATTTTAGTTGGATGATAATACCATAATAGTAATATTTCTTTCTTTTAGTTTATATTTTAACTATTTTCTCGTATTTATTTATATGGTATGGTATTTTTCACCCTTCCTCTACAACTCGTATGTTTATACTCTCTTACTTATTATATATAAATATATCGTGTTAAAACGTCAAAATGAAAAAACTCAATAAACCATTTTTTTCATGTTTGATAGGGATTCGATGATCCTGAAAATCATTTATTTAAACCAGATTGAACTTCTTCTGCATCGTCTTAATCCACGACGGTAGACCCTCGATTGTACGAATCATCGTATTCTTAGCAAAAAACTCTCTATATCTTATATTACAATTCACCCGTCCTTCAAGATTCTTCCTGATTGTACGACAGAGACGTCCCCCTCGCCAATCCCAGTCAGTAAGAATAATTATATTCTTATATTCCTGAGCAATCCGATCACAAAAGTTAGAAAGAGATACACCAATATTTACACTGATTATTATCCCTTTGATATTGAGTTTACGAAGAGCTCCTATATCTTTATCTCCCTCAACAAGAATAGGAACACGCTTATTCTCCTCTTGCAACTCTAACAATATGTTCTCTAGATTCTCGAGGGATTTTCTATAATCCATCCAAAGACCTCATTAATTTTTTAATAACTTCATTTGATGATATGTTTTTTATCAATAATGTTTTTCCTCTGCTTTTTTCGCCTGAGACAATTAGTACGTCCTTAACAGGTTTCTTGAAATACTCTGCAACTGTTTTAATGACGTCTTTGTTTGCCTTGTTGTCTTTAGCTTCAGAACAGACTTTTATGTCCAAGCGCTTGCGCCAGACGTTATAGCCTGCAGGAAAAACAGTGCGATTTGCTCCTGATGCTACAAAAAGATGAAGAACGGCACCATCTTTGTGATCTCGTATTGCTTCTCTAAATTCGTTCATACAAATTGGTGCCTTTTCGTATGTATTATGTCAATATAGTTTTGTCGTTCTATTTTTCAGGCAACATATATGCGATATCATCCCATGGATGTCTGTACAATCCTTGTTTCAACCGTTTCTGATCGAGATAATGTCCAATCAAACCGATGCTTCGACCGAGAACGAAGAGGCCATTCAACGCACCCATCCTGATGTACTCGTCCGCCTCTTCTTTCAGCATCTCATTTCTCAGAAGATCAGCAAAGCAGATTCCGATGCATCCGTCGACGTTTAGTATGAGATTATCACGCTTTGAAGTTGTGATTTTTTCGACTTCGAGTGCGTAATCAAGAAGCAGTGTTTTCTTGAAATTTTTCTTTGCATAATTCTTTATGATTGTCACTCTCATGTCTGGGTTGTGGACTGATTTTATTCGATGTCCTATTCCTTGAATGTTCACACCTTTTGCTTTCATCTCGTTGACGAACTGTTGCGGCGTTTTTCCTGCGTCATGCGCCTCAGAGAACATCTGAGCAGCGCCATCGACCGCTCCTCCAAATCTTGGCCCAATAGTGAGCATTCCAGAGACAAGAGAAGAAATTAGATCCTTCCCTGCCCTCGTTGCTACTATTGTGTTGTGTGCCCCAGAAACTGCGGGGCCATGATCTGCTGTGGCCATTATCGCCATTTCAATGAATTTTGTTGCATACATTGGTAGGAGTTTTTTGAACCACAATATACTCAACACACCGCCGATCCCAATATCCTTTTCAAAAACCTCCGTAATTTGCATGTTTCCATATAGAAGTTCTTCGCCTCTGTCATCTGATATCGTAGAGATGAAGTTGGTTGGTTTTCTCACGAGACCTGCTTTTACCGCTTCGTTGTAGTCCATTGGCATCTTGATAATTGTTGGCTCTGGCTTTGGTGTAATTATCTTCTTTTTTACGAGATTTCGATAGGTTTCACCTATCTTTTCACCGTAGTCATCAAAGGAATTTGGAACAATGGCACCAGCTGATTTTAGTGCAGTATTCTTTGCATCTGCTGTTTCCAAATCAGAACCTGCTTTTGCGCCTGCATGGCCAAATTGAACTTCAGTTTTGAAAGCTTTCGTACATGTGCCTGTGACCCATATTACTAGAGGTTTTTTTATTTGCTTCTTTTTGAGGGCATCAACAATTGCGTACTCATCCATACCACCGACTTCCCCAAGACACACCATCATCTTAATTTCGGGGTTCTTTTCAAATCGCAATAGGTGCTCTATAAGAGTGGAACCTGGGTATCTGTCACCACCGATGGCAACACCTTCATACAAACCATCTGTGTTGCGTGAAATAATATTGTATGCTTCGTTGCTCAATCCACCAGATTTTGAGACAAAACCTACTGAACCTGGTCGATGTAATTTTGACTCCATGATGTTTTCGATTGTTCCGCCAGTGTTCCCAATCTTGAATTGACCCGCAACAATGCCACCAACGGTTGCTGGACCGATGATAACTTTGCCGAGTTTTTTAGCCTTCTCAATAAGTTGTTTCATTCTTCGCTCTGGTACACCTTCTGCAATGATTACAACGGTTCGTATCTGTGGTATCGTAAATGCTTCTTCAGTTGATGCGGCGGCGGATCTGAAGGATGCAAAGTTAATCATAACGTCAACGTTCTTGTGTTTGTTTGATGCATTTTTAAGTGATTTGTATATTGGAACTAGAATCTCTTTTGGACCAAAGAAAAACTTTTGGAAACTATCAGAGCCAGTTGGATTAATGATGGCAGCTACTGAAGGAGTTTTTCTTCCAGAGACGTAGTCAAAATCCAACATCCTTTGAACTGCATTGACCTGTAGGTTGTAGATGAATGATTGCGTATCTTTATCAAAGAGAATGTAATCTTTTTTTGCCATTTATTTTCCTCCTTTGAGCGCCATGGATACAATTTTAGTCATGTGTGTCTCCGGGCCATAAACCTCTATCGGAACACCTAGTTCATCACCTAATTCTCTCATTCTCTTCAACCCTTCTTTGTAGTTTGGTCCTCCTCTTCGCACATAAATCTTGACTTTGTTCTCTCTAAGTTTGTCTTTGTATTCTTTAAGAGCTCTTATGATTCCCTTGAATGTATTTGCCACATCGGTGAAGTTTGCAATTCCGCCACCGATTAAAAGAAACTTTCCTTTAGGATTTTTCTTTCTTGTCATGAGATTAAGAACCGTTTTTGCGTAGAGGTAGGTGAACTCTTCATTTGGGTCACCGGAATATTCGCCATAGTTTGCCATCTCGCTCATAAATCCTAGATCAGTTATCGTATCCGCATAGATGACTGAGGCACCACCACCAGCTACCATTGTCCATACTCGTCCCTCTGGATTCAGTACTGTCAGTTTCAAGGATGCACCCGTCTTGGAGTCTAGTTCCTCTATGTAAGCCTCTTCTTTACTAAGCATTCTTCCAAATGGTGATGGAAAATCAATGCCACCCCACTTCGGTCCACTCTCAAATTCTGCAGTATCATCAAGTTTTGCAGCTAGGTCAAGCGGTACAATCTTATTATCAGTTACTACAAATGGGTTGATCTCCAAATACGCGTAGTTGAGATCTGCGTAGAATTTGAACATGCCTTCGATGAACCCTGCAATTAATTTTCGCCTTCCTGTGGGAACTTTTTCAAGTAGCTTCTTTTCAATTTCTGCCGCCGTTGGGTATTCCCCTATTGGAACCATTATGCGGGCTGCCTTTGTGTCAATGTCTCCAACGTTGATCCCACCTTGGTGGTGGAAAAGAATCTCGTCACCTTCTCTCTTGGAAAGCATTGCGAGATAATACTCATCATTTTCCTTGTGAGGAACGAAAGGTTCAACAATGAAGTGGTCTAGAATTCCAGTCACGGTTCCAACGGTAATCGGTTTGTTCATACGCTCTTTAATCCATTTCTCTGCATCTTTCCAGCTTGCGTTCAACAAGAGAAGTTTGCTTTTTCCTCTCCGTTTGATGAGTTGATCTGGCTTTACCACGAGTTTTTCTTTCGTGAGCCATTTGTAGGTATTCGATAGTTTCTTCAAATCTGTATTAGGTCCAATTGTAATGAATTTATCTTCAATCGAATATTTTCCATTCGTATATTCTTTGAGCAGACGGGCGATCATTTGTTTGCCATCTGCTTCTCGAATTGCTTTTTGTGCCATTTTTTACCTCCCTCATTTTACAATTTTTTCTTGAGCTTATCTGCAATGGCATCGATAAACTCTTCGGTGTAAACCTGTTTGTTTTTTGAACTTGGTGTCGCTACTTTCATGAGATCACCAGTCATGATGCCGCCTTCGACGGTTTCAATCGATGCTTCTTCTAGTTTCTTTGCAAATTCTATAACTTCAGGTGTCTTGTCAAGTTCTCCACGTTTCTTGAGACAACCAGTCCAGGCGAAGATGAGTGCCATTGGGTTGGATGAGGTCTTTTCGCCCTTTAAGTATTTATAGTAATGTTTCTGAACTGTTCCGTGCGCTGCCTCGTACTCAAAGTATCCATCTGGTGACACCAGTACTGATGTCATCATCGCAAGGCTTCCGTAGGCAGAACCGAGCATATCAGACATTACATCTCCATCGTAGTTTTTAACTGCCCATAGCATGCCACCTTCTGATTTCATGATTCGTGCGACCGCGTCGTCAATAAGAGTATAAAAGTATGTAATGCCTGCTTTCTCAAATTTTGCCTTCCAATTTTTGTTGTACTCCTCTTTGAAGATTTGTCTGAATCGTACATCGTATGTCTTGGAGATAGTATCTTTACTTGAAAACCATAAGTCTACTTTCTGGTCGAGTGCATAGGTGAAGCAGGCCTTTGCAAAGCTGCTGATAGATTTGTCAGTATTGTGTATCCCTTGGAGAATACCTGGTCCTTTGAATTCTTGGATGGTATGTCGTATCGGTTGCCCGCCATCCGCAGGAGTAAACACAATCTCGCCTTTCCCTGGGCCAGGGACACGAATTTCCTGATTTTTATATACGTCACCATGGGCATGTCTGCCGATAATGATAGGTTTTTTCCAGTTTCTTACTGAGGGTGGAATGTTTTTTGTAAGAAGGGGCCCTCTAAAAACGGTTCCATCTAGGATTGCTCGGATTGTTCCATTCGGACTTTTCCATTCTTGCTTCAAGTTATATTCTTTGATCCTATCTTTGTTGGGGGTGATAGTTGCACACTTGACACCTACGCCATGTTTTTTTATAGCGTTGGCTGCATCGACAGTTATCTTGTCTTCGGTTGCATTCCTATTTTTCAATCCAAGATCGTAATATTCGAGTTTTATGTCTAAATATGGTAGAAGAAGTTTTTCCTTTATCATCTTCCACATGACACGAGTCATTTCGTCTCCATCTATTTCAACAATCGTATTTTTGACCTTAATCTTCTCTAGTTTTTTCATCAAATTCATCTCCTAGAATTTTTATTTTATATAGTTGAGTGTTCCTCCGGCGAGCAGAATCATTTTCTCCCGCTCTGAGAGGTCGTACTCAACTTCGAATGTTCTATTTTTTGTTTTATCTTTCACGGTTAATGGTTTGCCTTTTTTCAGAAGTGTAGGAATGTTTGCTATCTCAAGCTCATCGCTTTGATCAACGACATTGTAGTCGTTTTCATTCTTGAATTTCAAAGGAATGATTCCAAAGTTGACGAGGTTTGCCTTGTGTATGCGTTCCATTGATTTTGCGATGACTGCTTTGACACCAAGGTACATTGGACAGATTGCTGCATGTTCTCGTGATGAACCTTGTCCGTAGCTGACACCGCCAATGATGATGTTGAATTTCCCGGTTTCTCTTATCTGTTTCGCACGTTCATGGAATTTCGGGTCGATGATTTCAAAGACAAACTCAGAGTATTTCGGGACGTTGGATCGGTATTTCATCCGAGCCCCTGCAGGTATTATGTGATCTGTAGTGATCTTGTCACCGACTTTAATTGTTACAATGCCATTAATATTCTCAGGCATTGGTGTGCTTTTTGGTGGTTCCCCTATGTTTGGTCCACGATATATTTTCACGTTTTTCCCGTCTTTTGGTGGTTGTATGAACATACTATCGTCGATGTAATACTTCTTTGGCATTGCAACAGATGGATATTTAAATCCCATTTTTTCTAGATTTCTTGGATCAGTGATTTTTCCAGTGATGACTGTAGCTGCCGCTGTCTCTGGGCTCACCAGGTAAACT
>Ga0172365_10004589_pt1 | contig 10216 bp, 8 predicted proteins | sample LakKivSesite48cm_FD_114535 | JGI IMG/M metagenome (GOLD analysis project Ga0172365, IMG submission 114535) | Sediment microbial communities from Lake Kivu, Rwanda - Sediment site 48cm | ecosystem: Environmental > Aquatic > Freshwater > Lake > Sediment | place: Rwanda: Western Province, Lake Kivu... | reverse complement strand
GTCCTGGGGGCTGAAGGTGTCAACGTTGAGTGCATTCGAGATGACATGGACGTTGGTCAGTCGGTGCCTGCCGACGAGGACCTCGCGCATCGAGTTAGAGGGCGTCGTCACGACGGCACACCGCCTGTAGAAACAGCTCACGTACCTCCACGCCAGCCCTCGGAGCAGGCCGCCCCAGCGCCCATAGACGTAGTGCGTGTACTCCGGCAGCAGCGTGTGAAACGTGCCCACGATGGGCAGCAGAAGCCTCTTGCCAGCCGAAACGGCAGCCAAGCCCAGCGTGAAGGGGGTATGCACGTGGATCAGGTCTATGCCTTCCCTGACGAAGATCTCCCCGATCGTCTTTGGGCCGACAAAGGCGATCCTGTAGTCCGGATAGGGCTGGAATGTGAAGGAACGAAATCCCTGGGCGTTCTTGGCGTTGGTGGGGGCAAAGATCCTCACCTCATGCTCCTTGCCCACCTCCTCGACGATCGAATCAACGGAGCTGACGACGCCGTTGACCTGTGGATGGTAGGTGTCGGTGACTAGGGCGACCTTCAACTTGTCACGCCCCACGCTTTGTCCGACCCTGGTGCCCGAACGCTGGCCTGGGCGGGCGAACCTCCGTGGACCCGGATGGTGGAAGAGATCTGCGGTCCCTCGTCGCCTAACAACCGCCCCACCCCCAATTGATAATGTTATTGCGAGTCCGTCCTTGCGGGCGGGTACCTAGGTCGGAAGCATGGATCGCTTGCCCGTCCGCCCGGCAGGGGGGCTTCCCTGGTACACGGCAGACGAACGATCGGCACAATACTTATAATCGTCCCGTTCCCCGTCAGGCCACAGGTGTCGCGGTGCCTGTCTCGGCCCGCATCAATCTTGCCCGCACCGGGATCCTCGTCCTAGCCGGCGCTTGCCTTGTTGTGGTGCTCGTCTTCTTCGTCGGCGGCAGGGCGGTTGTTGAGAAGATCCTCACGATGAAGCCGAGTCTCTTCCTGCTCGCCTTCGGACTGCAGATGGCCCACATGGCCCTCTGGTCGTTGCGATGGTCGCTGATCATCCGCGCCCAGGGAAAGAAAGTGCCAAAGCAGATCATGGGCGTAACCTTCTCCGGTGCCTTCTTCAACAACGTGACGCCGGTGGCCAAGAGCGGAGGCGAACCCGTGAGGGCCTATCTGCTAGCGAAGATGAATGACTCGACATTCGAGGAAGGAATGTCCAGCGTGGTCGTTGACCGCATCTTCGACATGGCGCCCTTCATCCTGATCTGCCTTATGACCTTCGCGCTTATCTTCGTGTCGCATATGGCTGGGAACCTGATACTGATGACCTTCATCCTGCTCGGGCTCATAGCCTCGGCCGCGCTGTCGGCCATCGTGACATTTGCCTCCCTGCGGAAGGAGGCGGGCCTTAGGATGATCTTGTTCTTCTTCGACAGGCTGAAGCCGATAATCAAGCACTTCGGGCCCGTTGAGGAGCTGAGAACCCGTCTGGAGGAGGCGCTGGAGAGGTTCTACCTCGGCGTGAGGAACATCGCGGACAACAAAAGACTCCTTCTCGCAAGCCTGCTGATATCCCTCGTCCTCTGGCTCATCATCATCCTCAGGCTGAAGATCGTGTTTGCATCCCTCGGATCGGAGCAGAGCCTTCTGATCATCAACGTCGTTTCAGTCGGCGCGGTGTTCGTCGAATTCCTTCCCCTTCTTCCAGGGGGACTGGTTTCGACCGAGGCCACCATGATCGCCCTTTTCATAGGTCTCGGCGTCGACAAGGAACTCTCCAGCTCGGCGGTTCTGCTTGACCGGCTGATATCATACTGGCTCGTGACGATCATTGGGGGGATCACGACCTTCTACTTCGGCCTCAGATACGGGCTTGGAGGGAACAGAAGCGCCGAGACCTAGAGAGTCTCAGACCATCTCGCCCACAGTCCGTCGATCCACTCGAACTTGAGGGCAAACGCTGCTTCGCGGGCGCGAGGCAAGGATATCCGATCGCTCAGAGCCAACTGCAGGAAGAAGTCTTCCAGCTTCGGTGAAACGTTCTTTCAAGTCCCTTTCCCCCGACGAACGATAACCTGATCCAGTGTTCCGCCAACGACCAAGAGGGATGACATTGAAGGCTCCGAAACACTGGAGAAGATCGCTCATCGCCTACGTTGCGGCCCTGACCCTCTCCGTCCCGTGGTACCTTGCCCAGAGGGCCGACAGAGTCCAACCATCTGTATCCGGAAGGGTTATGGAAGTCATCGACGGCGACACGATCGAGGTGTCGGGCCTGGGGACGGTCAGGTTCGTGGGCATCAACACGCCCGAGAAGGGGCAGCCTGGATACCAGGAGGCATTGGACTTCCTCAGCAAGATCTGTCTGGGAAAGGTGGTCCTAGTGGATATCGACGATAGGTCGCCGAGGGATACCTACGGCAGGACCCTGGGCGTGGTGTACCTGAACGGCACGAACGTCAATGCCGAGCTGTTGCGACGCGGCCTTGCACAGGTCCTCTACCTTCCCCCTTCGGAGTTTGACCCAAGTTCCTGGGAGTGATGCTCTCCCCTTTTCGTTGGGAAACCCTTGGTTTGAGCGCAGTCGGACGATGTCAGGGGCCCGGCCTAGGTCGACTCGACACTGCTACGTCATCCCACACCGCCTGGCCTCAGGATCGATGCAGCGCGTGAATCGCACGGCAAGCAAGGAAAGTGCCGCAATCAAGAGCATCCTCGTCCCTTCGCCCAAAGGGAACGTGGCGTGTCCCTTGTCCGGAGACTTGTCCGCGGTCATCTGATTCCCGACGTACTTCCGCACGGCAACCACGTAGTCAAAGGGCGCGGGGTTCCCAATGAGAAATGTATCGAAGTGCAACTCCACGACCCCTTCGTCCACCGAGTAGTCGATGGCCGAGTAGGTTTCGTTGCCCCCGGGCCAGGCCAAAGCATGGCCGCTGTAGCCTTCGGAGTCCAAGCATACCCGGATGAGCACATCCACGCCGAGACCATTGTCGATCAAGGCAAAGGGACCCCAGGATCGGGTGTTTGCATTCCTGTCGGAGTCAATGAGCAGGTCCCATTCGATGAAGACGGACGGGTCGGGGACGCTTGCCGGTGGCGCGCCAAGTAGGTTGATGCGGGCAACGTAGCCCGATTCCTCGCAGGCCAACTCCACCCGGCCGATGTCAAGGCTGCCTTCTCCCGTTGTTGAAGTGCCTTTGGAATCGAAGAGGTCCCCCAGCGGGTCATCGGATGCGTACTCGAACGAGGGCATCAGGGAGTGGGTGCCAGTGATTTCAACCTTGTGGATGCTGTGGACGTACTGGAGGGAGATGTCCGTCAAGCCCGACTCTTGGGCCACAGTGTGATCGATGGGCTGGTCGTCCATCTTCACCGTCCACTCCTCAGGGCTGTCGCACCACATCAAGTCCGTCGGGATCGAGACCCTGCAGAAGCCCTCCGTCCCCTCCTCTCCGGAAACGTCAAAGGACACGGATTCATCGGTGGGGCTCACGGAGAAGTCCGAGACCGCGGAGTTTGAGCTGATCTCGACGGAGTAGCTTTCGCCCCCGAACGTCCCGGCATGGAAGTTCCTTGTGCCCTTGACGGGGAGACCGAGTCTGGCGCATGTGCTCGGCCAGCCCGAGGAACCGCCGAAATAGGGATCGGCCTGAAGGTACGCAGCGATCCAAGGCTCGCGGACCCGGTTGGGGGCAGGCTTGCCCAATCGAAAGGTGACGGTGAATGTGGCTTGTGAAGGATCGATGGGAGAGCCGTCAAGGGGAGAGCTGCAACGAATCTCACACTCGACGGCAGACACGAATATCCCCTGCGTAGGCGGCTCAACGCTCACGATTTCGACCCTGCCCTCCAGTATCTTTATCACGGGGCAACGGAGATGGGTGACGTCGCCCATCGTGCTGAATGAGCTGACCCTCGCCGTTACGGTCTCGCCCTCCTTCCATTCATTCGCAGATAGGCTGAGGTCCAGGGTGTTGTGCCCGGCCGGCGAGTCCCACTCAAGGTGGGGGTTATCCGTTACCTGCTTCTTGTCAGCCTTGACCCAGCCATAGCCAAAGAAGTAGTCCCTATACTTCTTGTCCTTCACGGGAAGATTCAGCCAGTCATCCAATGTCCTCTTCTCGACCCCAACGCCTCCCTTGGAATGGATGACATAGCCGTTGCCCACATACATAGCCATGTGGTCCGGGAATCCAGATCCCATGCTCGGCGTATCGAGGAACAGAAGGTATCCCGGTTCCAAGACATTAACCGTAGGTACCGACTTGGATATCTGCTGAAACCTCGCGGTATCGGCCCACTGCCCATCAGCCCCTTCAGCATAGATGGGGTTCTGAGGATCTCTGTACTTGGTCGCCCCAGCGGCTTTGTTGAAGGCCCAGAGACACAATCCGGAACAATCAATGCCCTTCCCCAAGGCTACCTTCCCGGCGCTAGGTTTGAAGTAGTTGTAGCCGCTTCTGATGTCTGAACTGTCAACGAACTTGCCGTTCGGCCAGTTCCAACCGCCGTCTGGGTTCCAATCCCACCCCTTCCCGCCCCAAAGGTAGGGAACCCCCAGGATTGATTCTGCGTAACTTGCAGCCTGATCACCCAAGTCAGAACTACCTTCAGCTGAGGCTAGCCCGCCCAGGATCAACCCAAGAACGAACAGGACAGCGGCAAGACCCCTGTCCTCCCTCTCGTGCCTTTCCTGCCTCAGAGCGGCCGCCCTCAGAGCGTGCAAGGTTTCACCCACCGTGAGGATGCAGATAAGGGTATTCCGCCAAACGCTCCCAGGTTCGAAGCATGGCCTCAACGTTCTGCCATGTCTTCTCCGATGTGTCGCGGACGTTGTCCACGGGCGAGAGGATGAACCCACCCGACGGCGCGAGCGTCCTGATGGCTGTGGAGACCGCGGCCTGGACCGCGTCCTTCTTCCCCATTTCCACCGTGATGTACCCGTTCACGCCGCCCCAGAGACACACCCTTCCTTGGAGCATGGCCTTCATCTTCTCCAAATCCGTGCCCTTGCCCTGGACAGGGTCCACCCCGATCAGCACATCGATCCCGGCCTCGATGAACATGTCCAACAGCGGCATGCAGCCGCTGGTCATGATGTAGCCGAACTTGGCGCCGGCTCGATGGGCCGTCCTGACCTCCGCCTTCAGGTAGGGCAGCACGAACCTTCGGAAAAGCTGGGGTGACCAGAAGTGCGTGTTCTCGTACCAGCCGCGGCGGATGTAGAGGTCCACGCCCTCGTTTAGGAAGACCGCCATTCGCTTGACGTTCCATGCGTGGAGGATCTCCGCCAGTTCCTGCACGAACCCGGGCCGCTGGATGGCTGCGATCATGGTGCTGCGGAGGCCGCACAGCCAAATTGCGGCCTCGATCCCGACCCCCCATCCGCCGGTCACCATCACGCCATGTTGGGCAGCAAACTTCCTTGCCCTCGCCGACTGTCTGTGGAATACCCGGACATCGCTGCTTCGGGGCGGAACGAGCAGATAGCGAAGCGCGGAAAGGTCACCTTCATCTTCGATCAGGAACTTCCGGGAGCGCGGGACGAGGTAGTCGTCCATCAACGGTATCTGGTTCCCAAAGGGCCAGTCATTCGTCTTGTTGACCTTCGCGGTTAGCACGCCGGCCGGAGTATGGTACTCCTTGACCAGAACCGGGTACGGTGCCCCCGCCCGTTCTTCCACGCGCTCTCGAATCTCGACATCAGGATGATATTTCACCGGCAGTGTCCGGACATCGTGCTCGCCCTCCGCGGCATGCACGCCGAACATGGGGAGCGCGACCGTCGCATCCAGGCCCATCTCCAGCTGCCTCTCAACGAACTCATAGTCGTCCCTGCATTTGGTTCTCAGCAACTCAAAGATCATGTAGCAGAACGGGACCCTGTCCGGCTCGACGTGGGAGATCGCCTGCAACATGCGTTCCCGGGATGTAGGTTCGTCCATCGTATCTCCTTCCAGAGAGGCCATCTGTTCTACGCAGGACCCCGATTTCCCGGCGCGGTGGATCTGAGGGACAGAAAAAGGCTATGTTCTCCGTTGCCGGCAACCGAGATCCCCCAAGCCATCCTAAACATTATCGGATGTGTCAAATGCCTTGACAGCGATATCGTCGCCGACTCAGGACGCGCCCCAACTCCGTGCCCGGCATACTCCGCCGGAACTCGCCCCATTGACTTCTTGGCGACCACCGACAAACAAGGTCATGGCTTCGTTTGAACCTAGTTCGAGAGAAGCATCTGCCGCCAATCCGTCCTCGGTCATTCCAAATTGGTTCTGGAGAGGCCAGTGATTCCGCGAGTTGCAGGCGATCCGATCGGTTCTCCGTCGTTCGCAGACGAACCGGATCTGCCCGCCTACTTCATCAGCTTCCTGAAACGTTCCACCGTCAGATCTGCATCGATCAGTATGCTCTTGAGCACCTTCGGGTGCAGGACCCTATTCGAATGGTAAGGAACCGTGACCCTCTTTCCTTCGCTGTTCCTGTAAATCCTGTGGCTACCGCTCTGGCGAACGCAGGCGAAGCCGATTCGTTCCGGAACTTTGACTACCTTGCCCGCGGCAACGCGGGGAAGCTTCTCGCTCATACAGCGACTTCCAAAGAGGTCAGGCTGATGGCCTCGACCACGGGGATCTCCTCACCGGCCTCCAATCTATCCTCGATGTGGAGACGAACGGCATCCCTTATGTTGCGTAGAGCTTCCTCATAGCTTCTACCCTGAGCATAGCACCCCTGAAGCTCTGGGCAGAACGCGAAAAATCCATCCGCATCCTTCTCGATCACGACTGGAACCCTATGGACAGACATCAATGCACCCCACAGTTCCCTTCACGAGATAGCGCCGGCGGTCGTTTATTACGGTTTTCCCAAGCCAATGGTTTCGCCGAATGTCCACACTTGCTGGTTACCACCGCGTGTCACAGAGAACTCCTAGACGACGGCGTGGCCCGGTGTCAGGAAGACGGGATCGGCAGAACCAAGTTGGGCCTAGTCTCTCGGGGACGGATCAGTTCCTTCCGTCCGCGCTGCGTACCCGCGTAGCAGGTTCGCGGGGATGCAACGGGCTGGCGCATGAATTGCGCGGATACCTAGAGCTCACGGTCCGGCCCGGTGACCCGGAGCCGCAGATGGCCTTCGCGCGTGGCTAGGTGTGATGGGGGGCCGGCAACGGGATCGACTATGTGTAAGAAGGGTTCCAAGGTCCTCAGTGGGCCATATGGAAGAGCCGCAATGCTTGCTGCCTCTTCTTCCGTATTCTTATATGCGGCAATGCAATTGCAGGAATCAGGAGGACGGCGCAGGCGAGAGAAAGTTCGGGCACCGGGCCGATGGGGAGCGAGAACTCCTTGCTCACTCTCCCCAGGCTCGGGTGGATGGCAATGATGCCCACTCTGTATATCCCCGGTTCCAGCTTCGCTGGATCGAAGACGTAGCTCCGGTCCACGGGCATGTCATCGCTGTCCGTCGCCTTTCCTTCGAACTGCCAGAAATAGACGGTGGAGGCATTGAGGGGATCCTCTCCCAGTTCCGCCGTCAGGGCCACTGGTCCTCCATCGAGGGATGGGTGGCCGGTTTCACTCCCGCCCTGGGTCACCCTTATCGTCAGGTTGGTTTCTTCGGGATCGCGTTGGTAGAGGTTGGAGTTCACCAGTACCATCAACCCCTCCGGGTACGGGAATTCGCGGTCTAGCTCGATGAGAGGATCAATCCAACCCGTCGCTTGCGCATATTCATTCACCTCTTTCTTTTGATCATAGCCCATCGACACCTGTACTCCGGCCTGGGCCATGATCTGGATCTGGTACTCCACTCCGATCTCCAGGACTACCCTTGCCGTCAGCGTGCCCTTGCCTGCCTCTTCTTCATACGTGTATCCGACATTTCCCTCTTCGTCATAGACGGCCCACTCGCCGTCAGCGGTGAGTCTGACGGAGATGCCGCTCCTCCACGCACTGAGCGCTCTCTTCACCCACAGCCCCACGGTTGCGGCCGCAGCTGGGTCGTTGTCACCTTCCTTGGCTGCAAACATGAAGTAGTTCGCATTGACATCGACGGCAACCTGTCTGACCCCCAGCGCCCAGCCGATCCATGAGGGATGCGCGCTGAGCTTGAAGAATATGATTCTGTCTGAGGTTGCCGAAGCTCCCTGGAAGACAAATCCCCCCTGATACGAACTCTTCCTTTCGCGTATCGTGTAGGAAGCAGAAGCCGTTGATACGCAGAGCGTCTTCAAACCTCCTTCCGGGGGCGGGTTTGTGGATCCACAAACGATGCAGTCGCCTCCAACCCACTTCTGTTCAATTGGTTCGTACTCGAGGAGAAATGAGTTTACGGGTGAATAGAGTGCCACATAGTCCTTGTTCACGCTGCTTCCCTGCATGGACGCTTGGACCTTGGTCAGCGACTTGGACACGGATACATCATCTGCGGTCACCTCAAGGCCCTGAACCATTACCGGGGCGGACAAGCCCAGAATCAACAGACATATGAGAGACTTGCCCGTAGGACTGAACCGATTGAACCACAAGTCGGGCGGAATGTCAGACCATCCTCGTCCCGTTCGGACAGCCGGGGGTTGAAAGATGATGCCCTCGAGCTTTGCGGCTTGAGGCGCGATCGGATACTACCTCCTAGGCCGTTGGGCGCGAGCCATGACCTCCAGGTGCCACATCTCCGCACCTCGCCCGCCCGGGGTCGGGCAAGAAAAAAGAAGAGCTGGGCGGGATCCCGAGCACGGCTGGAGCCTGCAGGTTCCTGGGTCGGCATGCGCTGGTAGCATGGGGAGGTTGAGAGGACCGACTGCCTGGACGTCTGAAACCCAACTTCAACCATGGCAGGCAGGGGAGATTTTTATTGAATTGAGCTGAACTGGCGACCATATGAGATCCGTAAGCTACAGGATCCTTCTGAGAAAGGAACCTGAAGGGGGGTACACCGTAGTGGTCCCGTCTCTTCCCGGCTGCATCACCTACGGGGGCACCGTGGAAGAAGCAATCAGAATGGCGAAGGAAGCGATTGAGGCGTACCTGGAGAGTCTCAGGCAGCATGGGGACGAGATTCCCACAGAGGAGGGGACTCTCGAGTATACGCTGATGGTAGAAGCCCATGCCTAGACTCCGGTCCCTTACGCCACGGACGGTAATCAGGATACTCAGGAAGAAGGGGTTTGTACTTGACAGGGTCAGGGGGAGCCACCATGTGTACTATCACCCTGAGACAAGAAGGAGGGTGGTTGTCCCCCTTCACAAGCGCGAATTGCCGAAGGGAACGTTGCTGGAGATTCTGAAACAGGCAGGCATGACCAAGGAAGAGCTGGAACATCTGCTGTGAACGGGCATCTCGCCAGAAGCCGATGGTCCCTGAAGCTTCGTCGTGCGTGCCTCTATTCCGAGAAGCCTGTGGGCCTAACTCGGAATCGCGTCTCTCCAGTCACAAGCCCCGGCAGGTCCACTATCCTCTCTCTCGTTTCTCCCCACGGTTCCGGAGGTTCCCTCGGTGAGACGTGGAACTCGGACTCGAATACCTCCCTGGGCCTTGTACCGCCCTCTGTCCTAGTCTCTCCCAGGTAGAGCACATCACCCCGGCGCACCCTCCACCTCAGGTTCAGGCCGTCTGCCGTGAGTTCGTAGATCTCCAGCCCGGCCTCCTCCAGCTTCTTCCTGTCAGAAAAGATGCGCTGGATCTCGGCCCCCTCGGGAAAAAGTATGGTGCCAGCTCCGCGGAAGTGCATGCCCGGCAGCGGCAAGGCCTTTTCCTGGGCTGTCCCCTCAGATACAAGGTCGGCCCCGCTCTTGCCCACCAGCCAGCCATCCCTCTCCTGGTAGGCCTGGGTCCGTGTTTCAAGGGATATGCCGATCCTTCCATCCTCGAAATCAAAGGACAAATCCCGCAGCTGTGACTGGGGGAGCACCTTGTCCATGCGGGAACGGAGAGCTGCATCAACCTTCGCATGATCGATCGTTCGGGGATCGAACTTCACAGCTCCGCCGGTGGGCAAAGTGACGGAGATGTCGAAAGTTCCGTTGAGCTTCAGCAGACCTTTGGCATCAACTTCCCCCGAGAGCAGAATCTGACCCATGACCCCGTATGTCTTCTTCTCGAACTCCTTTGCAGCCCTCGACAGGATCTCTCCCTCAAAGCTCAGTGAGTAGAGGTTGTCCTTGTGGTCTATGTAGTGGGCCAGCACCCCAAGATGGTACGATAGCTTGCCCGAGTCATCTATCCCGGTC
>Ga0172365_10004586_pt1 | contig 10217 bp, 13 predicted proteins | sample LakKivSesite48cm_FD_114535 | JGI IMG/M metagenome (GOLD analysis project Ga0172365, IMG submission 114535) | Sediment microbial communities from Lake Kivu, Rwanda - Sediment site 48cm | ecosystem: Environmental > Aquatic > Freshwater > Lake > Sediment | place: Rwanda: Western Province, Lake... | reverse complement strand
AACATCATTGCAGGATCTGCCATCACCTGATTAGTCACATAAACAGCTAAATTGCACTGCTCTGCAACTTTCATTAAGTTATGAAGGTACTTGTTTAATTTCTGCTGTCTGTCTGCCAGCTGTCCTCTTCCTGTGAATTCTGCCCTGAAATGCGCTGTCAGAGAATCAACAATAATCAGTTTTATTGGCTCCCCGTTCTTGACCATCTCAGTAATTCTGTCCAGCAGCAAAATCTGGTGATCTGAATTAAAAGCTCTTGCAATCAAGATATTCTTTAAAACTTTATCAGGATTTGCCCCCAATCCCTGTGCAATCTGCCTTATTCTCTCTGGCCTGAAAGTGCCCTCAGTGTCAATCACAACAGCTTTTCCATTTGCCCCGCCCTTTTCTTTTGGAAGCTGGACATTTACTGCAAGTGAAAATCCTAATTGGCTGTTATGCATCATAGTCGGCAGATTCCCTCCAATAAAAGAATGCCCTTCAGGAACAACAAAATCATAAACAAAATCATTGTATTCTATTGCCTCAATGCTTTCTATTATATCCCATGAAAACATTCTTATTTCGTTTATTAATTCAAGTGCAAAATATATTGTGTCAATTCTTGTTTTCATTTCATTTAAAATCAAATTCTTCAGCAACTCGCTCTTATTCAAGGGAATCTTTCTTGAATAATAATTCTGCATTGTTTTTTTGGCAATCCCCATGTGCGAATATAATTTATTAAAAGCAAATGGTAGTTTTGGATAAATCTCTTTTAATAAATTAATTGAAAAATTTTCATTTTCTAATTTTTTTATAATATCCATAAAAATATCCTTCTGCATAATAAAGATATCCTCAATTCTATCAAGTGTTTTATTGTTAATAACACCGGAATTATAATTTCCTATCAAATTTGAATAAACAGTTCTTTGCGTGTTTGCCTTCTCAGTGATTTTTCTCAAACTCCCCCTGTTTCCCCCAATGCTTTCCTTATAAAGCTTGCTTATAAATGAAGTTATTTTTTTAGGATATCCATATGAGCTATTTCTTATTCTGCAACCAAAATTTTTTGCTTTGAATTTAATTTCTTTTAATTTCTCCCTATCATCACCGCAAATTCTCACAACTTTAAATTTATCATTATGAACTCCTGCTCTTCTTTCTCTTATGCTTGAAGCAATTCCGAGCCTTAATAACAAATATGATAACTGACTCGCCAACTTGCTGCTTTTTGTTGTAACAGAAATATCATCATCAGAAACTTCTGCATCTCCGTCAAAATACCCTCCTAAAAAAGAAAGAATAACATTCTTATTTGAAAGAAATATTGCTTCTGGAATAAATTTTGTTGAAGCATTGCATTTATCTAAATTATCCATAATTGCTCTTGTGGGATTTCTGAATAAAATAATATATTTTGGATTATTTCCTCTTTTGTCAGTCCTTACTCGCGGCATATAGCCAAAATTTTTTTTAATATACCCGCATAACCAGTCTTTGATTTTTTCCTCGCTTATTGTCAGGGAAAAAGGATTGTGAGTTCCTTCAGCAGTAAATAATCCTAAAAAATATGCATCATCCTCATTGTAAATATTTTCACTTTCCAAGCCAATTTCCTTAGGGCATGCAATTAAATCTCCTTTTCTCAAAAACCCTGTTTTTGTCCAGTTAACACCTTCATTAAAACTCAAAAGCTGGTGCTTCCCTGTAATCTTTAATACTCTCCCTCTTTTTGTTTTTACGACAAGCAATTGCCGGACTTTTTCTTTGTAAAGATAACTTGCATTTGTTATTTTCATTTTCCCATCCAGCCATGCCAAAACTTTGACTGTAGAAATCGGAACAACAAATCCTTCTTCAAATTCTTTTTCTCCTGATTTTATTTTATATTTGTTATATGATTCTTCAATGCATTCTACATGCATTCTTGCATCATTGAAATAACACACTTCTGTATCTTTGCCAACGCACTTCCCACTGCCAAATGCCCCATAAGCTTCTGTTATTGCTTTTGCTTCAACACCTTTTCCTCCCAGAAGATTGTCTAAATTTTTGCTTCCTGTTGTAATATAATCAATTTTTTTTCTCTTTTCAGCAAATTCAAGAGCATCTGAAAAACCCAAATCCATCATTTTTCTTGCAGCCTGAATTGCCTTTCTTGCAACAGCCTCCCCCAAGCCAGCCAGTTCTGCAAGCTGCGGAGGCGACAAAACAGCAAGCCCCATTAAGTCATAAATTCCAGCTGCTTCTAATTTTGCAGCAGTGCCCGGTCCAATTCCCGGCAAATCAGTTAATTTCCCCTCTTTTGCATCACTTTCTTTTGCCTCATCTTCCCCAGAAACAGCTTTTTTTATTTTTTCTTCATCATTAGTCATACCACCCTCCTGATTCTATTTGCCTCTCTGCATAAATAATCCCTTATATCATCAAAACCTTTGAGAACTGTATGTGATAATCCTACATGATTTCCTTTTCGTACAACTAATCTTGGATATTGCTTATTATCTCCGCTTCCATCTCCGCTGTCAATTAACCTATAATCTCTCCCATCAACCAGATGGATTTTTCCTAAAAATTTTAATAACCTGCTGCAATCTCCCCTCCATCTAGATGAATGCCCTGCAACAAAAATTTCAACTCCAGTCATTACCCACAAAAACTTCCCTCTTTTATAAACATTTATGTGCTCAAAAATAGATATTAGTATATTAATCTAATCTATACTCTTCCCATCTGACTTTTTTATCCTCAATTGCCTTCTTTAAATTCTTCTCTTGCTCACTTAATTTCGAGCCAGATGTCTTAACTTCAACAAAAACAACTTCTTCAATTTTCTTATTATCCATACCTTTGAACACAATAAAATCAACTGGCTTTCCAATAAACCTGCATTCACCAGGCGAGAACTCAAATCCAGGCAAATAAGGCGCAATCTGCTCTGAAATGCCCCCCATTAAAACAGCCCTTGAACGTACAACAGCGTCTTTCCTGTACCTGCTAATTTCACCTGTCCAGTATTGTTCCTTCCTGTACTCGCCGATTTTCTTTCCGAGAATAAATGCCAGCGCAATCAGCAACAATCCTGCCAAGATTAAAATTATTTCAATCATCATAAAAAACCTAATCTGCATTCCCCCTTTTTTTCATTTTATCTGACAAAAACTTTACTTCAGCTTTTAAATCTGAAATATCTTTATATATATTAACCTTTTCATTTATCTAACATTCTTTTTCATGCTCTTCAATAGCAGACCTTAAATAATTAACAATATAGATATTTCGCAAAATAAAATTTTTTCATTTTGGCAATTTACTCTAATCATCTCTTTTCCAAAACTTCAATCAGTTTTTCAACATCAACTTTTTCAACATTGCTTCCAATAACCTCAAGATTTCCAAAAAATTGGTTTTTTCTTGCATTGCCGTCCAGCCAGATTTCTGTGCCTAAAAAATCCTCCCTGAAAACAGCTAGCTTCTCATTATTCTTTAAATCAGCCTCATTAATGAGCTTTTCAATCTGCTCTGAAAATAAAACCGTCCTTAATGTCTCGCTCCCGTCATCAATTACAAAATTTAAAATTGCCCTCTCTTTTGCCTGGACTCTTCCATGTTCATTGCACTTAAACCCTTCTGCCTCCTGGCTGACTTTTTTCCCGCACTCCGGGCAGACATAAAAAAATCTCGGAAGGAACATCTGCACAACAATTCCTCTCGCCCTCACATTCTCTCCTGGCCGGATATCTGATATTAATTTTTCATGAAATAATTTTTGAGTTATAATATTCTCAATGACTTTTTCGCTTTTCTTAATATCTGAAAAACTGTTTAAATGCAATTCCTGCTCCCTCATGGATGCATTTTTAATCTCAATAAAATCTTCTTTTTTTAACTTATTTTTCTCAATTAATTCAATATGATTTGTATCCCACAATACTACCCTCAAATTTCCTGTATCATCAGCTAAAATAAAATTTGCAACCTTGCCCCTCCTGTTGTTTTTCTCAAACTCCCTTACAGGAAAAATATCAATAATCTTGCCTATTACATTCACTTTTTTCATCCCAGGCATAAGCTCCATGATTTTCACATCTACATTTTCAAGGCTGATGCCTAATTCAGAAGCAATAATCTGCGCAGCACCTTCTTTTGAAATTAATCCGGAAAGCTTGGCTTTCTTTGCCTCAATCCTCCTCTCAATCTCCTCCTTTTCTAATCCAGAATATTTTGATATTCTCTCCAATAACAAATCATAATTCTGCATGAGAGAAATAAAAATCCAGTATATTTAAGCATTATTATGCTGGCAGTATAAAAGTTCTATATATCTGTTAAACCTGCATGCAGATAAATATTTGACATTGTATCCCTAAATCTCTGCCAGGAAATAGCAAACATTAATTAATCTCCGGACTGGTGAAGGTGACAGATATATTTTATATTGCTCATATTGCCATAAGAAGTTAACATGCACATTAAAGCAAGCTGAACAAATGCGTCTTTACCTTCCCTAATCTTCATGCCGCTGTGTAAGGGTTAATGATAAAACCATCTAGGGCGGCGCAGGAGCGACATTGTTAGATAAGTTCATCAGGTTAAGTTGCTTGGGTTTATCATCAGGTTAAGTTGCTTGGGTTTATCATCAGGTTAAGTTGCTTGAATTATGCATGTATCTTCACAATACTCCCACAATAATATTTATAAACCTTTCATCAAACAGATTAATATGAAATGCATATCGTGCAGCAAGGAAACCCCGGATATAATTAAATTTCCGTGCCCTAAGTGCAAAAAAGAAATTTCCAGATGCAAGAGGTGCCGTTCAATGTCAGCAGAATACAAATGCACCTGCGGGTTTGAGGGGCCTTAAATAAACAAAATGGGAGTCGCATTGATAAAATTAAAAATAATGCCCGTATCTCCTGAAAGTGATCTGGAAAAAATAAAAAATTTCGGGCTAAAGGAGATAAAGAAAAATGGCGGGGAGATTTCCAGATTTGAAGAAGAGCCAATTGCTTTTGGTTTAAAAGCTCTTATTGCATATCTGAGGATTGATGAAAAAATAAAGAACACAAATTTTGTTGAAACCACATTCAGCAAAATGCCTGAAGTTGCATCAGTTGAAATTATTGATTACCGCAGGGCAGTTGAATAAATTATCACTGCCATAATTTGGACAAAATAGCTTATTGAAAAGCTCTTACATCAGATTATACCGCTTTAATATGCTTCACAAAAATGTTTTATAGATACCAAACCTTAAGATGTTAATATTTGTCATTAAAAACTATTTTAGCATTGCCTGTAAAAAACACTAAACTTATAAAACTCATAATCCTTTAAAAAATATGGCAGAGAAGCTTACAAAAGAACAGGCAGAGCAGGTTAAAGAAAGCTTATTGCATCACCTTGACAAATTTCCTGAAGAGAATCGGGAGCAGATTAAAGAGCAGATAACTTCAATGTCATTAGATGATGTCCAGCATTTTATTGAAGAAAACAATCTTTCCCACCTTCAAAAATGCATTTTTTGCTCAATAGCAAAAGGAGAAACTCCTGGTTATATTGTCAGTGAAAACAAAGATAATATTGCTGTCCTTGAAATAAACCCCCTCACAAAAGCCCATGTATTAGTAATCCCAAAAGAACATACTGATATAAATGACTCTGCAACACAGCTGGCAAAGGAAATCGCTGAAAAGATAAAAAAGCATTTCAATCCATTAAAGATAAGCATAAACAGGAAAAAAATAATGGAGCATCCCCTAATAGAAGTTGTTCCTGTTTATGAAAACCAGACTCCAAAGAGATATAAAGCATCAGAAGATGAGCTGAAAAAACTCCAGGATATTCTTTCAAGGCCATTAGAAAAACCAATAGGAAATACGGGAAAACAGCAGGCAGAACAAGATAAAAAAGAGCATGAAGAGCCGGTTATAAAATTAAAACCAAGAATTCCCTGATTTTCATAAACACTATAAAAAAATCACATCATAAAAATAAAATCAAGAATTCTCCCCCTGAAAAACCATAATAAAACCGCAATTAAAAAAGCAGGAACAAAAGGAATCCCCTCTTTTATTTTAATTTTCTTCAGTTTTTTTAATATCTTAATATCATCTAAACTCAATCCAGCCCATTCTGCTTTTATTGTTCTCTTTCCTGTTTTAACATCATCCGCAAGCCAGTCGCCTTCTCTCAATTCCCCTCCTGGAATCTCCTTTGTTAAAGATGTTTTCTCCACTGCTTTCGCAAAAATATAAAGAAGCGCGGAAATAAAAACAAAAACAGAGGCGAATAAAAAAATAATGTTAAAAAAACTCAGGGCAAAAAGTATAATCCCCGCAAAAATAGAGCTCCTAAAATAAAAATTGCTGAAATATTTTTTAATTTCTCTTGTTGATTTTTTAAAATTAGAGACAAATAAAATAATGCTGTAAAACCCCCCCCAAAGACTTCCTGAAAGCATCAGGAAGATTATAAAAATGCCAATGTCAGCCATAGTGCTGCTTAAAGAAACTCCGGCAAATAATGCAAACATCGCAAGCAGAAGCTTCGCATCTCCTCCTGCAAAAATTCTTGAATAATAAAAAGCATTTGCCAGGGCATACATAATTAAAAAACTTACAGCTCCAAAGAAAAAATAAATCGGATTTAATTCAAAAACAGATTTAAGGGCAAGATAGGCAAAACCAGAAAAAATCAAAAGCAGGTTTAGCCAGTTGTCAACCTCTCTTCTTTTCAAATCCTGAATTGAGGCAATTAAAATTCCTGTCAAAATAAGGTAATTTACAAATGCGCCCGGATAAGATAAAGGGGTCATTTTACAAAAGAGCTTTTATTATCTCATACAATAAAATTATCATTGCGATAATCCCAACAGCAACTGCAAGATAATTCAAAATTTTTAAAAATCTCTTGTTCATTGTTCACCTCTTTATATAGTGAGTATTTAGGTATTTATAAATTTTCATTTAAATTATCTTATCCCTCCTTGATTCCACAACAGAAATGATGTTTACAATAATAGATGAAAACAAGCTAAACGCACTTATCAATAACCCCCATGTGTCCAAAATTTCTAATCTCAATAAGAATACTACAAAATAAATAAAAATCATAAAATTAATTATCTGTGAAAAAATTGACAAAAGTTCGCTCATCTTCATCTTACCTGAGAAGCTCTCTGATTATTCCGAAAATTAAAAGTCCTAAGGCGATAAACCCCAGTATCCATGCAAAAATCTGCAACCATGAAATTTTTTGTCTTGCCATTTCCACTCCCTTAATAATCTATAACCTTAACATTATTTAAACTATTTCTTTTTTCCTGTTTCTTCAATCTCATTGCTTCTGAATTTCCCGCCTCTTTTGTAAGCTCTCTGCTTTCTCTTCCTTCTCAAATCTTTCTTGCTTCTTCTTTTTTCAGGATATCCATAGTCCATTTTGACTATAATGAAAGGAAATATTTAAATTATTCTATTTGCATCCAGATTTAAGCTTGTTTCTTATCTCGTCAAACAATCTATCTGCCTCATCTCCATTAATGGCATCCACTGTTTTTTCATAACCTAAATCTGCTATTGATAACTTCTCCATATAAGGAGAATTTGAGTCAAAAATTATCTTCAGTCCTTTTTCAAAATCAGCAGTTTCAAATTCATTTAAATAAATATCTGAATTACTCCATCTGCCATTATAATATCTGTAATTTGCCTGGATATCAGAGTTTCCCAAACCCTTTTTGCTGATCGTAAGCGTCGGGCATGTGAATTTAAGATTCACGCCGGCATTTTTGGGGATATTATATTCTTTTTCAAAACCATAATCAGCATCAACTGCAAAATTTATCTTGTTCCTATTTTCAGAAAAAAGCGTGAATTTCTTGGCAATTTTTTTCCTTGAAGCTTTTAGAAAATTCCCGCTTGTCTTAAACTCATAAATTTTCATGCAAAAAGATTTTTTTCCTTCTGTGCTTTCAAACGCATTTCCCCACTGCTCAGCTCCTCTGTTTTCAAAATACAAATCAGAAAAAATAAAATTATTTGCATTGCTTTCTGCAAAAAAAGTGCAGAATTCATCTTTTATTTTTGCATCATTTCCCCAATTTCTTTCACTTATGTCATAAATTGACTGGTTTTCCCATATTTCAAAAAATTCTTTATTGTCCTGCAATTCAAGAATTTTTACAGGAGAAACAACAGAAGAATAAATTTTTTCTGACTGGAGATAATACATGCCTATAACAACTCCGCACAGGAACATTGTTAGCAACGGCAGGTAAATTGTCCATACCCATGCTTTTTTTGGCCATGCTTTTTTTAATTTCATTTTCATCCCCCCGCGGCAGTTCCTGATGCTGCGCCCATTATACTCATGCCTGCCTGCTGGAGCAAAAATCTCGCATCTGTAAGATGCGCAAATTTATTCATATAATCAAATATGCCATTTAATCCAATCTCATTTTCTTTAGGGATGCTTACCCCGCTTTCAACACCGCCAATTTCCTTGACAATAGATGAGACAAAGACAAAAATAATTAAAATCAGGATTATAGCAATTGTCGCGACAAACATCCCCATAATCCCGCCTAAAATCGCCTTCTTTCCATTAAAATTTTTCATTGAATTGTCAAAATTCATGCTGGACCAAAACCTCAACAATTAATTTCCCGTTTATTTTTTTTTCTGAATTTTCAAAATTAAAAAGAACAATGCTAAAATAATTTTTCTCATTTTCTTTTGGAAAAACCCCGGGTTCATATTTTGCAATGCTCCCGCCTTTCTTATTTTCATAAATCTGCTTCACCCATAATGCTCCTGAATCACCTTGCTGCAATTTTTTAATTTCTTTCCCGGATTCATCATTAACAACAACAGAAACATAAAATCTTTTTAATTCATTTTTATCAAAACCGCAATATTCCATTATTTTATCCTCATTGCCCGCAATCTTGCCCAAATCAAAAATTCCATCAGGAGCAAGGCAGTTAACAACCTGCTTTGCCATTATTCTTGCTTCAACATCCCTTACATCAATATAGTAATCATAAAAAACCGCGCTTAACCCAAGAACAACAAGCGCAATAAAAGTTACTAATATCAGCCTGTAAATCATAAGTATTCCTTCACCTGCAACAGCTTTTTTGTTGCTGATGCCAACTCCTGCAACAGCGTTTTTGTTGCTGATACCAACACCTGCAACAGCTTTTTTGTTGCTGATGCCGATTATATCATCTAAATTTTTCATTTTATCCAACCATCACATAAAATTTATTTTCATCTTTTTCAACATAAACATTGTATTTTGAAAAAAAATCATATCCCTTGCTGAATGTCTGCCCCTCCAAATATGCAAAAATCTTTCCATCTTTTATTTCAATATTGCTTATAACTCCATTTCTGTTTCCCCGAGTGACAGAAAAGCTCATGCCAGGCATTGCAGAGTCAATCAGTAAAGCAAGCTCTTTTTCAATAACCTGCTGTTTGACTTGTTTTGAATTTATTCTGCCTGCAGTTGCAAAAAAGAAAAGGGCAAAAACCAGCCCAATCAGGATTAAATGTATAAGAACTTCCTGCAAAAGCGATGCCTTCCGCAAGGCTTTTTTTTCTTTCAATTTTTTTTTAATCATAATTAATTGTCTTTGGTTTTTATTTACGCCGGGATTGTCTCAATATCACAAGTTACAGGATCATTTGGTTGATGAGGGACTAAAAAAGAATAAAAGTGAGACGACATCTCCTCGCCTTTTAATTTATTGTAAAAAGCAGTTATCCCTGCATCATAAGAAAAAATAACATTAATTAATAAATCTCCTTTATTAACATCAAAAATTTCCGGAAGTGTATACTTTTCAGTGCATTTCATATCTTTAAAAGTATCCTTCGGCAATATACCCTCTTCGTTAGGATCATTCCAACCATAAATATATTCCCCATAAGTCTTATCAGAATTTGACATCTTAGTTGAAAAGTAATTATTCCAATGAAAATTCCCCGTATTAGTGGAGCCTATTTCGTAATTATATAATGTTGATATATAAAGATTATATAGCCTATTTTTTTCTTGTTCAAAAATGATAGTTACCCTTTTATAGTCCTTACTTAAATAAACCAAATCATTATTTAAAGAAGAAGAATCCAAAATTTTATTTGTATTTGAAATAAATTCATCAATATAAGTCAAAAAACCATTTTCTAAAAAAATTATTTTATCTTTATTTAAATTTTCATTTT
>Ga0172365_10004585_pt1 | contig 10218 bp, 7 predicted proteins | sample LakKivSesite48cm_FD_114535 | JGI IMG/M metagenome (GOLD analysis project Ga0172365, IMG submission 114535) | Sediment microbial communities from Lake Kivu, Rwanda - Sediment site 48cm | ecosystem: Environmental > Aquatic > Freshwater > Lake > Sediment | place: Rwanda: Western Province, Lake Kivu... | reverse complement strand
TCAGGATTACCAACATATATAAGAGTCATAAGTAATAAAAAAGAAGAACTAAAAACAAATTTAATAGTAGTTCCACCAACAATAATAAATCAATGGGAAGAATATATTCAAAAATATACAAATTTAACATACTATTCAATAAAATTAGAAAAAGATATAAATAAATATCAAGGAAATATAAATTTTTTTGAAAATTATGATATCATCTTAATAAGTGGAAAAAGATACAATTCATTTGTATCTATAATAAATTATGAAGAATCAAAAAATAAAAAAATATATTTTTCAAGAATAATAATGGATGAAGTAGATACATTAAATATACCAAATTGTAAAGAATTAAATGCAAATTTTTATTGGTTTATAACAGCAACATATCAAAATGTAATAAAATATTATATGATAAAAAATAATGGATTTATAAAAAATACATTTGTAAGTTTATATACAGTTCAAAAAAAATATAAGAATCCATTATTATTAAAGAATGATAATGATTATATAGATAATTCAATAAAATTACCAGATTATAAATTAAAAATATTAAGATCAAAAAATACTCATATCATAAATATTTTACAAAATATAGTAAGTAAAGAAGTAATAAATTGTTTAAATGCAAATGATATAGATTTAGCAATAGAAAAAATCAACTGTAATGTAACAGATGAAAATAATATGATAAATATAATATGTCAAGATTTAAATAAAAAGAAAAATAATATAGTTATTAAACTAAATACTTTAGAAATGATGGAATATGACTCAGAACAAATGAAAAATTATAAACGAGAAAAATTAATAAAGAAATTAGAAATTGTAGAAAATAAAATAAAATTAATTTATGATAGATTAAAAAATAACAATATATGTCCAATATGTATTGAAGAACCTAAAAATAAAGTTATAACAAATTGCTGTAAAAATATATTTTGTTTAGAATGCATATTAAATTATCTAAATTATAAAAAATGTAATGAATGCCCATTATGTAGATCAAAACAAATAAATCCTAAAGATTTAACAGTCATAAAAAAAGATTTATCAAATGTTAAAATAAAAGAAAACTCTTTAGATGAATTAAAAGATAAATATGATCATTTAAGAAATATAATAGAAGAGAATAAGGGTAAAAAAATTTTATTTTATACAGAATATACATCAGATAATTTGTTTTCAAAAATAGAAAAAATATTTATAAAGAATGAAGATCGTTATGATAAAGTAATAGGATCAATCCATAAAATAAAAAATACATTAAATGATTATAAAGATGGAGATCTAAATATATTATTATTAGATGCAAAAACATGTGGTTCTGGATTAAATTTAGAAAATACTGATATTATAATATTATTTCATGCAATGAATAAAGAAATGGAACAACAAATAATAGGAAGAGCACAAAGATTAGGTAGAAAAAATAAACTAATAGTATATAAAATATTATATGAATCAGAATTAATTTAGATCTTCAAGGGTGTAAAGCAATTTAAAAAAATATAATGCGAAGTAATACTATAAAAATAAATATAAATATATATTTATATTTATAAAAGTGTGTAAGAAATATATATATATATATTTGTAATGAAAAAAAAAATCATAACAAAAAAGAAATCTCATGAAAAGGAATTTTATGAAATAAATAATAAATATAATCCATCAAAGAATTATTATATGTATGTAAATTCAAAATGGATATATAAAAATAAAATTCCAAAAGGATATTCAAGATGGGGAACATTTGATATAATGAGATTTAAAATGAATAAAAGAGTTTCAAAAATAATAGATGAAATAGAAAAAAAGAATATGAAAAAAAATCATAGAATAAAAAAAGATGAAAAAAAAATATTAGATTTTTATAAATCATATAAAAATCAGAAATTAAGAAATAAATTAGGAATAAAACCAATAAAAGATATCATAAATTATATAAGAGATGAAAATAATAATATATATGAAATAATAGAATTCATGCTAAAAAATGAAATACCTACATTATTTACAGTAGGTGCTGAAACAGATGTAAAAGACAGTAAATATTATATAACATATATTGGAGAATCAGAATTAAATTTACCAAATAAAGATTATTATAAAGAAAAAAAATTTAAAAAAATAAGAGAAGAATATAAAAAAATGATAAAAAAAATAGTAAAAAAATTTAAAATGATATACAAACCAATACAATATTCAAATAAATATGAAGAAGAAATATATATAAATGAATATGTAAATAAAATATATAATTTTGATAAAAAAATAGCAGAGAATAAATTAGATGTAGTTGATTCAAGAGATATAGAAAAAATATATAATAAAAGAATAAGTTCAGATTTTTTCAGTAAAAGATTAGATATATTAATAAAAAATCTAAATTTAGGAGAAAAAGTAATCATAACAAATCCAAAATATATGAAAGAAATAGATGAAATGCTAGAAAGGAGTAGAATAAATAAAATATTAAATAATGAAATAAGATTATGGTTAGAATATCAAACAATAACAAATTATTTAAATTATTTAGATATAGAAAGTAAAAAAATATATAATAATTTTTATAAAAAAATCCTATTAGGTATTGATAAAATATTAGATAAAAAAACAGAAGCAGTAATATTTACAAATAATATATTAGGAGATATAATAGGGAAAATATATATAAAGAAATATTTTAGTAAAGAAACAAAAGAAGATGTAAAAGGAATGGTAAAAAATGTAAAAGAAGGTTTAAGAAAAAGAATAACAGAATTAGATTGGATGAGTGAAAAAACCAAAATACGAGCAATAAGTAAATTAGATAATATGATAGTGAAAGTAGGTTATCCAGAAAAGAATGGTTGGAATAGTTATGATATAGAAACAAATAAGAATGAATTAATCAATAATATAATAAATTTAGATAATTATATATTTAAAAAATATGTTATAAATAGAGTAGGAAAACTAGTAAATAAGGATTTATGGTATATGTCTCCTCAAACAATAAATGCTTATTATTCTCCAGATACAAATGAAATATGCTTACCAGCAGGAATATTAGATGGTGCATTTTATAAAAAAGGAAGATCAGATTATGAAAATTATGGAGGTTGTGGAACAGTAATAGGACACGAAATAATACATGGATATGATGATTCAGGAATGCGATATGATGAAAAAGGGAATTTAAATAATTGGTGGTCAGAAGAAGATAAAAAAAAATATAAAATGAAAACAAAAGAATTAGAAAAACAATATAATAAATATAAATTAAATGGAATAAAAATAAATGGAAAATTAACATTAGGTGAAAATATAGCAGATTTAGGTGGTGTAATAGTAGCATATGAAGGACTAAAAATAAAATTAAATGATAAATTAGAAAATAAAGGTATAAAAGATTTTTTTAAATCATATGCAAATACAGAGAAACAAATAAGCACAAAAGAATATATATTAGATAGAATATACTCAGATCCTCATTCTCCTTCAGAATTTAGAATAAATGGTGTAGTATGTAATATACCAGAATTCTATAATGCATATAATATACCCATCAAAAAAAAGAAATTTATAAAAATATTTTAATTTTTTTTAAGATTTTACATATAGATATTTATATGTAAAAATATATGCAAATAAAAAAAGAATTATAATAACCTCATATTAAAACTACCAAGGGAATAAAAATATTTTTAGGTAGAGTAATCAACAAAAGAAAATTATAGTCCTTTGACTGTCCTGAAGAAACTAATGATAGTTTCTTTAGTAGAAGTAGGGTTAGAAACACACTCGGGTGCTTCCATCATATCAGAATGAATAAAATCATTGATATTCGTGGAACGAGCAATCTTTGACATTTGATCGTAAAAGATTGGAGAGTAATGAATCTTAAAATCTAACCTACTAGAACCATTTGTATTGATAAATCTAATAAGATTTTCAATGGATTCAGTGGAAGATTTCTGGATATTTCCATAAGTTTGACAAAGAAGAGGGAAATTAGCAAAAACAGGTGCTTTTGTAACCCCTAATTTTTGAGTGGTATAACCAACTTTAAGAAAAAGCTTTGAATTTTCTGTTGGTTTCGGATTACATTTAAAAGTATGCTCCTTGCCATCGATTGAAAAAATGATATTACCATTAGATAATGTGTAATCATCAACAGGAATACCTTGGAAATAAGTGAAATCATTTCCAGAAGTAAGTGATTTAATCATTTCAATAATTTCAGGCTTATTAGGAATATAATGAATGTGTGTTTTTCCTTCACCAGAACAGAATTCAATCTTATATCTTGCAATTTCGTTTTCATCAGACCAACTTTGAACCCAAACAGGAAAAATAGAAATATTTAATTTCTTGTTGATAGGTTCGATAGGTGAAAAAAAAAATTCTCCACCCTTCGATACATTGCTTACAGTCTCAGAATCAACTGTAACTTGAAGTTCATCAATTTTTTCATCAACCGAAAAAACATTTTCACTGACAGATTCTTCTTCTTGAATAGAAGAAAGGGGTTCTTGAATCATTTGAGGAATAGGTGTTTCAATACTCTTGAGAGCATCAATGACACGTTTCATTTCAGTTTTGATTTCAGAAACAGAATCAATAAGTTCATTTATTTCTTGATTGATTTCTATAATTTTGTTACTGAGAACATAATCTGAAGTTTTATTGATATCTTCTTCAAATTGCAAAAGTGCATTAGAGACATCTTCAGCTTTCTCAAATATCGTATCACCATTGGGGTAAATGGTTGTCTTTCCAGTAAGATCAGGATTAACGCTTTTCTTTTCGTCATAAAGTGACTCAATCTCAGATTTAAATTGTTTGATATCATCACAATGTTTGACACAATAAGAAATAGATCGTCTAATACGATCCACTTGTATCTCTTTCTTTGTCTTGCAAGGAGGAGGAGAAGGTTCAACAGGAGTTTCATCAAGTAAATCAGACCATCTGAAAGAGCAGATGACTTTCTTAAATGAATGTCCATATCCAGTTTCTTTAAGATAGGATTTCAATGCATTATCTCCATCACTCATCCAGATTCTCAAGTGACGAATGTAATCAATTTCAGTAGTTAAAACCATTTCAATGACTTTATCGTAATTTTTTAGTTTAGCATATTAATATAATAATTTATTGATATATTTTCAGTATCATTTTTTTTATAAATACAATAAAAAAAATAAAATTCGTAAGCGTTATCTAGTTTTTATATAGAATTATAAATTCGTAAGCGTTATCTAGTTTTTAATATAGAATAATAAAATTCGTAAGTGTTATGTAGTTTTTATATAGAATTAAAAAATTTATAAATGTTATTGATAGTAATCTTAACTTAAAAAAAAAATCACTAACATATGTATTCTAAAGAATCATATGAAAAGCAATCAATAAAAAACCATAAATGATTAGCAAAGCAATCCATGGTAAATATCATGAGCTTTATCGTAAGCCTTATATAGAAAATTAATCCAAATAGGATAATATTCTTGAGTCCAAACGATGCGAACATTATCAATGGTATCTTTTTCAAATTCAGTGCTGAGGAAAAGTTCATCATCAAAGAATAAAGAAAAGTCTTCTTTTTTGATAGAAGAAGCAAAGTTCTTACAATCAATTTTTACGACATTTTTAACTAAACTTCTAAGATAAGATGAAATGTTTTTTAACATAATAAACAGATCAGGTCTGAATACAGGAAAGTCTTCGTTTTTCTTAATAGAAGGTTGAACGAAAGATTTCTTAAGAATCATTGAAATAATAGAATAAAGCAAAAGTTGTTTCATTCTCTTATTCTTATCAGTTTTAGAACAAATATATGGTAGAATACCATTAGGGAAAATTCTTTTAATCCTAATAGGATCAATGAAAGAAACTTTACCATGTCCAAAATTAGGAGCATCAACAATATCTCTAGGTTTAAGAGGGAAATAATTGACACAAAGGAAAATATTATCGATATTTTTATTAATAAAATCAACATCAATTCTGGTATCAGTCTTATTAATTTTTTCATTATCAGATAATTTAAACCTAAAGTCCCAGTTTTGAATAGTAATAACGATAAAGGTAGCCTTAACTTTACTATCAAAATAGTAATTCAAAGCACCGATATCTTTAATATTAGATAAGCAGTATCCAGTTTCATAAAAGATTTTATGTTTCTTAGATTCAACTTTACTAAAGGTTTCAAAATAAGTTTCATCAATAATAGATGACTTATCGCCATTAATAAATCCATTAGGAATATTACAATAATCATCATAAATAAAGCTTTTAGAAATGTGAGTATTTTTAATTCTATCCTTACCATTTTCATTATATGTATTAATATAACTGATAAAGTAAAGTGCAGAATGTTTAAAATCACATAAATCAGATTTGCTATTATGAATGGGAGGAGTATTCTTAATTTCCTTAACTTCTTTAAATTCTGGTTATTTCTTTTCTTCTTCTTCTTGAATAGTTTGATGATAATCTTCATTATATTTCCATTCATCAACATTGGTCTCAGAATCAGTTTTTTCTTCCACAATAACATCAGATTTAGAATCAGAATCATCTGAACTTTCAATCTTTGGAATAGAATCTAAAACGATATCAGTATCTGATTTTTTGATAAAATGTTGGTTCAAATATGTTTTAAATTTTTGATCAACAATTTCATCTAATTTTTTATCAATACTATTGGTAATTTTATTAACAATAAGATCAATATCAATCATAGAATGATTATCAGTATTAGCTTCCTTAATTTTTTTATCCATAGAATCATGAATTTTGCCCATCATAGATTGAAAAGCTTTTTGTTCATCTTCATTCTTATCATTTTTTCGCATAAGTTCAGTATCGATATGAATACCAGATTTATCAACAGATTTAGTGATAGAGACTTCAACATTAGTGTTCTCAACTTTTTTAGTTTTAACCACATCAGAAAAAGACTTATCAACTGAATTCGAAGTATTCTTGGTCTTATCGGACATATTGATAACAGTTATCAAGTTTATATAAACTTTTGAGTTGTATTTATTAAATAATAATATTAATAAAAAAAATATCAATTTTTTTATATAAAAATAAAGTAAAAAAATAAAAAAAATAGATAAGAATTATATATATAGGATGGAGAAAATAATAAGTAACCCATATATAGCATTAGTAAGTGGAGAGGGTTTATTAAGTTTATATCCAATATTAATAAAGAAGATAGGATCAGATTTAAATGTTCAATTTTGGATAAGAAGTATAATATATTATGTAATATCCTATTTATTTAAACCAAAAAGAGATATAGATATGAAAAGGAATCTATATAATACATCATTTTTGATATTATCATTGATAAACATAGTTCATATTTATACATCATATATAGCATTTTCAATATTACAACCAGGAATAGCAATGACAATATTTTATACATATCCATGTATGAATATTATAATAGCATATTTAGTATTAGGAGAGAAATTTAGTGTAATAGATATAATATCAATAGTATTAAGCACATTAGGAGTTTATATGATGTATATGTATGTAAAAGATAATAAAACAGATGATAGTTATAAATATAAAGTTCCAGAATGGATAAGTGGATTAGTGAAAGATAAAAATAAATTAGGTTATATATCAATATTAATAGCAGCATTAACAGAATCATTAATGTATTTAATAGTAAAAAGTTTTAGAATGAATTCGTGGTCAGTATTAAATATAATGTATATGTTACCAGCATTATTATCGATAATAATGTTAATGAATAAAGGTATTGATTTTAAATTAACAAGTAGAAATATAATAATAATAATATTATCAAATTTATTAATAGGTTCGGTAGGTTATTATTTAAGATATTATTCAGCACCATTATTATCAGTGTTTTGGTTTTCAATATTATCATTGTCAGGAGTATTATTTAGTTATTTATATGGATCAATATTTACAGGTGAAGAAATATCAAAAACCAAAATATTAGGAACAATATTAATATTAGGTTCAGTTATAATGTCAAAGTTTTTATAAATAAAAAATTAAAATAAATAATAAAAAAAATTATTATTTATTTATTGGAAATTTCTAAAAGTAATTCAAAAATAAAAAAATTAATAATATTACTAGGAACAGCTTTTAAGATATAAGGAAGACATCCTCTATAAAAGAATTTAAAACCATCCACTTTCATATTAGTTTTAATAAGATCAATATAAGATGTATAAATTTTATTACCGATTTCTCCACTAACATGATATTTTCTTTTAATAACTTCAGAAGGGTAAGAAGTTAAAATACCACAAATAGTAGCAAAAGAAGAGATAGGTATATTAATAAATTTATTATTATTAGGATTATATTTATTTTTAAGAGAATAATAGAGATAAAAAATAGTTCCTTGAAAAGGAATAATACCAATTAAAGATATACCAATACCTTTATAAAATCCATAGATACCATCATTTTTAAAAATATATTGACATAATTGTTTAGTAGAAGAATAATTATTATTTAAACCTATACTATATTTAGTTCGAATAGTTTCTAAAGGATAAACAAAGCCATAACTACAAACACCAGCAAAACAACCAGATAAAAAGATATGTTTTTTATCAGTAAAATTATTAGAGAATTGAAAAATAGACATTTGGAGAGCGTTTTGAGGAACGAATCTAATACAATTAAGTAAATTACCTTTAAAAAAGGATAAAATATTATCATTAAAATAAATATGTTTAGAAAGTTGAGAAAAATTCATTTGAGGATAATTAATTCTCATCATTCTAATACGTTCAATAGGTGCTAAAGCAGTTTTAGAAACAATACCAGCAATACCTCCAATATAAAAATCTTCAATAAATCCCATCTTAAATATAATATACAAAATAAAAAAGATAATATAAATTTAATTATAAATATACTTATAAATATAGTTATAAATAAGTAAAAAAAGTAATAAATTAAATATAAATAAAAATATAAAAACTAGAATAAAAAGATGAATACTATAGAAAATAGAATAATAAAAATAAAGAATAATTTATTAAATATACCGAAAATATATTGGATAAATTTAGATGAAAGTATAGATAGAAATATATATTTATCAACATTATTAAATACATATAAAATAGACAATAAAAGGATAAAAGCAGTGAATGGAAAGAAAGGAGAGCATTTAAGAATATTATTAGAATATAATAAAAATGTAGGAACAGATTCAGAATATGGATGCACATTATCGCATATATTTGCATTATTAGAATTTTATATATCAGGTGAAGAAAGATGTATAATAGCAGAAGATGATTTAAGTTTTGATACAGTAGAATATTGGAATTTTAGTTGGATAGATTTTGAAAATAATTTACCAAAAGATTATGAGATAGTTCAATTATCAAGAAATACAACAGATCATAATAAACAATTATATAAAGGATATACAAGATCAACATTATGTTATTTAGTAAAAAGAGTATTTGCAGAAAAAATATTAAATAAATTATTTAATAAAGAATTAAATAAAATAAATATAAATGGTTATGATAGTATAGCAGCAGATAATTTTATATATTTATTTGGAAAATGTTATAGTTATCCATTATTTATATTTCGTTTATATAAGAGCACAATATCAAATGATATGGATAAAATAATGAGAATAATATATGATTATAATATAAGTTTATGGAGACCAAAGAGTTTTGGAGAAATAAATAATATAAAAAAGATATCAACAAATGGTAATAAAATGAAAGAAATATATAAGAGGAAATATTAAATTAATTTGCAATTTTAATCCATTTATCAGGATAAAAATCATAAATATTAAAGTCATTTTTATTAATAAAATATTTACAAGGACATAAAATAATTTTATCAGAATAATTATTAAGAAAAGCAGCCCACCAACTAAAAGTGCTATTAGCAATAATATTATGATTACAAGAAGTCATAATTAAAAATTGTTCAAGATCATTAATATTGTCATCAACTTTGATAAAATTAAAAGAAATATTATTTTCTTTATAAATATCATTTTCAAGAAGTTTAAAATTAATATAAGATATATCAATAAGGATTTGTTGATTATCAGTAGATTCACAGAAATATAAAATATTAAATTTTTTATCATTATGTAGTTTAAAAATATAATTTATTGCATTAATATAATATTTATTATCTAAGATAACATATTGATTAGTTAAATTTAGATAATCACCT
>Ga0172365_10004582_pt1 | contig 10223 bp, 8 predicted proteins | sample LakKivSesite48cm_FD_114535 | JGI IMG/M metagenome (GOLD analysis project Ga0172365, IMG submission 114535) | Sediment microbial communities from Lake Kivu, Rwanda - Sediment site 48cm | ecosystem: Environmental > Aquatic > Freshwater > Lake > Sediment | place: Rwanda: Western Province, Lake Kivu... | reverse complement strand
TTGCCGCCGTGTTCCGCGAATGCCCCGGCCGCCGTTGCCGGAGTTGAACAAAACCGGCCTTCCGCACCATGCTGCATCGCGATTTGTAGCCTGAGCTACGCATCGCGGCACTGGCCGGCGGAAGTGCTTGCGCAGTCCCGTTTTCAGCGTCTCACGCCCATCCTGCGAACGCCGTCGCCACGCCATGAACCCGCATTGCGGTCAGCGCGGATGAAACCCCGCCGCGCGACCGCCTCTATCGGAAATCCCGCAGCAATCAACGCCTTCCACGCAAACGCCTGCTTTCCGCGGGTCCTTCCGGCTCGTCCGGCACGCCTTTTGCATTACCGAAGGCCGAAGTCCGGACTCCATCTTTACGGCTCGGGAACCACTTCAAGGTAACTGAGATGGATACCCTGAAAAAGCTCAGACTGCTCCTGCCGGCGATGCACATCGAGAAGAGCAAGACGCTGTCGGTCCTCCAGGTGATCATTGCGGCGATCTTCGTGCTGGGCGCGGCGCTGATGTGTTACGTGTTCGTCAGCAACGAGTGGATGTCGGCCGCCGACTACGTGATCGCCGAAGGCGGGAATCTCTCGGCCGTGCTCGCGGGCGGAGCCGAGGGGCCGATCACCAGTGGCAACACGGGCGAATTGCAGAACATCGTTTCGCGCCTGTCCAGCAACAGGAGCCTCGCTTACGTGCGCGTCACCGGCGCCGGCGGCGAGATCCTCGCGCAGACGGGCACCACGGCTCTCGCCAAGGAGCTGGCGGCGGCCGAGCCCGCGCAAACGTGGGAAGCGAACGACGTGTCGCACGCCATGCACAAGCTGCAAGGCGCCCGCTACTATTCGCTGAGCAGGCCGATCCACGCCGATGCCGGGATGCTGGGGAGCGTCGAGGTGGTCTTCCGGCATCCGCCGTTGCTGGAGTACTTCGGGGCCGGCATGCGCCGCGGCGGCGTGGCTCTCCTCGGGGTGGCCTTGCTGCTGATGCTGGGCAACTACTTCCTTTCGGTGGTGATCGGCCCGCTCTCGCGTCTCAAGTGCCGCGTGCTCGCGGCGCAGGATTGCGAGCCGGAGAAGTTGGACCTCGAGGCGAAGGACGGCGGGATGTCCGGCGAGGCCGGAGAGATCGCGGCCGGCATCGACCGGATCGTGTCGAACATCGGCAGCAAGTACCGCGTGCTGGCGGACTCGAACCGTGAGCTGCAGGTGAGCAACCGCGTGATACTTTTCGAGAAGCGCCGCACGGAGGCGATCATCGACTGCCTCGACGAGGGCGTGATCGTGACCGACGCCTACGGGCGGGTGTCGCTGATCAACCGCGAGGCGGAGGCCCTCCTCCAGGCGGACCGCAAGGAGGTGCTCGGGCGGCTTCCGGCGGAAGCGTTCGGGAAGAACAAGGCGGCCACGCAGTTCATCTGCGCCGAGAACACCGCCGGCCGGCGCCGGTGCTCGGAGCTGGACTTCACGAGCGGGACCACGAGGAAGATCGTGCGGGCGGTGGCGGCGCCGCTGAGCGGCCCGTCAGACAAGGCCGCCGGCACGCTGACGATCCTCCGCGACGTGACGCAGCAGAAGATGGAGGAGCAGGCCCGCCGCGATTTCATCTCGAGCGTGGCCCACGAGCTGCGGGCCCCGCTGAGCGCGATCAAGTCGTACGTCGAGATGCTGATCGACAACGAGGCCGACACGCCGGAGCTGCGGGCGGAGTTCTTCAACACGATCAACGAGGAGGCCGACCGCCTCGCGCGGCTCATCGAGAACCTGCTCAACATCTCGAGGATCGAGGTGGGCGGGCTGGTGCTCAACAAGTCGTCCGTCAAGACGCGCAAACTCCTCGAAGATGCGCTCGCGTCTGTTGCGGGCACGGCGAAGGGCAAGAACGTCAAGCTCTCGGCGAGCCTGCCGGACGACCTCCCGGACGCCGAACTCGACAAGGAGATGGTCCGTGTGGCGCTGATGAACCTGCTGGGCAACGCGATCAAGTACACCGACGCCGGCGGCAGCATCGTCCTCGCCGGCGAGGTGGACGCCGACGAGATGAGGGTGCACGTGATCGACACGGGATGGGGCATACCGGCGGATGAACAGGAGAAGGTCTTCGAGAAGTTCTACCGCGGAAGGAGGACGGCGAAAGACAAGGTGACGGGCAACGGGCTCGGCCTCGCGCTGGCCAAGGAAATCGCGACGCTCCACGGAGGCGACCTCCGCCTCCTGAGCGAAGAGGGCAAAGGCAGCAAGTTCACACTGTGCATCCCGCTGAAGTAGCGCCGCCCGCGGCGGCACCCCGAACCCGGGGGCCCGCCGGAAGGCACAGCCGCAGCGCGGCAGCGGACGGACCTGCCTGCCGGCAGGCAGGAAAGGAGTGCGAATGGAAACGGCTCCCCTGATCCTGACGGTCGACGACGACCCGTGCGTGAGCCGGGTGGTCCAACTCAAGCTCGAGAACGCCGGCTTCCGGGTCGAAAAGGCCGTCACGGCCGAAGAGGCCCTGGCGAAGATCGTGCGCCACAAGCCCGACATCATCATCACCGACGTGAAGATGCCGGGGATGACGGGCATCGAGCTGTGCCGGAAGTGCGAGGACGTGCTCTCCGGGCACGAATACCTCACGATCGTGCTCACGTCGCAGCTCGACGAGGCCAGCCGGCACTGGGTTGAGAGCAGCCCCCGGCGCCGTTTCATCTCGAAGCCATTCAGCCCTCGCAAGGTGCTCGAGACCATCGAGGCCTACTTGCGGACGCGCCCCGCGGCGCTCGTCCCAGAGCAGGCCGGATCCCCGGTGTAAGGAGGCCACCGTGAGCTTCGTCAAAGGCAAACTGCACGCTGACCTCGAGGCCCCGGAAACCGCCAGCCTGCTGCGGCACCTCACCGGCGGCGGCCGGTTCTACATCGAGCTGTTCGACGTGGACGGCAATCCCGCGGGCCGCTCCGGGTCGTGCCCGGGGACGGATGCCTGCCGCCGCGTCCGCCTTGAGCTGGTGACCCGGCTGACCGAGACCCGCGAGCCCTGCTGCACCGTCTGCCCGAGGGGCGGCAAGCTGTCGGCCCTGCCCATCACGCACTCCTCGGCCGTCTTCGGCGGGATGCTGCTCTGCGAGCCGGCCGCGATGGGCCAGACGGAGACGCTCGCCGACCCGCTCGTCGGCACGCTGGCATCGCTCGTCGCCAAAAACAGCTTCTACGAGCTCGAGGTCCAGAGCCTCACCACCGACCTCGCCGTGCGCTACGAGGAACTCGCCCTGCTCTACGAGATCGGCGAGGGCATCCCCATCAGGTCGCAGATTCCGACGGTGATCGAGTACGTGGTTGAGCGGCTCAAACAGGTGATCAGTTGCGACTGCATCTGCTGGGTGCCGGAGTTCGACGGCCGGCTGCAGGCCTTCTGGCAGCAGCCGGATGCGCCGCAGCGGCTCCACGAGGCGGTCGACGCCGCCGCCGCGGAGTTCCACCGGCGCGTCCGCGACAAGCACGACGTCCTCACCGTGAACGATCCCTCGCACGATACCGGCACCGCCGCCGCATCCCTCCCGGGATTCGCCATCTCGGCCTATCCCGTCGAGACGGCCGGCGAGTACTACGGCACGCTCGTGCTCTTCAGAGGCGGGGAATTCCACAGCGGCGAGGCCATGCTCGTGGCCGCGGTGACGCGGAAGTCGGCCGACGCGATCAAGAACACCCGGCTCTACCAGGAACTCAACACGCTGTTCCTGAGCACCATGAAAACGCTGGTCCGCATCATCGAGGGCAAGGATGCCTACACCCGCGGCCACTCGGAGCGCGTCAGCGCGTTCTCGGCGCTGCTGGCCGACTGCATGCGTCTGCCCGTGGAGGAGAAGGAGGCCCTGAGCTGGTCGTCGCTCCTCCACGACATCGGCAAGATCAAAGTGCCCGAGGAAATCCTCAAGAAGCCCGGCTCCCTCACCGACGAGGAGTTCGCCGTGATTCAGCAGCACCCGGGCTTCGGGGCCGACATGCTCAGCCCCATCAGCCAGCTCGCGCACTGCCTGCCCGACATCCGCCACCACCACGAGCGGATCGACGGGCGGGGCTACCCGGACCGCCTCAGCGGCGACTACATTCCGCCGCGGGCGAAGATCATCGCCGTGGCCGACACGTTCGACGCCCTCACGAGCGACCGCTGCTATCGCCCGCGGTTCGGCATCGACAAGGCGTTCGAGATCATCGAGAGCGCCGCCGGCTCGCAGTTGTCGCCCGAGGCAGCCCACGCGATGCTGTCGAACCGCGACACGTTCGCCAATTGCCTGAAGGCCAACATCCCAGCCATCGCAGAGGCTGCAAAGACCGGGGGACAGCAATGAGCCTGAAGCTTCCCTCAGCCCTGAAGAGCCTCGCCAACCCGCTCGCGGCCAGCGTGATGCTGCTCGCGATCGTGGCCGCGCGCGCCGCGCTCAAAGGGTTCGGCATCGGCGGAGCCGAGCTGCTCTACGCCCTCATCCCCGGCCCCATCGCCATCCTCGCGGCGGGGGGCGGGCTGCTGCTGGTGCTGGCGGCGTCGGCGGTGACGGTCCTGGCCGACACGTTCCTGGTCTGCATCGTCACGGGAGAGAGCCTGGCGGTCGGGGCGGCCTCGCTGATCGGGCCGATCGAGAAGCTGCTGCTGATCTGCGCCTGCGGGGCGGCCCTCACGGCGGTTGCAGCCTACTTCCGCAGCAGGTGCAACCAAGAGTCGCTGCTCGCGGAGGATTCCCTCAAGCGGCTCTATCTCCAGCGCAAGGAGAACGATTCGGCCCTCCACGACGCCGAGTCGCACGTGGTGCGCTGCATGCAGGACGTGGACCGCTACTCGTCGCTGGTCCTCCTGCTCGAGGAAGCGGCCGAGAAGATCTACTCGACGCTCGACACGCAGTCGCTGCTCGACACCTTCACGCTGGTGCTGCGCAAGTGCATCGGGGCCGAGACCGGGTCGATCTACTTCCTCGACGAGCACGGCCGCACCTTCGTGCTGCACTCGAGCTTCGGCTACGGCCCCGGCAAGCCCTTCGACCAGCCGGCGATGGTCCCCGCGAACGACCCGCTCCTGGGCTACGTGGCGATGTCGCGGCGTGCCATCGGCCTCTACGACGGCGCCCCGCCCGACCCCCAGGTGCGGCGCGTGGCCCCGCAGAGCGCCGTGCACGTCGTGATGAGCGCCGCCCTCCTCGAACAGGACAAGGCCACCGGCATCGTCAACATCCACACCTTCCGGGACGATTCGCGCCAGGACTTCTGCCGCGACACCGCGCTGCTGTCGATGCTCAGCAACATCACCTCGATCGCCCTCACCAACGCGCGGCTGTTCTCGCGCATCCAGGACATGGCCGACCGCGACCCGCTCACGAAGCTCTTCAACCGGCGCTACTTCTACGAGCGCCTCGGGGCGGAGCTGACGCGCTCGCGCGCCGAAAACAGCCCCGCGTGCCTGCTCCTCTTCGACGTTGACCACTTCAAGGCCGTCAACGACAACCACGGTCACCAGGCGGGCGACGCCGTGCTGATCGGCTTCGCCAACACCTGCAAGAAGATAGTCCGCGAGTGCGACGTGCTGGCCCGCTACGGCGGGGAGGAGTTCGTGTTCCTCCTGCCCAACATGGCCGCGGAGGAGGGCCGCCAGGTGGCCGAGCGCGTCCGCCGCACCATCGCCGCCGCCAAGTTCGAGTTCGAGGGCAGCGTCATCCGCGTCACCACGAGCTGCGGCGTGGCGGGCTTCCCGGAGCACGCGGCCGACGTGGGTGCCCTCACGCAGGCGGCCGACCTCGCCCTCTACGAGGCGAAGGCGTCGGGCCGCAACACCGTCGCCGTCGCGCAGTCCGCCGGCAGCCGCACCGTCGCGGAGGCGGGGGACGTCGAGACGCACACCGCCGGAGGCCAGCCATGAAGATCGAGCAGAGCCAGCAGGGGACGGTGACGGTGATCACGCCGATCGGGGCGCTCGTCGACGACGACCGCGTGCAACTGGCGGGGCTGATCGAGAAGCACATCCAGCACGGCAAGGTGAAGATCATCATCGACATGAACGCCGTGCCCTTCATCGAGAGCGAGGGGCTGGAGATGCTGCTGGACTCGTGCGAGAGCGCGGCGGCGGCAAGCGGCGGCATCCGCATCGCCAACCCCAGCGAAACAGTGGCCGACATCCTGAAGGCGACGAGGCTGTGCAACTTCGTCGAGGTGCACGCCGACCTCGCCGGGGCGAGGAGGAGCCTGCTGTGACCGGCGGCGGAAGACTCGGCCAGATGCTGGTGACCTCGGGGAAGGTGTCGCAGGCCGACCTCGACAAGGCCCTCGTGGAGCAGGAGAAGACGGGCCAGCGGCTGGGGCAGGTGCTCGTCAAGATGGGCTGCGTGAAGGAAGAGGACATCGTGCAGGTCCTCGGCGAGCAGCTCGGGCTGCCGCACGTGTGGCTGCGCAAGGGCATAGTCGACCCGAAGGTGGTGTCGCTGATCCCCATCGAGAAGGCCCAGCTCTACCACGCGCTGGCGATGTTCAAGGTGCGCGACACGCTGACGGTCGCGATGTCGGACGCACCCTCGCCCTTCGTGCTCGATCAGCTCGCCAGCATCACGGGCTGCAAGATCCAGCCCGTGCTGTCGCGCGGGGAAGACATCTCCGGCGCCATCCACGAATACTACGAGAACTCGGTGGGGATGGAGGACTTCCTGTCGTCGCTTGACCAGACCGACATGGAGGTGGTGGCCGACGGCGCCCTCGCCAGCGTGTCGGAGCTGGAGGAGATGGCCGAGGGCAGCCCGATCATCAACCTGGTCAACGTGGTGATCCTCAACGCCATCAAGGAAGGCGCCAGCGACATCCACATCGAGCCCGACCGCAAGCGGATGCGCGTGCGCTACAGGGTCGACGGCATCATGCGCGAGGTGATGAGCAACAAGATGGACCTCCACGCCGCGGTGGTGTCGCGCGTGAAGGTGATGGCGAACCTCGACATCGGCGAGCGGCGCCGCCCGCAGGAGGGCCGCATCCGCGTGGTCGCCGAGAACCGCGGCGTCGACCTCCGCGTCTCCTCGCTGCCCACCGTGCTGGGCGAGAAGGTCGTGCTGCGCATCCTCGACCAGTCCAAGTCGATCCGCCCGCTGCAGGCGCTGGGCCTCACCGGCCAGCCGGCCGAGAAGTTCACCGAGATGATCCGCCAGCCCTACGGCCTGATCCTCGTGACCGGCCCCACCGGCAGCGGCAAAACCACCACGCTCTACTCCGCCATCAGCCTCGTTTCCACGATGGAGAAAAACGTGGTCACGATCGAGGACCCGGTGGAGTACCAGCTCGACCTCATCAACCAGGTGCAGGTGAACGAGAAGATGGACCTGAGCTTCGCAAACGTGCTGCGGCACGTGCTGCGCCAGGACCCGGACATCATCATGGTGGGCGAGATCCGCGACCGCGAGACGGCCGAGATCGCCATCCAGGCGGCCCTCACCGGGCACCTGGTGATCTCGACGCTCCACACCAACGACAGTTGCGGCGCGGTGACCCGCCTCTCCGACATGGGCATCGAGCCCTACCTCATCGCCTCGGCCCTCACCGGCGTGGTGGCCCAGCGGCTCGTCCGCAGGATCTGCCCCGACTGCCGCACCACGTTCATCCCGCCGCAGTCGCTGCTGGAGCGCGTGGGCTGGAAGGATAGCAAGCCCCTGACGATGACGGTGGGCACCGGCTGCAAGACGTGCTTCGACTCGGGCTACAAGGGCCGCCTGGGCATCTACGAGATGCTCCTGGTCGACACGGCGATGCGGAACCTCATCCTGGCCAACCCCTCGCTCGACGCCCTCCGGCAGGAGCGCAACAAGTCGAGCCTGCCCTCGCTGAAGGAGTCGGGCTTCGAGCTCGTCCGCGCCGGGCAGACCACGATCGAGGAGGTCATACGGGCGGTCTTCATCGAGGGCAAGGCCGACACCGGCGACGAAGCCGGCGGCACCGACCTCGAGGCCGCGGCCGAAATCACGGCGGCCGCCCGCAAGAAGCCCGCTCGCCGGGAACCGGCTGCCGCCGTCGCCCCGGCGAGCGGCACGTGAGCGTCAACGAAGGGATCGACCAATGAACGTCAACAAGCTCCTGACAATGATGGTTTCGCGCAAGGCGTCGGACCTGATCATCTCGGCGGGCTCGCCCCCGACGTTCCGCGTGGACGGCAAGCTCTCGCCGCTGCAGCTCTCGTGCCTCGACGGCGACGAGTGCCGCGACACGATCTTCCAGTGCATGACGGAAGCCCAGAAGCAGGAGCTGGCGACGAAGAAGGACGTCGACTTCTCCTTCGGCGCCCCCGGCCTGGGCCGCTTCAGGATCAACGTCCACAGCCAGCGCGGCAGCCTCGCCGCCGCCATACGGCTCGTCTCCGCTAGCACTCCCAACATCCAGGACCTCGGGCTGCCGCCCGTGGTCGCGGAGTTCGCCGACCGTACCAAGGGCATGGTGCTGGTGACCGGGCCGACCGGCAGCGGCAAGTCCACCACGCTCGCCGGCATCGTCCAGCGCATCAACGCCACCCACCGCTGCCACGTGATCACGGTCGAGGACCCCATCGAGCACGTCTTCTCAAACGACAAGAGCATCATCGAGCAGCGCGAACTGGGCGTGGACACTCCCAGCTTCGCCTTTGCGCTGCGCCACGTTCTGCGGCAGGATCCCGACGTGATCATGATCGGGGAGATGCGCGACCGCGAGACGATCAGCGCCGCCCTCACCGCCGCCGAAACGGGCCACCTCGTGCTCTCGACGCTCCACACCAACGACTGCGCCCAGACGCTCGACCGCATCGTGGACGTCTTCGACGGCGGCACGCAGCCGCAGGTCCGCCTGCAGCTCTCGATGGTGCTGGTGGGGATCGTGTCGCAGCAACTGCTCGAGCGCCGGGGCGGCGGCCGCACGCTTGCGTGCGAGGTGCTGATGAACACGCCGGCCGTGGCGAACCTCATCCGCAAGGGCGAGACCGCCCAGATCAAGAACGCGATCATGACGGGGTCCGCCACCGGGATGGTGTCGATGCAGAAGTCCATCAGCTCGCTGGCGTCGGCGGGCGTGATCGACCGCGACGCGGCCGACTCGCACATCCAGTCATTCACCGTATGACATACAGTAAGCCTGTCCGCCTCCGGCCTTATGCCGATACTGGGAGTACATACCTGATCACGGGATCGTGCGCCGCCGGACCGCTGTCCGGCAGTGCCGGGGTGTACCTCACTGATGTTCGGCAAGGTTTCCGACAAGGAGCTGATCTTCTTCACGTCACAGCTCGCGCTGCTGATGGAGACAGGCTCCAGCCTCACCGAAAGCCTCGCAGCCATCGAAGCGCAGATAAGCAATCGCGAGTTGCGCGAAGCCGTTCACGGCGTCAGCGCCGACGTTCAGGGCGGCAAAATGTTGTCAACTGCGATGGCGAGGAAACCGAAGATATTTTCGACAATCTACGTAAGCATGGTCCGGGCCGGCGAGATGGGCGGCTTCCTCGTGAATATGCTCCAGAGGCTGGTGGACGTCCTCAAGCTCAAGTACGGCCTGGTGACGAAGGTCAAGTCCGCCATGGCCTATCCGGCGGTGCTCACGGTGATGTCGGTGGGCGTGGTGGTGTTCATGATCACCTTCGTCCTTCCGCGTTTCGCGTCGCTGTTTGAAGGCAAGGAAGCCGTGCTGCCGGTGACGACGCGCGTGCTGATGGCCGTGGCTGCCTTCACCGTCGCCTGGTGGCCGTTGGTGCTCGCGGTGCTGCTCGCGATGCTCGCGGGGGCCGCGCTGCTGGCGAGGACGGAGGCCGGCAGGCTTCTCGTGCAGAAGATGCTGGTGCGGGCGCCCCTCATCGGGCCCGTGTGCAGGATCCTCTACGCGTCGCGGCTGCTGCGCACGCTCGGCGTGATGCTCGACAGCGGCATTCCGCTGCTCGACGGCGTCGAAGTCACGCGCGGCACCGTGGGCAACTGCGAGTTCGTCGCCTTCCTCGATCAAGTGGCGGAGAACGTGAAGGAAGGCAAGAACCTCTCGGACCCGTTCTCGAAGAGCGAGCTGTTCGCCCCGGCCGTCAAGCAGATGATCCAGGTGGCCGAGATGACGGGCAACTCGGGGATCGTGATGCTGAAGATGGCCGACCACTACGACGAAGAGGTGGAGACGCGGCTGAAGACGCTGACGTCGCTGCTCGAACCCGCGATCGTGGTGGTGATGGGCTCGGTGGTGGGCTTCATCGCAATGTCGCTGTTCCTGCCGCTGTTCAAGATATCGCGCGGCATTTCGTAA
>Ga0172365_10004580_pt1 | contig 10229 bp, 11 predicted proteins | sample LakKivSesite48cm_FD_114535 | JGI IMG/M metagenome (GOLD analysis project Ga0172365, IMG submission 114535) | Sediment microbial communities from Lake Kivu, Rwanda - Sediment site 48cm | ecosystem: Environmental > Aquatic > Freshwater > Lake > Sediment | place: Rwanda: Western Province, Lake... | reverse complement strand
TTACCTTTAGCTTCCTGGTGATCTTGCTAGGACTTCCCTTACTTGTTGCAATAGCGGTTGGTATCAAGATAAGCTCTCCAGGCCCTATCTTTTATAAAAGTCTTCGGATAGGAAAAAACTTTAAACATATCTACTGCTGGAAGTTCCGCACGATGTATGTTGATGCAGAAAAAAGACTTATTCAGCTACTAGAAACAAATTCTCTCTTACAAGAGGAGTGGAAAAAATACCAAAAACTCAAAAACGATCCTCGTATCCATCCCTTTGGCAAAATCCTTAGAAAAACCTCGCTAGACGAACTCCCACAATTTTTGAATGTACTGCGAGGAGAGCTCAGCATTGTAGGACCAAGACCCTTTTGCAGCATGCAAGTCAAAAGCTACCTACATGATAAAGCAGAAAAATTCCTTTCTGTACCCCCAGGCATCACTGGTATCTGGCAAGTCTCAGGAAGAAATCTGCTCACCTTTGAAGAAAGACTCGCTTTAGAAGAAAATTATATAGACTCTAGGTCGTTTCTTTTAGATCTAAAGATTATCCTAAAAACCATCCCTGCTGTACTCTTTGCAAAAGGAGCTTACTAACCTCATGCAGCAAAAGTTATTATTCCTACTAGCAAGCCTCGCTCTTGTGGTTGTTCCACCACTTGTTCCCTTTCCCGTTCTTGCCTTTGCCCCTTATCTCATGTGGGTGCTCATGCATAAACCCCTTAAACATCTTTTATGGAACAGCCTACTATGCGGCATACTCGTTGATTGCTGCCAAAGCTCTCTTCCCTTCGGATGCTCTTCTTTAGAATATGTAGTCGTAGCCGCAGCGCTTTATCAACAAAAATGGCTCTTTTTTAATGATAAACCTTTTTCTCTTAGCCTTTTTGTCACAATATTTTCCTTAGCAATTTCCGCAATCCACACGATGCTCTTTGCATTGCAAGGCTCTCCTCTCTCTTGGTCACTATCTACTATCTTAACCGATTTCGTTCTCATGCCACTTTGTGATGGTTTTTATGCTTTTATTGTCTTTACTGTCCCACTTATTATATATCAGTATAGTAAAAAAAGGGGATTTCGCTTTCTTTTTATGCGGAAAGTACACTAACATGCCGTTTTAACAAGTTTTTCTTCTAAAGGTCTGATATGCAAGTACAAAAAGAAATGGAAAGCGTTCTACGCTCGCGCCTTACCAATGTTGCCACCTTAGCAGCACAACAGGCGGGCGAGCTTCTCAAAAAGGCTTTTGGCTCTTCCTACTCTTCCACCTCCAAAGAGGGCCGTCATAATATCGTCACTGAATATGACCAAAAAGCAGAAGAGATGATTATTAAATTCATCAAAAGACATTTTCCAGATCATGGATTTTTAGGAGAAGAAGGTGGAGCTTCAGGCTCTACCTCACAGGGGATTCAGTGGATCATCGACCCTATCGACGGTACTGTCAATTTTGCACATAATATCCCCATGTTCTCCATTAGCATCTGTGCCTCTTTCGAAGGAGACCCCCTGTCCGGTGTGATCCTCTCCCCCATGACGCAAGAGCTCTTTGTTGCTGAAAAAGGTCTAGGAGCTTACCTCAATGGCAACCCCATCAAAGTCACCAAAACAGCCATTTTAGCTGATGCAATCCTTGCCACAGGTTTCCCTTACAACGCTAACGAAAACCCAGGCAACTGTATTGACCATTTTGTGAATTTTGCAAAGCTCGGCGTCCCAATCCGAAGGATAGGATCTGCAGCTTTAGATCTCGCCTACGTGGCTGCAGGAAGATACGATGGCTTCTGGGAGATATCTCTGCACCCTTGGGATTTTGCAGCAGGCAAACTCCTTATCGAAGAAGCAGGAGGAAAAGTCTCTAACTACCAAAATGCAGAGGTAAACACCCTCTCTTCTACCTCCTTAGTAGCTTCTAACGCCCTCTTGCACGATCAGATGTTTAATCATCTAAAACAAATGAGTAACGCATGATCTTAAATGGTAAAGAGATCGCTCACCATATCCTCCAAGAACTTAAAGAAAACATCTGTTCCCTTGCTGGAAAAAAACCAGGCCTCGCTTTTATTCTCGTAGGACATCACCCCGCTTCTCACGCTTATGTCACAATGAAAAAAAAACGGTGTAGCGAGATAGGGATACACTCAGAAATTCATTTTCTTCCAGAAACCATTGAAGAAAAAGAGCTTGTCAGACTGATCCACACGTATAACAAAAATCCGGAGATTCATGGTATCTTGGTACAACAACCTCTCCCTTCACATTTACAAAGCAAAGTCATCGTTAAAGCTATTGATCCAAGCAAAGACGTCGATGGCTTTCACCCTCTCAATATAGGAAAAGCGCTACTTGGCTATACAGACGGCTTTCTACCTTGCACCCCCTTAGGCATTGTTACTCTACTCAAAAAAGCAAAAATTCCTACAGCAGGTAAGCATGCTGTCATCATGGGACGCAGTAACATCGTAGGCAAGCCTTTAGCTGCTCTTCTTATGCAAAAAGAGTGCAATGCTACCGTAACTGTTGTGCACAGTCAAACACCCAACCTACAAAAACTCAGCAAACAAGCAGATATTTTGATCGCAGCCATCGGTAAACCTCATTTTGTCACAGAAGAGTTTGTGAAAGAAGGTGCCGTTGTTGTCGATGTAGGGATTAATGCACTCCAAGATCGTGCAGGCCGCCGTATCGTAGGTGATGTAGACTTTGCTAAAGTCTCTCCCAAATGCTCCTCCATCACCCCTGTCCCTGGAGGCATTGGACCTATGACCATCGCTATGCTCTTACATAACACCTATCTTAGCTGCCTAAAAAGCCTATGATCACAACTTGTTTTTTTGATCTCGGCAACGTCTTAGTTTCCTTCAGCCACGACAAAATGTGGAGACAGCTTTCACAGGTATGCCAGCTACCTGAGCAAACCCTCAAAGATCTGTGCGCTCCACTATGGCCAAAGTACGAATGTGGTCATCTATCTACAGAAGAGGTTTTCTCTTACCTACAAAACTTCGCCCCTATCTCGATCGCCTATAAAGAAGTTGCCTTAGCCGCCTCTGATATTTTTGAAGAAAGACCTGAAATGACAAAGCTTCTTTATACTCTTAAAAAAAACTCGTTACAACTTATTTTAGTTTCTAACACCTGTGATATCCACTACAACCACCTGCGTAAACTCTACTCTTTTTTTGATCTCTTTGATCACCTTATTCTCTCCTATGAACTGCGCATAGCCAAACCGTCATCCGGTATTTTTCAAAAGGCTTTAGAAAAAGCCCAGCTGTTAGATCATCCCCATCATGGCTTATTCATAGATGATATCGCAGAAAATGTGCTGTCAGCACAACAGCTAGGTATACAAGGGCATGTTTTTAAAGACGTTGTATCTTTACAGCAAGAATTTATAAAGCTTAAAGTAAAGCTTTAGCTAAAATCTCTCTATTCCTCTATAGTGAACCTTACTATATTATAAAGGTGTCTTAATCTCTCCTATGGGTACAACAAAACCTCTATCCCCAAGAAGCCGCAAAAAACTTCGCTCACATCTATGGAAGATGTTACAAGCTGAAGATTATGCTCCCATGGATCAGCTAGCTCTATTCAAAGCTTGCTCTATCCCCAAAAAACATCATGCTCTATGCAAAGAGATGATCACTGAGTTTTTAACAAAAGAGATGATCTTTATCAAAGAGCGCCTCATCTATCCCAATCTCCCTAAAAAAGAGGAGATTGTTATTGGACAAATCAGCGTCCACCCTAAGGGGTTTGGTTTTGTGACAGCAGAAAACCTCGAGCTCTATCCTAAAGATATTTTCATTCCCAAACCTCACATGAATCATGCGGTAGACAAAGATATTGTTGAGGTAAAAATTGTTCCCTCAAAAAAACAAGATAAAGGGCCTGAAGGTATTGTTGTATCTGTCCTCAAAAGATCAAGAAACACGCTTGTTGGCATCATACAAGATACACAGGGTGCAAAAATCACAGCCTACTGTCCTATCCTAGGTCCTTCTAAACTTGCCACTGTCCTCCCCTCCAAAAAGCTCTCCTTGCAAGAGGGTGACAGGGTTCTTTTACAAGTGAGCGATTGGGACAGCTACCCAGAAGAGGTCAGAGTAACCCCTGAAAAAATCCTAGGTCATATCTCTGACGCTTCTAAAGATATCGATGTAGCTATCCATGAATACAATCTTCCTCAAACCTTCTCCCCCCTCGCTTTAGCAGAAGCTAAAGAGTTTTCTCCCAACCCGACCAAGCAAGATCTAAAACATAGGTTGGATCTCACCCATGTGGAAACCTTCACCATCGACCCTGACACCGCAAAAGATTTTGATGACGCCCTTTCCCTTTCTCAAGATGATAGCGGCGATTATCACCTTATCGTACACATCGCAGACGTATCCTACTACGTTCCCCAAGGCTCTCTTCTTGATAAAGAAGCCTTTGAACGTTCCAACTCGACCTATTTTCCTAACTACTGCCTGCCCATGCTTCCCGAAGAACTATCCAATGGACTATGCAGCTTAAAAGAGCATGTGACAAGGCTTACCGTATCTGTATTTATGAGATTTGATTCTCAGGGTAATATGCGCTCTCATGATATCCGCAGATCCTATATCCATAGCCAAAAGCGATTCACCTACAAAGAAGCTAAACAGGTGCTCGAAGGAAAACTAGAAAGCCCTCACTTGCCTACCCTTAACCTCATGGTAACTCTGTGCAAGCTGCTACAAAAAAAACGGCACGAAAGAGGGAGTGTTGACCTCTCTCTTCCTGAAATGATTCTTATCATCGACAAGAAAGGAGAGCCTACAGGCTTTGAAATTTCTGAATATGATATCACACACCAACTCGTTGAAGAGTTTATGCTAAAAGCCAATGAAACCGTCGCTCACTCTCTTCTTTCTAGAAATGTGCCCGCTATCTTTCGTATCCATGAATCCCCAGCACTATCGGATACCGAAGACTTTGCTCAGCTAGCAAGAGCCTTAGGCTTTAAACTCAAAAAAGCCCCTAACAAACAAGATATCCAAGAGCTTTTTGAAAAAGCTAAAACCACCCCCTGTTTACATCAACTCTCTGTTGCCTTCATCAGAAGTATGAAAATGGCGATCTATTCCGAACAAAATGTGGGCCACTTCGGTCTTTCTCTTGAGCACTATTGCCACTTTACAAGCCCTATCAGACGCTATAGTGACCTTGTCATCCATAGACTTCTTTTCGAAAGCCATCTGCCTATGGCAGAGCTCAAAAAAATCGCTACGCATTGCTCCGATAAAGAAAGAGTAAGCTTTAAAGCAGAAAACTCCGTTCTGTCTCTCAAAAAACTCAGGCTACTAGCTGCTGAATTCAAAGGAAATCCAGAAAAAATCTATGACGCAATCATCTCGAAAGTAAAACCTTTTGGGGTCTACTTCGAAGTCTCTTTACTGATGTTTGAAGGATTTATCCATATTTCTGAGCTTGGCCACGACTACTATATCTACCAAGAGAAAAAATGCTCTCTTGTAGGAGAACATACAGGGCAAACCTTTGCCTCTGGTAAGCCTATACAAGTAACTCTCACCTCTGTACATTTAACCCATCAAGCAGCTACATGGGAGATAGCTCACTCTCAAAGAAAAGAAAAAAAGAGACAAAAACGTTGATTTCCATTGCTATTACCTAGCAAATCATAGTAAAGTCCCTATGCAGCGGTCCATCGAAAGCTCCAGGTACTCTTGCTTTTATGAAGAAATATTTTATTACAGGCCTTGTTATCCTCCTCCCCTTGGTAGTAACCATTGCCATTGTTATTTTCTTGGTGAATTTTCTCACAAAACCCTTCATTGGGTTTGTATCACAGCTTCTGAGCATGCGTTTAATCTTTCCACAAGGTTTCTTCTTCCTTAGCCAAAATCAAGTGATTCACTATGGAAGCCAAATCGTTATTTTGATCTTCTTATTTTTCTTTACTTTATTTCTAGGAATGATTGCGAGATGGTTTTTCTTTAAATCTCTCATTTCTTTAAGTGACAAAATTCTACACAAAATCCCCATCATCAATAAGGTCTATAAAACCACACAAGAAATTATCAAAACCTTATTTGTTACCGATAAAAACGCTTTTAAACAAGTGGTCATGGTTCCCTTTCCCAACGAGGACGCTTTTGTTATGGGTCTTATAGCAAGAGAATCTCCTAATGTGTGCAAGGATGCTACCGAAAAAGACCTGATTTCTGTACTTGTCCCTACAGCTCCCAACGCCACAACAGGCTACCTTCTCATGTACGACAAAACAAAAGTTATCTACTTAGATATGAAACCAGAAGATGCTGTCAAGTACATCGTCTCCTGCGGCGTTATTACCCCCGAGCACCCTGAAATAGGTATGTAGCATGAAAAAACATCTCATTACAGGCGTTGTGATCCTCCTACCCATTGCCCTTACCATCACCTTGCTTGCTTTTCTTATTGACGTACTTACCATTCCTTTTGTCGGAATCGTACACTCTGTTCTCACTTTTTTAGGCTCCAACGACCTCTACCTACAAAAACATGCCACCATCTTACTACTCATCAGTCGCCTCATTGTCCTTGTATTTCTCATCATAGTAATCTTTTTACTCGGCTACCTAGGAAATAAGCTGTTTTTTAGGCTACTTATTAATATTTTCCATAAAATCATGATGAAAATCCCTTTCATCAAGAAAATCTATAAAATTATTAGAGACATGACAAAAACCTTTTTCTCTGAAAAAGGTAAAATATTTGAATCCTCTGTGATCGTCAATTTCCCTTTCTCCCACAGCTATATGATGGGCTTCCAATCTAATGACGTTCCTGCAGAAGTGAAAGCGAAAGCCCCTTCCTTGCAGCAAGGGGGAAAATCTGTGTTCCTTCCCACAGCCCTTCACCCCACTTCTGGCTTTTTGATCATGATGAGCCCAGAAAAAATCCACAAAACAGAGCTCTCTACAGAAGAGGTGCTCAAATTCTTGATCTCAGTAGGACTTTTTATCCCCAAAGAGCCTCAGAAGGAAGAGCCTCATGCCTGACATCAAAGTCACCTTTTTACAAGCAGCCTCTTCTAAAGAAAAGATTTACAAACTACTCTCCATCATTACAAGCTACTATGAAAGCAAGAAAAAACTCCTCCTTAAAACCGATTCTGAGGCCGTTGTAGCCTATCTTGACAAGCTACTGTGGGAGTTTCCTAAAGAGAGCTTTCTCCCCCATCACACCTCCTGTTTAGAGAGCGGTTTTATCTACCTCTCATCAGAAGTGCCTCCTGATTGTTATTCAATTTTTAATTTTACAAGAAACCCTATCTTAGAGCCAAACAACCTTGCTAAAGTCTATGAGTTTGAAGATGTGAGTTCTCAAGAGAAAAAAAGAATCTTTGAAGATAAGTATGCTGCTTATTCTAAAGCCTCTTACCACCTCATCTCTTTGTAAAAAATCTTGAAAGATTCCCTATAAGATCTTATACTGATTCCAATTATTATCGAGGAGCAGTTCTATATGGTACGCATTAGTAAACAATCAGAAAAAAGAAAGCAAAGCCCACGCAGATGCCGCTTTCCTTCTCCGAAGACAGGGTCTTTAAAAGACAACCTTCCTCTAGGATACAAGCAACATGAAAATGGGTTGCAAGCTGAGGGTAACACCTCTATTTTCATTGGTAAAGTTAAGTAATTAAAGAAGGATTCGACTTATGTCTAGACACCCCAGCTACGGAAAATCAGGAAAAACCACCACAAAGAGAAATGTCCTTAAGCGTTTTGAAAGAGTAGATATACTCAAATCTATTGGTCGTTTTGATCCAGAAAAAACCAAGAGAGTGACTAACCTACCCAAAACTCTTGTGGCTAAATAAGGAACTTTTCTACAGTGCTCGTGCATGTTACTAGTTCGCAAGATGCCGTGGAAATTATTCCAAAGCAAGTCGAGGACCTCGTCAGGTCCTTGATAGACTACAAGCAGATTACATGTCACGAGCTCTCTCTTCATTTTGTTAGCCGAGAAGAAATCTCTACACTGCATGAAGAACATTTTGGTGATCCTTCTCCGACAGACTGCATCACCTTTCCTATTGATAGCCCTGAAGAAGATACTTTTTACAAAGTCCTTGGTGAGATATTCGTCTGTCCTGAAGTTGCCTTAAGCTATGCAAAAAGACACCTCGTGAGTTTTGAAGAAGAGCTTTCTTTGTATGTAGTACACGGATTTCTTCATCTCCTAGGTTATGATGATATTACTAAGCAAGAGAGAGAGCAGATGCGTAAAGAAGAGGCTCTATGCATGGAGCATCTTCGAAACAATCATTGTCTCCTTCATCTACCCACTCCTGCGTGATGCTTTTGTTAACTATAACAATCTTACTTGAGATTATCTCCCCTAACCTCCTATGTATAGAGAAAAAAGGATATATACATGTCCCTTGAAAGTCTGCTACTTCCCCTTCTCTTTCTTATTGGCTCTACATGCCTCTCCATTACTTCAAAAGCCATCCACACTTTAGGGAAGATTGCTCTAAAAAAAGAGTTTTATCTTCACAGAAAACGGTACTATTTTCACTTTCTTGTCAAAAAGCTCTTTCCCAAAGACCTATGGAATGACACTCTCATCCTTAACGGATCCACCAAACAAATCACTCGTATTGTTTACGCCACAACTTTTATCTTTTACCTACTATCTCAACCTTATTTCTCTTCTGTATTTACGCAGCAAAACCAACATATTCTTTTACAACCAGCAGCTTTTCTTGCGATGATTGGAGTCATCGTCCTGATAGGCCTTTTTTTCGATTTTTTAGGGAATTTAATTGGTCAAGCTTCCCCTATCACCTCTCTTAAATGTAGCTACCCTATCGCCTCCTTGTTTTTACTGATTTTCTCACCTATTACCCTTCTTTTTTTAAAACTACAGAAACTGATTTTTGCTAAAGAGACCGACACCGTATCGCGCTCTTTTTACAAGATTAAAGACAAAATCTTAGAACTTGTCTTAGAGTCTGATCTTCAACATGAGCTTAACCTCCAAGATAAAAAACTCATCATCTCTGTGGCTTCTTTCAAAGACCGAATAGCCAGAGAGGTCATGGTCCCTAGGATCGATGTATTTGTGCTTTCTTCAAAAAGCTCTATCCATGATGCTGCCTTATGTTTTATGCGCGAAGGCTACAGCAGAATCCCTGTCTATAAAGAGACCTTGGACAACATTATAGGAGTACTTTTATATAAAGACGTTCTTTCCTTTTACATCAACTGGTATGAAGCTCAAGAGAAAATCCCCCCTCAAACCGTTACTATAGAGCATCTCATAAAGCCCGTCATCTATACTCCAGAGACAAAAAAGATCTCTCAACTGCTGCAAGATTTCCGTGCAAAACAAATTCACTTAGCCATCGTTGTTGATGAGTATGGAGGTACTGAGGGGATTGTCACAACAGAAGATATTTTAGAAGAACTTGTTGGGGAAATTGCCGATGAATATGACGATTTGCAGCAAGAGCTTCTTTTTAAACCCCATCCCCAAGGAGGATGGGTTGTTGATGCAAAAATGAATATTATTGATATCGAAAAAGAATTAGCGATCACCATCCCACAAAGCCCAGAATACGACACTTTAGGAGGTTATATTTTTCATAGGGCAGGATCTATCCCAACAAAAGGATGGAAAATCCACCATGAAAACTTCGACCTTGAAATTCTTAAATCATCAGACCGGTCTGTAGAAAAGGTAAGAATCATTCCGCCGACACGAGAAGATTTTTAACACAAGTTCTCTTCTTGAAAAACAAACGGATTTAAGGCATAGTGATTGTCTTATGTTCTCTCCATGGAGTTTTGCAATATGCGCCGTTCTATTTGCTATGCTGAGCCTAAATTTGCTTATGCTGGTCAACATTCCTCTTTCAAATTCACCTACTCTCCTGCAAATAATCTTCCCAAAGGGACACGTTTAAAATTCGATCCTGTGTCTCGAGGAAGAGAGATTGACTGGCAAATTCCCCAATCAAGTCTTAAACAAAAAGACAATGTGATTTGGATGGAGCCTCCTCAAGGCTCGCCCGTTGCTGGTAAACCGATCCAAGGTAAATCAAAAATCTGTCCACAGTTCGAATTCATCCTCCCCGCAGAAGTAAAAGCTGGTGAAGAGATCTCGTTTTTTCTTGGCTCCCTACAAGGAGGTCAAGGCCCTAGAGCGCAGTTTCATGTACAAAGAAGAAGACCCTTTTATCTCTATATCGATACTAAAGGG
>Ga0172365_10004578_pt1 | contig 10230 bp, 4 predicted proteins | sample LakKivSesite48cm_FD_114535 | JGI IMG/M metagenome (GOLD analysis project Ga0172365, IMG submission 114535) | Sediment microbial communities from Lake Kivu, Rwanda - Sediment site 48cm | ecosystem: Environmental > Aquatic > Freshwater > Lake > Sediment | place: Rwanda: Western Province, Lake Kivu... | reverse complement strand
TTTTGACATCTTTCACAAACTCCCGGCGACTTTTCTGCTTTTCATCTTCACCACTACTTTCTAACATCCTTTTGAAGTTCTCCAGTGGAAACTTAGAATCTACTGGAACCAGTCGATTCCCCAGGCGAATAACAGCATCTACAATTTCTCCACTCTTGAATTTGTGCTTGATGGTGAAATGTTCTTGTGGCAGAATCTGGCCTAAGAGATTTGCCAGAAAGAATTCTCCCACTTCACCACGAAAGGTAGGTGCCCTCAGAAGCTCCTGAAGGCTGGATATATCTTTCCCCACCTCGTAAATTCTCCTGTTCACTTCCTCCATTCTCCCCAGGCTCTCCTTTACAGAAGCGACAACCTCTGTAGTATTCCCGAGCCTCTCACTTACCTGGCTGGTAATAGCGTTTAACTGGTTTGTCAGCTGAGTTGTGAGGTTTGCTATCTGCTGCTGCATTAGGAGAAGCGCCTGCTCACTTCCTCTCGTCTTCTCCAACTCCTTAATTCTTCTCCTGGTGTTAAGGCCGACCCACACCGTAAGAATAACCAGAAGCCCGAGCCCTCCAATTAAAATCCACATCGTTAATGGCATAATTTCCTCCAGCCCCTCACCCTTACCCTCTCCCGCAAGGGGAGAGGGAGTGAGTTATAAATCTTCTTCCCCTGCCCTCAAGGGATAATTTCTACAGAGTCAAAAGCTCCTGCTCCCGATTTCCAATCGGGACAAAAATTATTATACTAAATTTAGAAATACGAAAACAACACTTTCACATTGAATTTCTGTATATTTCCTCTATCTCTTTGGTAGAAGGACGACGAGGGTTTAAAGTGAGGATACGCTCATTCTCGCTCACGGTCTTAGCAAAGCCAGGTAAGGACTCCTCCTTCACCCCTATCTCTTTTAAGCCCCTGGGTATTCCTATCTTCTCTGAAAGCTCTCTTACTGCCACTGCACTCAACTTAGCAGCCTCCTTATCAGATAGACCTTCCACCTTCTTCCCCATTGCCTCAGCAATATTTCTAAATTTGATGGGATTGGCTACAAGATTAAACTCCATTGCTTGAGGCATAAGTAGAGCATTTGCCAATCCGTGAGGAGCATTATAGAAAATGGTAATTGAATAACCCATACCATGAATTATCCCTGCCCCGGAGGAATTAAGTGCCATTCCAGCAATTAAAGAAGCAAAGAGCATCTTTCCTCTAAGTTTTATATTCTGCGGTTGAGAAATTACTCCTGGCAAAGCCTCGGCAATTAAGCGTATCGCTTCCAAGGCTAAGATATCAGAAACCGGATTCGACTGGGTGCATACATAGCTTTCAATGGCATGACTTAGAGCATCCATCCCCGTATTGGCAGTAACAGAAGCTGGCATAGACAGTGTGACCACTGGGTCAAGTATAGCAAGCTTAGGAATAATGTAAGGGCTTCCAATCAGCTGTTTTAACTTCTTCTTCCGTTCAGTGATAACTGTATATTTGGTAACTTCGCTCCCGGTTCCAGCTGTGGTGGGAATAGCAATGACTGGAATAGATAGTTTCCCCACCTTATCCGTCCCGAAGTACTTATCCAGAGGGCCCTTATTGGTCATAAGGAGCGCAATTCCCTTCGCTGCATCCATCGGGCTTCCTCCACCAAGACCAATCACTACATCCACCCCGCATTTTTTAGCAAATTTTGTTCCCTCTTCCACCGTCTCGATACTCGGGTCAGACTCTACTTTATTAAATATTTCTACTCGAAGATTATTGGAAGTGAGCGAATTTACCACCTCATCCAGGCTACCAGACTTCTTTGAAGAGGACTTTCCTGTAGCCACAAGTACCCTCTCTCCAAATTTCTTCGCTTCTTCCCCTACTCTTTTCAAACTTCCTTCACCGAAGATAATTCTGGTTGGAGAATAGAAAATGTATTCCATGGTTTACCTCCTGGTATAATCAACATTGAAAAGTCCCCCCTCACCCCTGGCCGTGGCCCGTGCCACGGCACGGGCAGGCCTAACCCTCTCCCTCAAGGGGAGAGGGGAACTTCACAAACAGATTTATAATCGCAAAATTCGCATCTTTTTGGCGGAACGGTCGGTTCAAAATTTTCTTCCTGAATTCTTTTTATAATTGTCTTAATTTTTTGTTCTATATTACGCTTCATATCCTTCCCAATTTCTATGGTGACGAATTGATTATGACGCAGCCAGTATAAGCTTAACTTTTCCACAGGACTATATCCTAAGACCTTCTCAGCCCCCCATTTGTAAAGAAGCATTGGCAAAACATAGGGCTCTTCATTCTTCTGGCGATTGGTCTTATAATCGATAATATGGTATCCATTCCCGGAAGGCCTATCAATTCGGTCGATTATTCCCCTGACCTCACAGTCTTCAATGAAAAGATGGAATGGCTGTTCTACTGTGACAATATTACCAATTTTGTTCTCTAAATTATCCAAAAATCTTAGAAAAATTGATTTAGCTTCTTTCTCATAAATATTTCGAATATCCCTGTCGGTGATTCCATGAGCTTTGGCCAGTGAACGGAATTTACTCATCAATCTCGACTCTCTCCATTCTTCTCCCCCTTTTCTTGATAGAACATATTCTTCCAGAGTCTTGTGAATTACTGTCCCGAATGTTGACTCTTCAATCATCTCCTCTTCTTTCTCTCTTTCCAATCCGGGGTCCGGAGGAAGATTTAATAGGTAGAGATATTTGTACCTTAATGGACACTGGTCAAAAGTGGCAAGCTGGGTAACTGTAAAAGAAGGAAGAGAAATTTCGTGAGAGGGAATTGACTTATAGGATGAAAATACTACCCTTCTTATCTCTTCCAGGAGTAACCTCTCAATCCCTTCCTCTCTTTGGCCTTGAGGATAAATTTCTTTCTCCCAGTCTTTCCTCTCCTCCTCTAAAAACTTCTCCCTCCTGTCTTCGACTAAGGAAGAGAACTCCTCTTTTACTTCCCCTTTCTCATCAATAAAATAGGAGATAAATGGACTCAACTTCCCTCCCGTGTTCCTACTGCCAGAAATAATCAGCTTCTCTCGAGGTCTGGTCAGACTAACATAGAGAAGCCTCTTTTCTTCCATGTCGATTCCTCTTCTCTTTCCTCTCCTTTCTTCTCTGGTAGATATAAGAGACTCGTCATCGTAAGCATAAAATGGGGAAGTTCCTCCTTTGAAAGGAAAAGCCTTATCCTTGACATTGGCTAAAAAAACGATGGAGAATTCCAGCCCCTTTGCCTGGTGAATACTCATTAGACGTACAGCGTTCTCCTCCCCAGGTTTAGCTTCACCCTCCACCACTCCCTGTTCAGTAACCTCCTTCACATAGGCAATGAAATCTTCCAGTGTGGAGAAGATATTTCTCTCCTCAAATTCCTGGATGAGGCTGAAAAACTTCTTAATATTTGCCAGGGTTCTCCTCTTTTCGGTGGGAGGCAAGCTCTGAGCGTAATGGAAATAGTTGCTCTGACTAATCACTTTATATACCAGTTCGCCTAAACTATAACTACTCTTCTCCAGGAAGAATCTCTCTAAAAGGGCTCTGCAATTCCTGAGCGCCTTCTTATCCTCCTCTCCAATATCAAGACCATCCAACTTCCCCAGGGCATCATAAAGGGGATAACGCTTCCTCACCATCTTCTCTTCGTCTTCGATTTCTCGCTCCGGAAAGACCCTTGCCAGAGAAGAGAGACTGGAATTCTTAATTCTGAAAATGGGCGACCTCAATAGCCTCACGAGGAAGATGTCATCAAAGGGATTATTAACTGTACTCAATAGTGCTACCAAATCCCTTATTTCTGGCCTTTCATAGTAACCTGTCCCTCCAGTAGTAACAAACGGAATCCCGTGCCGCCTCAGGGCCTCCTCGTATATTCCCACTGGAGTCTTAATTCCTCTCAACAGTATCGATATATCTTTGAGCTGTAAACTCCTTTCCCAATCTTCTTTTTTGATTGGATTATTTAACCGGTAGTCTCTCAGGAGCTGGAGAATTCTTTGGGCAATAAATTCAGCCTCCTCTTCCTGTGACTCTGCCAAAAATATCTCAACAGCCCATCCTTCTTCTTCCTTTTCTGAACTTATAGGCTCATAATCAGGAATTTCCTTATCCAGAGCCTTATTGACCACTTTCAGAATCTGATTAAATGAGCGGAAATTCTTAGTCAAAGAAAGGCTCAATTCAGATTCCTTGTTAAAATCTTCAATATTCTCAGGCTTAGCTCCTCTAAAAGCATAGATGGACTGTTTGGTATCGCCCACCACGAAGTAGTTATGAGAGAACTGGCGCAGGAGCTTATCCTGAAGGGGAGTGGTATCCTGGTACTCGTCGACCAGGACATATCTGAACTGCTTACGGTACTTCTCCCTTATCTTCGCATTATTTTTGAGAAGATGCAAAGTCTCCAGGAGAATCCCGGAAAAATCGAAGTAGTGGCGCCTCCTGAGCTCCTCCTCATAAGAAGCATAGACCTCGGCAATGAGGTGGGCTAAATTTATTTTCTCCTCACTTTTTGCTTTCGGAATCTCGTGCAGAAATTCCGAAGGAGACTTTGCTTTATTTCTTAGCTCCTGAACGTATTCATAAATCCCACTCAAGAAGTCATCCAGCCATTGGTCGATAATGACCCGGGGCAACTTTCCTTCTTCAAGCAGCGCTTTACCCACCTTGCAGAAAAGGATTTTAGCCTCTATTTCATTAATGACTCTGAAATTTGGCTCCAAACCTACTTCCAGAGCATTCTCTCTAAGAACCCGAGTACAGAAGGAATCGATGGTGCTGATGTAGGCTTTCCTTGCCAGAACTTCTCTGGGAAGAGAAATATTCTCCAGCTCTTCTTCTAACCTCTCCCTCATCTCTCCAGCAGCCTTATTGGTGAATGTTACTGCCAGAATCGACTCTATAGCCTCTTCAGGAGATACTCCCTTCTCCAGGAGATTAGAAAATATCTTTAAGTACCTGTTTACCAGAACCGATGTCTTCCCTGTCCCGGCTCCTGCCTTCAGGCAAACAGTACCTTCAATTTCATCAATTGCCCTCTTCTGTTCTAAAGTTAAATCTTTCATTCTTCTTAAAAAGGGGAACAGCCCCCATTTTCCTCATTCTTCTGTTATTTTCCTATCGCAAAGGAATTTGAAGTCACAATTCCAGCAGTTCCTTGGCCTCTGTGGATAGTATCCCTGGAGAATCTCCTCTGCCTTTTCCTTAAGATGGTTTAGTGCCTTTTTAAGGGACTCTTCGGTGGAAAGGACCACTCCGCCACTAGAGTATTGCTTACCCATCTCGACTGTTGCTTTGATATTCGCCTTGGAGTTCTGGAGGTCTTTACGGAGCCAGTAGATGGAAAGCCTCTCTACAGGCCTTTTCAAGTCTTCCCTGACACCAAAAAAATAGATGGGTAACTGGAAACTTTCTCCCTCGCTCATTTTCCGACAGAGGCTGAACTCCATAAATGGATTCTTACTGGTCTTGTAATCTATCACTTCCTCAACTCCTCCCTCAAGCCGATCTAAACGGTCTATTCGTCCAGAAAAAGTCAACCCATTAATTTGCCAGGTGAGTTCTCTCTCTATCTCCTCAATGGAGAAACTTTCTCTTCCCCTCTCTTTCTCAAGATACCTCAGAATAATTTTTGAACACAATCTCTGATAGACCTCTTTCTCAAACAGAGTAGAAAAACTCTTCCCTTCCTCGGAGAAGACCTTCTCAATTTCCTTCTCCATATCTCTTTCTGCATGGGAAGAATATAGAGCATCTTTACTATTGTATTTCTCATGAAAGGATGCAAGAATCCTGTGGAGGAGTCTTCCAAAAATTAAAGCAGGTCTCGGCTTAATCCATATCTTTAGGAGGCAGGAAAAGAAGAACTTTGCCGGACATTCGCTGTATGACTCAAGCTTATAGGAAGAGAATGAATAATCAGGAGAAATCTTGACTTTATCCCAGAGAGTCTCCTGGCCGAACTCTTCCTTAATTCTCATTATCTCATTATATTTCTCTCTATCAATCTCTTCAAGCAGGCTTTCTAAATCTCTATTTCCTGTTGTGAGCCAGAAGTTGACTAAATCCTCCCGCGTCAGAATTTCATCTATCGCCTCAGGGCCCAGAACGGATGGCTTATCGAGAAATTCTATACCTCTATTCCTGCATTTCTCAAGGAGTTCGTCTTCCCTTTCTGCCTCAACTAATTTCAAGACAAAAGAAGAGAGAAGAGAATCACGATTAGACTCATAGGTTTTTCCATAAGTTAAATATAGCCTCTCCCTTACCCTACTTATAGCCAAATTGAAGATTCTCTCCTCTTCTTTCAGGTGTTCGGAAAGTTCGGGAAGGGGCTTCAGTCCCAATTTCTTTTTCTCTCGAAGGCTTAAAAGGGAAGATTCGGGCAAATCTCGGGGAAACTTTCCTTCCACAAGTCCAGTTACGAAGACTACCGGGAAAAAGTTCCCGCTTGCCCTTTGCACAGTCATAATCTGGACGCTGTCCTTCTGGGGAATAAATGTAATTGCTTCCTCCCGACCGTAAGAAGCAAGCATCTCATCAAGATAACTCATAAAATCAAAAAAAGATAAATTGTTTTCTATCTTCTGGAACTTCTTCACCACCTCAAGAAAATAACTAAGATTTTGAGCCAATCTCTTGCTCTTCGTCCCTGCCTCAAGATAACCGAACCTCAAGAATACCCTATAAATAAGCCTTTCCAGGGATTCCTCTCTTGCCTCTTTCTCCATCTCTCCTAACGCTACCAGAAATTCCCGAAGGGAGGAGACAGTATCCTCCTTTAAACCCCATCCTGGATAGCTTACGCCAGACTCAGCGTCCTCGGAAAAGTCCTGGGGCAACTTCTTCACCACCATTTTTATAACAGCTAAGAAAGGCAATCCTTTCCTTTCACTATAGGTGAAGAGCCTCTGAATATCAACAGGGTCAATCTTGAACTTAGGCGCTGAAAGAGCTCTCAAAAGATGGGTGTTCATCTCTTCTTTCACTCCCCAGATGCACTTTAAAATGGAAATAATCTGGACAATTTCTGGCTGCTTGAAAAATGCTATGCCTCCCATTACTGTGTAATCGATATCGTAAATTTTCAGGGCATCTTCTAAATTTTTTATTTCTCGAGACACACCGCGGCAGAGAATAGCAATGTCGTGATAGTGGTAACCATGGCGAGTCAAACCGTAGACCTTGCGGGCAATGAAAAGAGCCTCCTCACTTCCACTGCCACATTTCACTAAAGTTATCTCGGGAGAGGAGGTGGGAAGTTCGGAAAGGGAGATTATGTGCGGCTCAAACTCAGTTAAGAACTTCCTCTTCACCTCGTGGGGTAGAGCTCCACGAAAACGAAAGACGCTCTCCTCTTCATTACCTGAAAAAAGTACCCCCTGTTTCCCCGAGGCTAAAAGAGAGAAGAGTTCGTACTGATTTAAATCGATGTTCTGAAAGTCGTCGAGGAGCATATAGCTAAATCTCTCCCTATAATTTTCAAGAATATCCGGATGGCTTTTAAAAAGTTGAACAGTTTTCAAAATCAGGTCTCTGAAATCTAACCGGTTCTCTTTGTGTAGGTAATCCTGGTAGTCTATGTAAATCCTTTTCAAATCTCTGAATTTCCCATAGTCAGGCAGGCTAACTTGAGGGTTAAGTTTCAAAAGGTCAATGAAGTCGACCACCTCATCTAAGAAACCTGAAGTGTGCTGGACTCTCCGATAGTAGTTCAACTTCAAACCTTTGAAAATTTTACTCAAGACCAGCCTCTCCTCCAATCCATCGAGGACCTGAAAGTTGGGATAGATGCCAGGAACCCTGCTATAATTTTGCCGGAGAACTCTCTTGCAGAACGCGGTGAAGCTATTGACCCAGAACTCTCCATATCCCGGCTGGAGATGGGGCCTTAAAGTCCCCACCATCTCCTCCTGGTCGGTAAAGACAAGTATCTTTTCAGGTGGAGCAATTCCAGAAGATATGAGATATTCAATTCTTCTCTTTAAAACTTCGGTCTTGCCCGACCCGGCTGGACCTAAAAGAAGAAGCGGTCCTCCTCGATTGGTCACCGCCTCCTTTTCTTCTCTATTCAAGTCCTTAAGAATATCCACCTTCATTCCTTCAAAGGTAGTGTAACCCTTTTAGAAATTTCAAATTTCAAATTATGGGCATAAAGCCCTACACTACAAATTTCAAATTATGCCGCCCTGTAATCATTAGGCTGGAAACGACTTTCGTGACAGCCTAATCTTTTCTTTTAAAGTGTCAAGGAGGTTCTCGAAAGATTTTTCGAATGCATCTACTCCCTCTCTCTGCAGGGTCTCACAGACCTCTTCTAAATTGATTCCCGCTCTTTCAATCCGCGAAAGAACCCTTTCAACTACATCCAAATTTTCTTCCAGGGATAATCTCGGCTTTCCGTGGTCTCTGAAGGCATCCAGCGCCACCTGAGGGATGGTATTCACAGTATCGGAACCAATCAATTCTTCCACATATTTCACATCACTATAAGCAGGGTCTTTAGTAGAGGTGCTTGCCCAGAGCGGTCTTTGGACTCTGGCTCCTCTTCTTTCCAGGTCTTTGAACTTTTCTTGAGAAAATATCTCTTTAAACTTTTGATAAACCTTCTCGGAATTGGCTATTGCTGCCTTTCCCAAAAGCTCTTCTAAATCTCTCTTCCTTTCAGGGTTTTTCTCCGCCTCTATCAGTGAACTAATCTCTCTATCCACCAGTGTATCTATCCTGCTCACAAATAGACTGGCAACCGAAGCCACTCTCCTCAAATCTCCTCCTTCTCTGGAAAACCCTTCCAGTCCCTTGATGTATGCCAGGGCAACGTTTTCATAATGGGACAAAGAGAATATTAGAGTAGCATTTATATTAATGCCTTTCGATATGAGACTCTCGATTGCCACAGCCCCTTCTTTTGTTGCCGGGACTTTTATCATAATGTTTTCCCTTCCTATTCTCATAAACAATTTTTGAGCCTCATTGATAGTCTCGTCAATATCGTATGCATATTTTGGTGGAACTTCAATACTCACATATCCATCTTTTCTTTCTGTTTCCTTATATATTCTCCTAAGAATATCTGCCGCCAGAGTTACATCCTTTATTGTCAAGCTATTATAGACTTCTTCGGCGGTCTTCTTTTTTCGAGCCAGCTCTTCAATTTCAGCATCGTAATCGCTACTTTGAGTAATTGCTTTTTCAAATATAGTCGGATTGGATGTCACTCCCGAGATGCCATCCTCTTCAACCATCTTTTCCAGCATTCCCGAAGTGAGAATGGACCTCTCAATGTTATCATACCAGATGCTCTGTCCAAAATTCCTGATTTGATAAACCTGATTCTTTCCCATTTATATTTCCCTTTCCAAAGACTCACAAAAGACTCATCTGCTCGGGCTCTACTCTCTTTTCTTCTTCAAATATCTTTACTTTCCCGTAAACCCCATCATATCCCGGAGAAATCTTCACTTTCCTCTCCCTTACCCTGGCGATGCCTTCGGCAATTTTAGGATGGACTTTATAAATTTCATCAAAAGGGGCTTTTAGCATAATTTTGAATTCACTGCCAAATTTTTCAATCAGGTAGTGGTATAACTTATCCACTTCTGTTGACTTGGAGGTCTTTCCAACCACCTCGCCGATTATTCCTTTTAAAAGAATCAGACTTGTAAAAGGAATTGCGCCCTGGGGTTTGAAGCCGATTTCTCTGTCAGCGAGTTCGTCTACTCGATGCATAACTCCTATAGTGAGACGTTTGCCACACCGTGGACAAATGTTATTATAACTCTTTGTCTCTTTGGGAGAAAAACACACGTTACAATTCCTGTGACCATCGTAATGGTACTTCCCTTGCTGGGGAAAGAACTCTATAGTACCCAAGAATTTATCCTTTTCTTTATTCTTGATTGCAGAAATTATCTCTCTGTAATCAATTTTGCAATTAAAAATATTGGCTTCCCTTCCCAGATTTTCAGGAGAATGGGCGTCACTATTGGAAATTAAGGTGAACCTGTCAAGATTGGAAAGAGCCCAGTTCATTTCAGGGTCGCTGGACAATCCTGTCTCCAGAGCATAGATTTGGGAAGTCAATTCCCCAAAGCATTCTTTTATGTCATCAAATCCGGAATTTGCTCCAAATAGCGAAAACCAGGGAGTCCAGATATGCGCCGGCACAACAAAACATTCACTGGAGACCTCCAATACTATCTTCGTTAACTCCTTTGCTGAAACTCCCAGGATAGGTCTT
>Ga0172365_10004575_pt1 | contig 10232 bp, 10 predicted proteins | sample LakKivSesite48cm_FD_114535 | JGI IMG/M metagenome (GOLD analysis project Ga0172365, IMG submission 114535) | Sediment microbial communities from Lake Kivu, Rwanda - Sediment site 48cm | ecosystem: Environmental > Aquatic > Freshwater > Lake > Sediment | place: Rwanda: Western Province, Lake... | reverse complement strand
GACGCCGATGACCTGCTGGCCCCCTACGCCGTGTCGCACATGGCGGAGGCCATGCGGGAGCGCGGGCCGAGGGCCGTGATCTACAGCGACTTTTGGCTGTTTGGGGCCGTCCCGCAGGAAGGCCGCGTGTACGAGCTGGACGACTACGACTTCGACGCCCTGCTGAACAAGAACCTCATGGCCGCCACCAGCATGTTCCCGAAGGCGGCCTGGGTAGAAGCGGGCGGGTTCAACCCTGAGATGTCCAGTCTGGGTGGCTGGGAGGACTACGAGTTCTGGATCGCTTTGGGTAAGCGCGGCTACTGCGGGCATAGATTAAAGGAAGCCTTATGGGGTTATCGCCAGCACGTGGACAGCATGCGCAAGGGGGCCATGCGCAACAAGAAGGTGATCCAAGAGAAAATAATGGCGTTGCACGCCGACGTTTACGGAGGGCAGAGACCTATGGGATGTTGTGGAGGGAAAGCAAGCAGGAGCGCGCGGTCAGCGCCACGCGGCGGGGCCGGAGCGGGGGCCGGGGCGGGGGCTGGCGGAAGCGCGCCGATAGTCATGGGGGCCAGGGCGCTAGGCAACGCGCCGCTGGTCGAGGTGGAGTACACGGGCCAGAAGCGCGGGGTGTTCCGAGTGCGGGGGAGAGTGACCCGCACCGACTATAGGTTCAGCGTAACGCAGTCGCGCAAGTTCGTAGACAGGCGAGACGCTGAGGCCGGGCTGGGGGTGAGCTTCAGGATCGTGCCATCTGCACCTCCTGCACCTCCTGCACCGCCTCCTCCCCCTGTCGTTGAGCTAGAGCCGGCAGAGCCAGCGGCGGTGCCGAACGAGGGGCAGGTGGTCCCGCCGCCAGCGGTGACGGCGGAGTTCGACTTCACGGCCCTGAAGGGCGTCGGGCCGAAGACTGCCGAGGTGCTGCGGGAGGGGCTCGGCTTCCGCACGCTGGGCGACCTGCTGGGGGCGGAGCCGGAGGCGGTAGCCTCTCACCTAAGCCTGCCCGGCGACAACGTGGCTCGCGTGCAGGGGTGGCAGAGGCAGGCCGAGCTTCTCCAGGAGGCGAGCACCCCTTTTGCGTAGCCTGGGGTCGGGAGCTGGTAGCTTCGCGGGGGATTGAGCCGCGTATCCTGGCCCTGGGGGACGAGCTGCGGAGATATGGAGGCCACGCAGCGGAGCTGGCTGGTCTGTTTGCCTTATTGGGCGATGACTTTTTCAAGAGCGCGGCCATGCTGAGGAGGGCCGCCGAGGTGGAGGGCGAGACAGGGCCTGCTATCGAGCTGGCGGCGCGGGCCATTGAGGAGCAGCAGGGCGAGCCGGCGATGCCGCTGGGCATCGCATTGAGAAGGGCATTGGAGGTGACTTGTTAAGAGAAGTTATCTGCTTCATAGCGGCGGCGGTGGCGGTGTTCAGGCTGTCGCTACTGGTCGTGGACGACCCCGGCCCCTTCGAGGCATTGGATCGCCTCCGTGAGCGGCTGGGGATATTTTGGGTCTACGACTTCAACGCGCAGAGAGAGCATATCCCTGGGACCGGCCAGTGGGTGAGCGAGAACGCCCTGGGCGAGACGCTGTCCTGCTTCTGGTGCGTGTCCCTGCTGGCCGGATCGTTGATCGCGTTGGCGACGCGCTGCGAGATTGATGCCCCCTGGCTTCTAGTAGGGCTGGCCCATTCGGGGATTTCCATCCTGCTCAGGAAACGGTTCAAGGTGGAGAGATATTGAGATGACCGAGACATGGTACGACGAGCCGACCGCAGGGCTTCAAGACCTGGAGTGCTTCCCGCTGCACCGCTACGCCGCTCTACTGGGCCACGACGAGTTTGCGTTCTTCGGTATCACGGACGTGAACCACGAGCTCGCCCAGTGCGACAGCGTATGGGACTGCGCGGAGCGGCTGCGGCTGGCCCGCGCCCTTCTCCAGGCCCAGCAGATGATTGAGGAGGAGCTGGGCTTCCCCCTCTGCGGGCAGTTCATCTGCGACGAGGAGCAGCGGAGCAACGGCAACCTCTACCGGTACGGGTGGGAGAGGTTCAAGCTCAACTGGGGATACGTAAGGCAGATCGGCGAGGAGTCCGTGGAGGTCATCAGCGACAGCGCGGTGCTGATCTACGGGGCCGACGACCGCGACCCTGCCACCCTGACGGTGGCCGCCGGGCTGTACAGCACATCGTACAGCCTGGACGACCTGTGCATCTACGAGGAGGACACCGAGCACCGCCTCTACCCCTCCAAGATCGTGCGGGCCGCCGACGGTGCTCTGACCATTACCATCCCGAAGTCGCGCTTGGTCAAGACCGAGAACGAGTGCGACGACGAGATACCGATAGACGATACGGACAAGTTTATCGAGAACGCAGACGTGAAGCACTGCACGATTGATACTACTGTGGGCGTGACCATCATCCAGGAACCGCCGCTGTTGTGCGACGCGACCCCGGTGTGCACCGGGCAGTCCACCATGGGCTGCGCGTTCATATCGAAGGCCCGGACGGGCATTATCAGGGTGCAGCCCGCCACTTACGATGAGGATGACGCCGAGTGGGACAGGACTTACCTCTACTGGGTTCCGGACAAGATAAGGCTGACCTACAAGGCTGGCTACCAGGAGTCGTGCAATAGCAAGTGGAAGGAGGCCGACCTGGTAGTGCTGTGGCTGGCCCTGACGCTGCTGCCGTCCCCGCCGTGCGGCTGCCAGGCGGTCAGGGATTACTGGACTGAGAACCTGAAGCCCGCGCCCGTCATCTCGCGCTCGGAGGAGGCCCCGCCGTGGGGTGCGTCCGCCGGGGCATGGAAGGCGTGGCAGTTCGTCCAGCGGTTCGCGTTGGGGCGCGGGGGTTTGGCATTCCACGGGTTTGAGACTTAACAAAAAACAGAGGGATTTTCAAATGAGCAAACTTTTAAGGATCAAGCACTTACTGGAAACTGCTACGAAATGGCAGATATAGATGAAAGGCTGTCTAAGCTGGAAGATGAGGCATATATTGCTTTCCACGAAGCCAACTTGGAGACAGATGTAAAAAAGCGAGAGGCGCTAGAGAAGGAATACCAACGCCTCATGGCGAAAATAGACAAATTGGAAAGGCAAGCCATATTATCGTGAACGATATTTGGAGTTTGGCCGCAGGATGTCCAGATCGTTGGGGCGGAATACCCACTGACCGCCTGATAACTGCTGCCCGATGCCATATTTCTCATGTCACTCCATAGGTGTCAACATGGTCGTGGTAGTTACCGAACGAGCATTCATTCACGGGTATTGGGCTTAAAATATGGGCATTAAATTCAAGGCGATAGTCAAGGGCAAAGTCCCAACAGCGAAAGATTTCCAAGTCGCCATAGACACGCAGGCGAGCGCGACGGCGCGGGATGCGCTCAACAGGTTCAAGGAGACCACCAAAACCTGGGATCACAAGCCAGACTTCAAGTTCCGCAAGACGAGCGGGCCGCCGCGCATGAGATGGGAAGTCTATGCCGATGATGAGATTTACTATTATGTGAATGAGGGGACGCTGCGCCATCCCATTGTGCCGCGTCAGCCTGGGGGCGCCCTGGCATTCCGAAGCGGCTATGCGGCGAAGTCCAGGCCGGGCTTCATCAGTTCATTCCCTGGCGGCCCGTCCGGCGACATGGCGTTCGCCAAATCGGTGGATCACCCAGGCGTGGAGGGCAGGCACTTCGACGTGGCGGTAGCGGCTTACATGGCAAGGAAATACAAAGAGGACATGGAGCTGGCTCTGAGAAGAACGGCGGAGAGATTCTCATGAATGTTCTATATTGCTATGCAGCGGATTTTCAAGGCCAGGACGCGGCCAACTCCGGCAGTGTGGGCTACCGGTGCCGCGTACCGGCCATCGGCCTGAAGCGGGCCGGGCATGAGGCGGCGCTGATGTCGCTGGACGCCTTCGTGTCTTCAGATATTGAGGTGAAAGAGAAATGCGATGCCGCCGACCTGATCATTGTCCAGCGGAGCATCTGGCGGGACGACGTTTGGGAGGCTGTCCAGAGTTGGCAGCGCAGGAGCAAGCCCGTCGCCCTGGAGTTCGACGACGCGCCGCAGCTCACGCCCATGTCGGTGGGCAGCGCGGCCATCCTGTGGCGCAGGTACCATGTCGTCGAGAATGGGCGCGTCGTGCCGATCCCCAAGAAGGATGTGATGAGCCTTCAGAGGGCAGGAGTGCAGGTGTCGCCGCCCGCGATTGAGGCTTTCAGGGAGCGGTTGCCCCAGATGGACGCCGTGACGGTTCCTAGTGAGAGGCTGGCAAAGGACTGGGCAAAGAAGGCAAAGCGAATCTATCTCCTGAAGAATTGCTACGACCAGGCCAACCCGAACTGGGCGAAGAAGAAGGGCAGCCTGGGCGGGTTCATCATTGGTTGGATGGGGTCGCAGTCCCACCTCTCCAGTTGGGAGGGTTCGGGAATTATCCCGGAGTTGCAGGGCGTTGTCAGGCGGCATTCGCAGGTGAAGGTCATGGTGTTCGGGGATAGACGGATCGCCGCGATGCTGGGGCTGCCCGGCGACAGGGTCTTGTACCATGACTGGCAGTCGTTCGAGGAGTATCCCAATGTGCTGAGGTACTTCGACGCGGGCGTGGCCCCGCTGGCCGGGGAGTTCGCCCTGCGGAAATCAGACCAGAAGATAGCGATAGACTACCCGCTGATGCGGATACCGTGGGTGGCGTCAAGATTTGGCCCTTACCGGCAGGAGGCCGGCGGGTTCCTGGTTTCTCAAGGTTGGCAGTGGGGCCAGCGGCTGTGTAAGCTGATAGAGGACGCCGACCTGTGCAGGGCGAAGGGCGACGAGGGCTACCGGGCTGCCCAAGGGCGGTCTATCGAAATCGGGGTAGAGGATTACTTGAGGGCTTATCGAGAGATCGTGAAGGGGGGAAACGCATGAACGAAGAAGAAGTTACCATCACAAAGGAGATCGAGGAGATCGCCGTGTCAGAGGCGGAGATAGAGTTAGCAGAAGCTGAGGAGCCGCTGAAGCGAAAAAAGAGAAAGAAATACCAGGTCGTCAAGGTACTCCAGATGGCGCACGGAAACGCGCTGCTAGAGTGGGAGACGGACGGCCTGGTGGACAGGTGCTACCTGCCGCAAGCCCTGATGGAGCATGCGGAGGTCGGCAAGCATGTGAGTGTGGATGAGGAAGACCTGGCGATGGGGGCACCCTTCGGGGATGACTTGAGGCCGTACCTGGCGGCGCAGCCCCCCACGCCGGAGAGGTTGCAGGATACGTTGCGGCGGCGCGGGGTGTGGCGGCGCAGGGACATCTTGCAGCAGTCGAGCGTTGTGCGCTCGGCATTGCAGGCGTTGTATAATCTCGACGTGGTAAGGATACAGGGCCGCGTCAAAGAAGCAATGGCATATGATGGAGGTGCTTAGAGATGACTGAACAATACCTTAAATCGGGCAATGGCCGCCTCTGGATCCAGGAGGACGGCTGCCTCAATGAGTGGGTGTATTGGGGCTGCTACGCGGTCGGGACGATCACCGAGCCGCTGGGAGACAAGACGCTGTTCTACTGCCCCAGCTCGAAGAACCATAATGAGTACATACCGATAGCATCGGTGAAGGGCGCTCCGGGGCCGATCACCTTCTCGATGGAGACCCCGCTGATTGTGAGGACGAGGCTGGCTGAGATTGCCTGTCCGTTCAACGCGCAGATCCGCTTTGGACAGTGCACAAGGCCGGATGACCCAACAAAGTGGGAGCAAGTGTTCGATTTTCACAACGTTGACCTGACAGGCCGCACCTACGAGAACATGATAGTCAGAGAGCCGGGCGACAATACCCTGCCGATGGTCAGCGCCGACGCGTCCGCCGATAGCCTACTCATTTTCCGTAAGCTGAAGTGGATCGAGCAAGGGGCGGCGGCCAGCGTCTATAAGCTCAACGACGTGGCGTTCTGTGACGCCCCGGAGTGTGGCTCCGAGTGCGGCGTCGGGAACGCGGGCTGCCAGGTGGGATATGTCGTCGGCGATGGGAGCTGCCCTGGGGACGCGCCGCTGCTGAAGACATCAAACGGCGGCGGGGCCTGGACTGACCTGGGGAGCCCGTTCACGACCGGGACGGACGACATCACCAGTATCTGCTGCGACGGCGACTATGTCATCGTGACGAATGGCACGACCGCATCAATCGCCTATAGCACGGACGCGGGGACGACCTGGAACGAGGTCACAACCGGGTTCACAGGCGGCGTCCTCAATGATTGCTACCTGTACTCCCGGCAGAATATCTGGGTGGTAGGAGCGGGCGGCTATATCTACAACTCGAAGGACGGCGGGGCCACCTGGACCATCCAGGAGGACGGTGACATTACGGCCCAGACGTTCAACGAGATACACGGCTACGACGACCAGATCGTCTACGCCGTCGGTAACGCGGGCGCGATGGTCAAGACGATTGACGGCGGCAAGACCTGGTTCAACGTCACCAGCCCTACAGCGGGTAACCTCTACACGGTGTTCGCCGCCGAGAGGGAGGTTGTATTCATCGGCGGCGCGGGTGGCGCCTGGTACTCGGTGGACGGCGGGGACAACTTCACGCAGATTACCGGGGTCAATACGCCAGTGATAGGCATCACCTTCTGCGGCTGTAATTTCGGCTTCATGATCACGGGCAGCCCGACACTCTACCGCACGATAGATGGTGGGAAGACCTGGCAGACCGAGACGACCGGGGCCGTGGCGAATCTCTACGCAGTCCACTGCTGCAACGTGAATCAAGTATATGCAGTAGGGGATAATGGTCAAATCAAGTTTGGGAACGCTAAGTAGGGCGTTCACTGAGCGGCAGGCGCGGCTTGCCCCAAGACTTCGTGAATAGCCTAACGTGAATTAAGCCGCCGCGCCTGTCGAGATTATCAAGCCTGGGCTGGCAGGCCACAAACCTGCCTGCCAGCCCGACACAAAACTTTGTGAGGAGACTACAATGCCAGAGAAGGAAAAGAAAGAACCTCAGCTTGTTGCCGAGGAAGTGTTGGACGTTGAGGGAGCCGAAGCGCCTGTGGCAGCGCTGAGCCGGGAGCCGTTCCGCATGGTCGCGCTATCGAGTGGTAGGGAGGTCAAGTGCGTGCCCGTCTCGCCTCTCTTGCTCCAGCAAGTCATCAAGCGGTACGAAGTCAAGCCGCCCATCAAGACGATCACGCCGATGGGCGGAGTCCCTGAGACCTATGCGGATACTGAGGACAAAGAGTACCTCCGCCAGCTCTCAGAGGCGGGGGAGAGCCAGCGCGAGGCCAGCAACAACGTCTTGCTCCTGCGAGGGCTGCCGGAAGTCCAGCCGGAGGACGACTGGTCTTGGGCTGATGAGCTGGAGTTCCTGTTTGGGGAAGACATCAAGAGAGAAGGAGCAGAGGGCAGGCTAAACTATATCAAGTATAGACTGCTCAGCAACACCTACGACCTGCTATTGATCATCCGCACTGTTAGTGAGCTGTCGGGGGCCACCGAGAAGATCATCCAGCAGATAATGGCGGATTTTCAATAAGGCTGGGGCACCAGAGCCTCAGCGACATCCACATCAGGGGCAAGGGCAAGAAGTTTACGCACAGCCGTTTCTTCGAGGACTGCCACGTGGCGTTCAGGTACGGGGAGAGCGTGGTCGAGTTCTATGAGCGCTCTCCCTGGGAGCAGGCCCAGATGATCGCAACTATCCGAGCAATAGACCGGATGGAAACCGTGCGTATACAGGAAGCCGCAGAGGATAAATAATGGCCTTCCCTCAAATCGGGTTGGAAGCCGTCGCCGAACTCGACGCTTTCCTCTCAGCAATGCAATCCTACAATAATACCATTGACAGCGCGGTGGACGCGACGAGCCAGGCCGCGTCCGGGATGAGCAGCGCCATTGACGGCTTCGTGGCGAGGGCCACTGAAGGCGCGATGGAGGCCACCGTCGTGTTCGGCGGCCTGGGGGCCTCACTCACCGCCGTAGTGACGAAGGCTGCCTTCTCCGCCGCCCGCATCGAGGAGCTGGAGACCGTCCTTGCCCTAGCAGCCAAGACAGCAGGTTATACTCAAGATGAGGTGGCTAATATGGTGGCGACCCTGGAAAAGCAGGGCATCGCCAGCACCACCGCCCGCGAGGGCGTCCTGCGCGTCATGCAGGCCCAGATGGACTTGAGCACGGCCCTGGGGCTGGCGGAGGCAGCCCAAGATTTAGCCATCGTCGGGCAACAAGAAAGCACGAAAGCCTATGAGGACTTCATCCAGGCGACTGTGACTGGCAACACCATGATTTTGCGCAAATATGGCATCATGGCCACAGGCACAATGATGTATGATGATTATGCTGCCTCGATAGCCACGACCACTCAGTCCGTGATTGACAACTCAGAGGCCATCGCGGACTTGAGCGCAAAATTGAGCGTGCAGCACGCCCAATTGGACGTGCAAGGGGAAAAACTGGCGAAGGCCAGGGAGGAAGGCAAGAAAAGCGAAGCCGAACTTGCGCTGATGCAGGCGAGATATGATGACTTGTCTTTGAGCATCAGCCAAAACGAGCAAGAGCTTTCGAGCCTGGCTGCCTCGCATGGGCAGCTTGCTGAATCCAGCAAGGCGTCAGGAAAAGAATTGATGACCGCACAGAAACAGATGGCCATCGCTAAAGGCATCATACAGGCGGCCATCCCTGTGCAAGGGGCCTACAACGAGGCCATGACCACCGCCTCCAAGAACTTCCGCTCGTTGCCCCGCCTCATCGAGACCGTGACCATCGCCTTCGGACAGGGGTTCCTGCCGATTTTCAAGGACGTGATCTTCACCGCCAAAGACCTGCTGTCTGCCTTGGGCAATCTAGATAAGCAGACGTGGCAGACCATCAGCAACGTGGTCGGCCTGGCGGCTGCTATATCAACGGCGGTCGGGGCGGCTGGCGGGTTAGTGTTCACTATCCCCAAGATCGCGGCGGCCCTGTCATTCCTCACCGGGCCTCTTGGCCTGGTGGCAGTCGCCGTCGGCGCGTTGGCCTATGCCTTCATCGTTGACTTCGGCGGCATCAGGGAGACCATAGCAGATATTGTGGATGGGGTCAAGAATCGCCTTGTTTCTCTCATGGCGGGGATAGATAATTTCAGGGATTCCGTGAACACGGCATTGGGTTCTATCACAAAGACATTGATTAAGTTAGGCAGCAGCGTGACCCCGACGGTGAAGGCCCTTGGGCATACGTTCCAGTTTTTTGTTGAAAGCATCGCCCAGGGATTCCGGGAAGGGAATCTGGCCGGGGCCCTTGACGCTTTCGTGAAGTCTCTGGATCGGTTATTCCCTGTGATACAGGCCATGTTCAAGCGCCTAGGGCGAGAGCTCCTGTCCGGGTTCCTGGAGATAGCCGGGTTGCCTGCCGGCATAACCAAAGACCTGGGGACCACAGTGGATGCTTTCCTGTCCTTCTCAAGTGGCGTGATGGGGGCAGTGGAAAGCGTGATCGTTGGCGTCGCGAGATTCGTGCTCGAAAATCAGATGCACTTCGGCCGCATCCAGCAAATCCTAGAAGTACTCTCAAGCACATTCCAGTTCTTCTTCGGGCAGGTCGTGCAGGGGTTGCTGCGCGGTGGCGTGAATGAGGCGATAGCCGTCTTCACAGGATATTTTGACAGGGCGCGGACCCTCATCGCCACCTTGCTGATAGCATTAGGAAATGAAATCGCAACCCTGGTCGGAAACATCGCCTCCATCCTGGCAGAGCGGCTGGCTAGTTGGGGTCAGGCGCTCATCGGCTGGATAGCGCCCCGCATCCCTGCCCTGCTGGAGGGGTTGAGATCGCTCGCCGATGCCGTGCTGGGTTGGGTGGGCGACCAAGCCCAGAAAGTAGCCATGACGCTTGCCAGTTGGGGGGAAGCGTTCATCGAGTGGGTCAGCCCCTATATATCCAAGCTGGTCACGGCGCTGGGCAAACTATCCGCAAAAGTATTGGAATGGATAAGGGAGCAAGCCCCCGGCTTACTGAAGCAGCTTGCCGAATGGGGAGAGGGGCTTGTCAGTTGGGTGTCGCCATATGTTTCCAGGTTGCTGGATGAACTTGGCAAACTATCCGCAAAAGTATTGGAATGGATAAGGGAGCAAGCCCCCGGCTTACTGAAGCGGCTTGCCGAATGGGGGGAGATTTTCGTCGAATGGATCAGCCCCTACATATCCAAGCTGGTCAGCGAGTTGAATAGCTTGGCTTCCAGGATTCTGGGCTGGGTGACCGAGCAGGTCCCCGACTTCTTCAGGGAATTAGCCAAATGGGGAAGGGTCTTTGTT
>Ga0172365_10004570_pt1 | contig 10239 bp, 13 predicted proteins | sample LakKivSesite48cm_FD_114535 | JGI IMG/M metagenome (GOLD analysis project Ga0172365, IMG submission 114535) | Sediment microbial communities from Lake Kivu, Rwanda - Sediment site 48cm | ecosystem: Environmental > Aquatic > Freshwater > Lake > Sediment | place: Rwanda: Western Province, Lake... | reverse complement strand
TCCCTGATGGGTGAGAATTGTTTGAAGAAAATAGGTCAGAGAAAAACACGTTCCTCCGAGATGTTTTTGGATGTGATCTTCCATCACTTCGTCTGGCAGTCGCAGTTTTTGGAGCTGCTGCGTATACTGATGGTGTTTGATGATTTTACTGAGATTCTCATACGGAAATTGAGCAAAACACGAAAGCGTCTCTTGTAATCGCTGCAATCCAGACGACCTTTCGGGTAACGAGAAATATTTTATAAAACGATTCACAGCCTCGCTATGAACCGAAGTATCCAGAATGCGGCGACTCTTCGCAGCGATTTTCATCACAACCCAATGATTGATTATTTATACGGTCGTGTATTTAAAAAAAATTTTGCCTTACCTATGCTTTAAACATTATTCGAAATTTTGTTCCACCACTTTTATCCAATGTGATTTTTCCATTGAGCTGATCCTCTACAAGAATCGTGATGAGACGCAGACCCAATGATTCGGTTTTCCGAAAATCCAAATCCTTTGGCCACCCCACACCATTGTCCTCGACAATCAATTCAAGCATTTTATCCTCTGTAGGATGCATGGAAACCTTGATCTTACCTTTTCCCATCCATGATGGAGGAAAGGCATGTTTCAGAACATTGGATACCAATTCATTGATGATCAATCCGCACGGCACGGCCGAGTCAATATCAAGAGAAATATTTTCTACAGCGATTTCTAAGGACGCTTTGTTCGGATCCATTTTATAAGAACGATACAAACTGTTTACAAGGCCTTTAATGTATTCAACAAAATCAACATGAATCAAACTTTCCGATTGATACAGCTTTTCGTGAATAAGTGCCATGGAACGTATGCGTTCTTGGCTCTCTCTGAACATCTCGACGGTTTCCTTGTCCTGGCTGTAACGTGATTGAAGACTCAACAGACTGGAAATTACCTGGAGATTGTTCTTCACCCTGTGATGGATCTCTCTTAAAAGCAACTCTTTCTCTTGAAGCGATTTTTTAATTTTTTCGTCTGCTTGCTTGCGTTCATTTATATCACGTGCAACGGTGTGCATATAGGGTATACCGCCACTAATTACCCTTCGATTGCTGAACTCGACATCAACTTTTGTTCCGTCTTTTCGGAGAACCTTGGCTTCCGTTGTCAGCGATTCGCCGTTCATTATCCGATTAAAAAATGTATTATAGGCATTCAGATCGTTCGAATCATGCACGTCAGGGATGGACATTTTCAAAAGCTCTTTTTTGGAGTATCCTGTCAGCTGCACGGCCGCCTCGTTTACATCAACAAATTCCCCTTTCTCTGATGTTATAAAGACGGCATCGCGAGATCCATCAAAAATGGATTTTAACCACTCTTCCGATTCTTTCAACGCTTTTTCCGTTAATTGCCGCTCGAAAAGTTCCATTTTTAATTTTTTCGTACTCAAATCCACCTGATGCTTCAGGGAACGATTCCACGTTAAAATGCCTGCAAGGACAACAAAGATGAGAAGAAGCGTTCCCAAAAAACCTATCCAAAATCCCTTTCGTTCAAACAGGGATCTCTCATTCAAATGTATCCATTTTGCATAAATGGCTTCCCGCTCCTCTTTGCTGATTTTAGCCACTCCTTTTTGCAGAATACGATTCAGCTCCGGCCAATCTTTTCGCGAACCAATGGCCAATTCCCTTTTCTGGCCAAACGTCCCGGCAATGCGAAGATTGGTGATTCCCTCTTTTTCAATGTAATAGGTCGCGATAATTAAATTGGTTACCATGGCATCGTCCATACCCAAGGACACCTTTTTCAAACCCGTCGGTACATTCGGAACAAGATCAAAGACAAGATCCACGGCGGCGTGCGTTTGCGTGATTTCTTCATAGGAAACATAGCCAGGTACGAAGGCCACTTTCATCCCCTGCAATTCTTCCATTGTAAAAGAAGCACTGACTTCCTTTCGTACCAAAATGACATTTGTAAGTTCGAGATAGGGTTCTGTGTACAACAAGGACTTTTCTCGATCTTTTATAACCGCCGGTAGGATATCCACTTCCGCTTTTCTGGCTTTTTCGATGATCTCTTTCCAATTCTTGAAATACAGTGGAGTAAATCGGATGTTCAGTTTCGTTTCCAGAAGCGTCATGTAATCAGCAGAGATCCCCTTGTATTTGCCATCCTTATCATCGAGAAATTCAATAGGAGCGTAGTCTGGATTGAGTGTATACGTAATTACAGGATGGTCTCTAAGCCATTTTTGTTCTTCATGTGTAAGAAAAGAACGACTTGGGTTTTCACCGGGAAGATTGGCATGGCTAAAGCGGCCGAGAAAAAAAGAGGCGACAACCAGTATATAGAATAATGTCCGATCGTTTTTTGTTCTTCGCATGACATGTTCAAAAAACCGGCCTATCGGTTCTTTTTCTCCTGTTATTTTTTCACTTCTCTCTACAGCGACGATGTTAAAGACAAACATTTTTTATAACGCAAACTTCCTGCCATTTGTGATCCGAATGCTTTGATCCACAAGCACATTTTGTAGCGCATTCTTTTCTCAGAGAGCGTGAAAATAGTCACCACGACATGGATACTTTTTTCTCCCTCATGAAGATCTATTTTTTAAGGCGCATGGTTTCATTTCATTGATAAAAGAACTTTCAGTGTTTCAGGATTTTGTGTTTTTTGAAACGCCTTTTTCCATTCACCAAAAGGAAAAACAAAGGAAATGAGTGGTTTCACTTGAATCAATCCTTTTTCCAAAAGACGGACAGCCGGTTCGAACTGTCCGCATCGCGAACCAATGAGATGAATTTCGTCAACAACAAATTTTGCTGTATTGATTTGAATCGCATCATAAATTGTAGATTTGAGTATGAATATCCCTCTGGGTTTGAGCAGACTCAAAGCCAGAACAAATCCGGAAACCGATCCCGAAGCGTCAATGACGACGTCAAACGTATTGTCCTTCTTTTCCCGATCCACGCCTTCTGACTGCATTCCACAATCTCCCCAACAAACTTGTGGCCTAAGATTCCATGAAACGCCATGTATCCTTTTGTAATCTCCAAATCCGTGTTGCAGATGCCAGCCATACGCACTTTCATAAGGGCCTCGCCCTCTTTGGGTTCTGGCTTCGGTATCTGCTGAAGTTCTACGTTTATCACTGAAAACGATGGCTTTCATGTCGCTTTACCCTGTACCCAATTTTCAAATGTATCCTTGTGACGTTTCTTACGAATAGGGCAAGCGCCCAATAAAAACAGAAAGGCCACATGGTGAAAAAAATAATTTTTGTTCAAAACCAAAGACAGCCGGACCAGGCCGTCAAGGGGAACAATAAGAGACCGCAGAAGGAAATGTGACACTCCCCCAAAAATCAAAAAAAGGAACCCAAACCATAAAAAATTGTTCCCTTCGCATCTTTTCCTCGGCGACAATTCACTGGGTATTTGTACCAAATGTTTCATCGCACATGAGGTGCTGCCTCTATTTGTTTTTCAAAGAAACGCCGTTCCATGGGAGTCCGATACTTTTTTTGCGACGCATTTTACACGATCAAGAATTTTTAAAACCAATTCTGTCCCGATCTCAAAAGAGGACAGATCCTGTGCACCGGCCAGAAATCTGTCGCTGCGTGAAACAACCGTATATCCGTGATAGGACGTTGGAATAGAAAAAGATGCCTCACCAAGATTGTCCACGATTGTTACGGGCCCTTCGGACTGAATGAAAAATTCTTTCAATTTTTCAAATCCATTCTTTGCTTCTTCCCCACTGGGAAATAAAACAAGAAAACCTGTGGCTTCCTGATCCCCAATGCGATAACGCGCCTCAAGTCCTTTTGAAAGAAAGGATTGGTTTAACATGTCTCGCGCGATGTACCTTAGTGTTTTGTCCATCTGTCCTTCAGTCGGAAGAAGAGCCAAAATATCGGGTGATTCTGCCGGTATACCTATTCTCTTTGAAATTTCTTCAGCGATCGTTTGTATCACTTTACCGTTCTTCTCCCAATAGCCGCTCGTTTTCAACTCAACGACATACGGCCCTTGATAAAATTTCAACCCGAAATCGGATACAATGGCATCGGTTCCAATGGGGCCGTATTGGTATGACGGATGCTGATAATTGGAATAAAGGCCAAAAGCGTTCAGGGGCGTCCCCATGTTATAAATATCCACAACAAGAGAAGTGTCTTCAGAATTTTTCCACACGTAGGTTAATGTTGCCAATTCTTGAAAATCGTAGGTAAGGTAAAGTTCGGCCTCTCCATCAATATAATCGTACAAATTCTCGGGAGTATAATGGAAAGGCTCTCCTTCCCAACGCCACCCCTTTACAAAATCCGGTGGAGGGAAGAGGGCATTTCGTGTGTCTGCATGGGGTGCACACGAGACGATCCAAATGCCCACAAGAAAAATGATACCTATGCTTTTTTTACTCATCGTACTTGCCAGGGTGACTATGTATTGATCGGATGCGTTATTTTGCCTGCCTTTCCTTCCTTGAATAAGGAACGCTCATCAACGTTCGCTTCGTGAAAAATCACATTCTACACGATGCAAATGCACTTCCTCGATTTCAACGCGACGCCGATGCCTCAATCTTTCGACGTTATGGCATAGGATAATTTTTCCGTCTGTCGAATTGCTTTTTGAAATCGGCTCAACCATCGTGTTCGTAGAGATGTTTCGGCAGCATTTTGTGACTTTACTTTTTCCCATACGTTCGCCTGTTCATTCAATATTTCGGCCCATGTATGTGCTTGTTGAGTAATTTTGCGAACCGTCTCTTCATCTCTTTCGGCGCGATAGATATCAATTTCAACCATTCGTGCCATCACCACGGTATACGTTTTCAAGGCACACGATCCGTGCCACGCGAAACTTTCAGACGGATTCGGCATGTTCTTTGAAATGACTTCTCTTGCCAGAAAAAAATCGTCCAATGCCCGTGTGTACTTTTTTTTCACCCAGTTTCGCGCGGCACTTTGCATGACCGTCTCATATTGGGACACCACCTTCGAAAAGTTACTTTCCTGGGTAAACCCTTTGCTCCATACCAGAAAAGAAAAAACAAAATAAAAAAGCACGCAACGTTTCATAGTTATCCCAAAAGAAATATCCATTCCAACGGACTCACAACATGGGTGTGAAAGAGAGTAAGAAGCGCCTTCACATTGTATAGGAAGCGATCTTCTGTTTTGCCTGTCCCAAAGTCATGGTGCACCGTGACACCAAGGGTTTTAAAATGGTCTTTTGTGTATTCGAGATAGTGGTCCTATTTTTTAGTTCTTCTAAAAGTGTACTTAATTCCGATGCACTTTTATTCAGGGTTCTCATGTTTGCCCGGGCCCGCGGCTTCATCCCCTGGGCTTCCAAATACTCCACCTTGAGCAAACGAATCAGAAGGAGAGTATGCGCCCGAGTGATCCGGTAGATAAGAGATTGATAAGGCCGGTCCGTACTGGGTCTGTAACGCCCAATGAAATCATAAAGTTTTTGTATCTGTGTTGTCGCTTCGTTATACTTTTTTTGCTCCCACAGTGTGTCCGCAAGACGTAAACGCCTCTCATATTGGGATATGGCAACAGCAAAAGGAGAGGATTTTTCACCTCCCAACGAGTCGGCCAACGTACGATCTTTTTCCTCTTTACCGGAAAGAAGAAACGTTTCTACCATTTGTCTGACTTCTTCCGGTATCACAGTCGCTTCCACGGTCATTGTAATCGTTTTGCCTTCTTCCTTCTGCGTGATGACACGTACATCGTGGAGTATCCCAAGGGCAATGGATTGAACAATGTCCTCTTTCGTCTGGAAATTTTTTACATCCGTGGAAGATTGTACAAAAATAGAGTACGATTCAATCGCTTCTCGAAGCGCGAGGTCCTTACACGTCTGGCGCGCCTCGATCAAACTTTCTTTGTCTCCGTAGGTGTATGAATAGCTGCCCTGAATCGTATCCTGAGCCAAGATGGCGGAAATTCCGAGAATGAAAAACGAAATGATCGCGTAGTGCCTCATAATCAGTCCCTCCCTTTGTGACGTATTTCATGTATGCCTGCTTCTTTCTATCCCGACTTTCTTTCATTGGATTCAAAACGGATATCGGTGATCTCTAATACTGTTTTGGGCTCCAAACGGAAAACACTTCCCTTCCCTCCAAAAAAACTGTGCCTTCGAATCAAATGCACGCTGAGCTGCGAATACCGTATCTCTCGTTTTTGCGCTGGACTAAAAACCGTAGCCACAATTTTGGGGTGCAACCCCGGTTCATTAAAGGGACAGGGAACCATACCCCGGTCCCAGCGAACACAAACAATGCATTTTCCTACAGACACTTTCCCTTCCAGACCTTTTTTCCCTTCGTCAATAAAAAATTGCAGACGGTCGGCTATCCTCTCCGATGTCCATCCAAGGGAAGAAAGAATGCGTTGATCCTCCTGGATAATGTCGTGAATATGGCGACTGTCTTCTCCCAGAAAACCATCTTTGGAAATTCTGCCGGGTCCGAAATGGGTTTGCATCTTTTTTTCTTGTGGTGTCTGTTTCATCGAATCTCTCCTCGGAGATTGGTTCCGTGTTATGCAAAAGGATCGTAAAAAATCCGGTCGCTGGTGATGCCGTTGTTGTTCATTGTCTTGATACATGCGTTCAGCATGCCTGGGCTTCCGCATAAATACCCCTGAGCCTTCGGTGTATCCATCTTCTTAAGATAGGCATCCAAAGGAGTGGTGATCAACCCCCGTTCGCCGTCCCAAACATCGTCTGGATCGGGTTGTGAGAGTGCAGGAACAAAGGTGAAATGGGGTATCTCTTTTTCGAACCGGTTCATTTCTTCTACATAAAAAAGATCTTTTTTTGATACGGCACCAAAGAAATAGGTGATCTTCCGCTGCGACTTGATTCTGGCCAATTCGCTCAGAAGGGAAACCATGGGCGCCATTCCCGATCCGCCTGCCACCATGATAATTTCGCCCGTCCCTTCGCGCAAATAAAAATTCCCCATGGGTCCTGTAAAAATTACCCTCTCCCCTTCTTGCAGATGATGGTGAACCCATGTGGTGCAGATTCCCTCCGGAACCAATCGAATCATGAGATCAATATTTTTCGTCTCATCATTGGGCGACGCAATAGAATAGGCGCGTGACACAATCTCCCTTACTTTTGGGTAGGGTTTGTTTTGCAGCTGGATGTACTGGCCTGGGGTGAAGTGAATTTCTTCCGGACGAAGAAGGTGCAACCGGAGAAGTTTTATATCGTACGTCAGGTCTTTGAGGAGCACGACCTCGGCCTCAAACTCCTTGATTTGAAAAAGTGCTTCCGAAATTTGAATGGAGAGATCGCTTTTGACTTTGACCTGGCAGGCCAGTCGAACACGATCCTGAAGTTCCTGTTGGCTTAAAAGCGCCGATTCGGTCGGCAGAACTGTGCCAGCTCCTTCGGTTATTTTGCATTTGCAGTACGCACAGGTTCCTCTCCCTCCGCAGGCCGATGGGAGGAAAATTTTTTGACTATTCAAGGCGGATAAAAGAGAGGAACCGCCCGTTACCTTCAGTGTCTTGTCTTGATTGATGGTGATCGTGCACTCACCGTAATTGGCGAAAAATCGTTCCGCGATAACCAAGATCACGGACAGAACCGCGTTGATCCCTCCCAAAACAGCCACTGTTAAAATAATCTCATCCATCATGTGCAAACGAAAACCTACTGAATCTGAACAATGCCAGAAAATCCTATAAACGCCATGGCCATAATTCCCGTAATGATCAACGTGATTCCGGGGCCTCGCAGCGGTTGGGGAATTTTCTCTTCGTTCAACCGTTCCCGAATTCCTGCCATGGCAAGAATGGCCAAAAGCCAGCCCAATCCGCTGCCTGTGCCGAACAACACGCTTTGAATGAACGTATACTTCCGAATCACCATAAAAAGGGACACACCCAAAATGGCGCAATTCACCGTGATCAATGGAAGAAAAATTCCCAGATTGATATAAAGCCCTTCGGAATAGCGCTCAATGAACATTTCCAGCAATTGCACAGTGGCTGCGATCACCACAATAAAAACAATGTACCGCAAATACTCCAGTTGCAGCGGCACAAGAATCCGATAATACACAAGGTAGTTCAACGCGGATGTCATGGACAGCACAAACGTAACGGCCACTCCCAGCCCCACGGCAGTCTTGATCTGCTTGGAAACGGATAAAAACGAACACATCCCCAAAAAATAGGTCAGCAAGATATTCCCTGTAAAAATCGCAGCAAAAAATATGACCCAAGGGGATACATTTTCCATAAACAGGCTCTCCTACTTTTTCTCGGCAGCCATTTTGCCCGCGGCCAAAGAATTGGACACCCAGATAAAAAGTGCCAGCATAAAAAATCCTCCCGGTGCCATGATCATAAACGACCATTGAATCCATCCATTGCTGGCACCAAGACTCTGCATCAGTGGATTCAGCACCGGCATCCCAAGAAAGGTACCAAAGCCAAGCAACTCTCTGAAAAAGGCGATAACCAACAAAATCCACGAATAGCCGATTCCGGACAGAATGCCATCCAAAAATGCAATGCCGGGTTTGTTGGACGAAGAAAATGCTTCCAATCGCCCCATGATGATGCAGTTGGTAATAATCAGACCGACATACGGGCCCAGAGCTCTGCTGATATTGGGAACATACGCTTTCAAAGAAATGTCCACAATCACGACAAAACTGGAGATCACCAGGGTCTGAACCATCATGCGCACCCGGGATGGAATGATGTTTCTCAGAAGCGAAATCGTGAGAGCCGAAAAACCAGTAACAAACGTCAATCCGAGTCCCATCACCAAAGTGTTTAAAAAGATGTTGGTGACTGCCAGGGTGGAACAAATTCCAAGTATTTGCACGGTCACGGGATTGTTTTTCCAGAGATCGTCCCGAATGACTTCAATAGCTTTTGATTTTACCATTTCTTATTCACTGATTTTATTTTAGCAGATACCATTCTCCGTAGAATTGAATATCTTTATAAACGATTTTCCAAATTTGTTTATGAGACTTCCTCCAAACCTCCAACTTCATATAACCCCTATTCTTATTCCGGAGTTTTGTATAATCACTCATTATAATCTTCCAATATTTGAATCATTCCAATAAACCATTCCCAAATCCATCCATCACTCCATTCCTCCATCATTCCATTGCTCCAATACTCCATGATTCCTCTTTTACATCACTCCAATTCCTCCCATAGTAATATTCTGTTCAAAACTTCCCTATTTTCAGACAGCAAACGAATATAAAATCTCAGATCTGTGTTGATCATGTTGAGCACGCCGTTGCATGTCTGGGTGGCACCGGTAATGGCCTGGATACTGTTTGTGGATTGTTCCAGATTTGAATGATCCTTTTTGCTGACCATAACAATGGGCAGCGGCTCGAAGATTGGCTGGAAAAAATTCTTCAGATCAAGACCGCGGAAATAGGATTTAAATTCTTTCTCCAGGATGCGGGCTCCGAGACCCGGCGTTTCCACCTGATCTGTAAAATCAATGCCGAGCATGCGGCTGAAGTCGGACGAAACAACGGCAAAAGCAGAAATGGTTCCCCACAAACCTTTCCCTCGCAAAGGAAAACCGTACGCAGCAATGTTCCCTTCGTGATCAAAAAGTACATAAATTTCTGCCGAATCCTGTATGGATAAAAAGCTCCCTTTTAACAATTCTCTTTGCTGTGCAAAAACAGGAAGCGTGATTGTTTTTATTCGTTGTTTCATGGCGTTGACCAGATCCGCTTCTTTCCACGGGACATCCGCGGTGGTACTGGTTTCTGAAAGGTTTTTCTCTCCCATCCCTTCTGGAAAAATGTTGAAGGCATAAAGTATGGATCTCATTTTCTGTATCGCTAAATTCCGGGTAATCCGCTGCCCCGAAATTTCATGGACAAAGGCAAGAATGAAGATAAAAAACACAGTAACGGCCAACATAAAACCCACAGTAAAAAAGGCTTTTTTCATTCCGACTTCCCTCTGCGTTGCACCTGTTTTACTCCGTAATCCATAATGGAAGCAAACATATTTCCAAGCAGAATGGAAAACATCAATCCGCCAGCAAACAAAGAATAGGAACGAATAATATTTGTCAAAAGCGCAATGAGCGTTCCGTACATCCATTGGGCGCCTTTGGTTTTTGGAGCAGATACAGGGTCAGTCACCATAAAAAATCCTCCCAACACAGCACCTCCCGAAAGTATGCCGTAAAGAAATGTCGGCACCTGGTTTGG
>Ga0172365_10004566_pt1 | contig 10241 bp, 11 predicted proteins | sample LakKivSesite48cm_FD_114535 | JGI IMG/M metagenome (GOLD analysis project Ga0172365, IMG submission 114535) | Sediment microbial communities from Lake Kivu, Rwanda - Sediment site 48cm | ecosystem: Environmental > Aquatic > Freshwater > Lake > Sediment | place: Rwanda: Western Province, Lake... | reverse complement strand
TTCTCCAGTGCATCATTGAGGTCAGTCCAGGTGGCAGCATAGTCGTCGGACTTCAACAGATAATATCCAGCGCCATCCTGGACAATGCCATCATCCTGGCAAGGGTCGGGGCAGTTGACATCGCTTTGTTCCACGATAGCAAAGGCCACCTCCCCGCCGTCAGCCAGCGCATAATCGATGATTACCGAACCGGGCGCCAAGACCCAGCCTTCTGTGGTGGGAGTAGAGACCCTGGTCCACTCACTGAGACCGGGGTCGGCACTCACCTCGCGGGCGGGTGCCGCTACAATTATCAGACTGATGACCAGTGCCGCGGCGATGAGCATATACATCGCCCGCACCGGCCACCCTCTTATTCTAGTCATTCAATTCCTCCTTTATTAGGTATCCAATTTAATTCCACTCTCGCCCGGATTCGACTACACCAGGCTCGAGTCATTGGAAACATTTTTATTCAGTAAACCTACTTTTAAGCCTGCCTCATTCACAGGCTGCCCATTTTGAGATTGCTTCGTCGCTACGCTCCTCGCAATGACAAAATTTTACGTTCCTCGCAGTGACGAAAGACAATGGTTCTTTCGCCCGGGCCAGGCATCCTTGCTCTTCCCCTCGGCGAATCTAGTATACTCTGCCGTCATTGCGAGTCCCGATTTATCGGGACGTGGCAATCCCCAACCCTGCCGAGATTGCTTCGTCGCCCCGACAAGTCGGGGCTCCTCGCAATGACAGGGGGGAATGATCCTTCGCAACGACAGGAAGATTCTGGCAACGGCGATTCGCTTCAGGACTTTGCCATAAGCATCACCTCCTTTTCGATTTCGTTAACGTCATCCCGATGGAATCGGGATGACAGGCGGTTGTCATCGCACGATATTCAATTATTAACGTTCAAACAAGCCCAAATCTCTCGTCCAAAGCCATAATAATAGGCTCCGGCCTATCTAACCTTTCACTATATAACTCTTCCCTTATTTTGTCAATAGGTAATTGATAATTCACCAAATAACCTTGATGTATTGTATCAGCTATCATCTCTTTGTCAATACCTAGCATGGCGATGTGTAAACCGGGCGTGGGTCGGAACAGGCTCCGCCCCTACCGTGGCACACCCTGAACAGTCTCACTACATGCATTAACACGACAAAATCTCCTTGCTACTTTAGAACATAAGTGCTAATTTACAACTAATTATGGAGCTGCCTGTTAAATCTGTGGGAGTTCTCGATGACATTCCTTTTTTTCATTGCGAGGAGCATAAGCGACGAAGCAATCTCTGGTCGGGGACAAGCTCCGACCCTGCGGTACTGAATCATGGAGGAAAACACAAACTGAAGCAAGACGGGAGCGCATCATGGACAGTGATTTGATGTGGGATTTACTGCCCGAGGAATTCCCCTACGAAGATCAGGGCTGTGAACTGTTTCGCTCCTGTCTTAACTGCCCCTTTCCTTGCTGCATTAAAGAAGAGCCCTGGGGAAAGGAAAGGTTATTAAAACGCAGGCGGGCCGAGAGGATGCTGGAGTTGAGGCAGGAGGGCAAAAGCGTCAGGGAGATTGCCCGCATATTTGAGGTCAGCCCGAGAACGGTGCAGAGATGGCTGAAGGTAATGGAGGCAGCGTCCTCCCCAGGTCATTGCGAGTCCCGCTACAATCGGGACGAAGCAATCCCGACCCCAGGACAGTCAAAGGAGGCTTGAAGCATGTCTGATTTCAATCCATCGCAGCTAAACCGCATGGACACCCAACGCCTGGCCGCTTATCGCACCAACCTTGATTTCTATCAGGGCAGCCACTGGCCCACCACCTCACGTCACCGCCAGCTCGTTTTCAACTATGCTAAGGTCTCCGTCGATAAGGTCACCAGCTTTTTGATGCAGGGATTTACCGTTACCTGCTTCCCTGCCAGTACCTCCCCGTCATTGCGAGGAGCGGAGCGACGTGGCAATCTCCAAAACGAAGAGGCCCGCGTCAGGCAGGCCGAGCAGATTCTGCGGCAAGTCTACGAGGACAACAACCTCCAGCAGCTCGATTACGAGACCGAGATAGATGCCGCCGTCCTGGGAGACGGTTGCTATAAGGTCATCTGGGATACCGACGAGAGACGTATCCGTATCACCGCCCCCGATGTCTCGGGCATCTTCGCCTGGTGGCTGGGAGACGATACCTCGCGGGTCTGGCGGATAGCCTCACGCTATACCCTTACCCAAGACGAAGTAGAGATGCTCTACCCCAGTGTTATTGCCAGTCCTTCCCCTCCTGTCATTGCGAGCGCAGCGAAGCAATCTCGCAGGATTGCCACGTCGCCCCGATTCATCGGGGCTCCTCGCAATGACAGAAAGGGGGCAGCTCGCCATAACGTGGTGGTAACTGAGCTCTGGACCGCCAGGACCTTCGACCTTTACCTGGACAACGACCTTATGGAGTCCAAGCCCAATCCCTACGGCTTCATTCCTTTCGTAATCTTTCCCAACCTCCGAGAGCCCAAGAAGTTCTGGGGCAGCTCCGATATCCCCGTCCTTATCCAGCCCCAGCGGGAGCTTAATAGAGCTTTGAGCCAGTTGTCCAGGATATTAGAGCTGTCGGGAAATCCCATCGCCGTCCTCGAGAACATCGCATCGGCTGAGGACATCAAAGTCCAGCCTGGGGCCCTGTGGACCATCCCCGAGGACGCAAAGGCTTATCTCTTGGACTTGCTGCAGGGCGGCGGCGTTAGGCTGCATGTCGATTATATCGATTTGCTATACCGTGCCCTGCACGATATCTCGGAGACGCCCCGAGCCGCCTGGGGAGGCATTGAGAAAGAGCTTTCAGGAGCAGCCTTGAATATCGAGCTCGGCAGCCTCATTCATAAGATCATTAGGAAGCGGACTATCCGCACCAACGCCTACCACCAGCGGAACGACCTCATCCTTAAGCTAGCTGAGAAATACATGAACGGAAGCTTTGAGCAAATAAACCACCGGGTAGTATGGGGGCCGATATTGTCCCAGGACACAGCCCGCCAGGCTCAGAACGAGCAGTTACTTGTCCAGGCCGGAGTCCACAGCCGGAGGACGGCCATGGACGAAATGGGGATCCAGGACCCCGACGAGGAGTTCAACAGGTGGTTGGATGAGAGGAAGAAAATCCTGGAAATGAATCAGGAGTTTAGGGCATCGTCCACACGTGGCGGAGCGAGAGAGAGCGACAGCCACAGAAATGGAAGTGCCTGAGTAATAACTCAAACCAAGGAGAAACTTATGCCAGAAGAAAACGAAGAAATCAAAGAACCCGAAAAGGCACAGGAAACCCAAGAACCCAACGACGGAGTTTCCACCACCGAGGACATGGAGGCTATTAAGGCTCAGCTCGGGAAGGAACAGGCCACCTTAGCTGAGGCCCAGGCAGCCCTGGCCGAGAAAGACGCCCGCATCGCCGAACTCGAAACCTCGCTAAGCCAAGAGAAGAGCGAGCGCGAGCTCGCCCTGGCTGACCTGGCCGCCACCAGGGAAGCCAACACTGCAGCCGTCTCCAAGTACCTCGATGCCGTCAGGCTTGCCAATCCCGCCATCCCCCAAGGCATCATCACCGGCGACACCATCGAGGACATAGACGCCTCGCTGGCGAAGGCTACCACCATCGCCGAGTCTGTCAAGGCCAGCCTCCAAGCTCAGGCTAAAGAGGCTAAGGTCCCCGCAGGGGCGCCCCCCAGAGGCGAGATATCCCTCGAGGGCTTAACCCCCAGGGAGAAGATCGCCGCTGGAATTCAACAAAAAGGAGGAATGTAGTGCGAAGATGTAGTGCGGGGTTTTAGCCCCGTGCTAGCTTCGTGCCAAACGAAAGACTATGAGCCTATCTTTAATAGAAGCAAGCAAGCTCTCGACCGATATCCTGCTTAAAGGAATCATCGAGACCATCGTCAAGGACAGCCCCATCTTACAGGAGCTGCCCTTCATCCAGATCGTGGGCAATAGCCTGAAATACAACCGGGAGAAGACTCTGCCCACCGTAGGCTGGTACGCCCCGGTGACCGGCACCTGGACACAGTCCGAGCCGGCTTTCGAGCAGTGCTCTGCCAGCCTCTGCGTCCTTGGCGGAGACGCCGACGTGGACAACTTCCTCAAGGCTACCAGGAGTAACATCCAGGACCTCGAGGCCGCCGTCATCGAGCTGAAAGCCAAGGCCTTGAGGAACGAGTTCGAGAACACGTTCTTGAACGGAGATTCGGGCGTGGACGCCAACCAGCCCGACGGTCTGTATAAGACCATGAAGGGCACAGCCTGGGAGGCCAACACCGCTTACTCCCTGGGAGACGTCGTCGTTCCCACAGCCGGCCTGGAGAACGGCTTCCGTTACGAGTGCACCACCGCCGGCACTTCTCATGCCACCACTGAGCCTACCTGGCCCACCGCCGAGGGCGACACTGTTACCGACGGCACCGTGGTCTGGACCTGCCGGCCTGGCAACCACCTCGGCTCGGGCGCCAATGGCGCCACCCTCGCCTTCACCGCGGTGGATCAGCTCATTGACCTTGTCAAAGGCGGCAAGCCCGACCTGCTCTTAATGAGCCGCCGGTCCCGCCGGAAGCTCGCAGCACTGGCCCGAGCCGCCGGCAGCAACCTGCAAGTCGGCCAGGGCAAGCTCGGCGAGTTCATTGAGTTATACAACGGCATCCCTGTCGCCATCTCCGACTGGGTCAAGGACAACTACACCGTGGGCAGCAACGGCGATTGCTCCGCCATCTTTGCCTTCCAGATAGGAGAGGGCGCCGTCTGCGGTCTCTCCAGCCCCGAGATGATTCAGGTCGAGCGCCTCGGTTCCCTGGAGACCAAGGACGCTGCCCGCACCAGGGTCAAGTGGTATGTGTCCCTGGCCAACTTTTCCATCGTCAAGGCCGCCATGCTCACAGGAGTGAGAGACTAATGACTATTGACTGCCAGGGTTCGCTGCCACTTTGGTATTCATGTTTTACCTCCTTTCGGATAGGGGGAGGAGGGAGGCTTTCCTCCCTCTCCCTCCTGCGACGAGGTGAAGCATGAACTTAGTTGAGATGAGAGCCCGGGTCCGGGAGGACCTCCAGGACGCCGACAGCCAGAACTACCGCTGGACGGACGCCGAGGTAGAGGGAGCCATCAAGAGAGTCGTCCTGGAATATTCCCTCCACGCCCCCATCCAGCAGCAGGACGATATCGCCACCACCGACGGCGACACCGATCTCGATCTTTCCACTTTAACAGGTATTGTAAAAATCCAGTCCGTCGAGTTCCCCATCGGCCAGAGCCCTAAATACTACCAGCGGACTGAGTACTGGGCCGGTCATCTTTACATGCAGGACGAGGGAGACGGAGAAGACGCCCGGGTAAGATGGCTTAAGAAGCACACGCTTGCCGTTGGCTCGACCACCATCCCGGCCGAGCACGAGGAAATCATCGTCCTCGGCGCCACCGGTTACCTGGCCATGTCGGCCTCGGCCTATACAGTGGACAGGGCCTTTATTGCCGGTCGCTATGGCACTACCAGTTATCGGGCCTGGGGTAAGGAGCGGCTTGACCGCTACGATAAGAAGCTCAAAGCCATCTCCCATACCTCTAAAGTCATCCAACATGAGCTCTACACCGATGAGTAGCGCAAAGTGATGCAAAGGGATGTAGTGCGAGGCTTTAGCCTCGTGCCTTATCCCCTCTTAGGATAAGAGGGGTCAGGGAAGTTATGATAGAAGTTGGAGTCCTCAAAAACTTCGACAGCGGTATCTACAAGGCCGGCGTCCAGCTCGCAGGGTCTTTGACCACTTATTTCGACGACGTCAGCGTCGCCCGCAACATCGCATCAGGCGAGATGATAACCGGCCGCCATGTAATCCTGGCCCTCCCGCAGGATAACCCCAAAGACGTCGTCGTAATTGCCGTATTCACTGTGTGATATGTATATATAAAGATAACAACGTAGTGCGAGGCTTCAGCCTCGTGCCAAGGAGTAACAATGAGCAAAGTAAAAGAAGCACTTTCTTCTGTCATTGCGAGGGGCAAAGCCCCGAAGCAATCTCATAAGGAGGAGAAAATAGTGAGCAAAGTCAAAGAAGAATTACAAAAAGAGAAGACCAAAAAGGAGCTCCCTAAAGAGGCCTTCGCCATCGTCGGCGACTCCCAGGATACTGAGACCTGGAAGCTCCCCCATCATACCAGGGCCATTTTTAGAGCTCTCCAGGGCCGGCTCGATATCGAGAAGACCGTGGACTGGGACCGCATGACGGCAGCTGTCGCCGCCCTCAGCCCTGGCGGTTACCGCGGGGAGAGGGTCCAAGCCTCCGCGGAGGACATTATCAAAGCAGCCCGCCACCTGGCCAGGCATTATGAAAAGGCCGGGAAGTCCATCCCCGACACCCTGGGCGCCCTGATTTGACATATTATTGACATGTCATTGCGAGCTCCTCTTCCCCTTTGTCATTGCGAGGAGCGGAGCGACGTGGCAATCTCTTAAAAACAAGGGGGGCAAAGCCACCGTGAGTATAAAGTCGCAAAAACGAAAACAGGGGCTTTCCTGAGCCTCTCAGGGCCTATGTAGTGCGAGGATTCAGCCTCGTGCTGTAAAGGAGTAATTATGGCAGAACAACAGAACAAGGCTAACCCGACCCTGGTGGAGGTTTTCACCATTTTTTTGCGGGCGGTCACCCGGCCCGCTGTCACCATCATCTTCGCCGCCGTTATCGCCCAGGTCGTCATCGAGGGGATCGCCGCCCCCCAGTGGTTTCTCGGCCTGGCCAGCGCCTGCATCCTTTGGTGGTTCGGCGACAGGACGGTGCAGCACATCAAGGAAAAGAAGGAGGGCTAATGCTAACAAGAAAAACGGTTAGGGGAGATATCCCTTCAGCTGAGATAAAAGCCGCTTACCAGAAGGCCTTCCACATAGCAGGCGAAGGATGGCTCCACAACCTATTGCAACTATTCTTCGACATAAGGTCTGTATTCAACTTCGCCGATGCCTGCTACAAAGAAGCCGACGAAGAGCTGATACAGGTCATCCTGGACGCCGACCTGGGGGATAAAGAGGAGTATGAGACAGAGTGGTATGACTGCGACGACTTTGCCTTCCGTCTCATAGGCATCTTCCACTGTGATAGAGATGCCGCAGCCATGCCTATTTTTATCACCTGGGTGTTATTGCCAGAAGGAGGGCACGCCGTCCTCAGCTACTACAAGGACGGACAGGTCAAGATAATCGAGCCGCAGACAGACCAGGTGTTCCCGGTTCCGGAAGACTGGAGCTTGATGCTGCTTTGTGGATAGGAGAGCATGAAGAACTCAGATAGAGGCTTCCTGAACGGAATCAGAATCACCGCCTTCCTCGACTGCTATCAGGAATGGCACGCCTTTGTGGAAGGTCTCTGTGAGGTCCTCTGCCCCTGGCCAGCGAAGCACAAACTCTCCGGACAATTGTTAAACGACTTGAAGAAAGACCATCATTACTACGTATTAGGCCGGGCCACAGGCGTCATTGCCTGGCTCACTATATGTTGTGTTATTAAGGAAATATTCTTCTAACCAAAAATGTAGTGCCCCGATTTCATAGGGGTGCCATGAGAAGGAGGCAATATGTCTAAATCAGGACTCAGACACATAGATGTCGGCCCAGAGCTCGCCAGGACGGAGTGGGAGAGCGAGGAGAGCCACGAGCTCATTCACGGCACCAGCTTCCCATCCTCCCCCACCGAGCGCCAGCTCTTCTACCGCGACGACGAGCATAAGTGGTACATCTACAACGGCACAGACTGGGTCAGCCTTCAAGGCGGCGGAGGCATGGAAGTCCACGGCAACGAGTATCACGATCCCGACTTTGCCACAGAAGCTGCCCTGGCCGCCCACGAGACAGCCACCTCAGGTGTGCATGGTGCAGAGGGAAACACCCTATGGCACGGCGGTCTAACAAATATTATCGATAAAAGCCATCTTAGCCAGGATTTCGGGGCTTCGAGTTTGCGTCTACTTGCTTGGAACTTCACGCCGAAGCAGGGAAAAGCATTTCAGGTCAGTAATACGGGTGCAGCAAGTCCGTTTAGTGGACTTATCAACGGCAATCCTACAAGCACATCCGTTGTCTATGATGGTGAGACTAACGAAACCTGCTTGAAGGGACTTACTAGTGGTGCTGACAGGTGGGGAAGATTTATCCTCCACAATAATACAAGGGGTAACAGTCGGCTCGTGGTAAGCTGGGATGTAGATACAAATACAATCACCACAGAATTCTCTACAGATAATTGGGCCGATAATGATGTCATCACTCTGCAATCAACAACCTGCACACAAGCTGGCTATATGGACTTAGACTTGAGCGATGAATTAGATAGTGACGAGGTATATGCTTATTTCCAGGCGGAGGTGCTTGAAAAAGCTGGAGCGGCTGGACAGCGTATGATACTCCATCCTTTTGCGTCATACAATCAAGGTAAAAGAATAATGTGTCCAGCTTATCTTGCCAATGAGTTCACCGTAGTAACTGCTGTAATGTCGATAATCAGTCAAAAGATATGTGTATATTGGGGTGCCTTTACTGAAGCTGCCCCAGCATTGTCAGTTTTGGGTACACTGGAATACGCAGACACATAAGCCAGAAGAGGTGACATGCGAACTCTGAGCGATACTCTACTTGCCGCCCAGAAGAAGCCTCACCACCTCCCCGGAGCCTGCCCTGAGCGAAGCCGAAGGGTCTAAATCAATGAAACAGTTATCAGCCACTTTGGCAGCAGCACAGAAAGCACCTCATAGATTGCCCTATGTGCAAGCTAAAATTTATGACTATGAGGCCGGCGTCAAGAGGCTATCCTGGACGAGAGTTTACGAAGGCACCGAGCCCGACAACCACCATGGCATCGCCTTCGACGGCGACGGCGATATGCACCGTATCAGAGCTGGCAGCGGTAATGCCCTCTACTATCAGAAGCAGGGGTTGCCCTTCGCTACCCCCTTTCCTTATACCTTTCCCTTCGAGCTGGGCGAGCTCTTGGAGTTCGACACCTGGACTCAAATAGCCTCCGACTGCGCCGGGCCCTGTGCCATCGCTGCCTGCGGAGCCAGGGTTTATATCTTCTACAAGACCACTGGCAATGTCCTCTGGAAATACTACTCCCACGACTACGGCCAGACCTGGGACGACGCCCATCTGGTAAGCTACGCCGACGTCCTCTCCCTGGCCGCTTGTTGGTGGGGCAGCTCCGACATTGTCGTCTGTTTCGCTCTTAAGTCTAACGAGCTAAACGGCGTTGTCCTCGATAGTTCCGACCAGTCAACCAGCCAGCATATCAAGGAGTTTCATGGCGCTGCCACCCATATATTTCTGGACACCTACGGCATCGGAGCCACTTTCAACTCATTCTGGCCTCAGTGCGAGATAGTTCTTGCCGCTAAAGAGTCCGACTCCCCCTATAACCACTTCGACCTCTGGCGTACCTGGTTCTCTGATACCTATAATTTCGGTGCCCTCGAGAGCTTCCTTATGTCCCCGGATGGAGAGGATATCACCTGCGAGTACCCCGACTGCCATCTCCCGGCCTCAGCCCAGTCCTACGAGACTAACCGTGTCGTCGCCATAGAGAAGTTCACCGGCATAACCGCCTATACCCGCGCCTTGGCTTGTCACATGGTCAAGGGCACATACTGGTCCGACACTGTCTTCACCGAGCCCAAGCCCTTCCTGGACATCAGCGCGAATTACGGCTTAAGGCTCCAGAGCACCGCTGAGCATTGGTGGTTGTCCCGACCCGACGGAGTCTGGAGAGCACCCCGCCCCGCTTTACCCGCCATAGTCTTAACGTCGGCGGGAGACATCGTCTCCCTGCAACAAAATGTCATTGCGAGCCCCGATAAATCGGGGCGTGGCAATCTCGTGCTCGAGCTCGATAACTCCAAGGGCCAGTACGCCAGTCCAGGGGAGGGAGCCCTTGCTTCGCTTCGCTTTCGCAGCGAAATCGTCCTCAAGCTCGGCTATAAGACCCCTGCAGGCAACGAGACCTCCGAGGCCGGCACCTACTGGATTGATTCCTGGGAGTACCGGTCAGTGTCATTGCCTTCCTCCTCGTCATTGCGAGCGGAGCGAAGCAATCTCTCCACCTTTACCCTATATTGCATTGACGGTTTAGGCTTTATGGACCGTTGGACCGCCCGCTATCAGATGAGGTGGAATAAGGACGAAGTCAACCCTAAATCCGTCCGGCAGATTCTTTATCAGCTCTTAGCCCGGGCCGGCATTAAGCTCACCAACGCCCCGCCC
>Ga0172365_10004563_pt1 | contig 10243 bp, 10 predicted proteins | sample LakKivSesite48cm_FD_114535 | JGI IMG/M metagenome (GOLD analysis project Ga0172365, IMG submission 114535) | Sediment microbial communities from Lake Kivu, Rwanda - Sediment site 48cm | ecosystem: Environmental > Aquatic > Freshwater > Lake > Sediment | place: Rwanda: Western Province, Lake... | reverse complement strand
CATGCATGACACGCTATACACTGGTCGGCGTTGACTGGGAAAGACTTCTCAGAGCCGCTGGCTTGGCGCATCTCGTAGACCCCTACGGGGCATGTAGTTACGCAGGTGCCGCAACCCGTACATTTCTCTTGGTCAACAGTTACATTTACCATCCCAAATCATCTCCAACTTACGATTCTTACCCAAACGTCAATAGGCAATAGAAAAGGGTTTTGGTTTCGCACATCAAGCTAACGTATCTCTTTGAGGCCCCTCATGTAAGGAACCAGCACATCGGGTATTCCTATGGAACCGTCGGGTTTCTGGTAGTTCTCCATTATCGCGATGATTGTTCTCTCCGTGGCAACCAGCGTACTATTCAAGGTATGAACGTAGGCTGTGGGCTCATTAGGCTTATCCCGATATCGAATCCTAGACCTAACAGCTTGGTATGATGTGCAGTTGCTGCAGGAGACGAGTTCCCTGAACTTCTCCTGCCCCGGGAGCCACGCCTCGATATCATACTTCTTGGCCGCTACCGTCCCGAGGTCTCCGCTACAGACATTCACGACCCTGTAGGGGATCTGGAGACTCTGGAGAAACTCCTCCGCTCTCCCTAGGAGAGCCTCATGCTCCTTCCTCGAGTCCTCTGGCTTGCAGAAAACGAACTGCTCCACCTTCTCGAACTGGTGGACGCGGAAGATGCCTTTGGTATCCCGGCCGTGAGCGCCGGCCTCCTTTCTGAAACATGGGCTTATCCCCGCGTAGCGGAGCGGCAAGTTATTCCCGTCGAGGATCTCATTCATACGCATAGCTAGGAGCGCGTGCTCCGCCGTCGCGATAAGGTAGAGGTCTTCTCCCTCGACCTTGTAGATCATTTCCTCGAAGTCGGAAAGGGCGATCGCTCCCCCGATGGCCTCGCGTTTTATCATGTAGGGAGGTTGGACAAGCCTGTACTCCCTCTCCTCTAGGAAGTCGAGGGCGTACTTTACGAGGGCATAGTTGAGTTGAACGAGGGCGTCTAGCATGTAGTAGAAACGACTTCCAGCTACCTTAGCGGCCCTGACGGTATCGACGAGACCAAGCTTCTCAGCTAGGTCGATGTGATCCTTCGGGGTGAAGTCGAAATGAGGAAGCTCACCCCACCGCCTAATCTCCACATTGTCGCTATCATCCTTACCAACCGGAACCGTGGGGTCCATGATGTTGGACAGGCGGAGCAAGATGTAATCGATTCTCTCCCGATAACGGTCGGCCTCCTTCTCCAGAACCGCTATCTCCTCAGGTATGCCCGCCGCTTCCCTAATCTTCTCAGAGGGGTCAAGCCCCTTTCGATGGATGTCCTCGATCTCCCGGGTAAGCCTGTTCCTCTTTTCCCTCAGTTCGTTGGCCTTGGTTAGGAGGCTCCTCCACAAGGCGTCCAGCCTGAGTAACTCACCGACCCAAGGGATCTTCTCGGTGTCTCCTCTTTTCCTGAGGTCTTCCTCGACTATCTCGGGGTTCTCACGGATGAAACGGATGTCGAGCATCTAGACTATTTCTCCATCTGATCAGGGATTTTTAGCGCACGTAGAGCCTCTCGATTAATCCGATGATCTTATCCATGCTTCGAGGACTAATTTGTCTTATTATGTCTATGTCCTCTTTCCGAATAGCCTTGATGAAGAGTAAAGCCAAGAGATAACAGACCACGGCTACGGTCACTTCAACGCCCAACTTAACGAAAATACTTGAGAAAGAAAGATTGTACTCGACGAAGAGCGTGGGAGGAACAAGAGATAACCCAGCTACTAAGCCCTTCAGTAAACCTTCTCGATCTATCGTGAAGGGCAGTTCCTTCCTCAGCTCGAAGAGCATATAGAAGAAGACCACAAGAATAGACGCGGCCCTAGCGATGATCGCCCCGTAGAGCCCAAGGCTAGGCGAAAGGGTAGTTACGATTAGGGCGTCCACGGCTAGAGCTGAGAGGGAGATGCGGATGAAAGAAGACGTTTTTCCAATGGATTTGAGGCTGGAATTCATTATGGTGGCAAAAGCATTCAAGATTGAGAAAATGGAAAGAATTGTTAGGGGAGCATTTCCCTCTGAGGCCAGTTTGGCTTGGTAGAGGACGGTCATAGCTGTTCGGGAGATGGAGGACAGGCCGAAGGCGGCTGGGAAGTACATGAGGCCTAGATAGCGGAGCGCCCTTGCGACCATCCATGATAATTCTTGTTTCCCATTCCTGCCATAGGATTCAGAGAAAGTCGGAAGCACCACAACGTCCAAGACGGCTCCGATTATTCCCAGAGAAGTCACTGCTCTGATGGCAAGGTCAAAGACACCCAAGGCCTCTAGATTTCCAGATACAGCGAGGAAGAGCATACGGTCTGACCAGTCCTGCATCGTAGCGACGAGCAGCATCGTGAGGATGGGAAGGCTGAACTTCAGCAATTCCTTCGCATCAAATTGCGTCTTCGTGGCTGGCAATCGTCCCCGATACATGAAGAAGGTAAGGGCTAGACCGGCGAACTCACCGAAGAGCGTTCCTAAAGCAACACCGAGAAGCCCTTCCCCCATGAGCACGAAGAGTATTCCCAGGAACCTAACTGCAGTCATCGAGGAGAGGTTTGCGATAGCGTACTTGTCGAAGAGCTGAAGACCCTGAATCAGGGAAAGGTAGGTCATCCTCAAAGCAGCCAAGAAGCCGGCTCCGATGGTGACAGCGAGAAGCATCTCGATGCCTTCGATGTCAGCCCAAGCCTGTCCCGCGACCAGAGCTATGACTAGAAAAATAGCGAAGAATATCGAGGAGGAGAAGAGGACCATGCGAGATGTCGTCCGTGCGACGGCTGCGGCCTTCTCATAGTCCTCCCTACCCAGGTACTCTGCCACATACTTTACCGCGGCGATCTGCAGGGCTAGTGGAGCCAGAACCGATAGGACAGTGTGGGTGAAGGTGAGGGTTGAAAAGATTCCAATCTCGGCAGGACTGAGGTTCTTGGAAAGTATGTTGTAGAAGATTATTCCTACAACAAACTGGAGGGCGTTGAGGACGGCGATGTAGGTAATGCCCTTCCCGATGCGTGCGATGGCCAAAATGTCTTCCCCGAACTCCTCTGCGTGCCTACTCCAGTGGGTGTGGAGGAACTCAATCCATGTGCCTGAGCTAAAAGGGTTTGGCTTGAAAACCGAAACAATATAAATCCCCTCCAATGTTGGGTGTCACGGTTGTCCGAAAGATTTCGGTTAGGGATGCGATGGAATCGAGGTGACCGCGTACTTTGAAGGTTAAAGTATGCCCGATGAAGGAGGTTCACATCTTCGGTCTAGATGAGAGGTCTCTAAACAACCTTGCTTGGTGTGCGATGGCCTATAGGGTCGACAGACTCTTCTGGTCTGACGGGTGTACCTCTTCTGCCTGGAACCCTGTGAGAAGACCTTGGAGTACGAAGAAGATAGAGGCATTCTTCCTCTAAGTCAAGTATGCTACACCAAATTCCCGAAATACGTGAAGAGCTACGAGGTGGAGAAGAGCGTTCAAATTCCCATAGTCGACGTATCCGATATGCTCCTCTACAGGGAAATCGCCCGCGCAATCAAATCCCACGAGACGAAGAATCATAAAAAGACCAAAGCCTCTTCCAAGAAGAAAGAGAGAATCACTTCCGCTCAGGCGTCAATCACGTTGCCTCAGTCCTAAGCTCGTGAAGAAGGACCATGGCCTCACCCAACGATATCCCCAAGGCCGTGGCTAGGTCTCGATAGGTGATGTCAGGGCGCTCTGAGAGGAGAACCCTTTCCACATAGGCCTTGTGGTGCGGATAGAGCACCATGGTGTGGACGGTCTCGACAAGGATTGGCCAGAGGGGGTCTTTAACATAATTTTCTACACTCAAAGTTCCGTGAACCTCCCTAGGTCTTGGGGCCGCGGTTCGTCCACTCAGGTGTCCGGGCATCAGGGATCGAGTCGGCCCGGGGGATGTAGGGCTTCAAGTCTATGATGGGCGTCCCTTCGTAGGTGTCTGACCCCTCAACGGTGAGGGTGCATCCGTCGATGCTGAGGATTTTGCATACCTCATAGGCAATTGGGTTGGGCCTAGTAGGGCTCCTGGAGGCGAAGACACCGACCTCCGGTGCACCTGGATGTCGTCGAGGAATAACCTTCAGGACCTTCCTCTGCTCTGGCGTATCCCTTTTGTGGAGCCAGTAGAGGACTATGATGTGGCTGAAGGATTCCAGCCCCTCCAGCGCCTCGCAGTAACTAGGGAAGATGGTGAGCTTCGACTCCTCTCCTGCCTTCGAAACAGTTCCAAGAAAACTTACCGTGGCGCTCAAGTCCAACACCCAATAAATGGTCAGGGACTCGTACCGGTCTTCTCACTCATCTTCTCGAGGGTCCACCTAGTGGTAGTCATGATCTCCCTCATCCTCCTCGGGTTCCCATAGTTCCTGACAACGATCTTCCGAATCACATCCCCCTCCGCGACCACCTCATACTCTAAGGCCTGGTCCGGGGCCAAGGTCCCAGACCTGACATCCTCCTGATCCCTAAGCCTCATGGACTCCAATATTCGACCGATCAAGAAGGACTGGAATGGAGGAGTACTCACCGTGAAGACCATCCCCGAGGCCGGCACGACCTCTACATCTGACTCAGCCACATACATATTAGCGAGGAGCTGGCCGCCTTGACTCCTTAGGGGAATCTCCTCGATGGGTGGTCCGGTGACCTCTGTGGTTGGTGGGGCAGTTGGAGGGGTCGGTGGCGGAGCCGGCTTCGCTGTGGGTTCTGGGCGAGTGGGTGGGGCTGCTTCTGCCCTTCGGAAGCTCTTACTGACTATGGCGTCGTCGACGATCTTGAAGAGTGTTCTGAGTTTGTCCTGCTCGTCCTCGAGTTGCTTTATTCTGCTCTCAAGGTAGGTGCGAATCTCCATTAGTTTCCGAATGATCTCTTCGTCGATGGAGACTTCATCCTTAGCCAAGAAGCCTACCTCCACCATAGAGTTGAAGAGTGAATACTAAAGGCCTTCCCTCGTCACGTATCCCACAGTCCATTGGATAGAGGATTCTTAGGCTGGCCTATCATGTTTAGAGACGATTCTTCTAAGGCAGTGAGCCCTCATTTGGTTCTGAAATCTATTCATCCATCGTCCGCGGCTTAAGATTGTTGTGAATGGCTCTATCTCTCCGAAACTTCACAATTTTTTACTGTTTAGCCGGCCGCTAGTAGTCGGATTTGTACACTAGGTTGGACGAGAAGACCCCGCGAATAATTCTGATAGCCACTTGGTCCTACTTCAACAAGGGCGACATGCTGGTCCTCGCAAGTACCCTAGACCTCGTAAGAAAAGTGTTCCCCAACAGTAGAATCAGTATAGTAGCCCCAGACCGCGAGAGCTACGCGTGGGCATCTCACAATGACAAAGACTTCCGAGGCATCAATGTTGATCCAACTCCCACGAGGGTTAAACCCTTCAGAAACGTGAGACTCGGATACTCGGAACAGGGACGGTTCATTCATCGACTGTTCAACGGTCTTCCGGCACCGTTTTGGCTCACCACGTCAATCTGCCTCATCCCGATCCTCTATCTGTCATCTGAGTTCAGGAATACTCTGAGGACTCTTTCTCAGGCGTCGCTCATTATATGGTGCAGCGGAAACCTCTTCTTCGCACCTAGGCGATATTGCCTGCATTCGACCTTCGAGGAGATGTTCACACTCTTCTGCTGCAAGGTAATGCTTCAAAAAAGAATAGTCTTCGCACCAATCTCCTTTGGCCCAATACAGAGCACATTGACCCGTTCAATCTTGAAGTACCTCCTGAACAAGGTGGACTACGTTCTACTCAGGGAAGCCGCGTCATACAAGTACGCCAAAGCGATAGGCGTGACCAACAAGAACATTGGAATCTCAACCGACTCTGCCTTTCTGCATGAACAAGGATACCCCCAAGGAAGGTCTAACTCAAAGGAAACACCGCTCACAATAGGTGTAACACCGATACTCCCCAGATCTCAAGGAAAAGAAGGAATGAAACATTTAGAACTGATAGCAAGCTTCCTACGAAAACTCCTAGATAAAGGAAACAGAATCGTGTTTCTGACCTTTAGTCCAATCGAAGGCGATAGTATCGCAGCTGACTACATCGCGAGTTCTCTAGGAAACACAAAGAACGTCGCAACCTATGATCTAGCCTACGAAAATAGCGAGGAATTGCTGAAGAGAGTATCGGAGATTGACGTACTCATAGCAATGCGTCTACATTCAGTCATCGCAACGTCGTTGATGGGAATCCCCTCCATCGCGATTGTCGAACAGAAAAACAAGTTCTGGGGCACCCTTAGACAATTGAAGATGGAGGATTACGCCCTCGACATCGAAGCCCTAACCGAGGAAGACTTGGAACTGAAATTCTCGCTTCTCATCTGGGACATGGATGCAGTTAAGGCCAGACTACAGGAGATAGTTCCCAAAATGAGAAAAGACGCAACTTCCCTCAAACATCTACTCAAGGCATTTCTGCAATATTCAATGCAACCTGCGAAGGATTCGCATCCACGACACGAGTAGAGAGCCCATCAATCCCGAATTGTGAGGGGGTTCCTCGACATGAACCACTGGCTCCGATGAGTAAATGCTCTAGTCTACCCTAAGGTCGTCAGACGGTCGAACCAACCTCAGCCGTAGAGTGGAAGCCCATCGGTGTCAACAACGTGGACCTCGAACTGGCCAATCCCCTGCTCCGTGACGTAAATCTTCTTGGAGCCCCGCGGGCCAAAGGCAATATTCGTGGGAGACGGCCCATCTAGTTTGATTCGCCTCACCACAGCGCCATTGGGGTCTAGGACAGCAACGTCCCCTTGTCGAGATACAGTCACGTAGAGGTTTCCGTCCATGCCAAAGGCCATCCCATCAGGTCCTCGAAAACTTTCCGGTAAATCAGGGTTTATCACGTTCCCGAAGACCTCGCGGTTTCCTACCTTGCCATTTCGCCATTGGTAGCGGTAGACCATGCCGCTTATGGTCGCGGAGACGTAGAGGTTCTTGTCGGGGCCGAAGGCTATCCCGTTCGCGAAGGCAATCCCCGAGTCCAGTTTCCTGCAAGTGTTGTCCTTCAAGTCGATGCGATAAAGTCGACCGTCCGTGCGGGCATGGCGACGCTCGTCAGGGCCTAGTTGCGCCCATTCCTTGAAGGGGATACCGGAATCCGTCATATATAGAGCACCGTCGGGCCCGAAGCGAAGGTCATTAGGAAATATAAACGGCTCGCCATCGCACTTAGTCATGACGACCTTGTACTTGCCATCCAAGGTCATGCGTAACAACGCTGGGTTCAACGACTCAGCCACCCATATAACCCCGTTTCTATCCATTGTGAGGCCATTCGGCCTCCCCGTCTTCGCAACGACATGTCTCGTCCTGCCGTCGGCACTTATGTGGGTCACACAGCCCCGGTCCAGCCTCATCTCAACGACAAGCCAGCTATTGTCGGGTAGGAGCACCGGGCCTTCAGGGTTACCTAGGTCTTTTACAAATATCATCCTGAGAGAACCTCCTTAGCCTTCGTCGTAAAGTTACGTCTTACGGCATAAATGAGTATCTGTCCTCGGCCTATGAGGTACGATAGTCTTATCTCTCACGGCTCAAGGACCTAGCCCTTATACGTGCCTCTAGACAGGGGCTGGAATATTAAACATATAGGGCATATGCCAAAAAGGAGCCGTTCTAAAGGAGGAATACCGTGTCAGCAAGTCCATTAGCATGGGCCTCAATAATTGCCCTTGCCATCGCCATAGTCATCAGTTGCATTACCACCCTAAACATAGGCCTCTTGTCAATCACCTTTGCTTTTCTCGTAGGCGTACTCTGGGGCGGCATGAAGATCGCCGACTTGCTCAAAGGCTTCCCCGTGAGCCTGTTAATTCTATTAGTGGGAGTCTCGTACCTCTTCAGCCTGGCCGAGGCCAACGGTACTCTTGAGAAGTTGGCTCGATACTTCATCAGGGGTGTTAGGGGAAGAGCCGCGTTTCTGCCGATAGTGTACTTTGTTATCGCATTCATTCTGTCATCAATTGGTCCAGGATGTATCCCTGTCACTGCTCTCCTCGCCCCACCAGCCTTGTTGGCAGCGTCAGAGATAGGAATCAGCCCATTCCTCATGAGCTTGATGGTGATTTATGGCGGAATTGCCGGGACCCTATCTCCCATAGCCGCAACGGGTGTAGTCGCGAATGGCATCATAGCCAAGTTTGGACTCCCGTACATGGGCGATAAGATCTACTTGAGTATCACAATCGTAAGCTCAGTCATCGCGGCGATAGCTTTCCTCCTATTCGGTGGCCTTAGGCTACTGAGGGAAAAGAAGAGGCTCTCGGCCAGTCAGATGTCGGTGGAGAAGTTCACCCCCATCCAGATACTCACCGTAGTGGGCATGGGCTTTCTTGTGGTCGCCGTAATCTTCCTAAACTCGGATGTAGGGTTGACAGCACTCTTGATAGGCGTCATCCTCTCAGCCCTCGACCGCGGAACAGAATCGAAGGCGATCAAATCCATGCCATGGGGCACCATACTCTTGGTCACTGGGGTCACCGTCCTCATAGAACTGATGGGCAAGCTGGGCGGTACTGACCTGCTCGCCTCAGGTATTGCAGGCATATCTACTCCATCAACTATTGCCCTGACCTTGAGCTTTGCAGGTGCACTAATCTCAGTCTACGCAAGTACAGTCGGCGTCGTATATCCGACTTTTCTACCCCTTGTGCCGGGAGTGCTTGCCAAGCTTGGGGGCGGCAACCCTGTACCACTTGTGCTGTCCATAGTAATATCAGGCTCACTTGTCGATGCCAGTCCATTGTCCACATTGGGAGCCCTCGCCCTTGCATCTGCCCCCGAGAAGGTGGATAAGAACAGGCTCTATCGTAACCTCATGATCTGGGGGCTGAGCATGTGCGTAATCGGATCAGTGCTGTCCTGGCTCTTGTTCTCGGTATTGAATTTGGCCTAATACTGTGCACTGACAAAGAGAGGAAGGTATAGACGCGGAAGCGTCGTGTTCCGTGTCGAACCAGTTCATAGGTAGCGTACGCGTTGAGGTGCCCGCTCGGTTTTGTCGGTAACGACATCTACAATGGCTGGCTTGCCTGAGTCGAAGGCCTCGCGCAGCGCATCCACTATCTCTCCCGGCCGCTCAACTCTCACACCATAGCAGCCGAAGGCCTCGGCGATCTTCGCGTAGTCGAGTTCGGTGAAGGGAAACCTCTCATTCCCGAGAACCGAGTTGTTGTTGACGACGGTTACCATTGGTACGCGCTGGTCATTGTACCGTCTAGCCGTCTCCAAGTCTACGAGGTTGTAGCCCATGCCTCCGTCACCTGTCAGATGGAGGACCCTCTGATCCTTCGCAGCCCCAAAGGAGGCGCCTATCGCCAACGCGAAGCTCGATCCCAGTGTCCCTCCGACTGGCAGAAAGGCCATTCCAGTGGTTTTCAGCTTTAGGAACCGAGTCGTCCAGCAGCACATATTACCCGTGTCGCTGACCACGATATCCCTGGGACCCAAGAATTTCGAGACCTCCTTCATCAGACGCTGAGGCTTAATCGGGACGGCATCGGAGTTCAGCTGCGTGACAGAGCTCTCATATTCCTTGACTGCCTTAGCGAGTTCTTCAATGCGTTGTCCTTTAGAGTTTGGTTTGGCGATCATGGTCTTAAGAGTGGCTAATAGGTCTTGCAGGGTAACTTTAGCATCGCCGACGAGGGCGACATCGGGCCTGTAGTTTCGGCCTATGGCCACGGGGTCTATGTCCAAGTGGATGATCTTTGACGTACCCGGTACAGGGGATGTGAACTCCTCCATCTGCATTCGACCAGCGCGAGTCGCAACGAGGAAGACGAGGTCCGCGTCGCGGACAGTTTCATTTGCTACCACTCGCCCATATGTACCCATTACGCCAGCGCAAAGTGGATGCTCCTCGGGGAAGCACCCCTTACCATTCGGGTTCGTCACGACGGGAATCGTCAGTAACTCTGCCAGCGCCTTCACTTCGTCGTAGGCCCCTGAGAGATGTACACCGGAACCACATATCATCACGGGTCGCTCAGCATTTGCTAGGAGCTTGGCAGCCTCTACAATCCTCTCCGGCTCAGCCCTAGGCCTAAAGGGCGGCACCCTCAAGAACATCTCATTTCCATAGATCCTCGGCATCTCAGCAACGGCATCGGCCATGTCCAAATGCATATCCACATGAGTTGGGCCGGGACATCCACTTACAGCCACTTGGAT
>Ga0172365_10004562_pt1 | contig 10244 bp, 9 predicted proteins | sample LakKivSesite48cm_FD_114535 | JGI IMG/M metagenome (GOLD analysis project Ga0172365, IMG submission 114535) | Sediment microbial communities from Lake Kivu, Rwanda - Sediment site 48cm | ecosystem: Environmental > Aquatic > Freshwater > Lake > Sediment | place: Rwanda: Western Province, Lake Kivu... | reverse complement strand
CCCAGCCGAAGCCTCCTACCGGCACGAGCTGAAGCCCAGTATGCTTGTACAGCGTTATCTCCAGGTACTGGAGCAACATGCCCAGGAAGAAGCTCGGTGTGGAGATGCCCACAATGGACATGAGGATGAGCACCATGGAGACGTCGGGTCTGCGCACTGCCGCGGCAATTGTGCCAATAAGCCCGCCCGCGATCCCGCCGAGGAGCATGGCCAGGAGCAACAGGGCCACGCTATTCAGAATCCACTCGCCCATTCGCTCACGCACCTGCTGGGCTTCCCGGAGTCCCCACTGGCCGGCGGGAGAAAGATAAGTCCCCACATCGCATCGAGGCAGATTGCCCCATAGGCGCACAGAGTTGCGAAGCGCCTGTGCCATCACCTCAGTGATAGGTGTGGGCTGACTGAGCCTGAAGCGCCAGGCGAGTCCCTGTGCCAGAAACGAGACATAGGTGATGACTACCAAGACCAGCAAGGCTGAAACGATGCGGCGTGCAAGGAAGCGAGCCACCAGACCTCCGCCAAGGCCAGTGTCCTAACTGCGCGCTCTACTTTACCGCGATTGAGCCGATTAGCCAAGTCTGCCAGGTTGTAATCCGCCGTGGGAACAGTATAATGGGGGCCAGACCAAGCATCTCGGACAGGAGTACCCAAAGCACCTGGCAGATGGCCCAGCGAAAAAGAGTCGCCCTCATATCATTGGTTGCGCTCACAATCGTTCTTTTGCGCTGGCGGCCAAATCCTGCTCTGGCCGACGGGGCAGTGATATCCTTCCTGCCCGCTCATGCCGAAGTAGGCATGGGAGAAACGGTTGACATACAGGTACAGATCAGCAACGTCTCCGGCCTCTATGCGGTTGAGATTTTCCTCAGTTTCGATCCCACCATCGTAGAGGTCGTTGACCTGGATCCAGACCGCGACGGGGTGCAGGTCGAGAAGGGGCAGTATCCCTATCCCGATTACTTGCAGGAGAACGAGGCGGTTAACGCTTTCGGCACGATCTGGTATGTGGTAACTCAGTTAAGCCCTCGTGAGCCGGCCAACGGCTCGGGCACGATGTTGACCGTGCGCTTCCGGGGCAAATCGCCTGGTACGACCGCTGTGGAGGTCCTTCAGCCCCTGCTCTCTGATAGCGGGGGCCTGCAGATCGCCGTTGATATCACACAAGGCGAAGTCGTCGTTCTTGAGCCGGGCGTGACTCCTGCGCAACCGACGCAAACGCCGTCGCCTGTGCTGACGCCCACTAACACTCCCTCACTCACCGGAGCTACGCCGACGGCTACACCAGCACAGACGCTGGCCGCGCCGACGCAGACGTCAGCCCCGGTAACCAGCTCTCCAACGGCCACGCCGGCTGCGCCTACAGCGACACCGACATCTGGGCCCTATCCATATTCCTACCCCACAGGGACATCAGCGGTGGAGCCTACCGGATCCGTCACACCCCTGGTAAAAGTGTCAGCCACTCCAACTCCGACCTTCCCCACCCCAGCTTCTGCCTCCCCCACTCCGACCCTAAAGGGAATGGTCGCAACCAGACTGCCTACGGCAATGCCTGAGCCGATAACTGCCACTATTCTCATGCAGCCGACAGCCGCAGCAGGGAAGGTCGCAGCGCTCATCCCTACCCTTGAGCCACCTCCTGTTCGTGAAGTGCAGCAGTCGGAGCCAGAGCCCCTCCTGCCGACGGAGATGTTTCTGTGCCTCGTTGTTTTCCTGGTGCTGTTCACGGTGGCTCTGGCGGTATACCTGGTGCGCCGGGCAGAGAGGGAGGCGTGACCCTGACCTGCCGGTCGCTGTGTCCTCTCTATCTGCTGTCTCAGCACCTGGCTGACCCTGTATGCCGTAACCTAAAGATTCGTTGCGCGTCATGATTCCTGATAGGCTGCGTCTTGAGCGCCCCATTTTGGTGACGCCAGCCAGGAGCGGAAGGTGATCCATCTATCCAGCCTCAGAAGGCCATTCCTGCTTGCGGGGACCCTGCTGCTCATCGCAATGCAAGTAGCTGTGCCAGACGGCTTGATACGGCCGCTGGCCTCGATGGCTGGGACCTCGATCTCCTTTAGCCCGGCAAGCGTCTCGCTGGATTTTGGTGGCGAGGCCTGGGTCACCATCCTCGTCAACGAAGTCGTCAACCTGTATGGCGCTGACGTGCGCCTCGCATTCAACCCCGCGATTGTCGAGGTTGTGGATGCCATCCCTGGTGCCCCGGTCAGCCTGCAAGTGGGCGACATGCCTTATCCCGACTTTGTCATCAAGAACGAAGCCGACAACGCGGCTGGCACCATCTGGTATGCCGTGACGCAGCTTAGCCCACGAGAGCCGGTCTCGGGAAGTGGCATCCTTGCCAGCGTCCATATCCGTGGCAAGGGAGAGGGAACCACCAGCCTGTCGTTCACGAACCACGATCTCGTGACGCGCGAGGGTCTGGGCATCCCCAATAGTGCAAGCACTTGCTTCATCCAGGTGGGCAGCGTCTGGCCGACGTCCACGACGACGCCGACTTTCTCAGCAACGGCCACGCCGTCGCGCACGGCGACCACAGGGCCTTCGTTGACTCCGACGGTAGGGCCTTCGGCGACGCCAACTAGAACGGCAACGGTCACGCGCACACGCACACCAACTTTGACCTCAGGGCCCTCCTACACGCCTTTCCCGACCTCCACGCCGACGCGGACGCCAACCGTGACCAACACCCCTCAACCTGGCGCGACCGACTTGCCGACAGTCACGCCCAGCGTGACGCTCACGCCCGCGGCGCATACGTTCAGCGGCTACGTCTATGAGGGCGGCTTCGGCGATACCTCGCGCCCGTTGGCTGGTGTCGAGGTGTATCTGTACGGGTCCTCAGTCGTCGGGCAGCCCGGGTCATATCTGGCTCGCTCCATCACCAATGCGCAAGGACATTTCGAGTTCTCCTACTCTGGGAGCTACCCTCACTACAGCCTGGTTGAGCAGGATCCCGTTGGTTACGAGTCCAAGGGAGCCATTCCCGGCTCAGGTGGCATCGTGCCCGATTCCAGCGGCAATTGGGTGGAGTACCGCTACGCGGCGACTGGCGGCCACGATGGCACGATGTTCTTCGATCTCCCTCTATCGAAGGCCACAGAGACCTCGACTCCTGAGCCCACTGAGACTCTGACACCCGCGAGCACCCTCACGGCGACGCCCACCGAAACAGTGGGAAAGCCCTCGGCCACACCAACCAGTCCTGGCATCCCGGTCAGTGTTAGCCGCCGGGCATCCAGGGACACCTTTCTGGCCAAGGATCCGCCGGACCAGAACAACGGCCCATTGGGATATCTGGCTCTTTCTTTGCTGAGCGACGGGCCGTTCAAGAACGTGTTGGTCGGATTTGATCTACAGGATATCCCCTCGTATGCCATTGTGACTGAGGCCAGGCTTTTTCTGTTTCACCGTGATGTCTACGGGAGTGGCAGAATCCCTTTGCGTGTCTATGGCCTCACTCGGGACTGGAACGAGCTGCAAGCGACGTGGCACAAGGCGTCCGCCGATGAGCTTTGGGAGCAGGGGGGAGCTATGGGCGCAAGCGACCATGACAGCGTGGGCGTGCAAGGTTCCTTTGTGGATGGCGCCCAGGCAGACTACTATGAATGGGATGTGCGCTCGCTTGTGCAGGAATGGATCAGTGGCGCACGATGCAACGACGGCTTCCTCATCACGCCGGAGGGCGGCACGATAGCCTTCATCGCGCTGAGCCTGTACGCACACGAGTATAGCGAGTTTGCGCTGACGCCCTTCCTTTCCTTCGTATATAATCTGCCTCCGCCGACTGCAACGCCCACCCTGACAGAAACCCCGACGGAAACGGCGACTCCCACGGCGACCGCCACGGCAACGCCCACTCCCAGCGTCACACGAAGCGCGTCCCTGTTCTTGCCGGTGATTCTCAAGCCCGCGCTCTAGGTGCTACCCCATATGCCGCTTCCTCAGACCCCGCCTCTGGGGGTCTGCCCAAATATCTAGGAGTAGGGGTGAAGCATTTGGGATGGGTTGTATCGCTTTGTGCTCATCTTGCCACCCAAATGCTTCACCCCTACAATTCTGGACACACCCCGCCTCTGGGCGCGCTTTGACATCGTCCGGCAAGTAGTGTATCTTGTCGGTGCAGACCAGTAGAGGGGGCATTCATGGGCGTTATTCAGACCGTTGGGGATAAGATCGTCGGCAATGTCGAGAAGGTCATCATCGGCAAGCATCGCGAGGTGCAATTGGCTTTCGTCGCCATGCTATCCAAGGGACACGTGCTCGTGGAGGACGTGCCGGGCGTCGGCAAGACCGTTCTCGCCAAGTCGCTGGCCAAATCGGTGGGCTGCAAGTTCCGGCGCATCCAGTTTACCCCAGACCTGCTCCCGAGTGACATCACCGGCGTGTCGGTATTCAACCAGAAGACGCGCGAGTTCGAGTTTCGCGCTGGACCTATCATGGCCCAGATCATCCTTGTTGACGAGATCAACCGCGCTACCCCCAAAACCCAGTCGGCGCTGCTGGAATGTATGGAGGAGCGCCAGGTGACTGTTGACGAAGCAACCTATCGCATGCCTGAGCCTTTCTTGATCATGGCCACCCAAAACCCCATCGAGTACGAGGGTACCTTTCCTTTGCCTGAGGCCCAGTTGGATCGCTTTCTGATGCGCATCAGCCTTGGCCATCCCAAGCCGGAAGAGGAGATACGCATCCTCGACGCGCAGCAGTACGTCCACCCTATCGAGACGATCGAACAAGTTGTGTCGGTGGCGGAGCTGTTGGAGGCCCAGGAAGCAGTCAAGCACATCTACATTGATCCGTTGATCAAGGAATACATCGTCGCCCTGGTCAACGCGACGCGGGATCACCCGGACGTCTACCTGGGCGCCAGCCCCCGCGGCTCCCTTGGGCTGTATCGAACCAGCCAGGTCCTCGCGGCACTGCAAGGACGCGACTTTGTCATCCCCGACGACGTCAAGGCGCTGGCCGAAGTGACTCTTGCCCATCGCGTCATCGTAAGCCCATCGGCGCGCATCAAGAACGTTGATACGCGAACTGTCGTACAGGAGATAACCAGCACAGTTCCAGTGCCCGGAATTCGCGCGCGTGCTGCTTCCCGGTGAAGGACCCCGACAGCTCGCGTGGTCTACCTGCATTCCTACTCCCTATTGTTGTGAGACTGAGGCAATGAGCATACGACGTGCGACCTTCGCGGACATGGAGCGTTGCGCCAGCATTGAAGGCTCATATGTGACGGACTACGTCTGGCAGATGGAGGAGGCCGTCACGGCGGAGGGCATCACGGTCGCTTTCAGGCGCATGCGCCTTCCGCGCCATATGGAGGTCGCCTACCCGCGCGCGACGCAGGACCTGAACAGAGACCTGCTGCGGAACGAGTGCTTTCTGGTGGCCGACGAGCCGGGTGTGGTTCTGGCCTATCTGGATATGACTGTGCGCCGTTGGCAGGCCCAGGGATGGATTGAGCATCTGGTCGTGCGACCAACTCACCGACGGCAGGGCCTGGCGACGCATCTGCTCGAAGCTGCGAGGAAGTGGGGGCGAGAGAACAACCTGGTAGCTATCGTCGGGGCTGCGCAGACCAAGAATGACCCCGCGATGTGCCTGCTCACCAAGATGGGCTACGCTTTTGCCGGTTTCATAGATCACTATTTCAGTAACGGCGACATCGGCATCCTCTATTCCCTTGAGCTCTAGCGCGGACTCTTCGCCCCACAGAATGCGCGCCCGGAACGCCCCCAGAGCGTTCAGTAGAGGCCCGTCGCGCAGCAATTCCCCTCCGCTGGACACCCACCCTTGTGTCGTCTCTCTGGATGATCTCCCCCACCCACTTTACACGACTTGGAGGACGTGTTATACTTGGCCGTAATCTGAGCAAAGACGATGGATGGGAGGTGGGCACATGTTCTGGCCAGTCTTTGATCCCATATACTATTTGTTCGCTGTCCCGGCGCTGCTCTTGGGCCTCTATGCCCAGTATAAAGTGCGCGCTGCATACCAGCGCTACCAGCGGGTGGCCAACGTGAGTGGCCTGGCTGGGCACGAGGCGGCGCAACGCTTGCTCAGCCAGAATGGGCTGGATCACGTTGGGATTCAGGAGACACAGGGAGACCTTTCCGACCACTACGATCCTCGCTCGAAGACCCTCTTTCTCTCGGCAGGGGTTGCGCGCTCGGCGTCAGTCGCTTCTCTCGGGATTGTTGCCCATGAGGTGGGCCACGCCGCGCAGGACCAGCAAGGATACTTGCCTCTCAAGCTGCGCGGGGGGCTTGTGCCCATTGTGCAGATAGGTTCCTGGCTGGGGCCGATCATCTTCCTTGCGGGAATGTTGCTCCCAATCAAGAACATGTCCTTGATTGGGCTGCTGCTTTTCTCGGGGACGTTGGTTTTCTCGCTGATCACCTTGCCGGTTGAGCTCAACGCAAGCCATCGAGCGGTGGAGATGCTCGGACGCAGTGGCACGCTAGGCATTGATGAAGAGCGCGGCGTGCGCGCGGTGCTGTCGGCTGCTGCTCTGACTTATGTTGCGGCAGCGGCGCAGGCGATCTCGACCATACTCTACTATATCTTCTTACTGGGTGGGTCTCGACGCCGGCGCTAACTTCCTACTAGGCCGTGTTTGCAGGGCGGTAGCCTAGCGCCTTCTGGGCGTCATTTTCTCGAAGGCGCACGCTACAATGCGACAAACGGGCACAAGGCCCCAGGCGACGAGAGTTTGCAGACACGCCCTAACATCTCGCTGGTTGCCTGGGCGGGGATCGGCCGGCCCGGAGGCCGGCTTGGGTCAGTGAGGTTGGGAATGCCACCGGGAAGGGCCAACTTGCTGGATCTGTCTTTTGGGGGCTTGTCGCGGCTGGTCGGCGATTGGGGACAGCCACGATTTCGCGCCGCACAGATATGGCAGTGGCTCTATGGTGCGCTGACCACAGATATTGAGCAGATGACCAACCTCCCTAAAGAGTTGAGGAGCCGGCTCAAAGAAGAGACGCATCCTGGCGAGCTTTCGCCAGTTGCCACGACTGCGGCGGATGATGGCCTCACCGAGAAGGTCCTCTTACGCGCCCTGGACGGCCAAACCTTCGAGGCTGTGCTGATGCGCTACGCGGAGCGTAGCACCGTCTGCGTATCCTCGCAGATTGGCTGCCCGCTGGCGTGCGCCTTCTGCGCCACAGGGAAGCAGGGATTCGTGCGCAACTTGACCACTGGCGAGATCAGCGCGCAGGTGCTGCACTTTGCCCGCAGGCTACGGGCGGAGGGCCTTCGGGTGAGTAACGTGGTGTTCATGGGCATGGGTGAGCCTATGCTCAATCTGGACGCGGTCTGGCAGGCGATTCTGAACTTGAATGATCGCCAGGGATTCGCGTTGGGCGTGCGTCGTTTCACTATCTCTACCGCAGGTGTTGTTCCGGGGATCAAGCGGCTGGCCGACGAGCAGTCGGGCGTGGGGCTTGCGATCTCCCTCCATGCGCCGGATAACGACCTGCGTGACCGCCTGGTGCCGCTGAACCGTCATTATCCGCTGGAGAGCCTGATGGCTGCGGGGCGGCTTTATATCGAGCACACGGGCCGTCGCATCAGTTTCGAGTACGCTCTGGCGAAGGATGTCAACGATTCAGAAGCACATGCTGAGCGCACTGCAAAGCTGCTGCGGGGGATGCTTTGCCACGTCAACCTGATCCCGCTGAACCCGCTCGCTGGTTCTGACTATGAGCCATCTCCTTGGGAGAGAGTTCTGAGCTTCCAGAGGGTGCTGGTCAAGAGATGCATCCAGACTACAGTGCGCTTACGCCGTGGCGGCGACATCAGGGCTGGGTGCGGCCAGTTGCGTGGGCTGCATGCAGCGGGGTGAACCAGGCCGCAGCCAGCGCGAGAGGGAACTGGTGTTCGATTAGTGAATGTGTGAATCTAGGAGAGATGTGGACCTATCTGGTCGGCAAGTGCAAATCAGTGCTTCGATCCTTTCGGCCGACTTTGCCAGGCTAGGGGAGCAGGTGCGCGAAGCGGAGGCCGGTGGGGCTGACGCGATCCATATTGATGTGATGGATGGGCGCTTTGTGCCGAATATCACCGTTGGACCTGTAGTTGTGCGTTCTTTGCGCCCCGTGACACGCCTGCCGCTCCACGTGCACCTTATGATCGTGGAGCCGGAGCGGTATATTGATGAGTTCATCCAGGCTGGGGCGAGCCTGGTGACGGTTCATGTTGAGACCTGCCCTCACCTGCATCGCACACTCGCGCAAATACGCGAAGGAGGCGCTCGCCCTGCGGTTACTTTGAACCCCGCGACGCCACTGGCTGCCCTGGAGGAGGTTCTCGATCAGGTGGACCAGATCCTCATCATGACCGTGAACCCTGGCTTCGGCGGGCAGAGCATCATCCCCAGCGCGATCAACAAGGTGCGCCGTCTGCGGCAGATACTCAAGGAGTGTGGATTGAGCTGTGCCATCGAGGTTGATGGGGGGATAAACACGCGCACCATGGGACAGGTGGTGCAGGCGGGAGCGGACATTCTGGTTATCGGCGCGGGGATCTTTGCCGGAGAGGGTGGAATTCAAGCTTCCCTGCAACGACTCAGGGCTGCGCTTTGATGCAGGAGGCCAAAAAGCAAGCCAGCTTTGCTCATGCAAAGCTGGCCCATCCGAGATGCAAGCTTGAACGCTTCCCGCTGACGACCGCAGTTGGGGTGCTAGGCCTTGTGCAGGGTACGCAAGCAGCGGGAGCAGACGGTGATCCTCTTCGGTTGGCCGTCTACCGTGATGATCGTCTTTTGGAGATTGGGCATCCAGCGGCGGTTGGTGCGGCGTTTAGAGTGGCTGACGTTATGGCCGTATTGCGGCCCTTTGCCACATATCTCACAGACTGCCATGTGACTCACCTCTTTCGTACCGACTCCCGTTGGGGAGTGGATTTGCGTTAAGCATGAAAGACATGATACCATAAACAAGGTATTCTGCAAAACAGAGCAGGAGACGTCTCATGAGCGACGACGCCCCACTTGGCAAGATTGATATCTCGCCCAGGGCTATAGCCAGCATCGCCGGCAACGCTGTCGTGAGTTGCTATGGTGTGGTGGGAATGGCCGCGGCCACCTTGCAAGACGGCATCGCCGAGATCCTCCAATTTGACAGCTACCATCGTGGTGTCGAGGCCAAGGTGGTTAATGGCAAGATCATCATTGACCTCTACGTTGTGGTCGCATACAACACTCGCATATCGGAGGTTGCCCACAACGTGAGGGACAGCGTCGGATTCGGCGTGGAGCGCGCACTGGGCATGCCTGTGGCAGAGGTCAACGTTCATGTGCAGGGGTTACGCGTGAGCGACGGCATTTGATGGAGTGATGCTCCCGGAATGTAAGGCTATTGGAGGTGTGGTCTTTTGGGTTTCGAGGCCGCCCCGCAAGAAGCGGGGAAAGATGCTAATCCTCTAGGTTCCGACTGCTGGGAGAGCCATGACCCAGCTCGCTCCACTATGAGCGATGGGCATTGCCTTCTGAATGCTTTGCGGGCCGCGAGTCTGTATCTAGACCAGCGGGTCAGCCAGGTTAATGCGCTTAATGTGTTCCCCGTGCCTGATGGCGACACGGGTACCAATATGTCTTTGACCATGCATGCGGCCGTGAGCGAGGTGGGCGACAAGGCGTATGCTTCTGTTTCCGAGCTGGCCCGCGTCGTGGCGCACGGCGCGTTGATGGGCGCTAGGGGGAACTCGGGGGTCATTCTCTCGCAAGTCTTGCGGGGTTTCGCGCGGGCACTCGACGGCAAAGGGACGCTTTCTGCCGCCGACCTGGCCAAGGGAATGGAAGAAGGTGCGGCGACGGCTTACAAAGGGGTCATGAAACCTGTGGAGGGTACCATTCTCACCGTGGCCAGGGAGTCTGCCGCTGTTGCCAGCCGAGTGGCCTCTACAGGAGCCGGCATCGAGCAAGTGTTGGCGAGCGCGGTTGCCGAAGCACAGGCCTCCTTGGCGCGCACGCCCTCCCTGCTGCCTGTGCTGGCCGAGGCCGGAGTCGTGGACGCGGGCGGCCAGGGGTTCACTATCATCCTTGAGGGGATTCTGAGGTATATGCGAGGGGAAAGCCTGACCGAAGCTCCTGTGGCGATGGCAGAGACGCGACACGCTCGTGCACCAGAGGGCGAGTTTGGCTATGATACTCAGTTCGTCATCCAGGGAGTAGCTCTGGATGTTGCGAATATCCGTGAACGGATCGCGGCGATGGGCGATTCGGTCCTGGTGGTTGG
>Ga0172365_10004561_pt1 | contig 10245 bp, 12 predicted proteins | sample LakKivSesite48cm_FD_114535 | JGI IMG/M metagenome (GOLD analysis project Ga0172365, IMG submission 114535) | Sediment microbial communities from Lake Kivu, Rwanda - Sediment site 48cm | ecosystem: Environmental > Aquatic > Freshwater > Lake > Sediment | place: Rwanda: Western Province, Lake... | reverse complement strand
TCCACAGGCTGGAGCAGCCTCTTAGGGATGCCGTTGGGGATGACCAGCGGGTTCAAGCCCATGCCCCACATGATGTGCTTCATGTAGCGGCTGACTGTGGTGATACGGGTCGTATAGCTCAGCCGCCCCCAGTCGATGCGATTGAAAGACAAGGTGTTGTTGGCATTCCAGAATAGTATCGCCTTATCCCTCAGGCCGCGCTGATGGAGGAGGTCGCTGATGCGGCACATCGCCTCGGTGGTCTGCCACTCCTCGCCCAATACGGCCACCAGCTTGCCCTGCGCTATCGCCGGTGCTGCAACATGCTCCACCAAATAGGCAGGAAGAGACCGGTTGAAGTCGTTGAGCTTGCCCTCTTCGCCGTCGTAGACGCCGTTGGGATGATACCGGCTTATCCACTGGCACCAGCGGTGCAGTATCAATCCGCCGCCGTGGCATATCTCCTCACCGGGTAGCTTGGGGTCGCCGATGAAGAAGACATGGACGGGGAAGCCCATGCCTGCCAGTGTCTCAGATAAATTCGCCACCCTGACACCCAACCCGCCAGCCAGGGAGTAGGTGTCTCTGCCTTCAAAGGATATGACTATAAATACAGTATTTTCCGGTGTGATATTTCCTGCATTCATTTTGTTCCTCTCCATACAGTACAAAACTTAGTAGAAAACTTCCTGAGTTGCCGAGGGATACTAGGAAGTTCACAAACGCTTTTCAGTACCATGCATCGGGTATTCAGGTGGAATTTCGGAGCTGGGGCATCCCCAATCCCAGGCCTGTGGGAGCGTTACATGTAACGCCCCCACAGGCACTCCACCCCACCACCCCGTAGATTAATCGCTTCTAATTTTTTAAAGCATCGATTATTGCTTTGTTGAATCTCGGCAGGTCGGACGGCTTACGCGAGGTAATTAAATTTCCATCCTTTACTACCGGTTCGTCAACCCAGTTTGCACCGGCGTTCTTCAAGTCTATCGCCACTGAAGGCCAGGAGGTAACACGGCGTCCTTTAACTATGCCGGCAGAGATAAGCATCTGCGGGCCATGGCAAACAGCCGCTACCAGCTTGCCCGAATCGTATGCCTTCTTTACTAAATCTATCATGGGCTGGTGCAGGCGCATTCTATCTGGGGCATAGCCGCCCGGGATGATGACGGCATCGAAATCTTGTATGTTTACTTTGTCGGCAGTAGTATCTGCCTTGATTTTTGCCTTGCCACGTTTCCCCTTATAGGTCTCATGCGACCCGCTCCCTACAATAGTAACTCTGGCACCGACATCCTTCATCGCCCTCAAAGGTTCGACAAGCTCGGAATCCTCGAAATCTTCTTCAGCCAGAATAGCAATTCGTTTTCCTTGAAGCATCTCCTGGGTCTCCTTATGGATAAGATCAACTTTATATAGCCCTGTCTACGTGAAATTAACTATGGATTGGCAGCAGGCGCACGTTATCTATCATGGTTTCCACTGAACTGAGGACCTGGACGGTAAGGTCGGCCAGCTTTTGCCTCTCGGGCGCTTCGACTACCACAATTACGTCAGGTGGGCCTTCCAGCGGGTCTGCCATTAACACGCCGGGTTTGCGCCGTAGAGCCTGGGCTACTAGGGCGGGATTACCTTTTGCTAAATGTAGTAGTACATATGCCCGGACACTCATGCTTGCTGCCTTTTCCCCAACGATGGCTGTTACTTTGCTCACCGCGAACGTGCCTTTCGGTATGATATATACGGATTGCCCCGGCAGTAATCAGTGGATTTCTATAACAGCAATGATAATGGGCGGGAATGAAGAAGTTATAAAATGGGGATAAAAAATATTAAAAAATCATCACATTTTACGGGTGTTGTCTAACAGGAGCTTGAAATCGGTTAGAGGCTTAAGCGATAGGTATCAACTGGTACTTAGTTGCGATAATCATCGCAATGCTAACGAAGGGTTACGAGACCCTTCGCTAATCCTTCGACGGTGCTCACTTCGTGGCGACTCAGTGGAGCCAGGACAGGGCTCAGGGTGACAGTTCTTAGTTGTCATTCTGAGTGCTGACCTGTCGGGACGAAGAATCTCGTTTATTACGCTCTCTTGCGCAATTAGGTGGTACTAGTTCAGTTTACGCAGGCTTCCTGTTCATGATATAGCCTGCTTTAGGGACTGTGGAAATCAATTCAGGATTTTGGGGATTTTTTTCTAACTTAGACCTCAGCCGGCTGACCCATGTTCTCAGAAGTTGAACATCGTCACGGTACTCCGGCCCCCATACCAGGGAGAGGAGTTCCTCGTAAGGCATCAGGCGTCCCATATTCTGGGCCAGTTCGCTCAGCAAGAGCCATTCTATGCGAGTAAGGTATTTTTCTTCCTTGCCAAGCATAACTTTGCGTGATTTGAAATCGATGGTTAGGTTACCCAAAGACAACGACTCTGAGGTCTTATGTCTGTCGCCGGGTTTAATCCGGCGCTTTACCGCTTCTATTCTGGCTACCAGCTCATCAGGATTAAACGGCTTCGGCAAATAATCGTCGGCACCCAGGCCAAGGCCTCTTATTTTGTCAATGTCAGCCCCTTTGGCGCTGAGTATGATAACCGGCGTTGACGAAAAGCTGCGCAGCCTTTTGAGTGTCTCAAAGCCGTCCATCTTGGGCATGAGGATGTCAAGCAATATCAGGTCAGGGTCTTGAGCTTGGGCCTGCTCCAGGGCCTCGGCACCATCGTTAGCTGTCAGCACTTCATAGCCGGAAGCTTTGAGTTTGGAATTAAGGAAATTGAGAATGCGCTTTTCATCGTCGACTACCAGTATGCGAAATTGCTTCATGCGATTGCTCCAGACACGCCGTTACAATCTCAGATAATACAGCTATCTTCGACGATTGTCAAAGGTCTTGTTCGAGGGCTTTAGCAACATTTTCCATCCTGTGAATCTCCCAATTACCAGACGAACGATTACTCATTTGATTGCCAGTTGACTTGACGGTTAAATGCCGTGAGCTTATCATCCTTGCTTGGAGCGATTAAGGTATGAGCGTCATCTCAAGGTTAGTCACGCAAGTGAATAAACGCACGTACGTGACTATCCTGCTGGCTGCGTTGACATTATTAGGGTTATACCTGACCAGCCGTCAAAGTTACCTGCTTTTCCACAGCCTTGCCGAGATATTCGCTGTCGTTGTATCCTTCGGCATCTTTGTGCTTACCTGGAACTCGCGCCGGTTTATAGACAACAACTATATTCTTTTTCTGGGTATCGCCTATCTATTTACCGGCATTATAGACCTGGTACATACGCTGGCATATCAGGGCATGGGAGTATTCCCGGAATATGGCAGCAATCCGGCCACCCAACTCTGGATCGCTGCTCGCTATGTCCAAAGCGTTTCTTTCCTTGTTGCGCCCTTACTTATCGGGCGAAAGCTGAAGCCTCCCTATGTATTTCTGGGCTATATTGTGGTTACTACCCTTTTGTTAATGTCTATTTTCTATTGGGACAATTTTCCCGTTTGCTATGTGGACGGGGTGGGGTTGACCCCGTTTAAGAAAATCAGCGAGTATGTCATTTCTTTCGTCTTCCTGGCATCAATCTTCCTGCTGTATCGAAGACGCAGAGATTTCGATTCGAGCGTATTCCGTTTTCTGACCGCCTCCATAGGCGTGGCTATACTATCTGAGTTGACGTTCACGCTTTACACGGGACCGTACGCCCTGCCCAATATGTTCGGGCATTTGCTCAAAATTGTATCCGTTTATCTCATGTACAGGGCCATTATCTGGACAGGCCTGGTAAAGCCCTACAATCTCGTATTCAGAAACTTGAAGCAAAGCGAGGAAGCGTTGCGGGCGTCGGAGCAACATTACTCTGCGCTGGTTCGCAATCTTGCTGATGCCGTTTTTGAGATTAAGGAAGGGGTGATAACCTGGTGCAATGACAGGGTTGAGGGGATATACGGCTATGCCAAGGATGAATTAATAGGCAGGGATGCAAGTTTCTTCTTTCCCACCGGCGTCAGCCCCTCGGAATTTACCAGACTGGTTATCAGGGAGTTAAAGGAGAAAGGGCTCTTTCAGGGTTCAACCAAGGTCAAAAGAAAAGATGGCAGGGTAATAGATGTTGAATACTCTATCACTCAGGTCCCCGATAAGCATCCCTTCGAGATGATCGCTGTCGCCCGGGATATAACCGAGCGCAAGCGGATTGAGGAGGCGTTGCAGCGATCGGAAGCAAACTATCGTATGCTGGTGGAATCCTCCCCTGACGGGATTATTTCCGTAGATAATAAAGTGCGTATCATAGATTGCAATGAAGAAATATGCAGGTTGCTGGGTTATCCCAGGGAAGAGCTTAAGGGTAAGGACTTCCGGGAGCTGCTGGCAAGTGCGCTGCCGGATAAGCTTTCGGCCTACTACGACCAGCTCACCCAAAAGGGACTCGTCGAGACTGAATTTGAGTTTCTGGCTCATGGTGGCCGGACAATCCCGGTATGGGCCAAGATTGTAGGGGCTTATGATGTAGACGGGCGTTTAAGCCAGGCTCTGGTTTATATTCGGGATATTGCCGAGCGCCAGAAACTTGACCAGTTGAAAGATGAGTTCATCGGCCTGGTCTCTCATGAGCTGCGCAGTCCTCTGACAGTTATCATGGGGGCGGTAAATACAGCTTTGACCGAAGAAGGGCGCATCTCTAGGAACGAGATGCGCCAGTTATTGCAGGATGCGTCATGGGAAGCAGAATCGCTATCTCACCTTTTGGGGAACCTTCTCGAGCTTTCCCGGGCGCAGGCCGACCGCCTCTTTCTTAGTAGAGAGCCGGTCAGCGTCAAAAACGTGGTGAGAGACACGGTAGAAAAGATAAAGCGTCAGTCTTCAAATCACCGCTTTGAAATAGACTTGCCCAAGGTGCTTCCTCCGGTTCATGCCGACGAGTTGAGGCTGGAACGTATCTTGCACAACCTCCTGGAGAATGCGGTTAAGTATTCGCCCGATGGGAGTAAAATAACTGTCTCCGCCCGGGTGGAGGACGACCATATGGTCATAGGAGTCAGCGATGAAGGGGTCGGCATTTCCCTTCACGACCAGACCAAATTGTTCAGTCCCTTCGAGCGTCTGGCTGCCCAGAAGCTTCGCGGGGTCAAGGGCATCGGGTTGGGGCTTGTGGTGTGCCGCAGGCTGGTGGAAGCTCATGGCGGCCGGATCTGGGTAGAGTCGGAGCCGGGCCGGGGTTCCACCTTCTACTTCACCCTGCCTTTGAAGGACGGGGAGCACCTCGCCAAAACAAATCCAAAATCACGAGCAGATTCGGATTAAAAAATGCACAAGACTGGCAAGGCTGAGATTATAAAACAATCCTTCATTTTTTCCGGATTGGGCGATGATGAGCTTGCCGGGCTGGCTGCTCTTGCCGTAGAGCGCAGCTTCAGGGCGGGCGAGTTCATCTTCTGGGAAGGCGACGCCCCTGACTGGTTCTACATTGTTGCTGCAGGGCAGGTAAAGGCTCTGAAACATTCCTCGTCGGGTAAAGAGTTTATCATAGCCTTCTTCGGCCCCGGCGAGATTTTCGGCGAGGTCGCTGTTTTCGAGAACAAACCCTATCCTGCTTCGGCCCAGGCTGCAACTGAGACCGGAGTTTTGGGAATCAAGGGGCAGGACTTCCTGTCTTTCCTCGCCGGCCATCCCCAGGTAGCCCTGAGGATTATCAATATCCTGGGAGGACGGCTCAGGGAGGCACAGAGCCGCCTCAGAGACTTTGCTGGCGAGAGGGTCGAGCAGCGCCTGGCCCGGACGCTGCTTATGCTTTCTGCGAAGCTCGGCCCCACGCTCCCCTTCACCCGCCAGGAGCTTGCTGATATGGCTGGCACGACTACGGAGACAGCGATTAGGTTTATGAGCCGCCTCAAGGATGGCGGCATCATCCGCTCCGTCCGCGGCAAGACCATCATCCTCGATGAGACCAAGCTCAGGCTGCTGAGCGAAGGCCCGCCCCGGGTTTAGACCTTGACCAAAATCTCCCTCTCTATATGATTTAAATCATGGTACGCCTCCTCGCACGGCTTTATTATAACCTTGAAAGGTGAGTGGTACCGGCGAGTGCCGATTGAGGAGGTGCAAGATGACGGTCAGGTGTCCCGGGCAGGACTTCAGATGGCTGAAGGTAGAGCTCTACAAATGCCCGAACTGCGGTGCTGAGGAGGAAATCTTCTCCAATGAGACCAGGGTGAAGTGTCACGAATGCGGCGAGTGGATTTACAGGGAGAAATTGCCCTCCTGTATAGACTGGTGCGCCTCAGCCCGGCAGTGCCTGGGCGAAGAGAGATGGAAGCAGATGAAAGGCTGCGAACAATCCGAAAAATAAGGAGGTAACGAGTATGGCTGGTTCCGTAGGCGGTTCTCAGGGCGACATCAGTAAGTCACTCGAAGAGGAAATGCGGGCATCCCTGGTTAACGGCAAGCTTCCCTGCGCTGCAGCGTTCCGGATAGCAAAAAAGCTTAAGGTCAGCCCCAGGCAGGTCGGCGATGCGGCGAACAGGCTGAAGATAAAGATAGCTAGCTGCCAATTGGGGTGCTTCCCCTGACATCAGTGTCAGCTTGATCGGAGAGTAGAATAGAGGATGCCTGACTTGTTCGAAAGGTTCGACGAAAAGAAGAGGAAAGACATAAGGGTCTTGAGTCAATTCATAGCTATCTATTGCCGGGAACATCACCGGACGGAAGTCAGGGATGCATTTCACATCAAAGATGAGAGATTGCGTAGCAGCCTGGGACACAAAGACCCCATCTTGTGTAAGGACTGCACTAAGCTGTTAAACCACGGTATAGCGAAGCTAGCCCTATGTCCCTATGACCCTAAGCCGACATGTAAAAAGTGTAAGACGCACTGCTATGCGCCGTGGTATAGAGAAAGGATTCGGGAGGTCATGAGGTTCTCCGGCCTGTACCTGGTCAAACGGGGCCGGCTGGACTTGCTGCTTCATTATCTATCCTGAGGCCGGGGGTGAGATGAATACCATCAAGGCAGCACTGATAAAAGCGATGGAGGACTATTTCAACGGCGACGCTAAAAGAATCAACCATGCTCTCAGGGTCACGCAATACGCTGAGGAGCTGTTGCAATCCGAGGCCGGGGATTACCCCGTAGTTATCGGAGCAGCCGTGCTGCACGATATAGGAATACACCAGGCCGAGAAGAAGTACGGCAGTACCTCCGGCAAATATCAGGAGATAGAGGGACCGCCTATTGCGCGGCAAATCCTGACCGAGTTGGGGTTCGAGCAAAAGCAGATTGAAGAAATCTGTGAGATTATTGCTCATCATCATAGCCCGGGAAAGGTGAAAAGCAAAAATTTCGCTATAGTCTGTGATGCTGACTGGCTGGTGAATTTGAAGGATGAGTATGGTATTCGGGACAAGAGGAAATTGAGCAAAATCATTGAGAAGGTATTCCTCACCTCCAGCGGAAAAGCCAGGGCCAGGGAGCTCTACTTAAAGGGATAAGCAGCCAGTATGATTTAAATCATAGTAAGACTTGCGGCTGAGCTTTGTCATCATCCTAAGAAATAAATAAGTATCTCAGGTTAACTAGTGTGGTGTTTTATTTATTCGTTGAATAATTCCAAGTCGTTAAATATGGGTTTCCTCAGGGTTACCATTCCGGCGGAAGCCGGAATCCAGCCCCCACAACCCTATCTGGATTCCGAATCAAGTTCGGAATGGTTATCCTAATTTTGGATAAGTCTAGAAGAATTATTCAACATATTTCCGAGACAGGACACTAGATAGGGAGGTGCGAGATGAAGACAAGAGTACTGAGGAAGATTGTGAAAATAGACGAGGAGAAGTGCAACGGCTGCGGCGCCTGTGTTCCGGCCTGCGCCGAGGGGGCACTTCAGATTATCGACGGCAAAGCAAGGCTGGTTAAAGATATTTACTGCGATGGACTCGGCGCCTGTCTCGGCGAATGCCCTCAGGGAGCTATCACCATCGAGGAAAGGGAGGCTGAGGAATTCAACGAGGCGGAGGCGAAGCACCATCTTCACGAGAAAGAGCATGCCAAAGGGGAGCTTCCCTGTGGTTGCCCCGGAACTGCGGTCAGGCAATTCGCACCGCCTGAGACAGCCGGGGCTGCCCCTGCGGAGGCAGTATGCCATCACTCGATGCTGCGGCACTGGCCGGTGCAGCTTACACTCGTCCCGCCCGGTGCGCCCTTCCTTCAGGGAGCCGATGTGGTGCTGGCTGCGGACTGTGTCCCGTTCGCTTACGCAGGCTTCCACCATGACTTTCTCAAAGAACACGCTTTACTGGTGGCGTGCCCCAAGCTGGACGATTTCCAGGCCCATCTGAGCAAGCTGACCGAAATCCTGCGCCGTTCCGAAGTGAAGAGCCTGACGGTAGTGCACATGGAAGTGCCCTGCTGCTCTGGATTGACGCACATGGCGAGGCAGGCGATACGCCTAAGCGGCAAGTCCCTCCCTCTGGAGGAAGTGACCATCGGGGTCAAGGGCGACAGAATGGCTTAAAGCCAGATCTTAAAATGTCACGATTTTTTAAGCTTTTCCCGCTCCGCTTTATGGTTTTTTAACCTCCGTTCTGCTATCATGGCTGCAATAGAGGGCCTGAGAATGATAAAATTGAAAAGGGCCTACGAAAATAAAGAGGCTGGCGACGGTGTAAGGATACTGGTCGACAGGCTGTGGCCCCGCGGTTTACGCTCGGCGGAGGCTGGCATCGACGAGTGGATGAAGGATATAGCTCCCAGCGATGAGCTTCGCCAGTGGTTCTCCCATGACCCGGAGAAGTGGCCTGAGTTCAAGCGAAGGTATGCTAAAGAGCTAGCCGACCCTCAAAAGGCAGCGCTGGTCAAGAAAATTGTCAAGCTGGCTGCAAAGGGCAATGTTACACTGGTCTATGCGGCGAAAGATACCGAGCATAACAACGCCAGGGTGCTGGAAGAGCTCGTCTCCAGGGCTGCGAAAGACGCATAATGGAGGTAAAAGTCAATGTACCGGAAGATACTGGTTCCTCTGGATGGTTCGGAGCTGGCGGAGAGCGTTTTGCCTCATGTGGAGACAATTGCCAGAGGCTGCAGTGTGGTGGATATTATTCTGCTTCGTGTTTGCGATGCACCCAGCATTCTTGCCGACTATCCCGAAAGCAAGGGTAGAAGCTGGGAGAAACATGTGGAGCAAATGACCACCAATGCAGAACAGCAGTGTAATATCTATCTGGGAAACATGGAGAAACAGTTACGAGACCAGGGATTTAACGTGAAGATAGAGTCCCGCCTCGGCAAACCAGCCGAAGAGATTGTAGATTTCGCCAACAAGAACAAGGTTGACCTCATCATCATGGCCAGCCACGGCCGTTCCGGGGTGAGCAGATGGGCGTATGGAAGCGTGGCTGATAAGGTTCTGCGCTCTACCTGTGTGCCGGTACTGCTGGTTAAAGTGCCGGGGTGCGTAACGGGATTTTGATTTGGAGTTCGTATTTGCTTGTAGGGGCGTTCAATTGAACGCCCCTACGTTTTGTATTCAGGTGTGTAGGGTGGGTGGAATGAAACGAACCACACCCTACGGAGAAAAATGTAAGGGTGGGTTTTGCTGCGCTCCACCCACCCTATGAATTCTTACCCTTTACCTGTCTAAGGTAATCTATGTAAGCTTGCTCGGCGATCTTTCGCTTCTTATACGCCTCTCTTTCCTCTTCCTCCAGCTTTTCTCTTTGGTCCAGTATTTCTATGATATTATTGATTGGGTTAGACAATCGCTCAAGGTCAAAATTCTTTAACGCATCAAATTTCTGCTGATATGAACCTCAGCCAGAGTCAGTGCCTTGTGTAGTTCTAAGCGTGTATTATTCATTTATCCCCCTATTTTCAGTCTACTCTATACCGCTTCTCGAAAGTTGACCTCCGGCTCACTTTATTTAGGCTCCAATGTAACGCTTGGATGTGTTCTGGAGACTATTTCCTGAGCCACTTGAAGAGATAGATCCTCAGTCTGCTTACAGTGCTCTACCCATTTCTTATAGTTTTTGGGTTTTAGCCAGCGTATCAAAAACCAACCAGCAGCTATACTTCTCCTGTCTACCTCCCTGAGCATTGCAGCGTGTAGTGCTGGGTCAGCACCATGAAATGAGTTGTGCTTTTCTACCTCTAGACTTTGTTCATGCAATTTAATGTCAAAAAGCATCAACTCATCGTCTGACAACTTCTTCAGGTCTTGCAGATAAGACTTTGCCCTTGCCTGGAATTCCTTATCCTGGTCGTTTTGGTA
>Ga0172365_10004560_pt1 | contig 10246 bp, 7 predicted proteins | sample LakKivSesite48cm_FD_114535 | JGI IMG/M metagenome (GOLD analysis project Ga0172365, IMG submission 114535) | Sediment microbial communities from Lake Kivu, Rwanda - Sediment site 48cm | ecosystem: Environmental > Aquatic > Freshwater > Lake > Sediment | place: Rwanda: Western Province, Lake Kivu... | reverse complement strand
GTGGATGAAGGCGAAGTCCGGGTAACATGCCGGGAGCAGGGCCATGGGCTTCCCCGTCATGGGGTCCTCGACGACCCTCGCTGCGCTGTGCCTCAATGTATCGGTGCCTAGCATCGTCCGCGCGGGTATCCAGGGGAGGCCCATCGCAGCCGCCCTGAACCTCCACTGGAATGCGGCGTTCGAGAGCTCTGCCACGACCCTGACCCTGCCCCCCTCCGCGGCCCGTCTCCCCGCCGGGCTGAGCCCCCGAAGCTCGTGGCCGAAGCTGTACGCGCAGTCGACCCTGTCCACGACCCCTGAGGCGATGAGGACGTCCACGTCGTGCACTGCGGTCTTTCCCGCGATGGCGAGGTGCCTCCTCCTCTGCCTTATCAGCTCGTATATGGCCGCCATGCTGAACCTGATGTGGCCGAAGCCACCGAAGGCGCAGTAGTCGCCGTCCCTCGTGAACCTGCTGACCGCCTCCCTCAGGGGCATCCTCTTGTCCATGAGCCTCCTGCTCTTGTGCCCCGCCATCCACGCCCGTGCCTCGTCGGGGTCCATCCAGCCGAGGAGCTCGCCGCCGCCCTCCTCAATCGTCTTCAGGCTTAGCCTCCCCCGTCTCCTCCTTCTTCGCCTCTGCTGGGAAAAGGTTCATGATGAGCAGAGCCAGCCTCTCCTTCCCCGGGTTGCCGAACCTGTGCGCCTCGCCGGGCAGGATGGTCACTATGCATCCCTCGCCTACGTCGACGACGCCGGCGTTTGTCTCGGCCCTGCACCTGCCCCTGAGGACGACAGCCACGTGCTCCCTCTCATGGCCGTGGAAGGCGGTGTGTCCGCCCGGCTCTATCCTCATGATCCGGCTGCTGAAGCCCGAGATGTCCTCCCTCTTGAGCACCAGGTCGACGGAGCTGACCCCGCTGGAGCCCTCCTCCCTCTCGGGCTCGCCGGGCTCCTCCCTTAGCCTCCTCACCTTCATCCCCGAACAGCCTCAAGGAGTCTGATCGGCTTAACTGGTTTTAGACTCTTCGCATCGGGTAGACCACGGTGAAGGCTTTAAGCCCGGCCGGAGGCTAGGATCACGGGGTTGAGAGAATGAGCCTCCTCATAGGCACCAGCGGCTGGAGCTACGACGAGTGGGTTGGCCCCTTCTACGCGAGGAAGGAGGGGATGTTCACCCAGTACACCAAGGTCTTCCGCACGACCGAGATCAACAGCACGTTCTACAGCTACCCCTCGGAGAAGATGGTTGAGGGCTGGGCGAGGTACGCTCCTCCGGGCTTCGTCTTCGCGGCCAAGCTGCCTCAGCTGATCACCCACGACAAGTGGCTGAAGCTGGGGGAGGGCGTCGAGGACGACATGTGGAGGTTCATCCACCTGATGCAGCCTCTCGCCGAGAAGCTGGGCCCAATACTGATCCAGCTTAGGCCGAAGTTCAGCTACGAGGAGAACGCCGGCGACCTGGAGTCCTTCCTCGGGGTTCTGCCCGATAACCACGAGTGGGCGGTGGAGTTCAGGCACGGCTCATGGATGAGGGAGGAGACCTACCGCATGCTCGGGAAGCACAACGTAGCGTACACCATAGTCGACGAGCCGCTCCTGCCTCCCGAGACCCACGTGACGGCAGACTTCGCCTACGTCAGGTGGCACGGCCACGGTAAGCGGATCTGGTACGACTACGAGTACTCAGGCGACCAGCTCGACGACTGGACGCCGAAGGTGAAGGAGATCGAGAGGAAGGCGAAGAGGACATACGGCTACTTCAACAACCACTTCAACGCCAACGCGGTGAAGAACGCCGTCGAGCTGCTGAGCAGGCTCGACATGGCTACGCCCGAGCAGGTAGAGGCGCTCAGGAGGATAGAGGCTCAAAGGGGGGAGGCGCTGCGCCCCGCCGGACCGCAGCCCCTAGAGGCCTTCGCCCGCGAGGAGGAGGGGCTCAGCGTCGCCGACCTCCTGATGAGGTTCACGGACGCAGGCAGGCTCGGCAGGGCTGAGAAGATGGGGGAGGAGCTGAGGTTCACCTACAGCTCGGCCGACCTCGTGAGGGCCGAGGTCAAGGACTACTACATCGAGGTCGACTTCGACGGCAAGGTGCTGAGGCATAACTGCGACGACTGGAGGAAGGGGATGGGGTCCAAGAGGATGTGCAAGCACGTCGACAGGCTGTTCCTGAGCCTGCCGCCGGGGCAGTCGAGGAAGATCCTGGAGAGAATTTGGGAGGAACGCGACGACTGGAGCTTCGAGGAGTAGGGCTCGATCAAAAAGCCGTCTGGCGTCTACCTGATTTTAGTTTGAGGGATCGGTATAAAGAGCGGAAACTTGAGGGCAGAGGCCACAGTAATTGCACCGAGCGCGTGCTGATCAGGGGGATAGACGGAATCCACGGTTAAGAAGCGTTTTGTGCGGTGAGCCAACACCTTAATCGGTTATACAAGTGCCTCTACTGCGTCATTTTAGATGGTGGAAGTCACATTGTTGGTGAAGAGAACGGGCCGATGTGCACGCTTCTGCTTTGGCTTCCGGTGAACCTTGAAGAACGTCTCATACGGGTCTTCGAAAGGTCCGTCTCAGTTGTTTTTGTTTCATATGAAAAATATAAATGGTGTCGTTCAGTTTTATTCTATACATGGAGCTCACGGGGAACCCGTTCGTCGATACAGGATTGGCAGTAATCGCCTCCAAAGCTGGATGTGCTTCGGTTAACGATTTGAGTTTAGAGCAAATGCAGGAAGTTCACGGAGATGGGGAATGGCTAGCGAGGGTTAACTCCTCTCTTAAAAGCACGAGCATGATCTTTACCATCAACAGTCTTTCAACTCATCCTGGTATCAAGCCTCCGGAGATTCGTGTCAAATATTATGCGGCAGTCACTAAAGTCATGCTCGATAGCATAGGGAAAGAGGGGTTGAATCACCATTGCGAGTGTTGCGGGAACAAGAAAAGCCTCGATATAGATGAACTTGTAAGACGAACGTTAGTTCCTCTTGGGTACCCGGACGCTTCCCGCTCAATAGGGAGGGACTGGTTTCCATTAGCGGGCAGCGTTGCTAGCGATGCTCAGGCTCTCCCCGCAGCGTCACGCTCACCTTATCTTTGCGCGAAATGCCTCTTTGCGGTTCACTATCTTCCCCTCGGAGCCATTCTGATGAATGGGCGATTAGCAGTCTTCCAATCCACCTCTGAGACGTTCTGGTATAGGTACGTATCACGGATAGCACGTGATGTATACGACCGAATATCCGCTGGGGAGAAGAATACCTTGGGAGCAAAGCGTGGTAGTACTGTTGTGATCGAGGAAGCCTTTGGTGCGATTGAGGAGATGAAAAATGAGGAGCTAGAGCCTGGTACAGCATTGTTTGTTTGGAGGTACAGCAACTCTGGCACTGGGCCCGACTGTACAATAGAGGAGATACCCAACCGAGCGTTAGAGTTCCTATACGAGGCGAGAGGATATGGGTATCAGAAACATGTGCTAGACCTGATCAAGCATGAAGGGAGAAAGGAATCCCAGTTGATACAAGCCATCCAAGGAGGCCAAGACTATCCCTCGCTTTATCCGAGGGGCAAGTACGAAGGCGCACCCCCAAAATTATTCCACCTATATCAATCGAAAGTGAGGGGTGTTCCGACGTTGAAACTTCAAGCAGCCTTTAACATAGCTGAGTATGCAATGTCTCACTTGGAGAAGAAACAATTCGATAAAATAGCAAAGGAACCTATCTCTGACAGAACTTTGCAGAATCAAGTTAAGCGTCTCATCGCCGAGATGGTAAAGGAAGGGCAGTTATCGGCAATAGAGTACCTCCAATTATTCGCTTCACCTGAGGCCGGCGCCATCGTCTCCTTCGACGCGTGGAAGTTTATACGCTACTACATGTTTGTGGGGTTATTTGAGAAATCACGTTTTGATCCTCCTATACCTGAGCTGAAGACCGACATCGAGTACTATGCATCAACCATATTCAGCGATTACGTTGAGTCTCGGGGGATTGCACGCTTCGAGCGAGATGTGTTGAAGCAGCTTGAGTTAGGGCGCATCTCGTCCGGGTGGCTGCGACGCCGCTTCCTTGATGAGTCTTTAAGGTGCGAAGGTTTCACTTACAATGGATGGAAGAGATTAACTCTCAGTGAGTCGGGCTGGGACACTACGCGGGAGCTCTTTTACAGAATGCGTCTCTTCTGGCTGGAGTGGACTAAATTAGGGAAAGCTCCCGATTACTCTGCTCCAGCAGAGATGGTTGTTATACGCACTGGAACCGACCTTCCTGCTGAGGTAGAGAGGGCGTTAGCGAAACATCTTGAAGATTATCTCATAGAAAGGGGCGTAAAACGGTTTAAACGGAACATCATTGATGGTGTTTTCAACGGGGGCATCGACCTTTACTGGTTCAGATCAGCTCTATCACCCTCGATTCCAGAATTCAGAAAAGAAGAAGGCTGGGAAAGATTCCTCAACGACCCTGAAGGAAACCTCATCCGTCGGCTACGATTATTCCAGATGCAACTCTTCACAACAAACTTTTACAGAGAGAAAATTATTTAACATAACGAAGGCTTATTGGATACCATGACTACCCGAACAACCCACGTAGCGGGAACGTTTCTCATAGAGGCTTCGGCTTCCTTTCTCAATGGAGCTGGTCTCGGCGAGGGCGAGAACAGGAATGTCACAATCCCAAAGACATTCCGTGATGGCGGTTACAGAGTCCCTTACGTATCTGCTCAGGCGTGGAAGCGATGGCTCAGAAATACTCTTATCGAGGAGACGGGGTGGCCTGCAAGTGAGTTGAAGATGATTGGTGAATCGGAAAGAGGTACTACAGCAAAGATTGGAGGAGAATTCAATCCTGTCGAGTTTCCTGAGGACGATATTTTTGGGTACATGAGGGCGGAGAAGGGACAGGGTAGGAAGAAGGACGATGAGGAGGAGGACGAGGAGACGAAAAAAGGCAGTAAGATTAAGGCACTAATCCGTGCATCGCCCTTCGCTGCCTCCATTCTCATGTCGTTGAGGAGATCCGGAGTCTTGAGTAAGGATGAGGGCTTCGTCCATCTCAAGGAGGGTACACCTCTGCCGTACACAACAGAATTTTATAATTCCCATTTACAGGGAGTGTTCTGCCTTAATATTGGTAGACTGGGTGTTTTTAGCAACATAGGTGATCGGATAGAACTCGACGACTCTAAGATATCAGAATGGATCAGAAGTAAAAAAATAAAAGTTACTCATGAGGAGCAGGCTGGGAAGGTATACGAACTCACGGACCCTAAAATTCGATCAGATCGTGGTGCAGAAGTACTAAAGGCACTTGCTCGACTAAGAGGCGGGGCGAAACAAGCGGCTTTCGGAACCGATGTCTCCCCAAAGGTACTAGTAGCTGCGGGGCTTATCTGCGGTAACCCTGTCTTTAACAGCATCTTTGTAGACGATGGAAACGGACCCCAGCTTAAAGTCGAAACACTCCGAGAGATAGTTAGAGACTATTCCGATAGGATCACCACCAACGTCTACATCGGTGTCAGGAAGGGATATCTCAAGAATGAGGACGAGGTCAATAAGCTGTCGGGTACACAGGAGCGGGGTGTCATTCTGGTCGTGACCACTCCCGTCGATGCCGCTGAGCAGATGGCCAAGACGCTGGGCTAGCTGTGATCCCCGCAGTCCACGTCCACATGGAGGGTTTCACGGCCTTCTTCAAGCACCCACTAGTTATAACAGGAACACAGGTAAGCCTACCCTGCCCCCCATACAGCACCATCCTCGGTTTAATAAGCGCCTGCGCTGGGCGGGTGGTGAAACCCGAGGAGACCCGCGTCGGCTACGAGTTCCGCTGCGCCTCAACAGATGTAGAGCTTGAGAAGACGGAGCGCCTAGCCTTCGACAGCAAGAAGGGCATGCTTCAGCCTCACCGTGAGGGTCAAGGTATATTAAGGAGATACATTCACTTCCGGCCCGTCCTAGACCTCTATGTCACTAACATAGGGCTAGAGGAGGGATTCAAGTCTCCAGCGTCGACGCCGTGCCTCGGAAGGTCCCAAGATGTTGCATGGATTACCAACGTCGAAAGGGTTGAGCTGGAGCCACGCGAAGAAGGGTCGCTAGGCCCGACAATGATCCCTGCGGTGAAGGAGAACATCCCATCCCTCATCGTGAGGTGTCCGGAGTGGTTCACTAACGAAGCAGAGGGGCGGACGCGGATCACAGGCCCATTGGGACGGTACCAGGCCATGCTCCCGACATCGGGGTCACGCTTCTCTGTTAAGCTTCCTGAACTCTACCATCCGAGTTGCTCCCCAGAAAAATATGTTATTTATCTTCATCAGTGGCTCATGGCATGAGTGAGCTGCTTCTAGCTAAGAGCGATGGAGAGACGCTTGTCGAGCACACGCTGAATTGTATTAGAGTCGCTGAAGCACTAGTGTCAACCCTTTCTCTTGAGGGAGAGGAGCTCCAGCGACTCAGAAGGGACCTTAATCAAGCCCTCGTATATCATGATGTCGGGAAAGCTGCGAGTGGTTTTCAAGCCGCGTTGAGGGACAGGTCGAATCGCTGGGGGCGAAGACATGAGATTCTCTCAGCGGCCTTTGCCACTGGAATGGGTGCGGAAGACGAGGTGGTCTTCGCCATCCTCAACCATCATCGATCTGTGCTGGGAAGCGAAACCGATTCCTATCCAACTGAAGAGATACCCTTCAAGAACGATCTTAAGCCAGTCTGGGAGGAGATGGAGGAGGAGTGGTACTCCAACATCACGGTCTTCGCCGATGAGTGGGAGAGAATCCGCCAAGAACTAGGCATGGGGCAATTTCCTCCCAATCCGTTGGCTCCCTTAAGACTGTCGAGAAAGTGGATCAGCAAATATAGTCAGAACCGGGATATCCCTTTTGAGAGAAGGAAATACGCGTCTCTTCTTAGAGGGCTTGTTGTCACCTCAGATCACATCGCCAGTGGGGCGGGGAAGGGTTACAATCCTATCCCTGTTCCTCGCCTATCTGCGATTGATCTTGGGGTAAAGAATCTATACGCTTTCCAGAAGAGAGCTAGCGAACATCGGGGGAACTTGATACTGCGTGCTCCCACAGGGTCTGGAAAGACGAATGCCGCTCTTCTCTGGGCTATGCGTAATCAACATCTGAATGGGCGCCTCATCTACGTCCTCCCCAATCAGGCGAGTATTAATGCGATGTACCTGAGACTCGCCTCGCATTTCGGTAAAAACTCTGTAGGGCTTCTCCACGGTAGGGCGGCTTCAAGCCTCTACTCAATGATGGAGAACGATGAGGACTCAATGGGTCAGCTCGACCGACAGAAGACAGCTCGGAATAAGGGGGATCTCTCCCGGGAGCTCTGGTATCCGGTGAAGGTCTGCACTCCGCATCAGGTTCTACGATATATGCTGCACGGCAAAGGTTGGGAGCTTATGCTGGCCGAGTTCCCCCATGGTCTCTTCGTATTCGACGAGATCCATGCATATGACCCTACGGTGACCGGCCTAACAGTTGCCACTGCCAAGTTCCTTCAAAAGATAGGCGCCTCATGCATCTTCATGTCGGCCACTCTTCCTTCATTCCTTAAGGGAATCCTTGAACGAGAGGTGCCTGACATCGGCTTCATCGAGCCTTCACCAATGGAAGAGACGGACCAAATTATACTAAGTAAGAAACGGCACGCAATCAACATCGTTGACGGTGATATGCTTGCACACCTTGGGGAGATCGCTTCTGCGGCTGGAAGCGCAGCCTCAACTCTAGTAGTCTGTAATCACGTCCGAACTGCACAGCTCGTCTACCAAGGGCTTCAACGACTTGTAGATGGCGAGGTTCGTCTCCTCCACAGCAGGTTCAACCGCAGGGACAGGAATCGTAAGGAGGGTGATCTCAAGCATCTGCCTAAGGTGCTCGTTTCAACCCAAGTTGTGGAGGTCAGCCTTGACATAGACTTCGAGTTGGGCTTTACCGAGCCAGCTCCTATCGATGCTTTAGTCCAGCGGTTGGGGCGCGTGAACCGGCGTGGATCAATGCCGCCGGCCTTAGTCACGGTCTTCACCGAGCAGGTTGGGCGATATCATATTTACGAGCAGCAACTAGTCGACCGATCCCTAGATGCCCTTTCGAAGCTAGGTAATCCTGTTAGTGAGTCGGATCTGGTCGATGCGGCTGATGAAGTCTACGGAAGAGGATACCAAGGGGAGGAGCTACACAGATACTCTAGTGCTCTTGACATCCCTATGATAAAAGACCCGGAGAACAACTGGCTCGCCGGCTCCCACAAGGATTGGGTAGAACAACTAATTTCTGAGAAGGAGGGAACTCTTGAAGTCCTTCCTGAGTCTCTAACAGATGAATACGAAGACCTTAGTCGACAAAGGCTATCCATCGAAGCAGGAACGCTGCTGGTTCCCATCCGACGCGAGAGCCTCGTTTATCTCTATGATGAGATTGAGAAGCCGAGCAATCCGTCTAAGCCCTGGGTGATACGGAAACCCTACTCTACCGAGTTGGGTCTGGACCTGTCTGCAGGGGCAGAGTAGTGCTTTTTCTTCCAGTGGCAGCCTTATCCGGCTTTAGATAGAACTTTATCTCTCCGAATCCCCCTGTCCTGTTCCCTCCGACGTTCGAGTACTCGGCGAACCTTGCGAGGGCGACGGTGAGCCTGTTCCAGTCGTCATCGTCATCAAGAGCATAGGTCGCCCAGCCCGTGAAGCCCACGGCCCGCTTCCGGGCCATCTCCGCGAGGCAGGTACGGAGCGCATGCTGGGTGACCCCCGCGTGGGCCCTGAGCCACTCCCTGTACTCCTCCAAGCCGCCAGGACCGTATATCTTCCCGGTGGTGAAGGCGTCCCAGAGGCGGAGTAGGCTGGTGAAGAGCTGGACAGGGTCAGGGTAAAGGAGGTCCCACCTGCTCCCCATGGCTGACAGGTAGGTGGGGGACCTGAAGAGCAGCCTGAAAGATTCCGCCGGGTCGCTGCCCTCAAGCTCCTCGTAGGCGGCGCTGCCGATGGTTATGGAGGCGACCTTGAACTCGGTGTCATAGACCAGCACCCCGGCCCTGTCGGCGAAGTAGTCGAGGAGCCTGCGGACGGGCTCGTCGCTGAGGAACCTGAACTCGACCCGGGCCGGCGCTGAGGGGTCCAGGAGGTAGCCCTTAGGGGTCCTCCTCAGGGAGCGGAACCGGATAGGGGTGACTGAGTAGGGTTTAGGGGCGTTGGGCACGTGAAGACTATCCGACGTAGATGGCTCGACCCGGCGGAGCATGGTCAAAAGGAGGCCCCGCGACACGTAGCCGGTGAAGCAGGGAAGCTCCACCTCCTTCTCAGCGATCAGCTCAAGCTTAACCTTAGAAGGCATGAGGCTCACCGGTTTACATCTACATTCCTCTCAAAGTAGATAACCCCTACCTCAACGTCGACAAAGTGTACCGGGAGAACTCCTTTCAATTCCCGCTCCGTGGGATTTGACTCTGCGACAGGAACAGTCTGGGGTTCCTCCGAACTTCTGAGAATCTTTCAATTCCCGCTCCGTGGGATTTGACTCTGCGACCCGTGTGACTGATGAGCAGTGGATTCCCCACATCGTCTTTCAATTCCCGCTCCGTGGGATTTGACTCTGCGACCCCGCACCCTATGTAACCCTTAAAGGGTATCACCAGACTTTCAATTCCCGCTCCGTGGGATTTGACTCTGCGACTAGGTTTAGGAGTTGAGATAATGATTCCATCTACCTCTTTCAATTCCCGCTCCGTGGGATTTGACTCTGCGACGCGGATCAAGCGCAGGAACAATCCCCCACACTTACACTTTCAATTCCCGCTCCGTGGGATTTGACTCTGCGACCATGCGTAGCCGCCCAGATCCTCGTCCCGTCGCCCTGACTTTCAATTCCCGCTCCGTGGGATTTGACTCTGCGACGTGCCCGGGATAGAAGCCTGGATATTATCGGTTTGATCTTTCAATTCCCGCTCCGTGGGATTTGACTCTGCGACTCCGGAAGATGAGGATGGCCAAGGAGCCGACAGAGGCTTTCAATTCCCGCTCCGTGGGATTTGACTCTGCGACACAACGATCGCCTGGGCCGCCTGGAGAGCAAGATCTTTCAATTCCCGCTCCGTGGGATTTGACTCTGCGACCGGTGTACAATCTTTCAATAAATGAAATAGAAGATCTTTCAATTCCCGCTCCGTGGGATTTGACTCTGCGACAGGGGTGCAGCACGGCGAAGCTCAAGTACAATGCCCTTTCAATTCCCGCTCCGTGGGATTTGACTC
>Ga0172365_10004559_pt1 | contig 10247 bp, 11 predicted proteins | sample LakKivSesite48cm_FD_114535 | JGI IMG/M metagenome (GOLD analysis project Ga0172365, IMG submission 114535) | Sediment microbial communities from Lake Kivu, Rwanda - Sediment site 48cm | ecosystem: Environmental > Aquatic > Freshwater > Lake > Sediment | place: Rwanda: Western Province, Lake... | reverse complement strand
ATCTGCTGTTTGATATTGAAAAAGTTATGGTAGAAGAGCGATTTATTTTGAAAAACGGCTGAAAAAATCGGAATATGATTGAATTGCCTTTAAATTTAGAATTATTTTTCATAAAACTTTTATCCAACAACAACAACAACAACAAGAAAAATATTAAAGTACAAGGCAGAACATGAAAGTGTAACGGTGAATGAAAAATGGCAGACAAAGCCATTGGTGGTGCGATAATTGGAGGACTACTTGGATATGGACTTGGTCGAGCACAGTTTCAAGCATGGGAAGGGTTTATCAATAAATTCAATGAAAGACTTGGTCATCTTTCTTACAACCATGTGATTGAACCATGCGAGTTCTACGACAAAGTCGAAAATGGCAGGAAAATCTATGCTGAAGCGGTTTACTCTTTCTTGTATGGTCTGCCAGATGCTTCTCTACAAATGACTTTTCGATGTCTTGAGATTGGTTTGAAACGATACTATGAAAACACGGAAGGGAAGAAATGCTCTTTGAAAGCGTGGGAATTGATAGATTGGAGTGAAAAGAAATCGGGAGACAAGAAGGAATTGGCACACGGATTTAGGATTCTTCGTAACTTGACACACGAAGAGAAAACAATTACAGAACAGGACAGTTTGGAAGCCATAAGACATGTTACACAGATTTTGAACATCTTTTTTCCCTTCCCGACTGCTACAATTACAGTTAACTGCGGTCTTTGTCGAACACCTAGTCAAATGTCAGTCCTTCCAGACCAGCTTTTTCTAGGAAATAACATAGCGGTACCATGTGCTTCTTGCAAAACAAGCACGAATTATCAAGTGATGCCTTGGTATTAGCAAGGCACAACTAATTCAACGATGCACAACCTGACAATGTGCAAGACTCATCATAGAAGCAACTACATTGAAATTTGAGCTTCATATCACTTGATTAAGAGTTCTTAATATCTCTACAACCTTTTTTCCTTTCTCTGTTAGACTGTACTCGACTCTAGGTGGTCGAGCTTCAACGATTTTTCTATCTATTATTCCCTTTTCTTCCAACACCTTCAACATACTTGAGAACGTTTGCCTACTAACCACAAAATTCTGCTTATATAACTCGTAATATCCAGCTTTTCCAACTTTGGAAACATACAATAATGTCTCAACTACGCCCTTGCCAAACAGGAAATGTGTCTTGTCCGACAACTAAACCACATTACGGAAGAAAGCATATGGGTTTCAAAAGCACATTACACTCTTTTCAGTACATTGTACTAATCTTTATATTTGGAGTTAAAAGTAGTAGTCATGTGGTAATAATATGGCATCACTGCTTTTGGATGGTGTCAAGTACACTTTGAGGGAGCCTAAAGAAGAAGTCGAGTTTGAAGAAATTGTAAAGGAGCATTCAAAAGAAATTTTCGGAAACGACACTTTGTACATCGACGCTAAGAAAAGAATTGAGTCTGAGAGTGGACTGCGCTCTACTCCTGATGGATACCTGATAGATTTCTCTAGCAATTTGTTGTGGATTGTAGAAGTTGAATTGGAAAAACATCCTTTGCAGAAACACTTGGTCGTACAGCTAAACACGTTTATGAGTAGTGTTAAAAGCCCTAAAGCGCAAAAGGAAATCGTCAAAGCAATATATTCTGTAGTCGATGGCGATGTTTCCTTAAAAGCCTTTGTAGAAAAGAGATTGGGTTCAAAAGACATACACCACTTCTTGTCGGAGCTTATTTCAGAGGACTTAAACATCATTGTAGTTATCGATAGACTGAACGGGAAAGTCAAGAAGGCTTTTGAAAACTGGAGAATTAAGCCATTTTTCGTAGAGATGAAGACATTTGTAAGGACTGGCATGGGGATAGGAGTGCATGCCCACTTGATTACGGTTCCATCTGAGTGGGAAGAATCACTCAAGCCTGTACACGCGATTTATGATGAGAAGAAGAAAGTTTTTCTATGTGAGTGTGGAGGCGAGGCTCATAAGAACAGTGCTACGTACAAGGTGGGCGAAATCAACAAACATTTATTGTTGGCACATGGAATACCTCCTGACGAGCAAATTATAGACGGTTGGACAGAGGAATTTGAAAAACTGTGTAGAAAGTATTTCGCAAAGAGTTTCAGTTGGTAGCCTTTCCTTTAATAACCGTGACAGTTAGAGCTAACAGAATGCTTACTGCTGCGAAGATTCTAAATACTTCTATTATCGGTTGTTCCTTCCGCCTCTTTATGGTGCTTCCTTCTTATGCTTTTCAGAAGTGCTGTATTCTTGCACGTTGATTTCTTCAGTTCCGTAAGGATTCTTCAGGTCTACCTTTAAGCCAAAGTTCAAAAGGTATTTAGCGTGTCCTAAACTCTGCAGATTCTTGCCCTCAAAAGGCGATTCAACAGTGTAAAGGAATCTCGGAGCACCGCGTTTTCCCTTATTGGCGAAGCGTAAGACCCAACATCTGTATTCGTTTATCCTTGGGGCTCTCTTGAACTTCAAGTCACAGCTTGAGAAGTCTACTACGTCCTTAACCATCCTAAACGTAAGAGCGTCCAAGCATACCGCGTGCCTTCCGTTGCCGCTTGTCCCAAAGACGTAAAAGTTACCGATTTCAAATTCTTGCTGTAGGAACTGTAGCTCTTCTCTCAACCTCTGCTCTGGGTCTTCGCTAAACTCGCCTACAATGTTATCGTAGTCCAAGGGAATGACGTGCAAAGCGGTTTTAGGAATCCTTGATTCCATACCCGCCGTCCTTATGTCCAGTTTCTTGTAGACTTGAAACTTGAGCAAAATGTTGTACTTTCCTATCTTGAACAGATTCGCCCAATACAAATTATCACCTCCTTACACGCATCATTCTTCTAAGTCGCGTCCTTCGTTCTAGGAGAATGTCTATTGCTTTTGTCCGCCCATAGTTCAGCGTGAGGTTTTCAAGCCCGTAGGGATGCCTTCTAGCCGTTGAGATAGCACGAGTTCCAAAATCAGTCCCTTGGGTGTAAACTAATTTTTCCAAGTTATCAGCATCGTGATAAGCTAGCCTAGGACTCATGTAGCCTCTTTCCGCAAGATACTTGCGGACTTTAGCTTCACGTAAAATCCTCCTGTTTACTTCTTCTGGAGTAAAAGCACCCCTCAAGTCTACAGTCGCGCTTATTCTGACGAATAGTATGTGAAACTCTTTGTCTGGCACAAAATCCAATCTAATCACCTCCGAAAAAGTGCTTAGTTTCTTCCTTCCAACGGAACATCCCCATGAGGGGACTTCCTGCATAGCTTACGCTAACCATAACGTTCTTGTTCATATCAAATCACTATTCCTTCTCTAACTGAGGGTTAAAAGGTTAAATCGAATCCGTTTTTTCCCTTTTTTAGCGTAAAATAGCGATAGCGTAAATCGATTTAACTTTTTAACTCCTTTCAACGTCTAAAACCCCCTTGAGTACTGCCTTTTTACGGTAATAGGATATTAGTGGTTTGAACTTGGAGGATTCTTTGTGCATTAGATGACAAATATCCCTATATGACTTGCCGTCCTTCAGATAGCTTATTACTTCCTGCTCCTGAGTTGCCATCGGGTCTCTCACGTAAGGCTTTAAAATTCTTATGACGACCATGTCGTCCTCGCAAAGATAGTTTCTTTTGTTAATCCTTGCGTTTTCCGAAGCTACGGCTGTAACGAGGTCTTTGCTTTCTGAAGAGCTCCTTAGAGAAAGCATACCGTACTCTTTCGCGTACACTTCAAGTTCTTTATCGTAGTCGTCCAAATTCTCTATTGCTTCGTTGTAGCGTTCTTTTATCTGGACTGGGGGACGCATCCACATAGTCTTCCCGAAAGTCCTTTGACAACGAAGCCTATCTTCTTCATCCATCCAAGCATGCAAGATTAGAGACCTATTTCCCAAAGTCGAACCGAAAAACTCTTTCTTGTGCTCATCAAACGTATCCGCTGGTATGTTTATTATCAAAGAAATCCGCCCTTCCAAAGAGAGCCTCTCTTTCCTTTCTGAGTACGTGTACTTTCGTTCTGTTAGAATTACAGACATAGCTGAGAGCCATCTCTGTTTTGTACGCTTGCTTAAAGCGTTGAACAGAAGATTGCCATCATTAAGTATGACACATTTCCCGTCTATGTTGCTTCCATAGTCTGAAATCATTCCGTGTATCGTTGTTTCTCCTTCTATGTAGATAAAGAACTTCTTGCCGAAGAACTGCATTGCCAATTCAGTAGATTTCGTTTTCCACTCTCTCGAACGCCCTGCGTGTGTTAAGACGAGTTGAGGGTAATCGGACAAAGAAGAGTTTATGGCGAGAACTTTCGCAAGACCGACAGGAGCTATAAATTGACCAATCCTACTGCTGAAGAGCCACATTATTTTCCTCGTAACTGGACTCTTCACAAACGACTTAACTGCCCGCGTTTTTCTCACCTACCACTGAGAGGCAAAAAGACTAAGGATTTTTGATTCGCGTTGAAAACCTTGCATCATGGGGGTTTCCCGAAACCATACTCTGTCTCTTTCTTCAATTGCTCAACAAAGTATTCCATGACTGCCTTCGGAACCCTATTTTTGACGTTACATTTGGGGCATCGAAGTATCTTTTCTTGCGGGATTTTGTTTTGTCCTCTCCACTTTCTTGCGTCTGGATACCAAACATGTTGGCAGTTCCTGCACCTGAGCCAGAACTTGCCTTCACGACTAGACAGTTTCGTTGTGTCTTTTTCTGGCTTTGTCATTCTATTCATTCTAATCTACCTAATCTAATCTAACGCTGTCTAATTTATAAACGTTTTGTTTTCAAATCTTAGCGAAAATTTCTAATTATATACCAATATTATGCCTAGAAATAGCTAATCTGGCTAATAATTAGCCTTTTTTACGTTTAAAGCTAAAATAGCTCTTATTCTCCTTTAATAGTATCGAAAATAAGCGGAGGGATAGTATGCGAGGTAATAAAATGGTGAAATTAGCCTTGGAAAGCGGTAGCTTTCTCGGTCGAGCAGAAGGGTGCTTGGTCGTTCGGGATAGTGAAGGGAAAATTGAAAGGTATCCATTGGCGGGTGATGAATTAGGGCAGATAGAGGTTCGAAGCGGCAGCGCGCTTTCTGTGGGGTCTATGGTCTCTATGGCTTATTGGGGAATAGACCTTATAGTAACTACTGCAAAAGGACATCCCGTAGCTGTCCTAAAAGCTCTGGATAACGATTCGCACGTTTTAACGCGGGTGTTCCAGTACGAAACGTTGAAGACGGTTAAGGCTTTGGAAATCGCTAAGACTTTCGTTATCGGTAAAATCAAGGGGCAAGACCAAGTCCTTTCTAAGTATGGTCTGAGAAGGAACGATTATTCGGTTATAGAAACGATAAACAGCCTCAAAGCTAACAGCCTATCGACGTTACAGAGACAACTGAATACCATAGAAGGGCACTGCTCTAAAAGGTACTTTCAACAGTTATTCGGGTTACTTCCAGAGTTTCTTAGACCCAAGAAAAGGACGACGTTTAAAGCGTATGATAAAGCGAACAATTTGTTCAATTTAGGTTATACAGTTCTTTCTTGGAAGGTTCATTTAGCCTTACTCGGGGCTAAACTCGAACCATACTTAGGCTTTTTGCACAGCTTGCAGTCCGGCAAGCCTTCCTTAGTATGTGATTTCGAGGAACTGTACCGCTATCTAATAGATGACTTCGTCCTGCGATATGCCTTAAAACTAAGCGATAAGGATTTTATCTTGAAGGATGAAGATTTCGGGTTTTATAGAAAAGGCAAAAGGGAATACTTGAAAGAAGACAAGAACAGAGCCTTCCTTAAGGAGCTTAACGATTACTTTGAGAGCACTGTAGAAGTGCCGAGGATACGGAGAGGGAGAAAGCAAAAGATTGAGACGCTAATCAACGAAGAAGCTTTGATGATCGCTAGATATTTGCGAGAAGAAATACCTACTTGGAATCCAAGGATAGTCGCTTTAGGTTAGGGTGTCCTTATGCGGATAAGGATTCCTCGTAGGAAGGTGCGAGATAAATTTCTGTTGATTTACGAGTTAGAAGGCTGTCAAAAAGCGGTAAACTATCTGACCCGATACTATGGAATCAGAAAGATGAGGATAATAGTCGATGGTAGAAGAGTGATGAGAACAAAAACGCATAAAACATATTTGGCTCATTACTACAGAAATAAGGCTTACTTCACCAAAAGAGGATTAACTAAAAGGCTAGTGTTGCATGAACTGTATCATCACATCGTAGACGCTTACGGTTTGGACATGGTTGTGAGTGAAGAAGAAAGAGGAGCTAATACGTTCGCCAGAAAGTTCTTATGCAAAGCCCGAGTTTGAACCTTTATTTTTCTTGCTTCACAACTTTAATCAGTTCTTTTGATTCAGCTATAACTGCATTGCATTTCTTGCATGCATGCATGCAGTTTCAGTCCTTAGAGGCAAGTACATGGGTATAAAGACTTACCTAGAGACAATGAAAAAAGAATGGGACGCTTGTTACCTAAACTTTGATGAATCCTTTGCCTTTCTTAACTTTTAGGGTAAAGCTATGTTTTCGAGCTTTAGTATACTCTCTGAAGTCTGTACCACAGTCACATGAATAGGCTTGAACTGCAAATTGTCCATAAGTCCAGCTTTTCTTGGGTTTACTGAGTTCCTTTTTGCAATTGGGACATTTGACCATTCAAATTCCCTCTTTTTTCTATCGTTCCAAGTACTTAATAAAACACTCTGTAGCTAGGTTCATTTTTCAGAAAAACGCTCGATTCTTTGTCTGAAAAGTTCTCCTGCACTATTGCAAATTTCCTTCATTTCAGTTTTTGTCAAACCAAGAATTTTGCAGAATACTATTTCATCGAGTTCTTGTCTTTGAGGCAAGGTTATTTCTTCAAAAAGAGGCTTGACTTCTTGGCTTTCAATTGATTGTAAGGCACTTTCCAATTCTGGAATTAACTCTGGAAATTTCCTTTCAACGATTGAGGGGTCTATGCAAGGAATTCTTCTTAGTTCATATATCTTTATTTCATTCGATATAGTCTTGTCTCTATTCTCTATGTATCTACCACTAAACTCATAGAACAACGCTGCAAAAGTTGAGTTGATTAGAGCCGTCAAGGCAATTGAATGCTTTTCTCGAAACGGTCTTATTTCGTCAAGGCAATCTGTAGCATAGAAATCTTTCTTGTTGTGGAAGACTATGTGTCTGCCCCAAAAAATGCTAGGAGACAAGATAGCACTTTTTGGTCTATCATCGAGGGAATACCAAGGACTTCTAGACGCACATGTTGGTCTTTCATGATATCCTTTGTAATGTTTATTTCTCCAAGTATGTTCTTTCGTTTCTCCGTATTCGATATATTCCAACACTTTCCTATTCTGATTTTTAAGCTTGCTTTTATTTTCTCGCACAGTCAAAAGGTATCCATCTTTTTCAAGTTTAGCTATGCTCTTATGTGGCTTAATCTTGTTTAGGACTGGGCTTAGGTATTCTTTTTCAATCCAAAATCTATCCTTCTTAGTGCCCTTGTCCACTAAGACTACGAATTGCCTTTCGTCTCTTATCTTGAAAAATCGGTTTGGAAGACAGAAAAACTCATTTGCTCCTGTCTTTATTGCATACTTAACGTCTGCCATCTTCTCCAAAGGTTCAACAAAGCCTTTCGATTGCTCGAGCAATCTAAAGAATACAGAAGGGGCAGCAAGATATTTTCCCCATTTGGTATCCTTCTTCAAGTCTTTTTGGTCAACCATAACTATTTTGAACTTGTCATTCTCATAGAATCTTATCTTTCGTTTGAAGAACTCAACCTCTTTAAACTCAAATAGATTCTCGGCATTCTCTATTTCATTTATGAACGAATCTATTGATTTCCATCGGTAGATTTCACGAACCATGTCACGTTCTTCCAAGATAGGAGGAACAAACTTTGAAAGAGGCAATTTCAACTGAACAAACTTGACTAAGTTTTGGTCTCTCGCTTGTTTTGAGCTACAATTTTCAAGAATTGTTATACAAGGCAGCATTTGAGCCCCATGAAACCATCTTTCTTCCCTAGACTCAATAACAGCAACAATTTTGCAATGAGCCAAGAAGAATTCCTTAAGAGCTTCTCCATAGCTTACATCTAACCACGAACGCAAAGTGACAAATCCCAATCTGCTCCCTGTATTTAAGAATCTCAGACCATGAACAAAGAAGTATGCATAAATGCTTGCCCTTAGTGAAAGGTCAATCTTGAGGAAATCTTTCTTTATTGCGCTAAGTAGTGTTTCTTCTTTGTAGTCTCTTCCAAAGATTTCTTCGAGCATTTCCTCTTGTCGAGTGTAAGGCGGATTTCCTATAACTGCGGTCATAAGGGGTAGTTGTTTTTCGATTACAGCTTTATCAAGTCCCTTAACTCTTACTGTCGTTTCTTGCTCAGGTATTCCGTAAGCATGAAGAGTATTTTGCACACCTATTTTTACCTGTGTTCTTGGAAAGACTTCAAAGAAGTCTTGGTAAATCACGTTAGGATAATTTTCTTTGACAGACAAATCTTGAATAGCTAGATTTATTGTACTAAGGTGAGCAGGAAATTTCGCTATGTCAATTCCCCAAAGTTGTTCTAGCAACTGAGCATGAGATTTCTTTCCTTCTAGATACTTCAGTCGATAGTAGGATTCAATTAAAAAAGTCCCAGAACCGCACGCCGGGTCTAGAACTATTGCATTTGGGTCTTTGATACAAAATCCTATTATCAAGTCGACTACATCTGAACGAGTGAAATATTGTCCAAGAGTGTGTCTCTCTTCTTTAGGAATCAGTTTTTCAAACACTTTGCCTATAATGTCATAGCCGAGAACTGAATAATCAAGCGATTGTAAGTATTGTATGATTTTCAGCAGTTCACTTATTGTGTTGGTCGGTGTAGGAATCTTGTCAACGAAGTTGGTTTGAAACACCGTCTGATAGTTCTTTGATTCTTTGATTGCGATGTTAAAATATACTTGTAGGAGTGTATAGAAATTAGTAGATGTTAGCCCTTTGGGTAGAACAATGTTTGAGAGATTGGGGTACCTTTCTCTTAGAACATTGTAGAACAATATTTTGTTGACGAATATGTAAGCGTACTGTTTAGCCAAAACTATGCAGTAGTTCTCAAGTTTCTTCTTGTCGCCTCGTGGGTCTTCCCAACCATTATCTGCTAGCCAGACCTCAAAATTTCTTCTAAACTCCACATCTTTTACATAATTGTCTACGAGACCGTTCACCAACTCAGTGGTATTGACGATTCCTCTGATGTAGTTGTGCAGAACTTCAGCTATACTTTCGTCAATTCTTTTCGGGGGTTCGCCTTGAAGAAACTTTCCATACCATTTGAAGAATCTCCGTATGCCATCCTTTATTTCATCAGTTTTTCTTAAGTATTCATCAAGTTGTGTCAAATATGTGATTGCAAACTGGTCGATTTTCTTTAGTGTTATCGAGTCCCATAAAACAAGAAAGTTGACATTATGGGTCGCAAAGTGTCTCAAGTGAGGTTGATATTTCTCAGCGTATTCTGTTGCCTGTTCAAGCACTTTAGGGTCGTAAGGTGCATCAGCCTCTTCTGGTCGTTTGACTTCAATAATAAAGATGCAGTTGCCATCTTTATCAAAAACTAGGATGTCGGCTCGTTTTCTTTCTTTAACCATTTCAACCTTTACATATTTGAAAGGAAGGTTTTCCTCTCGTATTATCTGACCTATCCAGTCCTTCAAATCACTTGCATAGGTTTGCTCAGTGGGGTGTTCTTTAGACGTCATTTCCTTTCAACTGGCGATGCTCATAACCACAATAGTTGTCTATTCCTAAGTTAAAAATGTTTAATGCTCCGAAAAGGCTGTTGTTGTTTGTTATAAAACTTTACCCCAAACACGTTTGGCTATGACTTTTCCGCAAAACCAGAATTGCTTGTCAACCGTTGTTGTTGTTGTTGTTGTTGGGGTAAAGTTTTATCCAACCAACACTTTCTCAACTTATCACTCTCTCAAACTATCACTCAACCCCTCTATACCTACCTATGCCTACCTATCTATACCGTCACACACGCGCACGCGCTAGAAACCGAATAAGCCCATTTGTTTCTCTTTTCTGCGAAATATTGTTTTTGGTTATAGAAGATTTTTTCAAAAGGAATTTAAGGAACAATAACGACTGATATGGTGGCGCTAGAAGGGAGGAAGGAGTCTGAAATGAGAAGCACAAATGTGCTTATGCCTTTTGTTGTGTTCGGTCTTTCGATGATATT